>Ga0335077_10012637_pt1 | contig 10560 bp, 7 predicted proteins | sample Lox_Sample_31_FD_207151 | JGI IMG/M metagenome (GOLD analysis project Ga0335077, IMG submission 207151) | Soil microbial communities from Loxahatchee National Wildlife Refuge, Florida, United States - Lox_Sample_3.1 | ecosystem: Environmental > Terrestrial > Soil > Wetlands | place: USA: Florida...
CGGTCTTCGTGCCCGCACGACCTGGCGCCAGCATGGCGAGGCCACGGCGGTGATGGCCTTCGTGCTCGGGTCCTTCGCCGCCCTGTTCGTGACGGTCAACCCGATCAACGGCGCGGCCGTCTTCGCCATGCTCGCCAAGGACGCCTCGCGGCTGGAGCAGTGGCGCGTGGCCACGCGCGCCACTCTCGTCGCGTCAGGACTGCTGCTCGCCTTCGCGCTGTTCGGCGACGACCTCCTGCGCGTCCTCGGGATCAGCCTCGCCGGGGTGCGCGTGGGCGGCGGAGTGCTCCTCATGCTGGTGGCGATCGACATCGTATTCGGCCGATCGATCGGCGCGCCCGCCGCGGCCGTCCAGTCCGCCGGCGACGACATCTCGGTCTTCCCGCTGGCCACTCCGATCGTGGCCGGTCCGGGCGCCATCACGGCCGTGACGGTGCAGGCCACCGAGGCCGGCAATCGTCCCCTCGACACGATGCTCCTGCTCGCCGTCGTCGTCGTCGTGATGCTGCTGACCTTCGCCGGATTACTCGTCGCGGGTCGCATCGAAGGCTGGCTGGGGTCCACGGGAATGAGCGTCGTCACTCGCATCCTCGGCATCCTGCTCGCGGCCGTCTCGGCAGAGATGATCCTGGCCGGGTTCAGGGAGAGCCGCATCTTCGGGTCCTAGCGGTCCGGGGCGTCGCCCCCCGGCGGCGTCCGCCGCGACTCAGAGCTCCCGCGCGCCGAAGGTGTCACACTGCCGGAGGCTGCCCGACGCGAGGCCGCTCTTGAACCATCGCACGCGCTGGGCGGAGCTGCCGTGCGTGAAGGCATCCGGCACGACGTACCCTCGCGACTGGCGCTGCAGACGGTCGTCTCCGATGGCGGCGGCAGCGTTCAGCCCCTTCTCGATGTCGCCTCCCTCGAGGATCTGACGCGAGCGGTTCGCGTTGTTGGCCCAGACGCCGGCAAAGCAGTCGGCCTGCAGCTCCAGGCGGACGGACAGGGCGTTGGCGTCTCGCTCGTTGGCGCGCGATTGCATCGACCGGACCTTGTCGGAGATGCCGAGGAGCGTTTGCACGTGATGCCCCACCTCGTGAGCGATCACGTACGCCTGAGCGAACTCCCCGGGCGCCTTGAAGCGCTCACGCAGGTCACGAAAGAAGCTGAGATCGAGGTAGACCTTCTGGTCCAGTGGGCAGTAGAAGGGCCCCGCCGCAGACTGAGCCGTGCCACAGGACGATTGGATGACGTCGGAGAACAGTACCAGCTTGGGGTCCTTGTACTCCCGGTTCATGCGGCGGAAGATCTCGGTCCAGGTGTCCTCGGTGTCGGCCAGGACCACGGCCACGAAATCCTTGAGGCGGTCTTCCTCCGGCGACGGCGCTCGTCGTTCGACAGCCGGCGGGGCGGTGCTGACCTGAGGTCCGCCGCCCTGGAGCACCACGCTCGGGTCCACGCCCAGGAAGAGCGCGACGACGACGAGGAGAATCGTGCCGATCCCGCCGCCGATGGCGACACCCCCCATCCCGATGCCGCGACGATCTTCGATGTTGTCGCTGCGCCGTCCCATCTGCCAACGCATGCCGGGCCTCCTGCACGGGATTGCGACCGCTCACCGCATCCGGAGGGTCCGGTGACCCCGCCCCGGACTCAGTCGCGAGGGCGCATCACGTAGCCGTACCGAAGATTGCTGCGAGTCGGGCCGGATTCCTCGTAGGAAGCCTTCCTCACCGCGATCCGGTCCATCGACAGTGCCGCCCGCTGGTCGTACCTGTAGAGCCTCGCGTTGTTCTCGCCGAGGATGCCGCTCTTGACCGGACCCTCCTGGGGCCTGCGCAGTTCGCCGATGCGATGAACGCCAGGAATCAGCCGGCGTCAGGAACCTCGGCCATCGAGGTCTCTGGCTCGACTTCGACGAGGCAGGTGTTGTAGGTGGTCGCCCCGCACGGCGCGGAGCGATCGTCCGTCAGCACGTTGGCGCAGCCGCGCTGGTCGACCCCTCCCTCGTCCGGCGTGAACCACGCGCCCTCCTTGATCGACACGACCCCCGGTGCGATCCGCTCCGTGATCCGCACCGGCAAGACGGTCGCCCCGCGCCCGTTGAACACGCGCACACGCTGACCGTGGGTGAGCCCGCGCACCGCCGCGTCCGTGGGGTGCATCCAGACGTCGTCGCGGTCGGCACGGGCCAGCATCTCCTGGTTGCCGTGAATGGAGTGCGTGCGGGCCCGCGACTTGGGCGTGCAGAGCTGCAGCGGATAGCGCGGATCGGCGTCGTGCGGCGCGATCCAGGTCGGGATGGGCGGGATGTGGCCCAGACCGTACGGATCGGGATTGGCGGCGAGCGCCATCGAGTAGATCTCGATCTTGCCGGAGGGCGTCGTGAACGGGTGGTGCTCGGGATCCCGGATCTCCCGGGCGAACGCCACCGCGTCCTCCGGCGCGGGAAGCCGGGCCAGCCCTTGCTCCCGGAAGGCGCCGAAGTCGTCGACGACGTCACGAGTCAGCTCGCGCAGCCATTCCTCCTCGGTCTTGTCGTTGTAGCCGACGATGCCGACCCGTCGCGCCAGGTCGGCGAAGATGTCGATGTCGTTCCGGCACTCGTACATCGGCGCGATGGCCTGCTTCATGAAGATGGCATAGTGCCCGGCGCCCGCCCACGGCGTGTGCACGTCGTTGCGCTCCCAGAACGTCGTGGCTGGCAGGACGATGTCCGCGTAGCGCGCGGTCGGCGTGAGGAAGTGGTCCTGCGCGACGAAGAACTCCACGCCGTCGAGGGCCGCCACCATCTTGTTCACGTTCGGGCACTGATTGAAGAGATCGCCACCCGAGGAGTAGATCATCCGGATGTCGGCGGGATAGCCGCCGCGCGCACCTCGCGTCAGCAGGTCGGCCAGCAGTGGCGACGCCACCCGCGCTTTGATCGGATTGGTCCCTATCGGCAGACTTCGCACGCCGGACCGGCCGGTGGCGCCGTTGCTCGTGCCGGAGTTGCCGCCCGGGATGCCCACGTTGCCCGTCATCGCCGCGAGCGCATAGGCCGCGCGGTGGAACTGCTCCCCGTACGCCGTCCGCCCGGGAGCGTAGCCGCAGTGCAGCGCGGCGGGCTTGCTGGTCGCGAACTCGATGGCGAGCCGTCGGATCGTCTCGGCCGGAATCCCGGTGACGTCGGCCGCCCACTCGGGCGTCTTGCGCACGCCGTCGGCGAGGCCGAGGAGATACGTCCGGTACGACGCCCCTGGGGGCGCTTCGGCTGGCAAGTGGTCCTCGTCGAAGCCCAGCACGTAGCGGTCGAGATACGCCTGATCCTGCAAGCCCTCGCTCGTGATCACGTACGCCATCGCGATGAGCGCCGCGGCGTCGGTGGACGGGCGAATGAAGATGTGCTCGTCGGCCAGCTCCCGGCTCGACCGCGTCTGCCGCGGGTCCACGCACACCATCCGCACGCCCTGCCGGCGCGCCCACTTGAGGTACTGGAGCGTGCCCGTGCCGAACGTCATGTCTCCGGGGCTCCAGCCCCACATCACGATCAGCTTCGAGTTGATGTAGTCGATCGGCTCACGCCCGGAGCTCTTGTAGTCCGCCTTGGCGCCGTAGGTCATGCGCACCGCGAAGACCTCGGCCTCGGCCGACATGTTGGACCAGAGATCCGTGCAGCCGCCGAACATGTGGAGAAAGCGCTGGGCAGTCCAGCGCCCATGCAACATCGACAGGCTTCCCGTGCGCGAGGCGTCGAGGATGGCAGCGTTGCCATAGGTCGCCCGGATGCGCAGCATCTCCCGCGCCACCGTGTCGAGCGCCTCGTCCCAGGAGATTTGCTCGAACGCTCCCGAGCCGCGCGGTCCGGTGCGGCGAAGAGGGTGCCGGAGACGATCGGGATGATAGACACGCTCGACCTGGCCGTAGCCGCGCACGCAAGCGTGCAACGGCGGTAGCTCCGGCGTCCACTTGCGAGGATCGGTGGAGATCCTCACGATGCGGCCGTCCACCACATGGGCGTTGACCGCGCAGCGCCCGCCGCAGTTGTGCCCGCAGGTGCTGGTGACGACGGTCTCGCCCTCGCGCGCGGCCACGCGAGGAACTTCGTAGGTCGTGACTCTGGCCACGATCGGCGCCGCTACTTCTTCTTGAAGGCCGGCATCACCTGCGCGGCAAATCGCTCGAGCTGCTCGAGGATCACCGCCTGCGGCGTGCCCACCACCTGCCCGACGTTGACGACCTCCAGGCCAGGGTACTTCTCCTGGACCTCCATGAGGCGCTCGGTGATCATCTCCGGAGGTCCGACCAGCCACGCGCCCGCCTTGATCGCGTGACGCAACGTCGGCAGGTTTGCCTGGCGTGCGCGCTTCGGGTCACCGACGGCCTCGATCTGACCCGGCGTGAGGCCCGCCACGAAGCCGAGCGGCGCGAACATCTTCATGTTCTCCTCGAAGAACGGGGTCGCCTCCTTGAGGCCTTGCTCGACGCTGTCGGCGATGTGGAACGAGAAGCCGATGCAGAGATCGGCGCCGAGCTCGGTTTCCCGTCCTGAGCGGGCCAACGCTTCCCGGAACGCGTGGACCGTCTTGTCGCTGGCGCCACCAGCCGCCGCGCCCCCGCCGATGATGCCCTTGATGCCGTGCTTGGCCATGAAGTCCATGGCCCGCTGGCTGGCACTGACCACCGGCTGCCAGCACTCGACCGGCAGCGTCTTCGGCCGCGGCACCAGGGTGATCTCCCGGAGCTCGTAGCCGCGGTACGGCACCTGCGGCGGGATCGTGTAGTGCTTGCCCTGATGCGCGAAGGCACGCTGGTTGAACGACTTGAAGATGATGTCGACCTGCTCCTCGAATAGCTCGCGGTTGGCGTCCTGGTCGATGATGGGCGCGCCGAAGGACTCCACCTCGCGGGAGTGGTACCCGCGCCCGACGCCGAAGATGACGCGACCTCGGGTCAGCCAGTCGACGGTCGCGTAGTCCTCCGCAACACGAATCGGGTGCCACATCGGCGCGATGTTGAATCCGCAGCCGATCTTGATGTTCCGGGTGATGTGACAGAGGTGCAGGGCCAGCATCAGGATGTTCGGGATGCACTCGTAGCCCTCGCGCTGGAAATGGTGCTCGGCCAGCCAGAAGGTGTCGTAGCCGGTCCGGTCCATCAGCTTCGCGATGGCCTCGCTCTTCGGGAACACCCCGGCTAGCTCCTCGTCGGAGAGCCAGCGGTCGTTCACCGGGGTCCCGTCCAGCCCCTCGTTGTCCAGATCGACGTGGCCAGCGAACAGGCTGCCAAATCTCTTGATCATGACTGGGGTCCTCCGGCCATCGGTATTTGAGTCCGCACCCTATTATGCCTGAATCGCTGACCGCGGGCGCCGCCGGAATCGCCGAGCGCCGAGCTTCGGACTCGTGCGCGAGCGCGCGATCCCGGCTAGACTGGGACAGCCAGCCGAGCCGCGGCCAGGTTCGGATCACCGACACGACGGAGGATGAAGAGCATGAGCAAGACCGCTCCGGTGCTGGAACTGCAGCACACTGCCATGAGCGAGGACGAGGCGCTGCGTTTCCTCGACGGTCACCGCATCAGTCGGGGCGGCCGCACGATGGACCCGAAGGCGCAGATCGTGGGGGAGTTCGTCAAGTCGATCCGCGTCCCCGGCTACTACCCGCCGTTGCCAGAGCTCCGGCAGCAGCTCAAGACGATGGTGACACTGATGGACGAGCCCGCGCCTGCCTTGCCTCGTATCGAGGACATCAAGATCCCGGGACCGGCCGGCTCGATCGGCGCTCGCGTCTACGACGCGGCCGGCGCGCAGGCTCCGCCGCGTCCGGTGCTCGCCTACTACCACGGCGGCGGCTGGGTGCAAGGCGATCTGGAGACTCATCACGGGCTCTGCGCGCGACTCGCCCAGCGCTCGGACGTCCTCGTCGTCTCCGTGGACTACCGACTCGCGCCGGAGAACAAGTTCCCCGCGGCAGTGGACGATTCGTTCGCGGCCTACCGCTGGCTCCGAGCGCACGCGCGCGAGCTGGGCGGCGATCCGGGGCGCGTCGGCGTGGCGGGCGATTCCGCCGGGGGCAACCTCTCCGCCGTCGTGTCGCAGCTCGCCGCACGCGCGGGCGAAGCCGTTCCGACGTGCCAGGTGCTGATCTATCCCGCGGTCGACTTCGCCCTCGACACGCCATCGCACCGGGAGATGGAGGAGGGTCACGTCATTCCGAGAGAGCGCATCCTCTGGTACATGAACCAGTACCTGCGCGGGGACGCGGACCGAGCCGAGCTGAGAGCGTCGCCGCTCCGGGCGGCCGACCTCAAGGGCCAGCCGCCGGCCATGGTGGTCACCGCCGGGTTCGACCCGCTCCGCGACGAGGGGCTAGCCTATGCGGATCGGCTTCGAGCGGCCGGTGTTGACGTCGTGTATCGCGAGTACCCCGGACAGATCCACGCGTTCGTGTCGCTGACCAAGGCGATCCCGCAAGGTCTGGCGTGCACGTACGAGGTCGGGGACTACCTGCGGCAGCGCCTGGTGGCGGCGTAGCCTATCGCGCGGGCTTCAGCTTCAGGTCCTCGTAGGGCGCGGAGTAGGAAAAGCCGTTGATGTGGTTCACGCAGGCCTCTTCCACCCGGGGGCCGATGCCCCACAGGAAGGCCAGCTCGTAGATCGGCACGAACATCACCTGGTCGTGCATGATCTGCTGGATCTGGTAGAGCATCGCCTCGCGCTTCTTGCGATCCAGCTCCTTGGCCTGACGCTGATAGAGCTCCTCGATCTCCGGCACGACGCCGGAAGAGTAGATGCCGCTCTTGGTCACGTAGACCTCGATGCGCGTCGCCGCGTTGCCGGCGGGCGCGCCGAGGCCCATGATCACACCCCGGAGCTTGTGCTCGCGCCACGAGGTGAGGAACGTGGCGCGCTCCATCGTGCGCATGCGCGTCTTGATGCCCACCGCCTGGAGGTAGTTGCCGACCGCCTCGGCCAGCGAGAAGAACGGAGGGAACGGGGTGAGGTCCCCGGCGTCGAACCCGTTGGGATACCCCGCCTCGGCGAGAAGCTTCTTGGCCAGCGCGGGATCGTAGGCCCGCGGCTCGTAGGCGCGCGCGAACTCGAACGCTCGCGGGATGATGCTTCCGGTCGGGTGCGAGAGGCCGAGGGTCTCGGCCTGGTTGAGGCCCTGCCGATCGAGCGCATGGCTCGCCGCGAGACGCACCCGCCGGTCGTGCCACGGAGATTTCGGATCCCACTGCTCCGGCAGGTCGAGGAACACGATGCCCGGCGGCATGGCCGCGGCCAGCCGCAGCCCCTTCGTCCGCTTGACCTCCTCGGCGGTCGGGCCGCTCAGGAGATAGACGATGTCCACATCGCCCGCCTTGAGCGCGGCAGCGCGCGTCGTCTCGTCGGGCATGCTGCGGAAGACCAGTCGCTTGACGGAGGGCACCTTGCGCCAGTATCCGTCGAAGGCCTCCATGACCATCTCCACGCCAGGCGTGAAGCTCACGAACTTGTACGGACCGGCTCCGATCGGCGCTTTCAGGAAGCCGTCGTCGCCCACCTTCTCCACGTATTTCTTCGGGACGATCCACGCCGCGCCCGTGGCGGACGTGCCATAGAACGTCATGAAGTCCGGCCACGGTTCCTTGAGGTGAAAGCGTACCCGCCTCGGATCGACGATCTGCACCTCGCGCACCTTGTCCTTGAGGAGCTTGCTCGCCGCGCCCCGGTAGCGCTCGAAGGAGAACTTGACGTCCTCCGCCGTCACCGGGTCACCGTTGTGAAACTTCACTCCCTTGCGCAGGACGAAGTCGTAGGTGAGGCCGTCCTTCGACGCGGTCCAGGACTCGGCCAGGCTCGGCGTGTTGTCGCCTCCCGGCATCGGTTTCACGACCGCGTCGTGGATGGCGTACAGCACCATGAATGGATTGATGAACGCCTCGGTCTCTGCGGGATCGAGCCACTTGGACGCCAGCGTGACGTGCAACCCCCAGGTGAGCGTGCCCTCGGGGGCGGCAGCGGCCCTGCCCGTCGAGACGGGAAGGGATGCGAGAACGATCAGAACCGCGATCGCGGAGCGAAGGGCGAGCCTCGTCATGGCGCCTCCTACGGGCAACGGTCCGCGGCAAGCCCAGGGTCGCACGTCTCAGCGTTTGCCCGAGCGGGCGAGATTGCGCGACCAGCCGCCCGACAGCACGAACCGAGGGAACGTCACCCACTGCTCCAGGAACAAGCGGCCCGCGAAGTTGGCGGGCCCCGTGAACGGCTCGGGTGGGACGGCCTCCAGTCGGTGGCCCCGGCCCTGGACGATGACGGAGAGGACGATGCCCGCGAGCGCGACGGCCAGCAAGACGGGCGAGAGCGCCACGAGAGCGACGACGCCCAGCACGGTCCCCACCAGGAACAGCGGAACGGCGCAAATGTGCAGGAGCAGATTCGTGCGGTCCTGGTGATACCTCGCGTAGCCCGCCCATTGCCACTTGAGGAGCGCCGGGATGCTCATCCGGAGTTTGGCCTCTTTCCTGTCATCTCGTGGCTGCAGCGCCGGCCGTCGGCCGCTCTTGCATGATACTGAGGAGAGCTCGTCCAGAGAAGAGCCGAATGGTGCATCCTCTCCGCGAGATTGACGGTCCTGAAGCACCTCCGTACAGTAGCGACGAGATGAAGCAAGACGGTCCATCGCGTCATGCCCGGTGAATCGACGGGGAGCATCCCGGTGAGCGACATCGAGCGCTACCATGCCGCGGCCCTCGAGCTGGCCGACGAGGCGCGACGGATCGTCAACCCGGCCCTCGCGCGCGGGTTCGACGTGGCGACGAAGGCCGATGCCTCAACGATCGACGAGAGTGAGGGACACCATGCGCAAGATCATCACCGGCACCGGCGGAATGCTGCTGATCCAGACGCTCAAGGACGCGGGCGTGGAGTATCTGTTTTCGAACCCCGGCTCCGCGGAGACCGGAATCTTCGCCGCGCTCGCCGAGGACGGCGAACAGCGGCTCGTGGTGGGCAAGCACGAGGGGCTGGTGGCCGCGATGGCCGACGGCTACCACCGCATGAGCGGTAAGGTCGGAGTCATCATCGCCCACGTCATGGGCGGGTCCTACCAGCTCGCCGGGCAGCTCTTCAACGCCCAGGTGGCCGGCTCGTCGGTCCTGGTCATCGCAGGCGACTGGACCTCCGAGCTGCAAGACCATCGGGCCCTCTCACCCTTCCCGGGCTTCACGCAGGCGGAGTCCATGCGTCCCCTGACCAAGGAGGCGCGCTGTGCCTTCCAGGTCGACACGAACCCTGCCGCCATCAGCGTCGCCACGACGCGCGCGCTCCGCGAAGCCACGACGCCGCCCACCGGGCCGGTGTACCTGTCCATCAGCGCGGCGCTGCTCAACCGGGAGGGGCTCGAGGTGCAGATCGGCGAGGAAGCGCAGTACACGATCGAAGGCGTGCCGCCGGCGCGCTCGCAGACGGTCGAGGCGATGGCCCGCCGGCTCGGCGAGGCGCGATGCCCGATCTTGATCTTCGGCGACGACGTCTGGCGGCAGGGTGCGCAAGCCGAAGCGGTGCGCCTGGCCGAGACGCTCGAGGCGCCGGTGTTCAGCACCCGGCAGATCTTCGCCAACTTCCCTTCCCGGCACCCGCTCTACTGTGGCGTCTACCCGGTGCCCGCGGAGTTCCGGAAGACCTGCGGGCTCGAGCCGGATCTGCTCTTTCTCGCGGGGTGCGCCGGTGTCCAGGGGAGCGTGACCGAGCCATACGTGATGCAGATCGGCCCGAACCCGCTGCTCATGGGCCGTCACTATCCCCTCGACGTCGCGGTCCAGTGCGACCTGCGCGGCACCTTGCATGATCTCTCCCTGACCCTCACGCGTCTCCATCCCTCCGAGCGCGTCGCGGCCTGGGTCCGCCAGCGCGCGAAGGTGCGCGCGTACGCGCGACTCCTCATCGAGCGCGAGGAAGACGTGGTGCGGGAGCACGAGCACGACCCCATCGTGCATCCGAGCGTGCTCGAGGCGCAGCTGGCGGAGTTGCTGCCGCGCAACACCGTCATGGTGCAGGAAAGCTCCACGGCCCGCACGACCCTGATCCCGTTCGGGCACCAGGCGATGGCCTGGACCCGCAGCGGCGGAGGGTCGCTCGGATTCGGCGTCGGTGGCGCGATCGGCGCCAAGCTCGCCGTCGGGCGCGATCGACCCGTCGTGCTCCATCTGGGTGACGGCGCGCTCGGCTACAGCGCGGCTGGCTTCTGGACGATGGCGCGGTACAACACGGCGGTCCTCACCGTCGTGTCCAACAACGAGGCCTATCAGGTCGTCCGGACCAACTGGGCCCGTGAGATGCCCGACAGCAAGATGGTGCGGGAAGGCAAGTACCCCGGCATCTATCTCAGCGGTCCGGCCGTCGACTACGTCGGCCTGGCGCGCTCTCAGGGCGTCGACGGCGAGCGCGTCGCCACCGTCAAGGAGCTGGAGCCGGCGCTCCGCCGCGGCCTGGACAGGGTCACCACCGAGAACCGGCCGTACCTGATCGACGTCACCGTCGCCCGCGAAGGCGTGGGCGCGGAGTCGACCTGGCATCAGGACTGGCAGCTCTGATCCGAGTGTCGACGGTGGCCT
>Ga0335077_10012639_pt1 | contig 10559 bp, 6 predicted proteins | sample Lox_Sample_31_FD_207151 | JGI IMG/M metagenome (GOLD analysis project Ga0335077, IMG submission 207151) | Soil microbial communities from Loxahatchee National Wildlife Refuge, Florida, United States - Lox_Sample_3.1 | ecosystem: Environmental > Terrestrial > Soil > Wetlands | place: USA: Florida...
ATGATAGGCCGGAGCCCCAGGACTCCGGCCCTTTTTGCTTTTGGGAAAGTGGTGAACGTTCCGTCTGTCCCCTATTCTCGCGACGATTTCAGCCACAACGAACCCGGATGGACATTTTGAACTCAGCGGCATCGCCCCGGGACGTTACCGGCTTGACGTCACGCGCGTAGGATATGTGACACAGATGTGAACTCAGACAGAATGCGCGTCCGGAGCTTTACCTTTGAGCACATGGTGCACCTGCAGTTCTGCGACCATTTTCCGCGCTGCGACCGTGCGGTCGTTGTACTGGGTCGTTCTCTCAACTTCCGTGACGGAGACGACTTGCCCGACAAGAATGAGACTCGATTGTTCGCACAGACCATCGAGGTCAAGTGTTGGAACGAGTGTTCCTTTGCTGGGCAGCAGAGCCAAGAGTGTTGTTAACACGCCGGTGCAACATTGGGGCCAAGAATTGCGAGTCGGCAGCACCGCAAGCGGGTTTGGCAGAAGAATTCAGACTGACACTTTACAGAAGTACATCGGGCACGCAGCACACACGCAGATCGTCTCACCGGCACCTTAAGGGGCGTAAGGAGGATGTGTATCTGAAGCGTCAAGTACAGAGGTCACGTCATAATGACCTGGCGTTCTAGCGGTTGGCTCCAGTTCCCCGCGGATGGCCCCGGTTGTTCTCCAAGGCTTGCACGAATTGGGGCAATCCTATTCGCGAAACTATTTCTTCGCTTTCGGGGGGAAGTCTTTGAAGGACTTCGTCACCAACTCATTCACTTCCTTGTCCATATCCTTCAGGGCTTTGTCTGGGTCGCGAAAGTTCTTTGTGTAGGTCGTCTCCCATGCGGGTTTCGTCGCCCCCGCAGGAAGGATATGAAACACGATCTGCCCATTCACCTTCATCCAAGTGGAAGGAGCGAGGGCCGGTCCGTTGCCTAAGCCGAAGCCGGGGGACAAGTCCGCGGTGGTGGACGGACCGGGATCCGCGTCATCTGGCCCGCCGGCTCGCACGTTGGCATGGCCACCGCCATCGTAAAAAATGTAGAAGTCTGGTTTTTCCTTCACTTCGACAAAGCCTTTGGCGGCAAGTTGCTTGTTCACCGCCTTCACAATTTTCAGGTCCAAGACCTCATTGGTGTCGGGGTTCTGCCGGGTCATGAGGCGGTTCCCTTTCCACATATAGCTCTTATGCTCGGCGAAGTTATAATCGCCGTCAGTTTTTGTAGTAATTTTCTGTGCGCGGGTCGCCGGCGCGGCGATGAACACAAGCGCCAGCAGCACAAACCATCTGTCCCATCGATTTCGCATGTCCCGTTCGCTCCTCTTGTTTCGATACGCTTCAGGATTTCGGTTCCGCCGGCGGCGCGTGCCATTTTGCCGGCGGTATCACAATACTAGCGTCTGGCTGCACCATAAAGTGCGGCGACATGATCTGGACGCCAAACTCGTTGAACGCATCCAGAATCTGTGAGTTCAAATCGGAGATCGTTTCGACACGCCGCTTTTCTTCGTCCAGACGCGCAATCAGGGTATATTCCACGTAAAAATCCGACAACTGCCGCTGCAAAACATAGGGTGCGGGATGCTTTCGCACATTCGGCGTGCGGTCGGCGGCCCGCAAGAGCAGGGCGTGCACCTGCCGCCACGGGGCGTCGTAGCCGATGGTGATCGTTGGGCTGACAATCATCCCTTCCGGATGGCCCAGTCGTGTGAAGTTCATGGTGAAGGTCCCGACCAAGACCGAATTGGGGATGGTCACCTCCTGGCCCTCGATAGTGCGAATCTTGGCCGCGAGCAATCCTACTTCCAGCACTTCTCCTTCCGTGTCATTCACCTTTACCCACTCGCCCGTTTTCAGCGCCTTGGAGTACACCACAAACAGCCCACTCATCACCTGGTTGATAATTCCTGTTGAACCCAGCGACACCACCAATCCAACAAACACGCTAATGCCCTTAAATGCATCCGTCTGCGAACCAGGAATATAAGGATAGGCAACAATGATGGCGAAAACCCAAGCGATCGCGGTGAAAATGCGCTGCGTGGCCTTGGCCACATCCGCGTCCATCCAATACACGGAGATGCGTCCGTCGGCAATCTGTTCGAACAAAGCGTTGCCCAGGCGAACGATCCAGCGTGCCATGATAAAAATTACCGCGACGGCCAGAATACCCGGCAACGCATGAATCGCCGCGGTCGCCATCTGCTCGAGCAATTCGATGACATAGGTTCCCGCTTGATACCCCCACGGTTGCGTGTACGGGAAGCGGCGCAAGGACAGGGTGACCCACAGATAAATCACGAAAAGCGTAAGCATCCAGGCTGTGGTGCGTACCAGGGAGTAAAGGATGGCGGCAATATAGGGAAGAAAATCGAATCCGAATAACCGCAATCCCGAGGCGAATGCGTATTGTCTCTTGCGAGCGAAGGCAATAAATCGTGTGTGGATCTTCCAGACTGCCGTGCAGAACGAAATCAAGAGCAATAGCCCGACCAGCGTGAAAATGATGGCCCTACGGATGATGGGCCACGAGCGCTCTTCGACTCGTGCCTGGAACGCCTCCCCTAGATTCAGCAGCACCGCTCGCGACGACTGCTCCAGAGTCTCGCCCGCTTCCTTATCCAGGTCATTCGCGCCCAGGAAGAACAGCATTTGACCGCGATAGAGATACGCTATGCCTTCCTGATCCTCAACCTTCAAGGGGCGAACGACCACGTCAGACACGGCCACATTTAGTGGAAGGTCGCTTAATCGCTCCGCAGCGCGGTCCGCACGCTCTCTTGCCGACAATCCGGCCAGTCCATCCCTCTGGTAGGCAATCGTACGGTTCCAGAAATTGATGGGCGCTACGCTGACCGGCTGCTTGGCTGAGTTTGCGGCCGGCCCGCCAGCACTCGCCGCCGCAGCCGCGTTGAAAAGCGCCAACGTAGCGACGGCCAGAGCAATTCGAACGAGGCGGGACAACTTAACCAGAGCGAATCCCTTGGTTCGCACAGCATCTCCTCCGCCCCAGTGCAGGGGAAACTTCTTGAACTTCAATTGAGAGCGAAACAGCCTGGCCACAGTGTGCCTTCTTCGAAACGTTCGCGCAATTCGCAGCGGTCCGCGGTCCTTGCTATTTTCCCGAAACCTGTTGTTTGACCATCAACCCGGCCAATTCATTCTTAGAGAGTTGCAAAGCATCCTGCGGAGTGATCCTGGCGAAAAGATCGAGGGAGCGCGCAATCAGCCCGGTCCAGCCAGTCTGGTGACTGGCTCCCAGCCCGGCTCCGTTATCGCCGTGAAAATACTCGTAGAACGAGATGTAATCTCGCCAATGAGGATCGACTTGAAATTTCTTACTCCCGCCGTACACCGGTCGACAGCCATCCTTGCCTCGCAAAAAGATACGGGCGAGCCGTTGCGAGATCTCCTTGGCGACCTCAAACAGAGTCATCAATTGCCCGGAACCAGTCGGGCATTGGACTTTGAAGTCGTCTCCGTAGAACTGGTAGAGATTGAGCAATGCTCGAATCAAGAGCGTATTGACAGGCATCCACACGGGCCCGCGCCAGTTCGAGTTTCCGCCGAACATTCCGGTGTTCGACTCCGCCGGCAGGTATTGCACCTTGAATTCTTGACCACCCACGTTGAAGGCGAAGGGGTGATCAAGGTGGTAGCGGGAGAGCGAGCGGATACCGTATGGTCCAAAAAACTCATTTTCGTCGAGCATGTAGCTCAGGATGCGGCTTACCTTGTCTTTGTTGCAGACCGCCAGCAGATGCCTTCCCTGGAATCCCACGAAATGCTCGTCTACCGGGGCAATGTGTTTCAAGACGTCAGGATGGCGCTTCCGGAAGAGGTCCACCAACTGCATTAGTCGCGGATGCCGCGCAGCCACTCCGTGTTCGAACACCGTCGACGCACACAGAGGCAGGAGCCCGACCATGGACCGGACCTTCAGGCGGACCGAGTGGCCGTCGGGAAGATGCAGCAGATCATAGAAAAATCCGTCGGTCGAGTCCCACATCTCGTCGTGATTCGCGCCGATGCGGTCCATCGCGTAGGTAATCCACAGGAAATGTTCCAGGAATCGGTAGGCGATTTCCTCATACATCGGCTCAGAATCAGCGAGAATCAGCGCAATCTCCAGCATGTTTTGGCAGTAAAAGGCCATCCATGCGGTTCCGTCGGCCTGGTCGAGGTGGCCGCCCGTCGGCAACTGTGCGCTGCGATCGAACACGCCAATGTTGTCGAGCCCGAGAAAGCCTCCGGCAAACACGTTGCGACCTTCGGGATCTTTCCGATTTACCCACCAATTGAAATTCAACATCAACCCCTGAAATGCACGTTCCAGAAAACGCACGTCCGTCCTGCCGAGGTCCTTCTCGATGTTGTACAGAAAGAGAGTGGCCCACGCGTGCACCGGCGGGTTGACGTCGCTGAAATTCCATTCGTAGGCGGGGATCTGACCGTTGGGGTGTGAATACAGACTCCTCAACATCAGCAGTAACTGCTCCTTCGCAAAATCGAAATCCACCAGCGACAGCGACAGGGTATGGAAAGCCAGATCCCATGCTGCATACCAAGGGTATTCCCATTTATCTGGCATTGAGATCACGTCGCTGTTCAACATGTGGAACCACTCAGCATTCCGCACACGACGGCTCGCTGTTCCCATCAACGGATGCGCTTCGTGCTCCTCCAACCAGGAATCCAGGTCGAAGTAATAGTATTGTTTGGTCCAGAGCATTCCGGCTAGCGCCTGCCGGTGTACGCGTTTCTCATCTTCCGTCAATGTCTTGGGCGTGATGCGCTCGTAGAACTCATCCGCCTCCGACTGCCTCTCAGAAAAAAGTGAGTCGAATTGAGCGAAGGGGTTCGCTTCCTCCCGCGGGCTCAGGCGCAATCGCACGGAGCGGGAACCGCCTGCCGGAATTTCCAGGAGGTAATGCGCTGCCGCTTTAGTCCCTAACTTGTCTGGATTCACCGCTTCGCGCTTGCCCCCAACCACGTATTCGTGAAACGCGTCCTTTACATACGGGCAGGCATTAGGCTGCCCCCAGAGAAGTTGTGCGTTTGATTCATTCTCGGTAAACAGCAAGTCCGGGCCACCTTCGCAATTAAGCGAAAAGTCGCCCAAAATGGGGTGCGATACGTGAATCTCTCCACGCCCCTTCTGACGAAGCGAAGGTTTCGCCACAAAGTGACCCCAAGACCACGTGTTGCGGTACCACACGGTGGGCAGCAAATGCAGCACTGCCGGTTCAGGACCACGATTGTGCGCCATGATGCGGATCAGAAGGTCTTCGGGGCCGGCCTTGGCGAATTCCACGAACACATCAAAGTAGCGGTCGTCGTCAAAGACGCCCGTATCCATCAACTCGTATTCGAACTCATCTCGCGATCTCTTTCGGCTGGTCTCCACCAAATCGCGGTAAGGAAATTCCCGCTGCGGATATTTGTACAAATACTTCATGTAAGAGTGCGTCGGCGTGCTGTCTACATAGAAGTAGTATTCCTTCACATCCTCGCCGTGATTGCTTTCACTATTCGTCAGCCCGAAGAGCCGCTCTTTGAGGATGGGATCGCGTCCATTCCACATGGCTACTGCAAAGCACAACATCTGCTTATCGTCCGATAGGCCCGCGATCCCGTCTTCGCCCCAACGGTACGCGCGAGAGCGTGATTGCTCATGCGTGAAATAGTCCCAGGCATTGCCATCATCGCTGTAGTCTTCCCGCACCGTGCCCCACTGGCGCTCACTCAGGTATGGTCCCCATTTTTTCCAGGGAATGCCTTTTTCGCGCGCCTCGTTAAGCCGCGTTTGTTCCGTGCAATCTACCGGAGGTGTTGTCTGCCTCTTTTCGGATTCAGTCATGGCTTGCTCCTATTCCCACTCTCAACTCTGTGCATCGTCTTTATCGCTCGCCTCTTGATCGACAACAACATCTTTTCCGGTACAGGCTTTTATTGCCGCTTTCATCGTCGGGTACATTCTGGTGCTCGAGTAACCCTTCGAAAGCCCTCTCAACTCCGCCCACTTCTTCCATTCCGTTTCCCGCCCTGCGCCCGACAACGATACTCCACGTCGCTCCAACTCTTCAGCTACCTCCTGGGTGGTGTAGAGCCCGGTTGCATCGATCATCGTAACGGGCAGCATGTCGACCACCACGTGTTTCAGCGAGGGCCCCTCAGTCTCCGCAGCCGCCAGAATCTCCCGCTTAAAATAGGGAGCGTTGAAAAAGACGATTGGCGCGTTGAACCGGAACAACAAAACTCCGGGTATCGCTTGCGCATCGGTGTGGCGCTTCATCGAGTGGAATCCTTTTTTCTCTTTTGTCCGCCCCAGTACCTCAATTGTAGGACGCGCCACCAGGCGCACGAACCGCAGCGTCGCCAGGGCAACCGCAAACAAAATCGCATCGATCGCGCCAATTGCGACCACGCCCAGCGTCGCCGCAACCGACAGCATAAATTCGCGACGGTCTATCCTGTAAATGTGTTTCAGCGCCGATAGATCGACCAGTGACAGCCCTGCCTTTACCAGCACCGCGCCGAGGGCCGGAATCGGTACATAGCGAAGCGGCCCTGTCAGAAACAACAACACAACCGCGATCGTGCTCGCCGCGACCAACCCTGCCATTTGCGTCCGGCCGCCCGCCGCGTCGTTCATGGCCGTCCGCGAGTCCGCCCCGCTCACAGCGAAGCCTTGGGAGATGGCCGATGCGATATTCGCCGCTCCCAACGCAGCGAACTCGTTATCCACGTCGATGTCGTAGCGATTTTTTGACGCGAAGCTGCGTGCCGTCAGCATCATGCTGGAAAAAGTGACGAGGGCTAATCCTGCAGCGTCCTCAAATAACCTGGGAATCAGGTCCAGAGAAAAATGGGGGAACTGGATATGTGGCAGGCCGGCAGGAACATCGCCCACGAGCGCAACGCCGCGATGATCGAGGCCCAGCATTTTCACTGCTGCGGCCGCCAAAGCCATGGCCACCAATGCGGCCGGCACCTGCTTGACGAGTTTCGGGGTCGCGAGAAGTACGACAAAGGTTCCCAGCCCGACCACCAGAGAAATCAGGTGGGTAGAGCGGATCTTCGAGACAAACTCCACAAGCCGCGGCACGATTCCACCAGCAGCAATCGGGAAACCGAATATCTTTCCGATTTGTCCGAGAATGATGCTGAGGGCAACTCCATTCAGAAATCCAACCAGGATCGGTTTGGACAAGAAGTCAGCGAGGGCGCCCAATTTCAGAAAGCGCGCGCCGATACACAAGACGCCGGCAAAGAGAGCCAACGTTATCGAGAGGGATTGGTATACCTCTGGATCACCCGCTGCCAGTGGCGCGATTGCCGCACTCACAAGTGCGCAGGTGGCCGCGTCCGGGCCGATGATTAATTGCCGAGAGGTCCCGAAAATGGCATAGACCAAAAGCGGCAGAATACTGGAATAGAGTCCGACCGAGGGGTTGAATCCCGCAAGTTGCGCGTACGCCACACCGACAGGTAACGCCACAGCAGCCACGGAAAGCCCCGCGATGAAGTCTGAGGCGAGATTTTTTCGGTGGTAGGGCCAGAGCATCGCGAGTCCCGGTGCGATGCGGCCCAATTTTTGCTTCGAAAGCATGGCATCCGCCAATCTCGTCATGTATATGCCAACTTCGGCGTCGACGCAATGACGCGCGCGGCTTGGCTCGACCGCGCCATGAACGATTCCGACCGGCTTGCCGGTTTACGGAAGAGTTCCGAAGTCAAAGGAGGACCTATCGCTTTCCTCGAATCTAATAGTAGACTCTGTCAATCGGTAGGCTTAACGGCAAAGCATGCCCCCCGCCGCCATTCGGGGCTTGCCAGGTCAACCGCCATTCGCGGCCGCGCTCTAGTTTCGGTATCTCGACCATCGAAATTTTCGCCGCAGCTTGGTCAAATTCTACGGAGGACTGGACTATGCGAGTTTCTGCGAACTGGTTCGTTCGTGTTGCTTCCCTGCACGTTGCAGCCCTGGCGTTCGTATTTCTGGCGGTCGCTATTGTGCCTTGTACGGCGCAGTATCGCTTCGAGATTCAGCCTTTCGCCGGGTATAAGTACGGTGGAGGCGCCGATGTTGGCGGCAACGGTCTGGGGATCAGCAGAATCAACATCGACAGCAGCATCGCTTACGGCGCCACGGCAACCTTTAATCCATCGGAAAATTTTGGTCTTGAGTTTCTGTGGAACCGCCAGCCGACCAATGCTTCCGGTACGTATTCCGGAGGCGGAACATACCCCACCAAAATCGGCGTCACTCTCGACCAGTTCCACGGAGACTTCCTCCTGTCGTTTGCCGGTCATGGCAGCAAGGTCGAGCCGTTCGTATTGGTCGGGGTCGGCGCAACGGACATGCACGGCGCGGGTTCTTCCACCACCAAGTTTTCCTTCGGTGTGGGTGGCGGCGTAAAATATTTCGTCTCGCGCCACATCGGATTTCGTGCCCAGGCTCGCTATACGCCAACCTATCTGTATTCCACGAACGGTGGTGTGTGGTGCAACTGGTGGGGTTACTGCTGGGTTGTGCCCAACGATCATTTCCTGCAACAGGGTGACGTTACCGGCGGCATCATCTTCCGTTTCTAGGCCGCGGCCATAGACCGCGGATGTGTGAACTGCTCGGCCGCAAGCGTCCTGACTGATAACTTCCCGGGTACCCGCCTCCGGGTGGTGGCTTGCCACCATCCGCGGTACACTTTTATCTCCTCGGATTTTCCCTACCTCGCAGGTATCTTTCTGTCAGCCGAGGCCGTCAAATCCTTATGCCGGTCGCACCGATTCACACAGCTCCGCCCGACGCGCTCGATTGGGCTCACCCCGTAGTCCGCGAGTGGTTTCTTACGCGGCTTGGCAAACCAACGGAGCCGCAGGAGCAAGGCTGGCCCAGCATTCTTGAGGGCGAGACGACGCTCATCTCCGCGCCCACCGGTTCCGGTAAGACTCTCGCCGCGTTTCTTTCCTGCATCGATCGCCTGGTTCGCAAAGCGGTTGCGGGAGAGCTTCACGATCAGACCGAAGTTGTCTACGTATCGCCGCTGAAGGCCCTCAGTAACGACATCAAGATCAACCTGGAGCTTCCTCTCAGCGAGATCCAGAGTCTCGCCATCGAACGCGGCTTCCTGATGCCCGAAATTCGCGCCGCCGTGCGGACCGGCGACACGCTCATGCCTGAGCGCCGCGCCATGTTGCGTCGGCCTCCGCACATACTCGTCACCACGCCCGAATCGCTGTACATCCTGCTCACGGCCGTGAAAAGCCGCGAAATCCTGAAAGCGGTCAATACCGTCATAGTCGACGAAATTCACGCCGTTGCTGACGATAAGCGCGGTTCGCACCTCGCCCTGTCACTTGAACGCCTCGAGGCTCTCGCAGAAAAGCCCCTGCTTCGCATCGGCCTCTCCGCCACGCAGAAACCCATGGAGGTGATTGCCCAGTTCCTTGCCGGCAGTGGGCGCCGGGATGCAGCGGTCGTGCAAATCGGGCATCAACGCCAGGTCGACGTTGCCGTCGAAGTGCCTAGGAGCGAGCTTGGTCCCGTTGCCTCCCATGAGATGTGGGATGAAATTTACGAACGAGTCGCGCAGCTCGTTCGTGAGCACCGCGCGACGCTGGTTTTCGTAAACACGCGCCGCCTCGCCGAGCGCGTCGCTCACCATTTGGCCGAAAGGCTCGGCAGCGACGCGGTTGCCACGCACCACGGCAGCCTGTCGCGGAAATTGCGTCTTGCGGCGGAAAAAAAACTTAAAGCGGGCGAAATTCGGGTCCTTGTTGCCACCGCTTCCCTCGAACTCGGCATCGACATTGGAGCCGTCGATCTGGTCTGCCAGATCGGCTCGACCCGCTCCATCGCCGTAGCCTGGCAGCGCATAGGCCGCGCCGGCCACTGGCACGGCGCGATTCCCAAGGGACGGATTTTCGCCAGCACTCGCGACGAACTGGTGGAAAGCGCCGCCTTGGTCTACGCCATGCGCCACGGCCACCTCGACAGTATCGCCGTGCCCGAAGCGCCACTCGATATACTCGCCCAGCAGATTGTGGCCATGTGCGCTTGCGAAGAATGGGGCGAAGACGCTCTGTTCGCCGCCGTCCGCGGCGCATACCCCTACCGCGACCTTCCTCGGGAGCAATTCGAATCGATCATTGAGATGCTCTGCGAAGGCATAAACGCCCGGCGCGGCCGCTATGGCGCTTATCTCCTGCGTGATCGCGTGAACAAGCGTCTGCACGGACGGCGCGGAGCGCGACTCGCCGCCATCACCAGTGGGGGAGCGATCCCTGACAATTCTCTTTATTCTGTAATTGCCGAGCCCGAAGGCAACATCGTTGGTACGGTCGACGAAGACTTCGCCGTCGAAAGTATGGGCGGAGACGTGATGCTGCTCGGCAACACGTCGTGGCGCATCCGGCGGGTACAAAACGGCCGTGTGCTAGTCGAAGATGCCCACGGCGCCGCACCGACAATTCCCTTCTGGCGCGGTGAAGCGCCTGCGCGCACTGCCGAGCTCTCCGAACAAGTGGCTGCCGTACGCGGTAAAGTTGATGAATTGTGCCG
>Ga0335077_10012640_pt1 | contig 10559 bp, 10 predicted proteins | sample Lox_Sample_31_FD_207151 | JGI IMG/M metagenome (GOLD analysis project Ga0335077, IMG submission 207151) | Soil microbial communities from Loxahatchee National Wildlife Refuge, Florida, United States - Lox_Sample_3.1 | ecosystem: Environmental > Terrestrial > Soil > Wetlands | place: USA...
GAGCTGGTGCTGCGGCGTCATGATGTCGCCCACCCGCACGTCTTCGCGCCGTCCGCCGCGCTCGCTGATCACCTGCATCGGCTTTTCGCCCAGAATGTCGGTCGCCGTGATGATGCCGACAACCTTGCGGTTCTCATCGGCCACCAGCAGCAATCTCACCTTGCGCTGGATCATGCGCCGGTTGGCCTCATCGACGCTGTCCGCCGGCCGGATCAGCACGGCGCTCACCTGCGTCAAGTCGGTCATCACGCCGAGGGCGCTGTCGTCGCGCCCGACGCGCGGCGGCACGCTTTGCGCCGGCTCGCAAAATCCGCTGCCGGGCTTGAGCTTCGACGCCTTGAGCACGGCGTAGTCAATGAGCATGACGACCTCCGTTGACTGCGGGTTGGTTCGGAATCGCGGTGGAACTGGCGCCGAGTTGGCGGCCTTCAGCGCGCGGCGGCCTGGACGCGGCGCTCCTGCGCATTGCGATGCAGGTACTTGGAGAGCTCGTTCAGCGCCTGCTGGTAGACCTCGCGCTTGAACTCGATAACCGACTCGAGCGGCACCCAGTAGTCGCTCCAGCGCCAGGCGTCGAATTCGGGCTTCTCGCAGGCGCGCAGGTGGACGTCGCTGTCACGCCCGACCAGGCGCAGCAGGTACCAGATCTGCTTCTGCCCCTTGTAGTTGCCGCGGCACTCGCGGCGTATCCACTGCTCGGGAACGTCGTAGCGCAGCCAGTCGCGCGTGCGGCCCAGAATCCGCACGTGCTGCGGGTCGAGCCCCACTTCCTCCCGCAGCTCGCGGTACATGGCGCGCTCCGGGGTCTCTCCCGGCTTGATGCCGCCCTGCGGGAACTGCCACGAATGTTCCCTGACCCGCTTGCCCCAGAAGACTTCGTTCTTCCAGTTGCAGATGATGATGCCGACGTTGGGGCGATATCCATCACGATCGATCATGCGCCTCACCCTGGGCCAGATCCAACTGCTCAGATTCTTTCATAATTCCACGCGAATGAAAAGCTTGCGCGGCCTATACCAGCAGGCGCTCCTGGTCGTGCGCATTGAGCGTGGCAAGCTCCTGCACGAAACGCGTGAATTCGAGTCCGAATTTGTCCTCGAGTTCCCGCGCGCGCCGCCGCAAATCCTGCCAGCTCGGCTGGCCGGGGCTGCGCTTGAAGGCGATAGCGACGACGTTCCCCGGCTTGCCGGCGGGCAGCCGCACCAGCAGGCGGTCAAACGCGACCGCAATGCGCTCGACACAGTTGACGTAGTCGCGGTCGCCGCCCCACAGGTTCACCACCAGCATGCCCGCTGGACCGAGCGCGCGCGCGCAATCTCGGTAGAAGGCCGGTGTTGACAGCGCCTCGACCTGCGATTCGGCATCGTAACCATCGACCAGGATCACGTCGGGCTTGAGCCCGTCGCGGCCGACGAACTCGGCGCCGTCGCCAATTACGACCTTGAGGCGCGCATCGTCCAGCGGCACCTGAAAGAACTGGCGCGCGACCGCGACCACCTGCGGCATGATTTCGACCACGGTCGTTCGGGCGCGCGGCAGGCGATGATAGACGTACTTGGCGAGCGAGCCCCCGCCCAGCCCCACCATCAGCACTTCGCGTGGATCGGCATTGAATAGCAGGAACGCCATCATGCTGCGCGTGTAGGAGATCTCGAGCTCGTTCGGCTGCGCGATGCGCATCGAGCTTTGCACCGTGTCGCTGCCTATGTGCAGCGTGCGCACGCCGAATTTCTCGCTGATGTAGACGGACTCGTTGTCCTCCTCCGGTTTGCGGATGCGCCAGCTGCGGAGAAATTTCATGCGTGCGTCGCGGGTTCGGAATTGCGGTACGGTTCGGTAGAATAAGGACTTTCGCGGATTTCGACCAGCCATGCGCGTCTCGCAATACTTTCTCTCCACGCTCAAGGAGGCGCCCGCCGAAGCGGAGCTCGTGAGCCACCGGCTGATGCTGCGCGCGGGGCTCATCCGGCGCCTCGGCAGCGGCATCTACACCTGGATGCCGCTGGGACTGCGCGTCGTGCGCCGGGTCGAGCAGGTCGTGCGCGAGGAAATGAACCGCGCCGGCGCGCTGGAGTTGAGCATGCCGGTGGTGCAGCCGGCCGAGCTGTGGCGCGAATCCGGGCGCTGGCAGGCCTACGGGCCGGAGCTCCTGCGCTTCAAGGACCGCCACGAGCGCGATTTCGTGATCCAGCCCACCTCGGAGGAGGTCGTCACGGACATCGCGCGCAACGATGTGAAGAGCTACCGGCAGCTGCCGGTCAATTTCTACCAGATCCAGTCCAAGTTCCGCGACGAGCGCCGGCCGCGGTTCGGAGTGATGCGCGGACGCGAATTCGTCATGAAGGATGCTTACTCCTTTCACGCGACGCACGCTGACTTGGAGCGGGAGTATCGCAACATGTACGACACCTACACACGGATCTTCACGCGCCTCGGGCTTTCATTCCGGGCGGTGGCGGCCGATACCGGGCCGATTGGCGGTACGGGCTCACACGAATTTCACGTGCTCGCAGATTCCGGCGAAGATGCCATCGCCTACTGCCCCGGGTCCGAATACGCGGCCAATGTCGAGCTCGCGGAAGCGGTGGCGCCCAGGAGTCCGCGCGCCGCGCTGGGCGAGCCTCTCAAGGAGATAGCCACACCCGGCGTGCGGACGATTGACGATTTGTGCGCCCTGCTCAAGGTGCCGCCGGCAAAGACCATCAAGACGCTCGTCTACGAGGGTGGGACGGGCCTCGTCGCGCTACTTGTGCGCGGCGATCACATGCTGAATGAAATCAAGGCGTCCAAGCTGACCATGCTGAAAACGCCGCTGCAGGCCGCGGGCGAGGCGGCGGTGCGCGATGCGCTCGGCGCCGGCTTCGGTTCCCTGGGTCCGCGCGGCGCGGCAGAGGTTACGATCGTCGCGGACCGCGCCGTTGCCCACATGAGTGATTTCATCTGCGGCGCGAACAAGGAGGGCTATCACCTGACCGGCGTCAACTGGGGCCGCGATCTGCCCGAGCCCGCGCACGTTGCTGACATCCGCAATGTGGTGACAGGAGATCCGTCGCCCGACGGCAAGGGCACGCTGGAGATCGTGCGCGGCATCGAGGTCGGCCACGTGTTTCAACTTCGGACCAAATATTCCGAAGCACTGAAATGTACCTTCCTCGATGAGGCCGGCAAGCAGCAGCTGATGGAAATGGGCTGCTACGGAATCGGCGTCACCCGCATCGTCGCCGCCGCGATCGAGCAGAGCAACGACGAGCGCGGCATCATCTGGCCGGCGCCGCTCGCGCCGTTTCAGCTCGCGATCGTGCCGATCGGCATGGGCAAGAGCGCCGCGGTGCGCGAAGCCGTCGAGAAGCTCTATGCCGGACTTACCGCCGCGGGCATCGAAGTGTTGCTCGACGACCGCGACGAGCGTCCCGGCGTCATGTTCGCCGACATGGAGCTGATCGGCATCCCGCACCGCGTCGTGATTGGCGAGCGGGGACTCAAGCAGGGCCAGATCGAGTATCAGGGACGGCGCGACACGGCGGCGCAGCCCATTGCGCTCGCCGATGCCATCGGGGTGGTGAAAAGCCGCGTATGCGCGGCCTGATCGTCGCCGCCGGCTGCGCGCTGCTTCCGGCCATCGCATGGGGCGGCGCGCAGAAATACGAGCCGCTCGCGCAGTCCGTGCGCAGCCAGATGCAGTCTGCGATCAGCGACAAGGCGACGCCGTATCTCGCATTCGACACAATGGAGGAAGCGCGCGCCTGGCTCAACGCGATGTCGAAGAGGCTCGAGAGCCGCATGCCCGAGCGGCGCGCGCGCGAGGAATTTCTGGTGACCGCGCACTACGAGGCGAAGCGCGCAGGGCTCGACCCGCAAATGGTGCTCGGACTGATCCAGGTTGAAAGCAATTTCCGCAAGTACGCGGTTTCCGGCGCCGGCGCGCGCGGCTACATGCAGGTGATGCCGTTCTGGACGCAGTTGATCGGAACGCGTGAGCACAACCTGTTCCATCTGCGCACCAACCTGCGCTACGGCTGCACCATCCTCCGGTATTACCTTGATCAGGAGCACGGCGACTACTTCCGCGCGCTCGGCCGCTACAACGGCAACCTCGGCGACCCGGTGTACCCGAACATGGTGGTGCGCGCGTGGATCGGCACCTGGAAGTACACCGCGCAGCCGGCCCCGCGGGGGCGCGAGCGAGCGCCGGGCTGAGCCAGCGCGCCGCTAGACCGCCTTGATGCGCGCGGGCGCGTCGTTCACCGCAGCGGCGTGCTCCGGTTCGTCAAACAACTGCGCGAGCGACATCTGCATGCCGCCGCCAGCGCGCGCCGACACGTCGTGCGCCAGTGCCTCCAGCCGCGCGTCGGCATGCCGCGCCGGCGAGCGTGCCTCGCTGTGAAACACGAACAGGTGGTAGATATCCTCGACCTTGATCATCGCCGGATCGCGGCTGAGCAGCCAGCCGCTGGGACCCGAGCGAGCGACCCAGCTTGCGCCCGCCAGCTTGGCGAGGATCGCCTCCAGATGATCGAGCCGCACCTTGACTACCTGATGCAGCTGCGGCAGTGCCACCACGGCGCCCGACCTGTGCGCTCGCCATAGCGCTTTCAGGACCTGCAGCGCGTCAAAGAAATCGCTGCCTGGCAGCGGCCGGGCCTGGCCGACGCGCTCGCGCAATTCGGGCAGTACCGCGGTAAGCACCGCGCCGCCGATGACGACCAGCCACGAGAGATAGATCCACAACAGGAAGATCGGCGCGGTCGCGAATGCGCCGTAGACGAGGCGGTAGGTCGGGAAGTGCGAGATGTAATATCCGAAGCCCAGCTTCATGGCCTCGAAGCAGACCCCGGCGGCGACTCCGCCGAGCAGCGCGTCGCGCTTGCGCACGAGCCGGTTGGGCACCGTGAAGTAGAGCAGCGCAAAGGCGGTCGAAGTCAGCACAAGCGGCACCAGCTTGAACGTCAGCAGGCTGACGACGGGAGTTTCGCCAACCATGCCCACCGAGTACGTGATCACGTACGAGGTGAGCGACAGGCTGGCCCCCACGAACAACGGGCCGACCGTCAGCGCGGTCCAGTAAACGAGGATGCGGTGCAGCAGCGGGCGCCGCCACTTGACCCGCCAGATGTCGTTGAACGCGCGCTCGATGGTGAACATCAGGAGCAGCGCGGTGACCATCAGGAGCGCGATGCCGAGCGTGGTGAGTCGCGTCGCGTTCGATGAAAACTGTTCCGCGTAGAGCGTAATCGCGGCCACCGACTCCGGCACCATGTTGTTCAGCACGAAGTTCTGCAGCTGCGAGAGCAGCGGGTGGAATACCGGAAAGGCCGTCACCACCGTCAGCGTCACGGTGAGGATGGGCACCAGCGCGAGCAGCGCGGTGAAGGTCAGGCTGCTCGCGATCTGCATGCAGCGCTCTTCGCTAAAGCGCTCGCTGAAGATGCGCAGTAAATCGCCGAGCGGCGCGTCCTTTCGGTTCATCGGGCCGGGGTCCGCAAAAAGGGCGCGTATATAATACCCGCGAAACGAAGCGCGCGCGCCCGATGCCGGAGATCCTGGTTCTTTACTACAGCCGCTACGGCGCCGTCGCGCAGATGGCGCGGCAGGTCGCGCGCGGCATCGAGCAGGCGGCGGGCCGTCCCGCCCGTATCCGCCGCGAGCGAGGCCTCCGCCAAGCCGGTGCCGGACGCCGGCGCGCCCTATGCCGAGTTGAAGGACCTCGAGGAATGCTGCGGGCTCGCGCTCGGCTCGCCGACGCGCTTCGGCAACATGGCCGCTCCGCTCAAATATTTTCTCGATTCGACCTCGACCTTGTGGCTGAAAGGCGCCCTCGCGGGCAAGCCGGCAGCGGTGTTTACCTCGACCAGCAGCCTGCACGGCGGCCAGGAAACGACGCTCTTGTCGATGATGCTGCCACTCCTGCACCACGGGATGCTGCTGGTGGGACTGCCCTACACCGAACCCGACCTGCTCACCACCACGAGCGGAGGCACTCCCTACGGGGCAAGCCACGTCGCGGGGGCGGCAAGCGACCGCCCGCTCGCCGAGGAGGAGCGGCGGCTGTGCCTGGCGCTGGGGCGGCGCCTCGCGGAAATCTGCCTCAGGCTTGCCCGCCAGTAGTGCTATGCTGGTTGCTTGATCGGGAGGGGAAACCATGCCGCTCATAGCCATGACGCGTGAAATGGGCTCGCTCGGCGAAGACGTCGCCGCCCGCGTCGCGCAGCGCCTCGGCAAGCCGCTCGTGCACCACGAGATCATCGACCAGCTCGCCAACAAGATGCGGCTGCGCAAAAGTCACGTGATCCGCTTTCTCTACGGCAAGGCCAACATCTGGGAGCGCCTGACCACCGACAAGACGAGTCTCGCGATCTATACCGCCGACGAGACGTTCGCGCTGGCCGAGCGAAATAATGTCTCGGTCATCCGCGGCTGGGGCGCCGCGCACCTGCTGCGGCCGATCTCGCATGTCATTTGCGTGCGCGTATGCGCGCCGATGAAAGTGCGCGTGCGGCGCATGATGGATCGGCTCAACACCGACGACGAGGCCTTTGTCACCAACGAGATCAGGCTGAGCGAGGAAGCGCACGCCGCCATCACGCGCCGCCACTTCGGCATCAACTGGCAGGATTCGGAGCACTACGACCTGGTGCTCAATACCGAGCGCGTCTCGATCGACGAATGCGCCGACGAGGTGCTTGCGCTCGCGGATGACCGGCAGTTCCGCGAAACCGAGCAGTCCGTGCAGATGCTCGCCAACCTCGCGCTCGAAGCGCATGTGCGCGCGGCGTTGCGCGCCGATCCGCGCACCATGAAAATGCCGGTTGCCATCAGCGCCGACCGCGGCAGCGTGACGCTGGCAGGCACGATAGACCGCGGCTACGAGCCGCTGCATGCATCCGAAGTCGCGGCGGACGTGGCCGGCGTCAAGGACGTCAGGAATCAGCTCAAGGTCGGCCTGGCGTCACTCGCCACGCTCAACAGCTGACGCTGCAGCGCGGCGGCGCTGGTCGCGCTAGGTTTTCCAGCCGTCGCTCGGCTTGCCGGGCAGGCGCTCGAGCGCGATATTCCACGACATCGTGATGCGCGGCCGCGCCCCGGCGTAAGGATTCACGCTGTGCACGTACTCGGCGGGAAATATCAGCAGCGAGCCCGGGCGCAGCTCGGGAGTCAGCATGCGCGTCATGCGGCCGGGCTCGAAATCGCAGCAAAAGGGAATGCGCGGATCGCCGAAGCACAGGCGTCCGCTCAGCGGATCTTCCGGCACCGCGTCGCCCGGATCGACCAGATAAACCAGGCTCGCCACGGCGCGCAGATGGCTGTGCGGCGCGCAATAGTCGCCGGTGCGGTAGATATTGGCCCACGCCTCGTCGACCACCAGCTCGCTGCGTCCGAACGCCCGGGCCGCGAACGCCAATGCGCGCAGCTCGACGAGCTGCGCCTCGGGACGGCCCCACTGCCCCGGCCCGCGCACCTTCTGCCCGCACCCGCCCCGGAAGATCGTGTCGTGGTAGCGCGGGTCGTGCTCGAGCTCGAGTATGGTCGCGATCAGCTGCGGATGGTAGAGCTCGCAGTCGGCGAAATCGGTGACGCCCATGTTCGGCGCGGCGAGCAGCTCGAAGCGCTGCCCCTCCGGCCACACCGCGATCTCGCGTTCGTTGATTGCGACCGATTCGATGCTCACCCGCTGCCCTCCGGCACCGCGCGCCCCGCTCCGCAGGCGGCCGCCCGCTACACCTGCGGATTCAGGCGCTCGAGCTTGGAATGCAGCTTGTTGAGCGCGTTGATGTAGGCCTTGGCGGAGGCCACCACGATGTCGGTATCGGCGCCCTGGCCGTTGACGATGCGCCCGTCTTTGGCGAGACGCACCGTCACCTCACCCTGCGAATCTGTGCCGCTCGTGATGTTGTTGACCGAGTAGAGCAAAAGCTCCGCACCGCTCTTGACGATGCTCTCGATCGCCTTGAACGAGGCATCGACCGGGCCGCTGCCCTTGGCCTGCGCCGGTTTCTCCTTGCCGTCCTCGGACAGCACGACCTTGGCGGACGGCTGCTGCCCCGTTTCGGAATGCGCGGTCAGCGACACCAGGCGGAAGTGCTCGTTCTCGAGATGATCGCTCGCCTCCTCGCTGATCAGCGCCTGCAGGTCTTCGTCGAAGATCTCGTGCTTCTTGTCCGCGAGATCTTTGAAGCGCTTGAAGGCCGCGTTCGCCGCGTCCTCCGACGCGAGCTCGATGCCGAGCTCGGCCAGGCGCGCCTTGAACGCGTTGCGCCCGCTGTGCTTGCCGAGCACGAGCTTGTTCGCGTGCCAGCCGACGTCCTGCGCGCGCATGATCTCGTAGGTGTCGCGGCTTTTCAGCACGCCATCCTGGTGGATGCCCGCTTCGTGCGCAAACGCATTAGCGCCGACGATCGCCTTGTTGGGCTGCACCGCGAACCCGGTGATGCCCGCCACCAGCCGCGAAGCCGGCACGATCTGCGTGGTGTCGATGGCGGTGTCGCACGGAAACACGTCCTGGCGCGTGCGCACCGCCATCACGATCTCCTCGAGCGACGCGTTGCCCGCGCGCTCGCCGAGCCCGTTGATCGTGCACTCGACCTGGCGCGCGCCGTTGAGCACCGCCGACAGCGAATTGGCGACCGCGAGACCGAGGTCGTTGTGGCAGTGCACCGACCACACGGCCTTGTCCGAATTCGGAATGCGCTCGCGCAGTTTGCGGATCATGCCGCCGAAGTGCTCGGGCAGCGTGTAGCCGACTGTATCGGGCACGTTGATGGTGGTCGCGCCGGCCTTGATCACGCGCTCGAGTATGCGGCACAGAAAGTCGATGTCCGAGCGGCCGGCGTCTTCGGGCGAGAACTCGACGTTGTCCGTGTACTCGCGCGCCCATTGCACCGCCTTCACGGCCTGCTCGATGACCTGCGACGGCTCCATGCGCAGCTTCTTTTCCATGTGGATGGGGCTGGTCGCGATGAAGGTATGCACGCGCGGCGACTTCGCTCCGCGCACCGCCTCGCCGCAACGCCGCACGTCCTGCTCGTTGGCGCGCGCGAGGCCGCACACCGTGCTGTCCTTGATGATCGCCGCGACCGCCTTGACGGCCTCAAAGTCGCCGTCGCTCGCCGCCGGGAACCCCGCCTCGATCACGTCCACCCGCATGCGCTCGAGCTGGCGCGCGATGCGCAGCTTTTCGTCCTTCGTCATCGATGCGCCGGGACTCTGCTCGCCGTCGCGCATGGTGGTGTCGAATATGATCAATTTTTCCTTGTTCATGATGCTCTCCGATCTGCTGGCGCGCGCCGCGCAGGCGACGCGCGCGATTCAAAACCGATTCCGGATCCACTGGATCCGGCCGCACAGGCAAAAACTACGAAATGGGAAGTGGAGTATTTAGCGCCCGAGGCGCAGCAGCAGGCCGGCCAGCAGAAGGCTGGCGAGAAGGAACACCGCATTGGCCTGACGCACGGAACTCATGGCGCGGGAATATAAAGCGTTTTTGCCGCGCGTGCAAGGGGGTCAGGATGAAGTCGGCGCCGGAGGCTGCGCGCCGCCCTTGCCCCTGACAGCCTCCCAGATCGCAAGCACATAGCCCGAAAACGCGTAGCACACGGATGCGAGGAACAGCATTTCGGGCAACGTGCTCGACACCGCGAACAGGGTCACCACCGCGAGCGCGATGGCCACGACGGCGGGAAACGAGACGCTCCTGCGCGGATTGATGTCCTTGCCGCTGTAGAACTTGAAACTGGTCACCATGGTGAGGCCGGCGAACACGGTCAGCACCCATGCCAGCCACTTCACTTCCGCGCCGCGAATCTGGTACTCATTCATCGCCCACACCATGCCGGCCACCAGCGCCGCGGCGGCCGGGCTCGGCAAGCCCTGGAAAAAGCGCTTGTCGGCGACCTCGAGCTGGGTGTTGAAGCGGGCGAGGCGCAGCGCCGCGCAGGCGCAGTAGATGAACGCGGCGATCCAGCCGAGCTTGGCGGTCAGCCACGGCCCCAGCAGCGGGATGTTCTGCGCGGACGCGAAGTCCTTGAGCGCCCACACGTAGATCACCAGCGCCGGCGCCACGCCGAACGACACCATGTCCGCAAGGCTGTCGTACTCGGCGCCGAACTCGCTCTGCGTGTGCGTGAAGCGCGCAACGCGCCCGTCGAGCGCGTCGAAGATCATTGCGATGAAGATTGCGAGCGCAGATTGCTCGAAGCGGCCGTTCATCGCCTGCACGATGGAAAAGAATCCGGCGAACAGCGCGACCGTCGTAAAGAGGTTCGGCAGCCAGTAGATGCCGCGCCGGCGGAATTTGCCGCCGCGCGCGAGCCATTTCATTTTGGGCTGGTACATGGGTCAGGCGAGCTCCGCCAGCACCGTCGCTGCGGCATAGACCTTGTCGCCGACCGCGGCGCGCGGCAGCGCGGAGGACGGCAGATAGAGGTCAAGCCGCGAGCCGAAGCGGATGAATCCGTAGCGCTCGCCGCGGCGCAGGCGATCGCCGGCTTTCACGTAGCAGAGAATGCGGCGCGCGACCAGCCCGGCGACCTGCACGCAGGTGACGTCGACGCCGTCAGCCATCT
>Ga0335077_10012641_pt1 | contig 10558 bp, 8 predicted proteins | sample Lox_Sample_31_FD_207151 | JGI IMG/M metagenome (GOLD analysis project Ga0335077, IMG submission 207151) | Soil microbial communities from Loxahatchee National Wildlife Refuge, Florida, United States - Lox_Sample_3.1 | ecosystem: Environmental > Terrestrial > Soil > Wetlands | place: USA: Florida...
GCGGAAGCGCACGACCTGTTCGGCATGCACGAGCAGCGACTGATCGGCCCCGTCGGCCTGCGCGCTGCCCTCGCGGACGCTCACGTCGGTCTCATCACCCACCCCACCGACGCTGACGCGGTAGCTGCCGCGCTCACGCAGCGTGACGACCAGGTTCGGGGTATCGACCTCGTACACCTGGCCGGCAGCCAGCTCGCGTACGCGCACCAGCACGGTACCGACGGTGAGCTGCATCTGTACCAGGTGCTCATCGAGCGCGAAGAAGGCGAATGCGGTGTTGCCGCCCAGACGCACACCGAGGCTGCCCAGATCCAGCGCCACGCGCGAGTCTGCGGCGCTCCACAGCCGGTCGCCGCTCGTGAGCGGGCGATTCAGGGGCGCGGCGGCCCAGCCGGCAGCCCCGCTCGGCTGCAGTGACACAGAGCCTGCGACCTCACTGATCCGGGCGATGCGCCCGGGCGGATCGGCACCCGGCTCCGCGTGCGCGGCAATGCTCAGGAGCAGCGCGCCCAGCGCGCACGCACCTCGTTGCAGAGCGGCTCCTCGCGGCATGGCCTGCGCCTCGTCTCCTGGCGGCTGCGGGGCAAATAGCGCGCCAGCCCATTAGGTCAAACGCGCGCAGCGCAGTTCCGCTGCCTGATCCTATATACGCCAGCACCCCTCATCCTTGCCACGAACTGCCGCCCGGTGCATCGTGGCAACGGTTGCCGTCCGAGCCGCAGGAAGGTTGCCGAAGGGTGCACGGACCGGCCAGCGTATACGATGCCGCTTCGGCATAGCCGATTCCCGGTGCGCGTTCCGCAGGGGCTTGCGCGCGTAGGATCCGCGCGCTGGGGGCCCGCGGAACGTTCGCCCTTGCCGGCGGGGCAAGCCGCCCCCATGTTGCGCTCACCGCCAGCAGCATTTTTCCCGCAGGTCCTTCATGAGTGACTCAGCACCGCCACTACGCTCCGTGCGCCAGATCGTGCGCGGTCTGCCGACCTCCGACGGCGCCGGCGTCAAGCTGCGCCGTGTCATCGGCCAACCGCAGCTGCCGGACCTGGATCCCTTCCTGATGCTCGATGAGTTCGGCACCGATCAGCCGGCGGACTACCTCGCCGGCTTCCCCGACCATCCGCACCGCGGGTTCGAGACCGTGACCTACATGCTCGACGGTCGCATGCGTCATCGCGACAACCATGGCAACGAGGGCGTCTTGGTTCCCGGCAGCGTGCAGTGGATGACGGCCGGTCGTGGCCTGGTGCACTCGGAAATGCCCGAGCAACAGGAGGGCCGCATGCGCGGCTTCCAGCTGTGGCTGAACCTGCCGGCGCGCGAGAAGATGACCGCGCCGAAGTACCAGGAATTCGGTCCCGAACGCATCCCGAGCACCGCCGCGGCTGCGGGCGTGACGGTCAAGGTGATCGCTGGTGAGGTCAACGGCACGCGCGGCCCGATTTCGCAGCCGGCCACAGATCCGACCTACCTGGACGTAACGCTTACCGCCGGGGCAAGCTTCGAGCAGCAACTGCCGCCGGACTATGCGGCCTTCGTCTACGTGTTCGAAGGCGCGCTCAGGGTGGGAAACGACCGCCGGGTGCTCGCGACGCACGAGCTCGCGGTTCTGGGCCCCGGCGAGCTCATCCGCCTGAGTGGTGTCGAGACCGGGGCCGGCGGCGGCCACGCGCGCGCCATCCTGGTGGCGGGCCGTCCGCTGCGCGAGCCCGTGGCCAAGTACGGGCCCTTCGTCATGAACACGCGGCGCGAGCTCGAGCAGGCCTTCGACGACTATCAGGCCGGCCGCTTCTAAGGCGCGCCGCGCGCTTCTTCAGCGCGGCGGCTGCGTGAACCCGTAGCGCGCAAAGATCGCGCGCGCCGCCTCGCCCTGCAGGAACTCCAGATAGCGGGCCGCCTGCGGCTGCGCGCGCTGCGTGGCGGCGACCGGATAGACGATGGGTGGATGCGAGTCCTTAGGAAAGGCCCCGACCACGCGCACGCGCTTCTCGGCGCGGGCATCGGTCCCGTAGACAATGCCGAGCGGGGTCTCGCCACGGGCCACGAAAGCGAGCGCGGCCCGCACGTTCTCAGCGCGTGCCAGATGCGGCTCGACGCTGCCCCACGCGCCAAGCTGCATCAGGGCCGCCCGCGCGTACATGCCCGCGGGCACCGAGTCCGGGTCGGCGCTCGCGAGCCGCCCGCCATTTAGTGCCTGCACCAGCGGAAACCCGGGCGCGATCGACAGTTGCACCGGGCTGTCGGCCGGTGCAATCAGGACCAAAGAGTTGCCGAGCAACTCCACCCGCGTGCCCTCGCGCAGCAGGTGGCGCGTCTGCAGGTAGTCCATCCACTCGCGATCGGCGGAGAGGAATACATCCGCGCGCGCCCCCGCCTCGATCTGCTTCGCCAGCACCGAGCTGGCCGCGTAGGAAGTCTTAACACTGATGTGCGAGACGGTGCTGAACGCCTGGTCCGCCGCCTCGAGTGCATCCGTCAGGGAGGCGGCGGCGAAGACCAGCAATGTTGGTTCGGGCACCGCCCCGGAACCCACCGCTGCCTCGCGCGCGGTCAAGCCGACGCTTGTCACACTCAGCAACACGCCGAGGAGGATCCGACGGCAGGTTCGGGGGGATCTTCTGATTGCCATAACGCGCCCGCTTCGCTAAGAACTTATGTCAGGTATTGCATTATGACTGTTGCGAACTTGCCAATCCGCTCAGCCGAACTGCTACCTGCGGCAGCAGGGACCCTATCGATGGCGCGCACAATGCCCGGATGTATCGGCAGGTGTACTGAGGATCGCGGGTGCTGAGAGCCAGCTGCGGCGACCTTCAGGCCGCGCGCACGCTTCCAGGGCTGGCATTTTCCCGGTTCGCCACCTGGCCCGCCATAGCACTCCTGTGCGCGCCGCTGGCGTGGGCCGAGGTGCCGGCCGCTGCGCCGGGCGAGCTGACCGCCGCCGCGACCACCCTCGAGGCCGAGGGCATCCCGGGGGTCGAGGATGTCGCCAGCCGCCGCTACGGGCCGCCCGAGGAGATCGAGGGCATCCCCTCGGATGCCGTGCTCGAGCGCGAGCACGCCGTCATCGGTGCGGTGCTGGTCGACAACCAGAACATCTTCAACCTCGACGATCCCAAGGACGACAAGAAGATCTTCAGGCTGGCCGATGACCTGCACTACCGCACGCGCGCCAGCGTGATCCGCTCGCAACTGCTGTTCAAGCCGGGCGACCCCTACTCCCGCAACAAGGTGCAGGAGTCCGAGCGGCTGCTGCGCGCTGACTCGTACTTCTACGACGCCTGGATACGCCCGGTGCGCTACCAGGACGGCAAGGTCGACCTCAAGGTGACTACCAAGGACGTGTGGACCCTCAACCCGGGATTCAACTTCAGCCGCAGCGGCGGCGCCAATTCCACCGGGCTGAAGCTGGAAGAGTCGAACCTGCTCGGCACCGGGGCGGGCCTGAAGGTGTCGTATTCCAACACCGTCGATCGCTCGGGCTCCTCCATCGAGATGACCGACAAGCACGCCTTCAACACCTGGACCTCGGTCGATCTGGCCTATGGCAACTTCAGCGACGGGCACGTGCGGCTGCTCAACATCACGCGGCCGTTCTACTCGCTCGATACGCATAACGCCGGTTCCCTTGCCGTGCTCGACGCCATCCAGATCGACCCGTTGTACGACCGCGGCGAGCTCGTGGACCAGTTTCAGGATGCGCACAAGCTGCTGCAGGCCTACTACGGCTGGTCGGCCGGACTCGTCAACAACTGGGTACAGCGCTGGTCCTTCGGCGTGACTTATGACGAGCACAATTTCGAGCGGGTCAGCAATGCCGATGGCACCACCAACCTGCTGCCCGCCGACCGCCGCTTCAACTACCCCTTCATCGAGTGGGACCTGGTACAAAATGACTTCCTGAAGCTGTGGAACCACGACCAGATCGGGCGTACCGAGGACTACCAGCTCGGCGTCACCGCCAGCGTGCGGCTCGGCTGGGCCGATACCACCTTCGGCTCGACCACCGATGCCCTGATGATGAACGCCTCGGCCAACCGCGGCTTTCGCCTCGGAGTCTCGACGCTGCTGCTGGCGAGCGACTTCTCCGGGCGCCTGCAGCAGGGCACGCTGCACAACGGCCTCCTCGACGGGTCGGTGCGCTACTACGTGGAGCAGAGCAAGAACTGGCTGTTCTTCAGCACCATCAACGGCACCAAGGGCTGGAACCTCGATCTGGACGATCAGATCCTGCTCGGCGGTGACAACGGCCTGCGTGGCTACCCGCTGCGCTACCAGGGCGGCACCGCGCGCGCCCTGATGAGCGTCGAGCAGCGCTACTTCACCGACTGGTATCCGTTCCGGCTGTTTCGCGTCGGCGGTGCCATCTTCTACGACATGGGCCGCACCTGGGGCACCGCACCGCTGGCGCAGCCGAGCCTGGGGCTGCTGAAGGATGCCGGCTTCGGCCTGCGCTTCGGCAATTCCCGCTCAGGGCTCGGCAACGTCATCCACGTCGATCTGGCCTTCCCCCTCAACAGTGGCCCGGGTATCACCAAGGTGCAGTTCCTGGTGCAGACCGAGGCGAGTTTCTAGGGTTCGCTGTCACGGCTGGCGCGCCGCGTCCGCGGGCAGGACGCGCACGGTGCCCATCATGCCGCCGTCCAGATGCTGCGCGATATGACAATGAAACGGAAACATGCCGACGATGCGCGGGTCGCGAAAATCCATGCGCAGCGTCACGCTCGGATAGCCGGCGTAGCCGCGCCAGGCGGCCAGGTTCACGGTGTCGAGCAAATCCGGCTCGCTTACCACCTGGCCGCCGCGTGCCACGACCATGAAGTGCAGCTGGTGAATGTGGAAAGTATGAACTTCGCGCGAGCGGTTCTCGATCGTCCAGTCCTCCACCTCGCCCTGGCGCACCGTGATGTCGGCCTCGCTGCGGGTGGGATCGAAGACGGCGGGCGCGCGTCCCTCCTCGGTGATAAAGAAAAGTGTCGGACCGTTCGGATCGTCCGGCTTGGCCGCTGCCTCGGAAAAATACAGCCGGCGCGTGCGCAGCGGCCGCAGCGCGGCAAGCGGCGCGCGCACGGCCGCATTGGCAGCGGTTGACGAGGACCGGGCGGGGTGCGCCGTGTGGGCGTCGGCCGCCACGGCAATCTCCGCCAGCGGACGCAGCGGGTCGTGGTCGCCGGCATCCTGGCCGCGCGCCCCCGGTCGCGGTGCGGGTGCCTCATCGCCCGCGCCGCGATCGACGTAGCCCGTGAGGAGCGTGCCGGTCACCCCCGCGGGCGGCGCCTGCACGATGAACTCCGCGCGCGCTCCCGGAGCCATGAACACGAAGGTCGTCTGTCGCGGCGGTGGCGGTGTGGATCGCTGCGCACGCGCGAGCGGCACACCGTCCAGCGCCACCAGCCCGAGCAGCTGGCGCGTGCCCGAGTATTCCAAGTACAGGTAGAGATACGTGTCGGCCGAGGCATTGAGCACGCGCCACAGCTCGCGCGCCCCGGGCTGCATCTGCAGGCGCGCCGGCAGGTAACGCGGATACGGCACCGGCACGTAGTTGAGCGAGAGTTGCTTGCTCGGACGCTGCAGATCCGCCGCGCTTCCCGGGGCGCCATTCGGCATGCGCTCATCGCGCACGATGAGGATGCGCTCGGGCAGGTTCTTGACCGCGGGCACGAGCCGCTCGGTGCCCTCGACGACGATCGCGCCCGAGGCCCCGCCCAGCAGGTGCTCCTCGCTGAAGCCGTGCACGTGCGGGTGATACCAGTACAGCCCCGGCGGCTGGTCTGCACTGATGCGCACGCGGTACTCAAACGGCGGGTCCCCGGGCTGCAGCAGCGTGTGCAGCGTCTCGTCCTGGTGGCACACGGGTGGCACGGCCAGCCCGTGGAAATGCAGGTTGGTGCTGGACGCGCTCATCGGCCCGCCGCCGCACGGGTCACGCGCGGAAGCCAGGCCGGCTGGCGCAGTGGCGTCGGAAGGAACGGTTATCCGGTTGCGCAGCGTGAGCGCCAGCAAGTCACCCGGGCGCACGCGCAGGGTGGGCGCCTGGTGCCCCGCGTCGTCGAAGTAACAATAGCGGGTATGTCCGTGCCCGTCCGGGCTGCTCGCGATCGACAGCGCCACATGCAGCTCACCATCACGGCTATGCAGCTGCGCGGGCTCCTCGATCGGGCTCCCGGGCGGCGGTCGGGCACAACTCTGTGCAGCCGGTGGGGCGAGGTCGGGGGGAAGCGGCTGGGCCGGCAGGATGCCGCACAGGAGCAGCGCCAGCGTAGCGTGAGCCCACCCGGCCGAAAAAGAACGCGGCCGCGGTTCGAGAGCGCGAATCGCGTGCGGCCCGTGGCGCCTAGCTGGGACGCCGGAAGGTGCCGGTGTTACCCGTGGCCTTCGGGGCGGCGGTTCCGCCAGCCTGCGGCGGCAGGACCTCGACGGACAGCGTGAAGGTGCGCTTCTCGGTGCCGGAGAGCGCGCCGACGTTGACCACCTGCCGCGTGACTTCCTCGCCACGATCATTGCGCACGGCGATCACGACGAAATACTCCCACGGCTCCTGCAGCGAGGGATGGCGGATCACCCCTTCCACCCGCAGCGCCGAGGTGGCGGCCACCTGGCGCTTCGCGGCCTCCTGATCGAAGCGCAGGTGGTGCATGCAGCCCGGGCAGATGCTCAGGCTCTCCAGTATCGCCGCCTTGCAGTGCGGACAGGTGCGCGTCTTGCCCGGGGCCACCGGACGAGAGGCGACGCTCATGCGTTGCCGAAGCCCTTGGCGTCGCCCTTGGCCCCACGAGTTTCGCCGTCGTAGCCAAACTCGACCTGACCGCGCATGCGCGATCCGGCCGCCACCGTGAGAGAGCCTGCCTTGACGTCGCCGTTGATGACGCCGGTTTCGAGCAGCTCGACCCGCTTGGCGTTCTCGATGTTGCCGATCAGCTCGCCCGAGACGCTCACCACGACGGCCTTCACGTGCCCTTCCAGGCGCGCGCCGGAATCGAGTGTCACGTTGCCCTCGACGTGGACATCGCCCTTGAACTTGCCGGCGATGCGTACGTGACCGGTCCCGACGATCTTGCCCTCGATGGTCAGGTCGGAGGCGATGTGCGACTCCTTCATTTCGTTGCGCTGAGGGGCAGGCGCAGGGGCAGGACGCCGCGCCGGTTCGGGAGTGAGCGCGGCCACGGTGGCGCGCTCAGGTTGAGTGTGTGCAGGGGCGGCGGACGGAGCCGGGCCGGGAGCGGCCGGGCTGGTGCCGGTGTTCGAGTCTTTCCAGAGCGCCATGGATAGTCCCTATGGTAATAGAACGATGGAAGGTACCTGCGGCCCAGCTTGGGGGGAAGTGTCTCCCGTGGCAGACGGCCGGTTTGACCTATCCGCCGAGCTGGAGACCACGTCTGCCGAAAGCTGCGACCGGGCGGTAGTGTAAACCGCGAAACAGATCACGGGGCATGTCGGGACTCTCAGTCTTAACAAGAACTCTTAAGCCAGAGGGTACCTGAGGCCTCGCCACCCGCCCCGGGCCTGGCGGCTCTAGCCGTGCAGCCGGCTCAGGCGTCGATCAGCTTCAGGACCTCGGCGGTTTTCTCGCGCATGAGCGCCTCGTCGGCACGCGACTCGACATTCAGGCGCACCAGGGGCTCGGTATTGGAGCCGCGCAGGTTGAAGCGCCAGCGGTCGAATTCCATCGACAGTCCGTCGGTCAGGTCGACGGCGGCCGCGCGGCTCTCGTATTGCGCCCGTACCCGGCTCAGGATGGACTTGGCATCGGTCTTCAGCTTGCGGTTGATCTCCCCGCTGGCGGGGAACAAGCGCATGCGCTCGCCCACCAGGGCCGAGAGCGGCTTGCCGGTGGAGCTCATGACCGCAAGTACCAGGAGCCAGGGAACCATGCCGCTGTCGCAGTAGGAGAAGCGGCGGAAGTAGTGGTGGGCGCTCATCTCGCCGCCGTACACGGCGTCCACCTCGCGCATCTTGGCCTTGATGAAGGCGTGGCCGGACTTGCACAGCACCGGCGTGCCGCCCAGGCTGCGCACGATGTCGAGCGTGTTCCAGGTGAGGCGCGGGTCGTGCACGATGCGCGCCCCCGGCTCCTGGCGCAGGAAGGTCTCCGCCAGTAGTCCCACCAGGTAGTAGCCCTCGATGAACTGCCCCGACTCATCGAAGAAGAAGCAGCGGTCATAGTCCCCGTCCCAGGCCAGCCCGACGTCGGCGCCGCTGCGGCGCACAAGGTCAGCGGTTGCCGCGCGATTTTCCTCCAGCATCGGATTGGGCACCCCGTGCGGGAAGTGGCCGTCGGGATTGTTATAGGTCTTGATGAACTCGAACGGCAGGTGCGGCTCGAGCGCATCGATGATGAGGCCGGCGCCGCCGTTGCCGGCGTTGGTGACGACCTTGAGCTTCTTCAGCCTCGGCATGTCGACGTAGCCGAGCAGGTGCTTGAGGTAGCCCGGGCGGATGTCGAGCGGCGCCTCGCTGCCGCTGCGCTGCGCCTTTCCCGGCAGCTGCTTGGCCTCGATGAGGCGGCGCATCTCCTGCAGGCCGGTATCGGCGCTGATCGGACGCGCCTGCTCGCGCACGAACTTCATGCCGTTGTAGTCCGGCGGGTTATGGCTCGCAGTGACCATGATGCCGCCGTCGAGCTGTTCGGCGAAGGTTGCGAAATACGCGCCCTCGGTTCCCCACAGACCGATGTCGAGGACGTCGCTGCCGCAGTCCTTCAGGCCGCGCTTGAGTGCGGCAGCCAGCTGCGGACTCGAGAGACGGATGTCGTAACCGACGGCCACGCGCTTGGGCTTCACAAACGCCGCATAGGCGCGGCCGATGTCGTAGGCCAGTGACTCGTTGATCTCATCGGGAATGCGGCCGCGGATGTCGTAGGCCTTGAAGCAGTCGAGCTGGCTCATGCGCATTCCTTACTTGGAAGTTCCCTGGCGCCCATAGCGGTCCTCGAAGCGTACGATGTCATCCTCGCCAAGGTAGGAGCCGGACTGCACCTCGATGATCTCCAGCGGGATCATGCCGGGATTCTCAATACGATGCTTGACACCGACCGGGATATAGGTCGACTGGTTTTCCTCGAGTAGGAACTGCTCCTCGCCGCGCGTGATGCGTGCGGTCCCGGCCACCACGACCCAGTGCTCGGCGCGGTGATGGTGCAGCTGCAGCGAGAGCGTCGCCCCTGGCTTGATCTTCAGTCGCTTCACCTGGAAGCGTGCCCCGCTCTCGAGGCTGTCATAGCTGCCCCACGGGCGGGACACCTCGCGATGCAGCGAGTGCTCGTGGCGGCCGAGCTCCTTCAAGCGCTGCACCAGCTTCTTCACATCCTGTACCCGCTGCTGCGGTGCCACCAGGACCGCGTCCTTGGTCTCGATCACGACGTGGTCGCGCAACCCCACGGCCGCGAGCAGCCGGCTCTGCGCGTACAGATAGCTGCCCTGGGTGTCCTCGTACAGCACGTCACCGTAGGTCACGTTGCCATGCGCGTCGGCATCGCTGGCCGCGTGCAGGGAGGACCACGAGCCGACATCGCTCCACCCGGCCGCGAGCGGCACCACCACCGCCGCGTCCGTCTTCTCCATCACGGCGTAGTCGATCGAATCGCTCGGGCAGGCCTCGAACGCAGCGGCATCGATGCGCGTGAAGTCAAGGTCGGCGCGGGCGGCTGCGTAGGCGGCCTGGCAGCTTTGTGCGATCCGCGGTGCGTGGCGCGTGAGTTCCTCCAGGTAGCGTCGGGCCCGGAACAGGAACATGCCGCTGTTCCAGTAGTACTCGCCGGAGGCAACGAACTGACGTGCGCGCTGCAGATCGGGCTTCTCCACGAAACGCGCGATCGCAAACACCACGCCTTGCGGCGTGCCGCGCTGGATGTAGCCGTAGCCTGTCTCGGGCCCGCTGGCGATGATGCCGAAGGTGGCCAGTCTCCCCTGCTCGGCGCTCGGCAGCGCCTGTTGCACCGCCTGGCGGAAGGCAACGGCGTCGCGGATCACGTGATCGGCCGGCAGTACCAGCAGCACCGGGTCGGTCCCGGGCGCGGCGCGCTGCAGCGCCGCGTGCGCGGCCAGGGCAATGGCTGGAGCGGTGTTGCGGCCGCAGGGCTCGAGCAGCGTCGCCTGGGGCACCACCGCGAGCTGGCGCAGCTGTTCGGCGACCAGGAAGCGGTGCGCCTCGTTGCACACGACGATCGGCGCGGCGGCTGGCAGGCCGCCCAGGCGCAGCAGTGTCTGCTGCAGCAGCGTGTGCTCGCCGGTGAGCGCGAGCAGCTGCTTGGGATAGAGCTCCCGCGACAACGGCCACAGTCGCGTCCCCGCTCCCCCGGAGAGTATCACCGGCGTGAGCATCGGTGCCGCCTCAGGAGACCGGGAGCGGGCGGCCACGGCCGATGGCGTAGTAGCTCAGCCCGAAACGCGCGAGCATCGCCGGGTCGTAGAGGTTGCGGCCATCGAAGATGACCGGTGCTCTCAGGATTTCCTTGAGGCGCTCGAAGTCCGGGCTGCGGAACTCCTGCCACTCGGTGACGATGGCGAGTGCGTCGGCGCCCTCGGCGGCCGCATAGGCGCTCTTGGCGAGCGTGAAGCTGCCACGG
>Ga0335077_10012642_pt1 | contig 10558 bp, 7 predicted proteins | sample Lox_Sample_31_FD_207151 | JGI IMG/M metagenome (GOLD analysis project Ga0335077, IMG submission 207151) | Soil microbial communities from Loxahatchee National Wildlife Refuge, Florida, United States - Lox_Sample_3.1 | ecosystem: Environmental > Terrestrial > Soil > Wetlands | place: USA: Florida...
ATCGCACGATCATGTCGCGAATGTGAACTGGATTCGGCAGAAGGGCGTCTTCCTGCAGCTCCTCGAGCGCGGTCTCGGGATCGTAATGGTACATGGCAGGCCTCCGCTACCACTCTACTGCTTCTCGCTCCTACTGCTTCTCACCCGCGATGAGCCGGATGCCCAACTCGCGCAACTGCCGTTCCGGAACTGTCGACGGCGCGTCGCACATCAGATCCGTGCCGCGCGCTGTCTTGGGAAACGGAATGACTTCGCGGATCGAACTTTCCCCGGCCAGAATCATAACCAGCCGGTCGAGACCCAACGCGATTCCGCCGTGCGGAGGCGCGCCATACTCTAGCGCTTCCAACAGGAATCCGAATCTCCGCTTGGCCTCTTCGTCGCTAAAGCCGAGAGCGGCGAAGACCTTGGCCTGCACGTCGCGGCGATGAATACGAATCGAGCCTGACCCGAGCTCGACGCCGTTCAACACCACGTCATACGACTTGGCGCGGCAGTGCGCCGGATCAGTGGTCAGCTTGTCGATGTCCTCGTCGTGCACCGAAGTAAACGGATGATGCGCCGCGTTCCAGCGGTTCTCTTCCGCGTCCCATTCGAACATCGGGAAATCGACCACCCAAAGCATCTTGAAGCTGGTGGCGTCCAGCAGCTTGTGACGATCGTTGTACTTCTGTCCCAAGTACAGCCGCAACTGCCCGCACGCCTGATAGAAGGTCTCGTCCGGCCTGTGGCCCTGGGGCGCGCCCGGCCATCCTGCGATCATAAGCAGGTCGTCGTCGGCTGCGGCCGTGACCGCGCGGGCTTGCTCCACGAGTTTGGCATCCAGCTTCTTGAGATCGTCGAAGACACGTAAGCCGCGCTCTTTGCCGAAATCTTTCACCTCGTTGCGCTCTTTACTGCTCAGCGCGCCTGTTTTCGGGATGTGGATGGCGACCGGCGGGAAGGTCAGTCCCAGTCCAAGTTGCCAGCTTTCATCAAGCACGTGAAACGGCGGTAGGCGCAGGTCGGGCTTGTCGATGCCGTACGACCGCATAGCCTGCGCGTACGTGATGCGCGGGAATGGAGTAGGGACCTCGTATCCAGCAGTCTGAAAAGCCCGCTGCAGCATGGGCTCGACCACTTCGAAAACGCGCTCCTGCTGCGGGAAGGACATCTCCAGATCGATCTGAGTGAACTCCGGCTGCCGGTCCGCACGCAAATCTTCGTCGCGGAAACAACGTACGATCTGGAAATATTTTTCGTAGCCGCTCACCATCAGCAGTTGTTTGAAGATCTGCGGCGATTGCGGCAAGGCATAAAACGAACCGGGCTGGACCCGGCTGGGGACCAGATAGTCGCGCGCGCCTTCGGGTGTCGACCGCGTCATGAACGGTGTTTCGATTTCGAGAAAGCCTTGGCTGTACAGAAACTCGCGTACGGCGAAGGCCATGCGCGAGCGCAGGATCATATTTCGCTGCATATGCGGCCGCCGCAGATCAACGTAGCGATACTTCAGGCGCGCGTCTTCCTTGACGTCGACCTCTTCCTCCATCGGAAACGGCGGAGTGCGCGATTCGTTCAGTATCCAAAGTTTTTCGGCCACCAGTTCCACCTCGCCCGTCCCGAGGCTCGCATTCACCGTATCCGGCGCGCGCTGGGCTACAGTGCCCTCGACCGCGATCACGTATTCTGGCCCGAGCATCTCCGCCTTCCTGTGTACTTCCGGGTCGGCATCGGCGTGAAAGACGATCTGCGTGACTCCGTCGCGGTCGCGCAGATGAATGAAGAAAACACCACCCAAGTCGCGGCGCCGGTGGACCCAGCCCATCAGCAGCGCCTTGCTGCCGGCATCGGTGACGCGCAACTGGCCGCAGGTGTGCGTGCGGCGAAGATCGCCTAGAAAATCGAGCTGTACGGTTTCCATGAGTTATTTTATCCGCTGCGTTAATTCCTCTCTGGTGACGGTCTGCTGCTCGCCTGATTGCATGTTCTTCAACGTGTAACGGCCCGCTGCGATTTCGTTTTCTCCGACGATCAAAGCGAACCGCGCGCTCATCTTGTTGGCCAGCTCGAGCGAACGCTTCAGCTTTCCATCCAGCCCCATTTCGACCGAACAGCCCGCCGATCGCAGGCTCTGCGCGATCTGCACCGAGTGTCGCTCCGCGGTCGCGCCCATTGGCGCTATATAAATGTCCAGGGCCGGCTTGTAACGTTCCGGATGTTCCTGCTCCACGCTCATCACCAGGCGATCCTCGCCGATCGAAAATCCGATGCCGGGCGCGGGAACCTTCGAGCCCAGCGCTTCGGCCAGCCCGTCGTAACGGCCGCCCCCGAGCACCGAGTTCTGCGCACCCAGAGCGCCGTGGACGATCTCGAATGTCGTCCGCATGTAGTAATCGAGTCCGCGGACCATTCGCGGCTTCACGTTGTAAGGAATGCCGCGGTCATCCAGGTACCCGCGCACCGCGGTGAAATGCGTCTGGCACGCCACGCACAAATGATCCTGGATAGACGGCAGCGCGTTTATAATGTCCTGATCCTCGGGAACCTTGCAGTCCAGCACACGCAGCGGATTCGTCTCAGCGCGGCGCTGGCAATCGCCGCATAGTTGCGATGCCACGCCGCGGAGTTGTTCCTTGATCAGCGCGACATACTGCGGCCGGCAATTCTGATCACCGACGGAGTTCAGATAAAGCTGGAAGCCCGTGAGCCCGACGCGCCGAAGCAGTTCCACTACCATCTCGATCACTTCAGCATCCACGGCGGGCGATTCCGAGCCGATCGCCTCCGCGCCAATCTGATAAAACTGCCGATAACGGCCCTTCTGCGGACGCTCGCGCCGGAACATGGGGCCGATGTAGTACAGCTTCTGCAGTCCAGGGACTTGGTCGAGACGGTGCTCGATATAGGCCCGCATTACCGAAGCCGTCGCCTCCGGCCGCAGCGTGAGCGAGCTGCCGTCGCGATCCTCGAAAGTGTACATCTCTTTGCTAACGATGTCTGTCTCTTCGCCGACGCCGCGTGCGAACAGCGCCGTCTCTTCCAGGATGGGAGTGCGGATCTCCTGGTAGTTGTATTGGCGAAAAACCTCACGCGAAATCGATTCCACCTGGTTCCAGGCAGTGCTGGAAGGAGGAAGAATGTCGCGTGTGCCTTTCACGGCTTTGATCATCGATCTTGAATCCTTATACGGGATGCCAACGGCATCATCCGGCCGCTTCGTCCTGGATGCCAGCGGCATCATCCGGCAGTTCGTCTCGATAGATCCGTCCGGCTTCGATGTAGTGCTTGGCATTTTCGCCAAAGCGGTCGCGCTCGTCCTCGGTCAACTGCCGCTTGACTTTGCCGGGCACGCCCATGACCATGCTCTCCGGGGGCACATCGGCTCCCTCGGGCACCACCGCGCCGGCAGCGATCACCGACCCTTTTCCTATCTTCGCCCCATTCAGAACCACCGCGCCGATTCCAATCACGCAATCGTCTTCGACCGTACAACCGTGCACCATGGCCAGATGCCCGATCGTGACGCGATTGCCGATCGCGAGCGCGAATAATCCGGCGTCGCAATGCAGCACCGAGTTGTCCTGGACGTTGCTGTCATCGCCGATGCGGATGGAATTGTTGTCACCACGCACAGTGACATTCGGCCAGATGCTGGAGCGTTCGCCGACGACCACGTCTCCAATCACCTGGGCACTGGGATCGATGTAAGCAGAAGCGGCAATCCTGGGAACGATGCCGCGATAGGCACGAATCATGACTAGCGGTCTAGTCTTCAATCCTAACACACGCGTCCGCTGCGCCCGGTGTATACTGGTCGCAAACCACACTTGAGTATGGGGAGGTAGTTATGAAACGCCTGGCGATTGGCCTGGCCATTCTCGCGTTGACGGTAGCCGACTCGGGACTTGCGGCCGGCCCCGCTAGCAGCGATCTATACAACGCGATCCGTTCCAATGATCTGGCGCGCCTGCGTTCGTTGGTACACGATGCCGCTGAAGTCAACACGAAAGACGGGCGCGGCGAGACACCACTGATGTACGCCGCGGCGGCCGGTTCGCTGGACGCGATGAAGTTCCTGATCGCGAAGGGCGCCGACGTGAATGCACAAAACGAATTTGGATCGACGGCGCTGATCTGGTCGGCTACCGATCTTGGCAAGGTGCGGCTCTTGCTCGATCACGGCGCCAACGTCAACGCGGTTTCGAAGCGCGGACGCACTGCGCTATTTCTGGCAGCGATGAGCGACCGCTCCGCCGAGATTGTGCGCCTGCTGCTGGCCAAAGGCGCGGACCCGAAGATAACGGACTCATTCAAGAACACCACGCTGATCGCGGCCGCGGCGGGGAACGACAACGAAACGATTCGCATGATTATTAATGCGGGAGTGGACGTGAATGCCGCCAACGTAATCGGCATGACGCCTCTGATTGCCAGCGCCGGCAATAACGGCAACGTCACGGCAGTGAAAATGTTGCTCGCCAAGGGCGCCCAGGTCAACGCGGTAGCCGTGGCGCCATTTCTGTACCCCGGCGTCGCGCCCAAATCCGGTGTGCCGCAGTTGGGCTCGTTCACCGCGCTCGGGCTCGCGGCCCCGTTCGGCCCGCCGGAACTGGTCAAGGCCCTTCTGGATGCGGGCGCCGAGGTCAATGTGAAGGATGCTCGCGGCATGACGCCTCTCATGCTGGCCGTCGGAACCGATCATCAGGACCCGGCCGTGATCCGCATGTTGCTGGAGCACGGCGCCAAGCTTGAGCCCAAGAGCATCCTAGGGGAAACGGCCCATGATTGGGCGCGCAAGATCGGCCTTCCCCCAGCAATCCAGTTGCTGAAAACGGAAACGGGAGAAGCGCCGCGCGCTCTTCCCGTCGCCTCCGTTGCGCCGCTGGAACCCAGGGCTGCCGTGGAGCGCAGTCTGGCGCTGCTTGAGAACTCCACCCACCAGTTCTTCGCGAACAGCGGCTGCGCTGCCTGTCACAGCCAGGGTATTACCGACATGGCTGCGGCAGAAGCGCGGTGGAAGGGCCTGCGCGTGGACGAGACGGCGGCACGCGAGCGCGTCCAGATGGTAAAGATTCAATACCCGGCGGAAGCATTGTATGAGCGGATGGATCTGCTCATTCCAGAGATCGGAGGCTATTCACTGTCCGGCCTGGCCGCCACTGGTTATTCTCCGGACAAGATGACCGACGCGATGGCTTCGGTCATCGGCGCTCAGCAGGCTGCCAACGGATCGTGGCATTTGGTTGGTTTTTCAAGGGCTCCCGCTGAAGAGGGCGACATCTTCCGCACGGCCCTTTCGATTCGCGCGCTGAAGATCTATGGGGCGCCCGGCCGAGCCACCGAGATGAACGCACGCATCGCCAAGGCGAAGCAGTGGCTGCTGTCTGCAAAACCGCTGAGTGCGGAAGACCGCAATATGCAGATGCTCGGTTTGCACTGGGCCGGAGTGGATGCGCGTGAGCTCAGTCGTTTCACGAAGGCGATCCTGTCTTCGCAACAGTCCGACGGTGGTTGGCGGCAGCGGGACGGGTTGCCTGTCGATGCCTATGCTACCGGCGAGTCTCTATATACGCTCGCGGTCGCCGGTGGCGTTGTGCCCAGCGATCCGGCCTATCAAAAAGGTGTGAACTTTTTGCTCAGCACGCAAGCCGCGGATGGCTCCTGGCACGTCGTCAGCCGGGCGGTCAAATTTCAGGTCTACTTCGAAAGCGGCTTCCCTTACGGCGGCGACCAGTGGATCAGCGCATGGGCGACGGGTTGGGCATCCATGGCGCTGGCCCAGGCCATCCCGGCGCCGGTTACGCGCGCGTCCAGGTGATCTTCAAGGGATCACAACCACTTTCCCGAACTGCTCTTTGTTCTCCAGGCGCTGATGCGCGGCGGCGATTTCCGCCATCGGATAGACGTGGTCGATCACGGGTCGCACCTTGCCCTGGAAAACAAACTTGAGTACGCGGTGCAGCTCGCCCATCGTTCCCATGAATGAGCCGAGCAGCGATTGATGCCGGCTGAACAGGAATCGCAGGTCGATCTTCGCATCGCCCCCCGTCGTTGCCCCGCATGTAACCAGGCGTCCACCGGGGGCGAGACTCTCGACGCTCTTGGGCCAGGTGGCTTGGCCGACGTGTTCGAAGACTACATCGACGCCGCGCCTTTCGGTGAACTTCTTTACTTCAGCTGAAATGTCTTGCTGGTAATGATCGATGACATGATCGGCGCCCAGCGCTTTCGCCTTCGCCATTTTGGCTTCGCCGCCCGCAGTCGCGATTACTCGGCAGTGGAACAATTTGGCAAGCTGCACTGCGGCCATCCCCACGCCGCTCGAAGCCGCCAGCACCAGCACATCCTCGCCGGCCTGGAGACCCGCGCGGCCAAAGAGCATGTGCCAGGCGGTTACGAAGACCAGGGGTGCGGCCGCGGCCTCTTCGAAGCTCATACCGTCAGGAATGGGAATGGCGGCGTACTCGGGCGCGGGCATGAATTCGCGATTCCCGCCATCCACGCCAGTACCGAATAAGGTGTAGCGGCGGCACTGATTATCGATTCCCGAAACGCACTGCGCGCACTGACGGCAGCTTAGCCCTGGTGAAAGCAGGACGCGCTGGCCGGGCTGGATCCGTTCGCATAATTCGCCCACCCGGATCACTTCACCCGCAATATCGCTGCCCAAAATATGAGGCATGGCGAATTTCATGCCGGGGAGTCCGTTGCGCACCCACAAATCGAGATGATTTAAGGCACAGGCGCGTACGCGTAACAGCACTTCATTGGCACTAATCGCGGGCTCGGGGATATCTTCGTATTTGAGGGCTTCAGGCCCGCCGTGCCGGTGGATTCTGACCGCTTTCATAGATTACCGATACCCCGCCGCCTGCAATTCAAACAGCTCAGCGTAACGTCCGCCCAGCGCTACCAGTTGCTTATGCGTGCCTTGCTCGATGATTTCACCGTCCGCCAAGACCAGAATACGGTCGGCCATCCGCACGGTGGAGAAGCGATGCGAAATCAAGACCGCCATGCGGTCGCGGGTCAGATCGGCGAAGCGCAGGAAGACTTCGTACTCGGCGCGGGCGTCTAGGCTGGCGGTCGGTTCGTCGAGAATCAGCACCTGAGCGTCGCGCATGTAAGCGCGTGCCAGCGCGATCTTCTGCCACTGTCCGGCCGATAAATCCACGCCCTTCTCAAAACGGCGTCCCAGCATCTGCTCGTAGCCACTCGCCAGTTGGCTGATCAAAGGCGCGGCCAAGCTCTTGCGAGCCGCCTCCTCGATGCGCGGCTGATTGCGAAGCTCCTCGATTCGCCCGAAGCCGATGTTCTCGCGCACCTGCATGTCGTAGCGCATGTAGTCCTGAAAAATCACACCGATTTCTTTGCGCAGGCCGTCGACATCGTATTTGCGCAGGTCTACGCCATCGAGCAAAATCGCGCCTTCAGTGGGATCGTACAAACGCGCCAGAAGCTTGACCAGTGTAGTCTTGCCCGCGCCATTCTCTCCGATCAACGCGATACGCTCGCCGGCGTCGAACCGAAAACTCACCCGGTTCAGAACCTGGCGTTCGGAGCCAGGGTAGGCGAACGAAACGTCGCGAAACTCAAAGCCGGAATGAATGGGACGGGGCGCCGGCAACGCATTTGGCGGTGAAACGATGCCGGGTCGCGTTTCGAAGAAATCGAAAAGATCCTTGATGTAGAGCGCCTGTTCTCCGATGTTGTTGAAGCTCGAAAAGAGGCTCTCGATCAGGCTTCGGGAGCGGGCAAACGCCCCGGCGAGAAAGGTCAGGCCGCCGATGGTAAGCGCTCCGGATAAAGTGCGGACCAGAATTAGAACGTATGCGCCATAGTATCCAGCCGTCGGCAGCAGATTCAAAAGCGAGCCGGAAAGAGCGCGCTTGATGGCCAGGGCTTTGTTCTCGCGATAGAAGCGGTCGAAGAGATCGCGCGAGCGTTCGGCCAGGTAGCCGCCCAGCCCGAAGATCTTCACTTCTTTGGCGCTCTGGCTGCTGGCGCCCAGCATGCGGAGGTAGTCGAGCTCGCGACGCTCCGGAGTCCAGCGATACAGGATGGAATATGCCAGCATCGCAAAGCGGGTTTCGCCCAGAAAGGCGGGAATCACGGCCACCACCAGAAGTAGCAAAAACCAAGGTGAAAACGACACCACGGCGGCCGAAAGTGACAACAAAGTAATGGCCTGCTGACCCATTCCAGCCAGCACCGCCAGCATGCCCAGCCGGGCGGTGGTTTGGCGCCGGGCCCGATCCAACTTGTCGTAAAAGACCGGGTCCTCGAAGGAAACCAGGTCGAGTTGGGAAGCGTGTTCCATCAGCCGCAGGCTGACATAGTTGGTGAATTTATCGCCCAGCAGGCTGTCACAGAGGTTGATTGCGCGCGATAGCAGGTCGCTCAACACGGCCAAGCCGATCTCGTAGGCGAGCAGAACCCAGATTCGCTGAGGGTCCCTGGGAAGGCCTGTAATGGCGCGGCCTACTTGGTCCATGATGAGTTTGCCGATCCAGAGCTGGGCCACCGGAATTACGGCGGCCAGTAGTCGCAGCACGACCGTAGAAATCGTGATGGCCGGGCTGGTTTTCCACACCATCCCAAGCAGCGGCGGCATGTTGCCGAGCGCACGGATACGGTCGCGCCACGTAGCCGGAGTATCGGCAGGCTTTGGCTGGTGAGGGTTCAAATTTCAGTTTAACGTTAACGGAATGAAGGCAGGGATAAACTGGGGCCACGAAGGCCCCAGCATTCACGACACCATGCGCCCGTATTTACAGGCCCCTGTTGTTGCCAGGGTGATGTCTGGGAGAATCAGATTCGACGGAAACGCAACCGTCAAAATCTGTTTGTGATCAGATCATAGGGCTTGGCAAGGTTGTGAGTCAAGCGAAAAACTGGCAAATCATTGGGAGGCTATAACCCATTGAATTGGCTATACTTATTAGATCCCCCGCTTCTTCAGGGCCTGTGGAACATTCTGTGGAAGAGCTCTGCACAACCGGATGCTTGGTTTCTAAGGTGGAGAAACCCGAGGAGTTATTTGTCGCTGAGATGCAGTGTCGTCATGGCCGTGCCAGCATCTGTGTAGCCAAACCTTCGGGCAATAACCCGAAAGCCTCCAAACAGAAGGCCGGAGACCAAGCAGAACCCAAGTACTATACCTGCAAGCGTAATGATGGAGAGTAGCATCTGAGCCGCCGTTTCCGGCCGGAGGATGAGCGGCATGGGTTCGTTTACCGTAACCGAAGCTTCATAGTTGATTTGGCCGAGGAGGCGGTCGGCCACGGTTCGATCCGGCGCACCCAACGCCACGGCCACTAGCGGACCGGTTCGCTTTATGGCGGCCCCGGGTATGGCCTCAAAAGCGGGCACCTGCTGGCGGGCGATTTGGGGGGTCGGGTACGAAAAGAGGGCAATAATTGCATCATTCTTGGGTTCGTTTCGTAAAAGCCGGTAGCGGGCGATCTCACCCTCGGTTCCGAATTGGAAAGCGACGGCTGATTCCGGGATTTGAGGGGCGTTTTGCGCCAGCCCAGCCGGTCCCAAGATGTAGCGCTGCGAGTGTGGCGCCATGTTCTTGGCCGGCAAGTAGCTGCCCAGAGCAGGCAGGGGGGCGTGTGAAATGCGGGGCAGGGCTTCCGCCAATTCAGCCAGATTCTTAGGACAACTGCCGGTGCAGGCGATCACGTAATTGCCTACCTGGAGCGGCTTTCCCTCGGCCTCCAACCAAGCTGCGTAAGCGCCCGTGGAATCTTTATAGCGAGTGGCAGATACTTGAAACCGTCCGTAATCGGCTTCTTCGGCTGCCTCGCGACCGTTCTCATCGGCGGCAACCTGCGATTCTTTGACGGAGACCCGGTCGTAGGTTCCTAGGTGCTCGGGCCAAATGGCGGCGCAAGCCGAGGCGGCGAACAAGCCGGCGAGGATCAGGCTCCGTGGCATTTCTTGTACTTCTTGCCACTGCCGCAGGGACAGGGATCGTTACGGCCGGCCTTCTTGGCGGAAACGGCCTGCTTTTTCTCGGTGGCAGTGCCGCTGCCGCCGACGAATTGCAGTTCGGCCATTTCCCGGTCCTTTTTCTTCTGGATGTTGCGGGTGAAATCCTCGACGACGGTCTGCGCGGCGCGGCGTTGTTCGCCGTTGGCGCCGACCAGCGCTTCCTCGGTATCTTCTTCTTCGTCTTCTTCTTCATCGCCGTCAGGCGAGAAAGGCAGCACAGGCTGCGCCTCGCCGGCGGGCCCTCCGCCGCTGGTCACCTGCAGGAAGAACAGGTAGCGGATGGTCTCGTCCTCGATGCGATCCATCATATCCTGGAACATCTGGAACGATTCCTTCTTGTACTCGATCAGCGGATCTTTCTGCCCGTAGCCGCGAAGGCCGATGCCTTCTTTGAGGTGGTCCATCGACAATAGGTGATCTTTCCACTGGTTGTCGATGACGTTGAGCATGACGATGCGCTCGGCGTGGCGCATGTTGTCGGCGCCGATCAGATCCTCTTTTTCCTTGTAGCGCGCGACCAGCAGATCATAGATATGAGTCTCAATCTCCTGCCGCGCCATGCCTTGCAGCTCGTCCG
>Ga0335077_10012644_pt1 | contig 10557 bp, 5 predicted proteins | sample Lox_Sample_31_FD_207151 | JGI IMG/M metagenome (GOLD analysis project Ga0335077, IMG submission 207151) | Soil microbial communities from Loxahatchee National Wildlife Refuge, Florida, United States - Lox_Sample_3.1 | ecosystem: Environmental > Terrestrial > Soil > Wetlands | place: USA: Florida...
CGCCAATTCGTTTGCGATGGTAATCCGCGGCTCGGACGCTCGCGCGCTGCATCTCTCCCGGATGTCCGATCTGGCTGGGGCCGCCCCTCATTGGCGGGTTGGCGTCGGGTATGAATTTCTCGAGCGGCCGGACGGCTACACCGGTTGGACGCAGCGCTACGATCTGCACTTCGGCAAGGAGCCCAGCGTGCTCGATCTCGGCCTGCTTTATCGCGCGCTGGTCGAGCAGAAAGTGGACGTGGTCGCGGGCAATTCCACCGACGGCCTGATTGACGCGCTCGGCCTCGTTCCTCTGCAGGACGACCGCCACTATTTTCCGCCGTACGACGCCGTTCCCGTGGTCCGCGAAGCCGCCTTGCAGCGCTTCCCTGCTCTGCGCGAGGCCCTCCGCGACCTCGCTGGGAAAATCTCCGAAGCCGAAATGCGCAACCTGAATAAGCAGGTGGACGCGGACCAGCACGATGTCCGCGAGGTGGTCCGCGAATTCCGCGCCGCCAAGGGGCTGTAAGCGGAGCCGCAGTTTCAGGTTTTAAGTTTTAAGTTTCAGGTCCTAAGCTCCGGGCCGAAAGGCAAAAATCGAAAGATGCCAAGGTTCCGGAGCGATTGCCCCTGCTTAAGGCTTACAACTCACGACTTACAACGAACGGCTTACGCCTTATGACTCGCACCCCGTATCCAAAGCCAAGTGAAATTCGCGAGCAACGACAGAGTGCCCTCACCAGGAGAGCAAATCGCCGTAAATCCATGTCGGCGCGCCGACATTTAAGAAACTACTTGAAGGTTTTTCGAATGATTCTTCCCAAAATGGAAATTTCAGTTCCTACGATCTCCCTCGAGGGCAAGTGCCCTAGCAACGCATTTAAACTATAATGTATAGAGTATCTAACTATGTAGTAACCTACCATCACCCAGTTTCGAATCTGGCCGCTCAGGGACAAAAGGTCAAAACACCGGCGATTTCCCGTTTTGGCAAAAAACGTTCGAAAAACCTTCAAGTAAAACTTTAAATGTCGGCGCGCCGACATGCCCGCTCCGCCTCGCTGGCCACCAAGTCACCTACTAGCGGCCGTGTGCTGATGGCGGATGGCCTACTTTGGCAGGGGCGTGGGAAAGTCGAAGGCTGATGGACAACTCTAAGTCCCACGTTTACAGTGCACTACCCACGGCAAATCCTCAATCAGAGTCAATGGAGTGGAAATCCGCACTGTGCGGAAACCCGCATATCTACTGGCGATCCACTGAGTACTCACGGCGAGATGAACTGAGCACTGGGAGCTATTTGTCCGGCAAGCCCACTTACCAGGAGTCAACCTATCTTTGGACTCAGCGACGAAGCAGCCTCTCAGGTATGCTCCTAACATGCGGACTTTCAAAAGGAAATCACGCCTCGTGCTTTGTGTCTCCCTGCTGGCAGTCTTTGTGGTGTCCGTTGCGGACTTAGCGGGGCAAGAAGTCCCCATCGATCCGCAAGAACGCCGCGTCGTCGAAACCATCCTTGGGGATGTAATAAAAGACGTAAAGAACAACTATTACGACCCGAAGTATCACGGCGTTGACTTGGATGCTCTCTTCCAAGAAGCCAAAGAACGCGTCAAAGCAGCGAAGTCCTACAACCAAGCCCTGGCGACAGTCGCATGGGTATTGAGGCAGTTGGATGATTCGCACACGTTCCTGATACCGCCTCGGCGAGCGCACAAAAGAATCTATGGATATAACTACGCGATGATCGGCGACGAATGTTACGTCGTTGCCGTGCAACCCGGCAGTGAAGCGGAGAAACAGGGATTGAAGGTCGGGGACCGCATACTTTCCTTCAACAGCATTGTCCCCACGCACGACAACCTTTGGGAGATCGATTATCTCTTCCGTGTGTTGCGCCCGCAGGCGGCTGACGCGCTGGTGCTTTCGAGTCTGGATGGGACGCAACGGACCTTGATGCTTAGCCCCAAGGTAACCACGGAACATTACGATGTTGCAGGCAAAGACTCATCTTGGTATGACAGGCCCCCACAGGAATCCCCCCAACGTTCGCACACTGTCGGTAAATCAGTGATCATCTGGAATTTCCCCACTTTCATGGTGAGCGAGGAGGCTGCAGACAAGTTGGTTCGAGAATCCGAAAACTATCCGGCCATGATCCTGGACCTACGGGGAAATCCCGGAGGGGCGGTAACGGCACTCCTGCGTGTAATCGGGAACGTGATGGATCACGACGTGACTGTCGGCACGAAGGTGATGCGGAAGGGGAACACTCCGTTGGTCGCCAAGTCGCGTGGCAAAAAGGCATATCAAGGAAAGATCATAGTCCTGGTGGATAGCCGATCAGGTTCCGGTGCAGAAATCTTTGCACGGGTCATGCAGCTAGAGCGTCGCGCGACCGTTGTCGGAGACCGGACAGAAGGCAGCGTTATGGAAGCGCGCTTTTACCCGCATCGCTTCCCAAACACCTCGTACAGCGCTCCACCGGACTATGGAGCGAACGTTAGCGAAGCGGACATCTTGATGCCGGACGGGAAAAGTCTGGAACACACCGGGGTCATTCCCGATACCAAAATGATACCGACGGCGAGTGATCTGGCCGCTAATCGCGACGTAGTACTTTCTTATGCCGTGAGTCTTGGAGGTGGCGATCTGTCTCCCGAAGAGGCTTGGAAACTCTTTCCCATTCAGTGGCCAAAGTAGTAGGGCCTGATAAACGCGCTAACCTTCCATGTGGGCACTGGGATGGACTTCTCCGGTTACCCGACTTACCAGGAGTTGACCGGTTTCCACAGGCCCCGCTACTTTTCCTCTGTGCGTTCGACGGATTTGCCCGTCTCAGCTTCGGCCGTATTCGCAATGTCGCTTGCATTGCTCTTGTCCAGGTGGAGCATGCAAAACGCACCCGACCCATTCGCATCGGTGTATTGGATCGACAAGAAATGCCTTTTCGTTTTGCTCAACAAGAAAAAGGGAGAAACTAGAATGGCCTCGGCGTACCGCGGCCTGGAAGTCTTTTCATAAAGAAGGCTCTTGATCTTGTCGTACGGGATCGTAACAAGAATCTGGCTTTTGGTGTCCTGGAACTCCACCGCCTTTTTCTCTTTGTCAAAAATGAGATGACCTTTAACCGGTTCGGCGCTCTTTTTCTGGCCTTCTACCTTCGGGGGCATGTACTCAACTTTGTCAAACTTGACCTCCACCGCAATGGCAATTGCCGCTGAAACGAGCAAAAGACACACGGATGCGCATAGAACTCTCCTTGGGATTGCCTGCATTTTGAGTCTCCTGGACGTTCTCTAGGGGATCGTTCTTAATCGAAATTATGCTTTCGTTACGAATAAATGTACACACTCGATATGTCTCAACTCTTGTCCATTAATCAAAGTGGGTACTAGCCGGTCCGGTTATTCTCACGAATTCCGAGATGTTCGACCATCGACGCGAGGGTAGCCGCTTGCAGGCATCTTCAAGAAGATATCCACAGCAGCAAGGAATGCTGCCGCAGCCATGAGGGCTTTCACGGGGCCAATTGCGGTAGCCGCAGACGCTGAAATTAGAATTTGGATTAAGCCAAGGAAGAAGGCTGCGGCCCAGCCAACTACTAAAACGCGCTCCCTGCCCTGGGCAATCCGGTAAAGCAGCACCCCAACCCAGAGTAATCCTGCGTAGAACGCCAGATTAACTCCCGCTACGACCGAGGTTGGCAGTGAAATATGCCATAAGACGAGCCAGTCAAAGTCGAGAAGCCAATGGTGTTCGCGTCGGGAATGCCAGAGCACATTCCAAACACTCAAGGCCGCGACATAGCCGGTAAGGCACAGTGCAATTACCGCTCCGCGCTTGGTGTGGATGAGTCGTGGCTTGGATTCTGGTTGTCCCATCTGAGCGGATTATACGACCCCAATGCGGCGTAGGTCCCGATTAACGCGTTAATCAGGCGCTAGTCGTTCGAGCACTCGCCGGGAGGCACGCGGACGAAGTTCAGCCCATCTTTGATTTGGACATAAAGGGCATGGTCTCTACTGTAAAATTCGGGCGTGGTGCTGAGCATGACTACGTAAAACGTCGGTCCAATCCCCTTTGGGGCTCTGTACACGACCAGCTCCTCAATCTCAGATGTCGAATGTTCCGTCACTTTGCGAAGGTGAACATATATGGCGGTGGAGCCTTTGAATTTCGTGTCTCGACATTCGAGAATCGTGATCCTCTCCGATGCATTCTCTGGTTTCAGGTCGTATCGCTCGACGTAAGCCCGTGGGCTCCCGAGTTCCCCTGCATCGAGTGAATCGTAAGCGCCTATCAGTCTCGGCTCTTCGGGCGTCACTAGTGTCGTCTTCCCTGGGTCGTTCACCGAGATGAGAATTCCATGATTTGGACTCGGTGCATGAGTGCTATGTCCAATAACTCCGGAAGGTAAATTTACAAAGTACCCGTGGTCGCAGTTTCCGTATCTCCCTCGCCAAATGGTTTCGTCCGGCGTTTCCGTCCAGTGTTTTCCTTGGGGATAGGCAGCGAAGGCAATGGCGAAAATTATAGTCGGAAGTAACACTGTGATTCGCATTTCCAGCTAGCCTAGCAGAAATTCAGAGAGTCGCCTTGCTCAGTGCCTGGTAAGTCGTGCCGGCTCAGACGGTTGACGCAACACCATCCAAAGCATTGCTTCGACAATGCTTCCCCGGGAAAACGGATCTGTTTGCCGGTAGTCGAGCAAAACCTAGCCAGGGTAGTGTTCCGGCTGTTCTAACCCTAGCGAGCGATCTTGGCTTTTGTTACCACTGAAAGTTGGGTTCGGGCTGTTTGTTGTGTCGGCCCATTGAGATCACCGCGTTTACCAGGACCTGGGAACCGCCCACTTATCTCGTTGAGGCTTCCTAGAGTTAGGTGTGCTACAAATTCTCAGCATGGCCGAACCCACCAAAGCACCAACTAGCCGCCAACCGCTATCAACTCAACTTACCGTAGCCGCTCTCGGCGCGTCACTGTCGATCATTGCACACTTCGTTCTGCCTAAGTCACCTGGCCAATTCTTCTTTGAGTCAGTTGCAACCTTGCAAGGTAGCGGCCCGCAGTTTGCGTGGATGCATTTTCTCGCAAGCTACTAAATTAAGGTCGTGTTATTTTTTATTGCTGGTCTAGCCGCAGCTTATGTTCGCGGCCCACTCGCCTGGATTTTTGCGTTCATTGCGGGTGCAGCGGTTCCTGAATTGTTCATCTTTCACTGGCTGAGATGAAATGGGCTTCGGGTACCGGGACTTCTCCGGTAACAGCGTTCTAGCAAGGGGAGAGTCAGGAAAAAAAACTCTCCCGCGACTGGAAGGAGCAAAGATTGGTGCCCGGGGTGGGAGTCGAACCCACATGAGGAAAAATCCCCGGAGGATTTTAAGTCCTCAGCGTCTGCCATTCCGCCACCCGGGCGCCGGCACTTTTTACTGTAACCAACGCGCACGAAGGGCGCAACAAGCCCGGTAGCACCGGCCTCTTTTGCCGGCAACCATCCTCGCAGCCCGGATGGCGGCGCGGCCCATTATTGCCTGTGCAGGAAGTGCTCCGCCACAATCGAGGGCGTTTCGACCACGCGCTTTTCTTCGGCCCCAACGGCCAGCCGTAAAAATTCCGCCATGCTCCAGGAAAGCGGCGTCGCGCTGCCCGTGCCGCCCCCGAACACGAAGCCGGTCCGCGTCGGCTCCGCGCGATCCCAAATTTGTTCGGAGATCATGCCGCCTGCATTGGCGAAATGCAGCATCGAATCGAGATACAGGGTGGGATCATGGCCGGCGGCAATTTCGTATTCGCCCCGCTCTCCGGTAAAAATCGGCCAGATGCGGCCGATGCCCTGCCCTTGCCACGGGCCGCCGAAGTACGTCTCGCCATAGCCGTCGTGGGTGTAACGATAAAACGAAGGGCCATTCGGCGTTTCCACGCGAATCTGAGAGTCCACGATCTTCACGGAATTCTGGATGATGGGATCGCTGGCGGGGCGAATGCCCAGGCGCACGAATTCCAGGAAGCCAGCATCCACCACGTCGCGTTCGTCCCAAACGCCGCCGCCGTTGCGCACATCGAGCTGGTAGCCATCGTTGGGATCGGCGTTGTTGTCAATGCGCATGTAGTAGCCCGTCGTCGCGCCGGCTTTGTCCAAATGTCCCGTTGTGGTGACCATCCACGATTCAATGTGCGCGGCCCAATCGTCGGCGGTGTGCAGGTAGCGGTCGGCGTCGTCCGCAGCGCCGTTTTTCCGCGCGATGTCCGAAGCGCAGACTAACCCGGCAATTTCCGCCGCAATCGTAGACGGCGAGTAACCGGGCAGCTCCTCCCATCGCTCCTCTTCGGTCACCGGCCCGCGCGCAACTAGAAACTCCGCGGCCGGGCGCACATGGTTTTTCCAGGAATCCGCATCCGTGCGGCCCAATTGCCAGGCAAGAATGAGGGGATAAGAGACTTCATCCATCTGGAGCGCCTTCCAGTAAGGGCGTCCGTCGAGCCAACTGTTCTGGGGGAAGCGGCCGTCGGGCTGCTGCTGCACGGTGAAGAGATAGTTCAATGCGCGCACTGCGGCGTCGCGATCTCCCGCCGCCATCAGGCCGGTGGCGATCTCATAGAGGTCGCGGGCCCAAATCAGGTGGTAGCCGCCCACTTCGTTGGTGTCCGCCTTCGCGGCGATACCCCACGGGATACTCATCGAAGCGATGATCGCGCCCCGGTAAGTTTTGTCCTCCTCCGCTTTCAACACCATGGCGGCCAGCTGAAATTCGCTTTCGTAGCGTGCCGAAACCTTTCGCAGTCCTTTCACATACGCTTTCCAACCGGCGACATAGGCGTCGCGCACGTCGGAAAATTTGCTGGCCAGCGAATTCTTCGCGGAGGCTACCGCGGCGTCCGGATTCGGCCCGAAACCCAGCGCCACCACGTAATGATTTGCGCCGCCGAGTTTCGCGGCCTGAAACACGTTGCCGTTTTCCGCGCGATCGTATTTCCACTCCAGCTTGTGATGCAGCAGCAGGTCCGTGTAGCCGTCGCTCTTCCCCACAAAACCCGAACTTCCTTGCGAAAACGCGGGGGAACTCATCAGCGCGCAAGCCACATCGGCCTTCTGCGCCACCAGCGCTTCTCCCTGCGTGAATCCGGTGTCGCCATAGCCGCTGTTCTTCAGCGCCGGGTCGGCAAGCACGTAGAGTTCGTAGCCCGCGGGCGCGGTGAACTCCACCTCAATCAGTAACGTGTCCCGCTGCGGATCAGTGACATACGTCTTCGCAATTTTAAATTTGCCGGCAGGATCGCTGCTGATCTGGCGATAGAGCAACGCATCGTTGTTGACGCGCTCCAGCGAGTGCTTCAGGTCCTTGGCTTCCGCCCAGGTGTTCTTCCCGTCGCTGACGGCGAATTCCAGCGTGCGGAAATCCGCGGTGTCCAGCCGCGGGTAATACACTTCGGTCAGGACGCCGCCTTCCAGGCTGAACCACACTTTCGAATCCAACGTCGTGGACGTGCCGATGCCTTCCTTGCCGGCCGTGGTCCACGTCGGCATCGAACCCGGCGCGCCGGGAGCGTTTTGGGCCATTCCCAGTGAGGGATAGAGCCAGGCAAGCACAACAACAGCGAGGAAACTTTTTCTGGAGACCAAGTCTGTGCCTTTCGCAGGGATTCTGAAATTTATAAGGAAGGAGGCGGAAGACATCCCGCCTCCTGCCCGGGGTGTGGGGGGTTAAAAAGTGAAGCGCAAGGCGAGTTCGACCTGCCGCCAGCTGTTCGTCAGCACGCTGTTGATCTGCCCAATATGCCCGTCCTGCAGGGTCGTATCGTACGGATTGCTAAAGTGCGGTGTATTGGTCAGGTTGTAGGCCTGCACACGGAATTGGCCTTTAATGCGCTCTGTCACCGGGAAGTTCTTGAACAGAGCAAAGTCCAAGTTGGAGAACCCCGGTCCGCGAACAATATCGCGGCCCGCGGTTCCAGGAGCAATGTAGATACCCGCCGCATTCACGGCCGGAACCGCAAAGGCAGAGGCGTCGACGTAATCCTGAATGTTTCCTGGATGCGTATGAATCGGACCGATAAGGTCCGCTCGCGCAGAGCTCGGAGTGCCACTGACGGTAACGCTGAAGGGAGTGCCGCCCTGCAGCGTGTAAATGCCGTTGAGTTGCCAGCCTCCGATGATGTAATCCATCCACTTCGAAACGTCGTTCCCCCACCGCTTGCCACGGCCAAAGGGAAGGTCATACAAGGCGCTGGCAGTCAGGACATAATCCACGTCCTGGTTGGAAAGACCACGCTCGATTCCGTAGTCCGTGTACAACTGGGGTACGTTGCCGCTGGTGGTGCCGGCATCGAGGTTGCCATAACCGTCGTCTAGCGTCTTCGACCACGTGAACGCACCCGTGACGGTCAGGCCCTGAGACAACCGATGTTGGTATTGCAACTGCAACGCGTCGTAGTCCGACTTGCCTCTGGTGTCCTGCACCGCGATTGTACCCAGCTTGGGATACAGGCCGGGCGTGCTTGAGGCTGCGTCAAATAACACCTGGTTGGCATCGTAATTCCGCACCAGGTGCGCCCCATGCGTGCCCACGTAGGCGATGCTCACCGACTGATTGCTGCCGATTTGATGTTGAACCTGCAAATTCCACTCGGAAACCATGGGCGTCACATTGGAAGGTAGTAGCGCCACTACGCTCACATTCTGTGGTGCGGCCAGATTGAACTCTCCCGGCCCCGTTCCCAGGACAAAACTTCCCGATGGCAACGGTGCAGTAGCATTTGTAGAAATCAGCTGCGCCGGAGTGCAATTCGGTGAGCAAGGCAGCGCGCCCGAAAGCGCGATGCGATAACCCTGTTGATAGGTGACCGTGTTTACCCCGGCAAACGGAGGGTTCTGGGACAACTGATTGCTAATCCCGCCGCGATCAATAAAGTAGAACAAGCCGTAGCCGCCGCGCACCACGGTTTTACCGTCGCCCAACAGGTCATAGGCAAAGCCCAGCCGAGGACCAAAATTGTGGTAGTCGTTGGGAATCAGCGTTCTGGGCGCGCCATTGCTTCCTGCTACAACCAACGCCCCCGTAACCAGATCAAAATTGGCCATGCGGTTTTCCACTTCCGTTGGCCAGGTCAGAATGTCCCAGCGCAGGCCCAGGTTGAGTGTCAGGCGCCGAGTGACGCGAAAGTCGTCTTGCGCAAAGAAGCCGTTCTCCCAAGTTCGAGTTCCCACCATCCCGAGGGGTGAACCGACTTCATAATCGTCCACGAAACCCGCGAGCAAGTCAGAGACCTCGTATCCGGTATCCACGTGCCCCGAGCCTCCATTACAGCAACCGGCATACCCATTCCCGGCCGGCCGAAAACCACCCTTGCCGTAGTCAGGCCGGAAGAGATTAAGCTCGCGGCGAAGTATTGTTCCTCCAACCTTCACCGTGTGGCGCCCCTTGGTCCACGTCAGGGTATCGTTATAGTTGAAACCCGTCTGCGGCACGATGTAGGGTCCAAAATCTCCGGTGTATTCGATTTGCGAGGCGTAGGCGCCAATTAGAGCGATGCCGCCCGTCACGATGTTGTAGCAGTTGGCGATTCCGAATTGTGTACACCAGGCTGTCGTGCTTAAGGGCGGTTCGTACCCGTATGTGGTCCGGATATAACCGCTGCGGAATTCGTTGACCATGGTTGGGCTGATCGTTGTCGTGAGGCCGACCGAAGCGCCTGTGGGATAGTTGAAATTCGTACCGGAGCCAAAGCCCGAAGGTAGAACGCCCAGTGAAGTAGTGCTCGTCTGCTCCGAATGACCCCGGCTGAAGCGCACAAATAAAGAGTTTTTCGTGTTGATGATGTAATCACCGCGGACGTCAAAGTCGTCCCAATTCTCGATCACGGTGCGCTCAAGCTTGAAGTTGTGATAAATCGGACTGCAGTTGGCATCGGTAATCGACAGAGTGGTGCCCACCGGCCCGCAATTTGGTTCCGGGTAAGCTTGCAGGTACGCCAGAGCCGCACTGTTGAGACGGTCTGCGGGGATGACGTTCGGTTGCGCGCCAGTTCCCATGAACTGCAATGCTCCGTTGGGATTGGTCGGTGTCGTCGGTACGGACCCGTCCGTGGACGGGTCGTAGATGACGCCGTGGGTCTTGGAGAGGTCGAGGTTCGCCGTCATTGTGGGGTCGAGTAGTGCAGAAAAGTCGGCTTCACCTGTCAGGGCACCCGTGCCGCGCATGGCGTCCGTGGGAACCGTAGCGTAAGACGGTCCGCTGGGTACGTTTTGCCGCAGCCCTTGGTAATCCATAAATAGAAAGAGCTTGTCCTTCAGGATTGGCATGCCCAAAGACCCGCCAAACTGGTTGCGCACAAAACTCGGCGTAGGAGTGTGCGGACTCGTAAAAAAATCCTCGGCGTTCAAGGCTTTGTTGCGATTGAACCAGAACGCACTGCCGTGATAGTCATTCGTGCCGGACTTGATGCTGGTAATCACCAGCGCGCCGCCGGCCCGCCCATACTGCGCGGGCGCGATGCTGCTTTGCACTTTGAATTCATCGATAGCGTCGGCGGGAGGAAAAAGCACGATGGTGTTCACCAACGATTCGTTGTTATCAA
>Ga0335077_10012645_pt1 | contig 10557 bp, 9 predicted proteins | sample Lox_Sample_31_FD_207151 | JGI IMG/M metagenome (GOLD analysis project Ga0335077, IMG submission 207151) | Soil microbial communities from Loxahatchee National Wildlife Refuge, Florida, United States - Lox_Sample_3.1 | ecosystem: Environmental > Terrestrial > Soil > Wetlands | place: USA: Florida...
CGACGCCGTTCGGCCTGCACTACGCGCCCGATCCGTCGAGCCAGAGCGCCTGCACGATCGGCGGCAACGTCGCGGAGAACGCCGGCGGGCCGCATTGCCTGAAGTACGGCGTGACCACCAACCACGTCCTCGCGCTCCAGGTCGCTCTCGCGTCGGGCGAGGTGCTGCAGCTCGGCAGCGCGGGCGGCGATCCGTGGGGACCCGACCTGGTGGGCGCGTTCGTCGGGAGCGAGGGCATGTTCGGGATCGCGACCGCGATCACGGTGCGCCTGGTGCCGCTGCCGCCGCAGGTGCGCACGATGCTCGCCGACTACACGAGCCTGCGCGTCGCGGGCGAGGCGGTGACGGCGATCATCGCGGCCGGCATCGTCCCCGCGGCCCTCGAGATGATGGACCACAGCGCGATCGAGATGGTGGAGTCGAGCGCGTACGCCGCCGGGTATCCGGTCGACGCCGCCGCGGTGCTCCTCGTGGAGCTGGACGGCAAGCCCGCCGCGGTGGAGGCGGAGGCCGCCGCCGCGAAGGCCCTGCTCGACCGATCCGGGGCGCGCACGGTGCGCGTGGCGCGCACCGCCGCCGAGCGGGAGAAGCTGTGGCAGGGACGGAAGAAGGCGTTCGGCGCGATGGGACGCATCAGCGCCGACCTCGTGGTCCAGGACGCGGTGGTGCCGCGCACCGCGCTGCCCGACGTGCTGGAGCGCATCGCCGCGATCGGCGAGCGCTACCGCCTGCGCGTGACCAACGTGTTTCACGCCGGCGACGGGAACCTGCACCCCAACCTGAGCTTCGACGCCTCGGATGCCGGGCAGGTCGAGCGCGTGCACGCGGCGAGCGGCGAGATCATCCGCGCCTGCGTGAGCGCGGGCGGCACCATCACCGGCGAGCACGGCGTGGGCCTCGACAAGCTCGCGTACATGCCGCTGGTGTTCGGCCCCGACGAGCTCGGGCTGATGGCGGCGGTGCGCCGCGTGTTCGATCCGGACGAGCGGGCCAACCCCGGCAAGGTCATCCCCACGGCGCAGTGCCGCGAGTGGCGGCCGTGGAGCGCGGCGTGAGCGGACCGATTCCCACCCGCTGGCTCGCGCAGATGGACATGCAGCTGGCCGACGCCGAGCGGCGGCTGGCGGCGGCCGAGCAGCACCTCGCCGGCGGCGCCGGCGGGCGCGCGATCGAGGAGGCGTATCCCGGCGTCATGGCGGCCGCCATCGTGAAGGTCTGGCTCCACGACGAGCCCTGGCGGACCCAGCGCTCGCACCAGGACCTGGGCCGCATGGTGCGCGAGCAGCTGCCCAGCGGCTTCGCCATGCTGTTCGAGATGAAGGGCGACCGACGCAGCTTCGCCGGGTGGCGTGCCGAGGACGCCCGGCCGCTGATCGAGGAGGCGCGCGCCTTCACCGCGGGCACGCGAGCGGAGGTGGAGTCGTGCCGGCAGCCGTCGACGCCGCCGTAGCGGTTCCCGCCGACCTCGCGGCGCTCGCCGCCGCGGTCGAAGACGCCGCGGCCCGCGGCGCGGCGATCGCCATCCGCGGCTCGCGCAGCTGGTGGACCGACGCCCCGCCCGGCGCGGAGGTGGTCTCCACCACCCGGCTCGATGCGGTTTCGGATTTCAATCCCGCCGATCTCGTGGTCACGGTCGGGGCGGGTACCCCGCTCGACCGTCTCGCCGGGCTCCTCGCCGCCCGCGGCGCCTGGCTCCCCTTCGACCCGCCGGGCGCGGTTTCGCGGACGGTGGGTGGCGCCCTCGCGTCGGGCTCCGGCGGCCCGCTCGCAGCTCACTTCGGGCCGGCCCGCGATCACGTGCTCGGCCTGACGATGGTGGCCGGCGACGGCACGGTCCTGAGGCTCGGGGGCCGCGTCGTGAAGAACGTCGCCGGGTTCGACCTGGCCAAGCTGGTCGTCGGCGGGGGGGGCGCCTTCGGCGTCATCGCGGAGGCGCACCTGCGCCTTCGCGCTCGGCCGCGGGCCGACCGCAGCGCAGCCTGGACCGGCACGCGGGCGTGGGCCGTGCAGGCGGCCGCGTCGGCGCTCGCCGCGGGCGCGACGCCCGCGGCACTCGAAGTGGTCGGCCCCGCGCTCGCGGCGTCCCTGGGCTGGGCCGAGGGCGACCGCTGGGCGCTCGCCGCCCGCGCCGTCGGCACCGAAGCCGCGGTCACCGAGGAGATCGGAACGATCGCGCGCGCGGCCGGCCGCGCGGCGGCGCTGGAGGCGGAAGGGGACGCGCCGTGGACACCGTGGCGCGAGGCGGTCGGTCGATGGCCCGCAGTGCTGCGCCTGGGCGCATCGCCCCGCGACTGGCCCGACGCGGTGGCGCTCGCCGAGGCACACCTCGGCCGGCCGGCCGGCGCGAGCATCACGGTGCCGCGCGGCACCGTGCGCGTGGGCGCGGATGCCTGCCCCGCCCACGCGATCGAACGACTCCGCGCCGACGCCGCGCGCCGCGGCTGGCCCGTGACCCTCGAGCGCGCGGACGCCACGACTTTGGCCGCGACCGGCGTGTGGGGCGCGCTCGCCCCGCCCGTCGAGCGTCTCGCTCGCGCGCTGCGCGCCGTCTTCGATCCTGCGGGCATCCTGGCCGCCCCTCTGCTCGCGTGACCGCGCGCGCCTGGGCAGGGCTCCAACCCTGCGTGCACTGCGGCTTCTGCCTCCCCGCCTGCCCGACGTACGAGGTCACGTCGGACGAAGCCGACTCGCCGCGCGGGCGGATCGTGCTGCTGCGAGCCCTGGCCGCGCGGGCGATCGCGGCCGACGATCCGTCGCTCGACCTGCACCTCGACCGCTGCCTCGGCTGCCGCGCCTGCGAGAGCGTGTGCCCGTCCGGCGTCGTGTACGGGCCCGCACTCGAAGCCGCCCGCGCCCGCATCGCCGGCGCCCGCGGCCGGCCCGCGTCGCTCCGCGTGGGCTTGTGGCTGCTCGCGCGCCCCGAACGCCAGCGCGCGCTGTGGGCCCTGGCGCGCGTGGCCCGCGCCACCCGCCTGCCCGAGCTGCTCGCGCGCGCGCCCGGTGCGCCGCCCGCGAGCCCGGCGGCGCGCCGCTCGAGCGTCACCTCGGTTCCGCGCCCGGTCCTCGCGCTCGCGATGCTCGCCGCCACGCGCCCCCGCAACGGTCGCGCGGGCGCGCCTGCGCTGCCCCCTCCGGCGCTGTCGGCCGAGATGGCGCTGTTCCGCGGCTGCGTAATGGACGGGCTGTTCGGCCACGTGCACGGCGCCACCGTGCGAGCGCTGGCCGTGAACGGAGTGGCGTGCCGGCCCGTCGCCGGACAGGTCTGCTGTGGGGCGCTCGCCGCACACGCGGGCGACGAGGAGGGGGCGCGCGAGCTCGCCCGGGCCAACGTGCTCGCGTTCGACGCCGCCGCGCCGGGCCTCCCGATCGTCACCAACAGCGCCGGCTGCGGAGCGATGCTGAAGGCGTACGGCGACTGGCTGGCGGACGATCCGCTCGCCGAGCGCGCGCACGCGTTCGCCGCGCGAGTCCGGGACGTCAGCGAGGTGCTCGCCGAGCGGGGGCCGCGCCGGGGCGGCGCGCTCCCGCTCCGCGTCGCCTACGACGCGCCGTGCCATCTGCACCACGCGCAGCGCGTGACCGACGCACCGCTCGCGGTGCTGGCCGCCATCCCCGAGCTCGAGCTCGTGCCGCTCGAGGGCAGCGATCGCTGCTGCGGCAGCGCCGGCATCTACTCGCTGCTGCAGCCCGGCCTCTCGCTGGAGGTGCTGGGCGCGAAGCTCGACGCCATCGCCGCCGCGTCGCCGGAAGTCGTCGCCACGGGAAACCCCGGGTGCCTGATGCAGATCGGCGCCGGCGCGCTGCTGGCCGGGCTCGGGGTGGAACTGCGCCATCCCGTCGAGCTGCTGGACGCCTCCTACGGTGGCTGAGCGCGCCGGCGTCGCGGACGTCCTGCTGCTCGACTACAACGGCGTGGTCGTGGACGACGAGCCCATCCATTTCGCCGTGCTGCGGGATCTGCTGGCGGTCGAGCGGATCGACCTGGGCGAGGAGGAATACCTCGCCGACTACCTCGGCCGCGACGACCGGACCTGCATCGGCGTGGCGTTCCGCCGCGCGGGACGCCCGCTCGACGCCGAGCGGGAGCGCGCGCTCGCGGCGCGCAAAGCCGAGTGGTACGCCGAGTCGGTGCGCGCGGGCGTCCCGCTGGTGCCGGGGGTGCGGACTTTCGTGCAGGAAGCAGCGCTGACGGCGCGGGTCGGCATCGTCAGCGGCGCCCTGCGCGCCGAGATCCGCGCCGGGCTGTTGGAGGCGGGCATCGCCGACGCCGTGCATTGCGTCGTGAGCGCGGAGGACGTCTCGCGCGGGAAGCCGGATCCGGAGGGTTTCCGCCTCGCCATCGCCCGGCTTGCCGGCGAGGGGCGTGCCGTCCGAGCGGTCGTCGTCGAGGACTCCGAGCCGGGCCTCGCTGCCGCGCGCACGCTGGGCGCCGGGATCGTCCTGCTGCGCACCGGTTTCGGCGGGCGGCCCGCGAGCGGCGCCGACCTCGAGTGGCGGTCGTTCGACGGCCACGCCCCCGGGGAGCTGCACTCCGTCATGCGGGAGATCGAGCCTGACCGGCGCTCCTGAGAGCGGACCGCTCCTCGGCCGCGACGCCGTCGGCGACGCCGAACGCGCGGCGCTGGCGACGCGCGCCGTCGTCGCCCGGCGGTCCGCCCTGGCCCGGTTCCGCCTGACCGGCGGCGGGCGCATCGCCTGCCTGCAGGGCCTCGTGACGTGCGACGTCGCTGAGCCGGGCGATGGGGCCTACGTCTTCGGCGCGCTGCTCAATGCCAAGGGCATGATCGCCGCACCCCTGTGGATCACGCGCCTCGCGGACGCGCTCCTCGTCGAAGTCCCGGCCGCGGCCGGGGCCGCCGTCACGGCGACGTTCGCGCGGTCGCTCCCGCCGCGACTGTGCAAGTGGGACGACATCACCTCCGCGTCGGCGACCGTCGGCGTCTACGGCCCCGCCGCCGCCGCGTGCCTCGCCGCGGCCCTCGACGGCGAGCCTCCGGCGGCCGGCCGCGCGGCCGAGCTCCGCCGCGACGGCACCGTCGCAACCGTCGCGCGCGTCACCGCCCGCGGCGTGGACGGGTTCGACTGCGTGGTACCGCTCGAGGGAGCTGCGGCCTTCACGGCGCGGCTCGTCGAGGCCGGGGCCGTCGCCGCGTCGCCTGCGCTCCTCGAGGAGCGCCGCATCCTCGCAGGCTTCCCGCGACTCGGCGCGGAGATCGACGAGAAGACGCTGCCGCAGGAGGTGCGCCTCGACGAGCTGGGCGGCGTGTCGTACACGAAGGGCTGCTATCTGGGGCAGGAGACCGTCGCACGCATCCATTTTCGCGGCCACGCCAACCGGCATCTGGCGGGACTCGCCCTCGAGCGCGAACCCGCCGCGCTGCCCGCCGAGTTCTCGCACCAGGGCCAGAGCGCGGGCCGCCTGACCAGCGCCTGCTGGTGGCCGTCGGGCGACGTCTGGGCCGGGCTCGCCGTGCTGCGGCGCAGCGTCGGGCCGGGCAGCGTCGTCGGCTTCCACGACGGGGCCGAGGCGACCGTGCGCGCGCTGCCGTGGGAGCAGCCCGCGCCGTGAAGGTCTTCGTCACGGGTGGCACGGGGCTCGTGGGCCGGCACGTCATCGCCGCCCTGCGGAGCCGCGGCGACGCGGTGAGGGCGCTCGCCCGCAGCGAGCGCACGGCCACCGAGCTGGCCCGGGTGGGCGCGGAGAGCGCCGCCGGCGACTTGTCGGACACGGCGCGCCTCGAGCGGCAGATCGACGGCTGCGACGCCGTCGTGCACGCCGCCGCCATCGTGCTCGCGGGCGGCCGCTGGTCGGCCTGGCACGAGGCGAACGTCCTCGGCACCGAACGTGTCGCGCGCGCGGCCGCGCGGCGCGGCGCTCGCCTGGTTCACCTTTCGTCGGTGGCCGTCTACGGACGGGACGTCTCGGGCCCCGACCGCCCGGGCTTCGACGAATCATTCGACCTCGAGCGCGCCCCGATGCCGGGCGAGTCGTACGCGCGATCGAAGCGCGAGGCCGAGCGGGCCGTGTGGCGGGTGGCCGCGGAGACGGGCCTCCGCGCGGTGGCGCTGCGGCCCTGCGTCATCTACGGCGAGGGAGACCGGCACTTCTCCCCGCGCGTGGCCCGGATGGTCCGCCGCCGCATGGTCCCGCGGATCGGCGGCGGCCACAACACGATGACGGTGGTCTACGCGGGCAACGTGGCGGCGGCCGTCGTCGCCGCCCTGGACCGGCCGGCGGTGACCGGGCCGTTCAACGTCACCAACGACGGTACCCTCACGCTCCGCGAGTTCGTCCAGCACTTCGCAGCCGGCCTCGGCGTCGCGCCGGGCTGGCTGCCGATCCCGCGGAACCTGGCGTGGTCCGTCGCGCGCGTGCTGGATCTGACGGTGGGGGCGCTGCCGCTCGCGGGCGCCGGCCTGTCGCTCTCGACGGCCGTGCAGTTCCTCGCCGGGAACAACCGCTTCAGCTCGGCGCGCGCCGAGCAGGTGCTGGGCTGGCGCCCCCCGGTCCCGGCCGCCGAGGCCGCCGAGCGCACCGGGGCCTCCTTCCGCACTGCCTCACGCTCCTGAAAACACGAAGACCCGGAGCGCGCTCCGGGTCTTCGTGCATCGAAGTACGGTGACCCTTACATGCCCTTCTTCTTCATCGGGGTCTCCGCCTTCTTCGCGGGCGCCGCAGCGGGCGCCGCCGCCGGAGCGGCCATCTTCGACGTGTCCGCCGTGGCGGGCTTCATCGTGTCGTTCATGGCCGGAGCTGGCGCGGCAGCCGGGGTCTGCGTTTCAGCCGGGGGCGCCGCTTCCTTCTTGGCGCACGCCATGAGCCCGAGGACCGCAACTGCCAGGAACAAGCGCTTCATCGAATCTCCTTTTAAACTTGAATTATCTCCCAGCGGAACGCGAATCGAGGTCCGTGCGCCGCTGCCGCCGGCCTCAACCGGCGCCTAAGCTATCCAAACCCCGCCTTCTGTCAAGGGTTAGCGCCTTCTCATCGGCGCGCCCTCGCCGCTTTTACCACGCAATTTCCGCAGTCCGCCGGTCGCCGCGTAAGCGATTGCCGCAACGCGTCTTACGTCGACACGGCCGGCGCGCCACCGGTGAGCGTGCCGCCGCTACGACAGCAGGCTCAACCGCCGATCGTGCGGCGTGCGTCGCGCGCTCCGTCCCGCCCCGCCGCCGACCCGACACAATACTCGCGGATGGGCGGCGAGTTCCATCGCGCCGCGTTCCGCGGACCACGCGCCGCCCGCGCAGGGCATGCCCGCGCACCGCGCCCGCCAACCCGACACGGACCGTCGTGATTTTTCCCGGACTTGAACGCGAGGCGCGGCGGTACGAATATCCCGCATATGCCCAAGCCACGTACCCTGGGCGACCTGGCGCAATCCGAATGGGGATCGCCGGAGCGCCGGACGCGCACGGTCAAGGACGAACTGCGGGCGAACCTGCTGTGCCGTCTCGAGACGGAGCAGCCGATCTTCCCGGGCATCGTCGGCTACGACGACACCGTGGTGCCGCAGCTGGTGAACGCCGTGCTCTCGCGCCACAACTTCATCCTGCTGGGCCTGAGGGGGCAGGCGAAGTCGCGCATCGTGCGCGGTCTCGTCTCCCTGCTCGACGAGGAGATCCCGATCCTCGAGGGCAGCGAGGTGAACGACAACCCCTTCGCACCCATCTCGAAATACGGCCGGCAGCTGGTGGACGAGCGGGGGGACGGCGCACCGGTGGCCTGGGTGCCGCGCGGGCAGCGCTACGTGGAGAAGCTCGCGACGCCCGACGTGACGATCGCCGACATCATCGGCGACGTCGACCCGATCAAGGCGGCCCGCGGCGGGCACCTGTTGTCGGACGAGCTGACGATCCACTACGGCCTGCTGCCGCGCGCGAACCGGGGCGTGTTCGCCATCAACGAGCTGCCCGACCTCGCGGCCAAGATCCAGGTGGGGCTCTTCAACATCATGCAGGAAGGCGACGTCCAGATCAAAGGCTACCCGATCCGGCTGTCGCTGGACGTGGCGCTCGTCTTCACGGCGAATCCGGAGGACTACACCGCGCGCGGCAAGATCATCACGCCGCTCAAGGACCGCATCGGCTCCGAGATCTCGACGCACTACCCCCGCGCGCTCGACCTCGGCATGGCCATCACGGAGCAGGAGGCGTGGCTCGAGCGCGGCGGCCGGCCCGTCGTGGTGCCCGACTTCATCGCCGAGCTGGTCGAGCGCGTCGCGTTCGAGGCGCGCGGCGACAAGCGGGTGGACAAGCGCTCCGGCGTGAGCCAGCGGCTGCCGATCTCGGTGCTCGAGAACGTGGTGTCGAACGCGGAGCGCCGCGCCACGGTGAACAAGGAGAGGACGGTGGTGCCCCGCGTGTCGGACGTCTACGCGGCCGTCACCGCGATCACCGGCAAGCTGGAGCTGGAGTACGAGGGCGAATTGCAGGGCGCCGACGCGATCGCGCGCGAGCTGATCCGCCGCGCCGCGGGCGTCACGTTCGGCGAGCGCGCCGGCGGCGCGAACGTGGACGACATCGTGCACTGGTTCGACGAGGGCGGCGCCCTGAAGATCGCGCACGAGGAGCGCTCCGACACGTTGCTCAAGGCGTTCGGCGTCGTCCCGACGCTTCTCGACCTCGTGGACACCGTGGGGCTGGCGCGGCGCAAGGACCCGGCCACGATGGTCGCGGCGTGCGAGCTCGTGCTGGAGGGGTTGGCGGCGGAGCGCCGCATCGCGCGCAGCGAGGAGGCGGGCTACACGCGCATCCGGCCCGAGCGCCAGGGCCCGCCGTACCCGAAGTCCGGGCCGAACAGCCCCTTCGCCTAGCCGTCCGCGCGGCGCCCGCCGCCTGTCGCGCCGTGGGTGCGCGCGGTATGTTCGAGCCGCCTCCACCCGGAGCGCGCACCGTGGATCCGTCCGTCCCCGCAGCCCGCCGCTGACACCATGTCCGTCGTGACCATCACCCGGCAGTACGGTGCCGGCGGCTCCCTGGTCGCCCGGCACGTCGCCGGCGCCCTCGGCTGGACCGTGATCGACAACGAGTTCGTCGGAGAAGTGGCAAAGCTCGCCGGCCTGCCGCCGGAAGAGGTCGCCGCCCGGGAGGAGCGGGCCCCGTCGCTGCTCGAGCGCCTGGCCCGCACGCTGGCGGTGTCGGCGCCCGAGATGTTCGTCCCCTCCACGTCCGGGACGGCCGAGCCCGACGAGGAGGCGCTGCACCGGGTCACGGAGCGCGTCATCACCGAGGCGGCCGCGCAGGGGCGGGTGGTGCTCGTGGGCCGCGGCGCGACGGCGTACCTGGCCACGGCCGGGGATCGCTCGCAGGCGGTGCACGCCTACGTCGTCGCGCCGCGGAGCGTGCGCATCGCGACGATCGTCGGACGCCTCGGCGTCACCGAGGCCGAAGCGGTGAAGGCGGTCCACGACATCGACGCCGCGCGGGAGCGCTATCTGGAGCGCTACTACGCGCGGCGCCGCGACGACGCGTCCAACTACCACGTCGTCGTCAACACCGCCTGGCTGGGATACGAGGGTGCCGCGGAGATCATCGTCGGCACCGCGCGGCGCATGGGGCTGGAGCAGCCGTAGCCGCCGCAGACCGGGTAGGCGTCACTCCAGCGCGGGCACCTCCGGCACCCGCCGCCAGATCACCAGCGAGACGATCGCGCACACCGCGCCGCCGATGGCCACGGTCGCGGGCGCGCCGATCTGCTCCGCGAGCCACCCCGCCTGGAACGCGCCGAAGGGCGCCATGCCCAGGAACACGAAGGCGTAGAAGCCCATTACCCGACCGCGCAGCGCGTCGGGCACGATGGTCTGCAGCAGGGTGTTCGTCACGGCGTTGTTGAGGATCATCGCGCCGCCCGCCACCGCGAGGATCGGCAGCGCCAGCGACATCGCCCGCGCGGCGCCGAACGCGATCAGCGCGGCGCCGTAGATCGGTCCGGTCCAGACGAGGACCCGGCCCTTGCCCACGCGGGCCCCGGAGGCGGCGAGGCCCAGGGCCGCGACCACCGCGCCCACGCCGACCGACGCCGAGAGAAAGCCCAGGCCGGACGCGCCCACCCGCAGCACGTCGCGGGCGAACACCGGCATCAGCACGAGAAACGGGAAACCGAAGACGCTCACCACCGCCATCATCGCGACCAGCGCGAGCACGCGGCGGTCGCTCCGCACGAAGCGAGCACCCTCCCGGAACTGCGCCCACGCGTCGCCCGGGTGCTCGGGCCGGCGGAACGGCGGCAGGCGCATCTCGAGCAGGCCCCAGATCACCGCGACGTACGACACGGCGTTGAGGAAGTAGCACCAGGCCAGGCCGACCGCGCTGATCAGCAGGCCCGCGATCGAGGGGCCCACCACGCGCGCCGTGTTGAAGACCGACGAGTTGAGCGCGATGGCGTTCCCGAGGTCCTCGCGGCCGACCATCTCGATCACGAACGCCTGCCGCGCCGGCGTGTCGAAGGCGTTCACCGTCCCGAGGAAGACGGCGATGACCGCCACCTGCCACAGCGCGATGCGGTGCGTCCAGAGCAGGACCGCGAGCACCAGCGCCTGCAGCATCGAGAGGACC
>Ga0335077_10012646_pt1 | contig 10556 bp, 7 predicted proteins | sample Lox_Sample_31_FD_207151 | JGI IMG/M metagenome (GOLD analysis project Ga0335077, IMG submission 207151) | Soil microbial communities from Loxahatchee National Wildlife Refuge, Florida, United States - Lox_Sample_3.1 | ecosystem: Environmental > Terrestrial > Soil > Wetlands | place: USA: Florida...
TGCTGAACACGCTCACGCTGGCGACCACCGGGTTGCCGTACGACCAGGTGTTCACCGATGCCGACGGCAATCCGGTTCCCTACGTCGCAGGCTTTGATCAGGATTCCTATTTTCTGCAGACGCATGCGACGGATAAGCAGTACGCGCTCTACGGGGAGGCGACCTATGCGCTGCTGGAGAGCCTGAAGCTGACTGCCGGAGTGCGCTACTCCTGGACCAAGTACGATTTCTTCACGTACACGGGTGGCCCGCAGCTATTCGCGGCTCCGGCCACCGGTGAGGGCGCACACAGGGAGAACGCCTTCACCCCGAGGGTGAGCATCTCCTGGCAGATCGATCCGAACAATCTTCTCTACGCAAGCTATGCCAAGGGCTTTCGCCCCGGTGGCGCGAACAATCCGGTGCCGTACGCGGCCTGCGCCACGGATTTCCAGAACTTCGGCGTGTCCGGCGCGCCCGAGACCTTCAACTCCGATACGGTCAATAGTTACGAGATCGGGGCAAAGAACAACCTCTCGAATAGCATCCGGATCGCGAGCAGCATCTACTACATCCGCTGGAATAACATTCAGCAGACGGTGGTGCCGCCCATCTGCCAGATCTCCTTCATCGACAATCTGGGGCAGGCGCTCGCCTGGGGCGGTGACATCCAGGCCGATATCGCCATCACTCGGGCGTTCACTGCCGAGCTCGCTCTCGGCTACACCGATGCGCGCTACACCCAGGATGCCGTGTTCGGCAGCGGCCTCATCGCGGCCAAGGGCAATGCGATCGCGGGCGTGAGCGGCCAGCCCGGCTCGCCGTTCACGGCCACGCTCGGTCTCGAGTACCGATTCAGCGTTCACGAACACGAAGCGTACGTGCGCGCGGATGACGAGTACGAGGCGCACGCGAAGTGGTTCTCACCGTCGCAGGATCCAAACACTCTGCAGTACGACGGAGCCAACTTCACGCTTCCCGCGACCAACTTCCTGAGCCTGCGCACCGGATTGCAGTTCGGCAGCTGGGACGTTTCCGCCTTCGTCGACAACCTCCTGGACACACACGTCCAGACCAACTACGCGTGGTCCATCAATCCCGGCTATCCCGATCCCAACGGAGCCAATACGCAGAGCCGTCTGTTCACGGCGTTCACTTTCCGGCCGCGTACCATGGGAGTGACGGCGATCTTCCACTACTAGTTGCTCAGTGACGCGATGAGCAAGACGGGCAGCACCCCCGATCTGGGCGCGAATCGGCCCATCCCGCGGCGCGACTTCGTGCAGGGCGTGCTCGTCGGTAGTGCAACGGCGCTCGGCGGTTCGCTGCTAGAGGTCTGCGCAGCGCCGGCCGCCGGCGTTGCGCTCGGCGCGCCGCAGAGCGACGCGCCTGCAGCGGATGCGCCGCAGGATCTGCCGGGCTACTACCCACCGCGGCTCACCGGGATGCGCGGCAGCCATCCGGGCTCCTTCGAAGCCGCGCACGCGCTTCGCGACGGCGGCGCGCTCGCGAGCGCGCTCGACACCGGCGAGTCCTATGACCTCATCGTCGTCGGCGCCGGTATCAGCGGCCTGTCCGCAGCGCATTTCTTTCGCGCCCGTACCGCAAAGTCGAGCCGCGTTCTGATTCTCGACAATCACGATGATTTCGGCGGCCATGCCAAGCGCAACGAGTTCTCGCTCGGTGGTCATCTGGAGCTCATGAACGGCGGCACGCTCGAGATCGACAGTCCGCGGCCTTATAGCCGGGTAGCGGCCGGTTTGATTCGCGAGCTCGGCATCGACGTGAGACAGTTCAGCCAGGAATGCGAGGATAAGCAGTTCTATCACCGCCACGGATTGCAGAAGGGCGCCTTCTTTGATCGTGAGACCTTCGGCGAGGACAAGCTGGTCGTGGGCGTGGACTCGATGCCGGTGCAGCGGTTGCTCGCGGCGGCTCCGCTCTCCGCGCGGGCGCGCGCGGACATAGCCCGTATCGAGGAGGGTACTGGCGACTATCTGCCGGACATGAGCGCTGCGGACAAGAAACTCAGGCTCTCGAGGATCAGCTATCGGGACTATCTGCGCGATGTCGTCAAGGTCGAGCCGGCCGCGCTCGATTTCTATCAGGCGCGCACGCACGGGGAGTGGGGCGTAGGCATCGACGCGGTCTCCGCGCTCGACTGCTGGGCGTTTGGCTTTCCAGGCTTCAAGGGCATGGGGCTGCCGCGGGGGTCGATTGCGCGCATGGGTTACACGCCCGCGGGCTACATCGACACCGGAGGCTCGGCGACCTTTCACTTCCCCGATGGCAACGCAAGCATTGCGCGGCTGCTCGTGCGCTCGCTGCTTCCCGAGGCGCTTCCGGGCCACTCGGCCAAGGACATCGTGATGGCGCGCGCGGACTACAGCCGCCTCGATCGCGCCGACGCAGCGGTGCGCATCCGCCTGAGCAGCACCGCGGTGCGCGTGCGCAATCTGCCCCCTGCCGCGGGTGTGCGTGAGGTGGAAGTGACCTACGTGCGCGGCGCTCGGACTTTCAAGGTGCGGGGCAGGGGCTGCGTGCTGGCGTGCTACAACGTGATGATTCCCTATCTCTGTCCCGAGTTGCCCGAGCCGCAGAAGGCAGCTCTCCACCAGCTGGTGAAAACCCCGCTCGTGTACACGAGCGTCGCATTGCGCAACTGGACGGCCTTCGCAAAGCTCGGCGTTTACCAGGTTTATGCCCCGGGGTGCTATCACTCCGCCTTCGCGCTCAATCCCAAGGTGGATATCGGTGCATATCACAGCATCGTGGCGCCCGAGGACCCGATCCTGATTCGCATGCTGCGCACTCCTTGCAAACCGGGGCTGCCCGAGCACGAGCAGAACAAGGCCGGTCGGGCGGAGCTGCTCGCAACACCCTTTGCCACCTTCGAGCATCAGATCCGCGAGCAACTGGCGCGTACGCTGAGCGCCGGTGGATTCGATCCGGCACGCGACATCGAGGCGATCACGGTGAACCGTTGGCCGCACGGGTATGCTCCGGAGTACAACCCGCTGTTTGATCCGGAAGTGCCCGAAGGGCAACGCCCGAATGTCATCGGCCGTGCCCGCTTCGGCCGCATCACCATCGCCAACTCTGATTCGGGGGCGGCCGCCTACACCGATTCAGCGATCAACCAGGCTGATCGCGCGGTGAGCGAGTTGCTGAACTCGTAACGCGGCGCGTGGCCGGTCGCATGACGAATGAGTGGGGCGTAGCCGGCTGCGCGCCCGGCTCCTTGCCTTGGTGCATCCTCAGAGGACCTCGGGCAGCCGTTCGGCCAGAAAGTCGATGAAGGCACGCACTGCCGGGAGCATGCCCCGGCGGCTCGGGAACACGAGGTGGCAGATGCCCTGCGGCAGATTCCACGCCGGGAGCACGCGCTCGAGCTTGCCCGCATCCAGGTCGGCACGCACTACGCTTTCCGGCAACAGCGCGATGCCCAACCCGGCGAGGACGGCCTTTTGCAACGTCACGAAATCGTGACAGACGAGCCGCGGTGCATGCTCGATGCGCACCGTTTCAGCCTGTGGACCGGTCAGCTCCCAGCTCTGACGCTCGCTCTCGGGTGCAAAGCCGAGCGTTTGGTGCTCGGATAGCTGCTCCGGACGCTGCGGGCGGCCGCTGCCGTTCAAGTAGTCGCGGCTCGCGACCAGGCACTCGCGCAGCTCGCGGAAGCTGCGCATGACGAGGCCATCCTCGCCACTTGGGTGAGCGCGCACACGCAGCGCCACGTCGAAGCCTTCGTTGATGATATCGACGCGTCGATTGCTGACATGCAGCAGCAGCCGCACGCGTGGGTGATGGGTCAGAAAGTCCGGGACGATCGGCGCGAGCGCGCTCTGCGCGAGCGCGACCGGACAGGCGACCCGCAGCAGCCCGCGCGGCTCCGCGCGTGCGAACTCGGCTGCCTGAAGTGCCGCGTCGGCCTCTGCGAGCATGGCGACGGCGTGCCGATAGACCTCGTGTCCGACATCGGTGAGCATGAAGCGCCGTGTGGAGCGGTTGACGAGACGCACACCCAGACGCAGCTCGAGTGCAGTCACGTGCCGCGAGAGGCGCGACTTCGGGATCTGCAGCACTCGGGCGGCCTTCGCATAGCCGCCATGCTCGATCACCTTTGCGAAGTAGTAGAACTCATCGAGCGGCTGCATGCCTTCTATTAGCTATATAAATGGAACAATGTGTTCCACATTGGCTATCTTATCCTAGATCGTTCCATGAGATATCTTAATGGCTGGCGGCGTTCGTGCCCTCGGAGAGACTGGCGCTCTCTCCCCGCGAGACGCCAGCAGCGCTTGAACGCTGCGATGGCAGCCGCCACTAAAGTGCGTCTTACACAGGCCGCCGAGCGAGGTGTGCCATTGGAGGCTCCAGTGAACGGGAAGGTATCGAAAGCTGAGCAGAGCAGCGAGGCATCCGAGGCTCGTGAGCCCACCGGGGCCGCCGCGCAGCGCAGCGTGCGTAAGGTGGTGCGCGGCATGCCTACCTCCGATGGCGCAGGCGTCAAGCTCACGCGCGTCATCGGGCAGCCGCAGCTCTCCGAGCTCGATCCCTTTTTGCTGCTCGACGAGTTCGGCACCGACAACCCGGGCGACTACATCGCCGGCTTTCCGGAGCATCCGCACCGGGGCTTCGAGACCGTGACCTATATGCTCGATGGGCGCATGCGCCATCGCGACAACCATGGTCATGAAGGGGTGCTCGTGCCGGGGAGCGTGCAGTGGATGACTGCCGGCCGCGGCATTCTGCACTCCGAAATGCCCGAGCAGCAGGAAGGTCGCATGCGCGGCTTTCAACTCTGGCTCAATCTCCCGGCGCGCGACAAGATGACAGCGCCGAAATACCAGGAGTTCGGGCCCGAGCGCATTCCGGTCGCGGCGCCCTCCGAGGGCGTGCATGTGAAGGTCATCGCCGGACGTGTGGGGCAGACGACTGGCCCGATCGTGCAGCCCGCGACCGATCCGCTGTATCTGGACGTGGAGCTCGCGCCCGGTGCCGAGTTCATGCAGAGTCTGCCCGCCGCGCATGCCGCGTTCGTCTACGTGTACGAAGGCTCTCTGCGGGTGGGGACCGGTACCGCGGCGGCCACCGTGAGCGCACACGAGCTCGCCGTGCTCGGCCAGGGGGAACAGATCCAGCTGGTGGGGCGTGGCGGTGCCGATGGTGCGACCACGAGCCGTGCCATCCTGGTGGCCGGGCGGCCGCTCGAGGAGCCGGTGGCCCGGTATGGTCCGTTCGTCATGAACACCCGCGAGGAGTTGCGCCGCGCCTTCGAGGATCTGCAGAACGGCAGATTCTGAAACTGCGGGAGGTCCGCGTGAGTTTAAGTGCGAGCGATATCGAGCAACTGCCTTACGTCGAGGCGGCGCTGAACTACATCGTGCCCATGGCGGAGAAGCCGCACACCTACACGTACGATCCGCCGCCGAACGTGGCGCGCAGCAATAGCAGTTACGAGTCGCATCGCGTTCGGATCCGCGACATGCGGCCGGCGGTCGGGGAGCTGTCGCTCGAGGAGGAAGGCTTCACACTGCGCGATGCGCCGAGCGCGGTGCGCGACTTCTACGCGGAAGATGAGCTGCGCGCGACCTATTACCCGGAGGTCGAGCAGTTAGTCGGGCAGCTGGTGAGCGCGGCGCGCGTGGTGGTCTTTGATCACACCATCCGACGACGCATCGAAGGCGTGGAGGACCGCACCGCCGGTGCGCCGCGCCAGCCCGTGCCGCGCGTCCACAACGACTACACGCTGGAGTCCGGACCGCAGCGCGTCCGTGATCTGTGCGCGGACGAGGCCGAGGGGTTGCTGCGCGGCAGGTTCTCACTCATCAATGTGTGGCGACCGATACGCGCGCCGCTCGAGGACTCACCGCTCGCGCTTTGCGATGCCCGCAGCCTAGGGAGCGGCGATCTCATCGCGACGGATCTGCTCTACAGGGACCGCACGGGCGAGATCTACAACGTGCGCTACAGTCCCGCGCATCGCTGGTTCTATGCGCCACGCATGCGGCGCGATGAGGTGCTCGTGTTCCGCTGCTACGATTCGGCGCAAGACGGCCGGGCGCGCTTCGTGCCGCACACGGCCTTCGAGGATCCCGCCGCTCCCGCAGTCGTCATTCCCCGCGAGAGCATCGAGCTTCGGGCGCTGGCGTTCTTCGACTGAGGCCTCGCTCCTAGGGACCTGCGCGCTTGTAGCCCTGCAGGCCCGGGCGGATCGTCTTGTCGTCGAGAAACTGCTTGAGGCCCTCGGCCCGGCCCTTCTCTGGATCGCGGAAGGTCGCCTGGTCGACTTTTGCGTACAGGTAGTCCTCGGCCTGCTCCCAGGTGAGCTCACGGCAGCGCTTGAAGCCATGCTTCGCATTGCGCAGCGCAACGGGATTCTTCTGCTGCAGCACCTTGGCAAGCGCGAGCGTCTCCTCCTTGAGCTTGGTCCGCGGTACGCTTTGATTCACGAGCCCCATGGCCGCCGCCTCGATGCCGGTGAACGTCTCGCCCGTCATGATGTAGTAGAGCGCGCGCCGATGCCCCACCGTATCCGCCAATGCCTTGCTCACCAGATTGCCTGGCGGTATGCCCCAGTTGATCTCCGACAGACCGAAGACCGCGTCGTCCGCGGCGATGGCGAGATCGCAGGCGACAAGGGGCGAGAACGCACCGCCGAAGCACCAGCCGTTCACCATGGCGATGGTGGGCTTCGCATACATGCGCAGCAAGCGCCATTGCCAGTACGAGGCATCGCGCCGCACCTTGTCTTGCATGATCTCCGGGGCCTGGTCGGTCTCGCGGAAGTATTCCTTGAGGTCCATGCCGGCACTCCATGCATCACCGGCGCCGGTGAGCACGAGAACCTGCGCCGCAGGGTCGAGCTCGACAGCTTCGAGCACCTCGGCCATCTCCTTGTTGAGGGTCGGGCTCATGGCGTTGCGCTTGGCCGGGCGGTTGAGCGTCACCCAGGCGATGCCCTCGGCAAGCTCCACTTGAACCGTCTGCCAGCGATTATCGTAGCCACCCATCGGCACACTCCCATTGGTGATATCAAGTAGCTTGATATTCGGTGGATGATAGGCTTTGATGTGCACAAAAGGAAGGCGATAACCTTGATTCCTCCCGAGCGTCGAACTGCTGCCCCGAGCGCGGCCCAGCCGCGCATTGCCTACTGGGTCGGGCGGCTCGAGCGCGCGCTGCGCCGGCGCCTCGCAACCGCCGTTGGGCGCTCCGGGCTCACCGTTGCGCAGTTCACCGCGCTCTCGGTGCTGCAGGGGCGCGGCCCGCTGTCGAATGCGCAGCTGGCGCGGCGCTCGCTCGTCTCGCCCCAGGCGATGAACGAGATCATCAAGGCCCTCGGGGCACGCCGTCTGGTCATGCGCCGTGCGGACCCCCTGCACGGACGCATCGTGCTCATGAGCTTGACGCAGAAGGGCGCGAGCTTGTTGCGCCGCTGCGATCGTGCCGTGCAGCGTGCCGAGGAGGGCATGCTCGGGCCGTTGTCGGCGGCCGAGTCTGCACACTTTCATGCGCTGCTGCGCGAGTGCGCCGTGAGACTCGAAGGCGAGCGCGCGCGCGCCTGAACGTCCGAGCGCGAGCCTGAACGTGGGAGACCTGGTTGACCGGCGGCGCGCCAAGGACTACTTTGTCGCGCGCTAGGGGAGCCCCGGCAGGGGGCTGAGAGGCCATCACCGCGCGAGGCGCAGCATGGCGACCCTTAGAACCTGATCCAGTTAATGCTGGCGTAGGAAAGTCAACCAGGGTCGTTCCAGCTACTACATCCTTTGGGGTGAGCGACTCACTTCCTTTCGACGGCAGCGCGCTGGGTCACCCGCGGTCCAGGTCCCCAGGAGTGTGTCCATGAATGCCGTCGTTCCTCTGCAAGTGGCCTCGCAGCCGCTGCCTGCTTCGCGCAAGATCTACAAGCGTGGCGTTCTGCATGCGGATGTGCGCGTGCCGCTGCGCGAGATCGCGCTGCACCCTTCCGCGGGTGAGCCGCCACTGTCGGTCTACGACTCCTCCGGCCCCTACACGGATCCGGCCGTGAAGATCAGCATCGAGCGCGGACTGGCGCGATTGCGCGAGAGCTGGATTCGCGGCCGTGGCGACTGCGAATCCTATGAGGGCCGCGTGGTGCTGGCGCTCGACAATGGACTCAGCGCGGCTTCGGCCAAGGGAGCCGCTCCGGACTTTCCGCTGCAGCGGCGGCCGCTGCGCGCCCGCGCCGGCAAGGCCGTGACACAGCTCGCTTACGCGCGCGCCGGCATCGTCACCCCGGAGATGGAGTTCATCGCCATACGCGAGAACCTCGGCCGCGAGAAGAGTGCCGAAGCGCGCGCCGGGGACGGCAACTCGTGGGGTGCGAGCATTCCATCGTACGTGACGCCCGAGTTCGTGCGTGCGGAGGTCGCGGCGGGTCGCGCCATCATTCCCGCCAACATCAACCATCCTGAATCCGAGCCGATGATCATCGGTCGCAATTTCCTGGTGAAGATCAACGCCAACATCGGCAACTCCGCGGTGACCTCGTCGATGGCGGAGGAGGTCGACAAGATGGTCTGGGCGATCCGCTGGGGTGCGGACACGGTCATGGACCTCTCCACGGGTCGCAACATCCACACCATCCGCGAGTGGATCCTGCGCAATGCTCCGGTGCCGATCGGCACCGTGCCGATCTATCAGGCGCTCGAGAAGGTCGGTGGCATCGCCGAGGATCTCACCTGGGAGATCTTCCGCGATACGCTCATCGAGCAGGCGGAGCAGGGCGTCGACTATTTCACCATCCACGCGGGCGTGCGCCTGCACTACGTGCCGCTCACCGTGAACCGCGTGACCGGCATCGTCTCGCGCGGCGGCTCGATCATGGCCAAGTGGTGTCTGGCGCACCACCGCGAGAGCTTTCTGTACGAGCGCTTCGCGGAGATCTGCGAGATCTGCCGCGCATACGATGTGAGCTTCTCGCTGGGCGATGGTCTGCGCCCCGGCTCCATCGCCGATGCCAACGATGCGGCGCAGTTCGCGGAGCTGGAGACGCTCGGCGAGCTCACGCGCATCGCCTGGGAGCGCGATTGCCAGGTGATGATCGAGGGCCCTGGCCATGTGCCGATGCACAAGATCAAGGACAACATGGACAAGCAGCTCGCCACCTGCGGCGAGGCTCCTTTCTACACGCTTGGGCCCCTAACGACCGACATTGCCCCCGGATACGACCACATCACCTCGGCGATCGGCGCGGCGATGATCGGCTGGTTCGGCACGGCGATGCTCTGCTATGTAACGCCGAAGGAGCATCTGGGACTTCCGGATCGCAACGATGTGAAGACCGGAGTCATCACTTACAAGATCGCCGCGCATGCAGCGGACCTCGCGAAGGGCCATCCGAGCGCGCGCGAGCGCGACGACGCGCTGTCGCGGGCGCGCTTCGACTTTCGCTGGGAGGATCAATTCAATCTATCGCTCGATCCCGATACGGCCTGCGCTTTCCATGACGAGACCTTGCCGAAGGAAGGCCATAAGGTCGCGCACTTCTGCTCCATGTGCGGACCGAAGTTCTGCTCCATGCGCATCTCGCACGAGGTACGCGCGGAGGCGCGCCAGCAGGGTCTCGAGCAGATGGCGCAGAAATTCCGCGATGCGGGGAGCGAGATCTACGTGCCCGCACCGCAGCCACTCGCCGCGGACGCTACCGCCAGCGCGCGGCCGGATTGAGTCCGACGATGCACGTGCGCATCATCGGTGCGGGCGTTGCGGGCCTGACCTGCGCTGTGGAGCTCGCTGAGCGTGGCGAGGCGGTCGAGGTGCTCGAGCGCGGCGCGCAGCTCGGAGCTGCGGGCTGCTCGTGGTACGCCGGCGGCATGCTTGCGCCGTGGTGTGAGCGCGAGCGTGCAGAGCCCCTGGTCGCCCAGCTTGGTGCTGAGGGTATCGGCTGGTGGCGCGCGCACTTTGCAGGCACCGAGCAGCAGGGCAGCCTGGTCGTCGCGCACGAGCGCGACGTGCGCGAGCTGCGGCGCTTCGCGGGCCGTACGGAGCACTTTGAGTGGCTCGAGAGCGCCGCGATCGCAGCACTCGAACCGGATCTTGCGGGGCGCTTTGCGCGCGCCCTGTTCTTTGCGGATGAGGCGCATCTGGATCCGCGCGCCGCGCTCGGCGCCCTCGCGAAGCGCCTCGAGGAGCTCGGGGGACGCGTGCGATTCGGCGTGGATGGGGCGCCTGCGGAGGTCGGCGCGGCGCGGGATGTGCGCGTGATCCGCTGCACCGGGCTCGCCGCCAGAGATGTCCTCACGGGGCTTCGCGGCGTCACGGGGGAGATGCTGTTGCTGCGGACGCGCGAGGTTTGCCTTTCCAGGCCCGTTCGCGTGCTGCATCCGCGCCTGCCGCTGTACATCGTGCCGCGCGGTGACGGACTGTTCATGGTCGGTGCGACCATGATCGAGAGTGACTCGGCGGGCCGCATCAGTGCCCGCTCGATGCTCGAGCTGCTGAACGCTGCCTATGCGGTGCATCCTGCGTTCGGCGACGCCGAGATCGTCGAGATCGGTACCGGAGTGCGTCCGGCCTTTGCCGACAATTTGCCGCGGATCTGCCGTGAG
>Ga0335077_10012648_pt1 | contig 10556 bp, 8 predicted proteins | sample Lox_Sample_31_FD_207151 | JGI IMG/M metagenome (GOLD analysis project Ga0335077, IMG submission 207151) | Soil microbial communities from Loxahatchee National Wildlife Refuge, Florida, United States - Lox_Sample_3.1 | ecosystem: Environmental > Terrestrial > Soil > Wetlands | place: USA: Florida...
CGAGACCAGCATCGAGTTCAACCTCGCCGAACACATCGGCGGGTCCGCTTTCGTGCCGCCGCTCGGCGAGCCGGGCTACACGCGTCTGCTGAGCAGGCGGCGCAAGCCCTACCGCACCCAGGATGGCTATGCCTGCATCCTGCCCTACTCCGACCGCAACTGGCAGGACTTCTACCGCTTCACGGGGCGCACCGAGTTCGCAGCCGACCCTCGTTTCCGCCGGCTTACCGACCGCGTCGAAAACATCGCCATCCTGTACGAGATGATCCAAGAGGAAGCGCCCAAGCGGACCACCGCCCAGTGGGTCGCCTTCTGCGATCGAGTGAGCATTCCGTGCATGCCGGTGCTCTCGCTCGCAGACCTGCCCGACGACCCGCATGTCAAGGCCGTGGGACTGTTCGGCACCGCCGAGCATCCCAGCGAAGGCCGCTACCGCACCGTGCGCAACCCCGTGTCCTTCAGCGCGGCACCGTTTCGCATTCGCCGGCATGCGCCGCGGCTGGGGGAGCACACCGCGGAGGTGCTGGCCGAGGCGGGATTGTCCAGCCAGCAAATCGAAGAAGTGCGCCGGAGCGCAGCGGTGGCACCGTCCGACGGCGCCGACCCGAAGGAGACGACAGACTCATGACCGAGCAGCTCAAATTCTCGATCGCCGAGGGCATCGCCAGAATCGTGCTCGATCGGCCGGAGCGGATGAATGCGTTCACGTTCGCGATGATCGATGCCTGGACCGCGGCGCTGCAGCGCTGCCGGACCGACGACGCGGTCAAGGTGGTGATCGTCACGGGAACCGGGACCGCATTCTGCAGCGGCGGTGACATCGTCGAGATGGGCGAACGCCTCGAGCACACACCCGAGCAGAGGAAGAGCGAGCTGTTTCAGCGGATCGAGCGCATCCCCCTGGCGCTCGAGGATCTGGACAAGCCCGTCATCGCTGCGGTGAACGGGGTGGCCACCGGCGCCGGCATGGACATGGCGCTCATGTGCGACTTGCGCTATGCCGCGCGCAGCGCCCGCTTCGCGGAGACCTATGTGAAGGTTGGCCTGGTTCCAGGGGCCGGCGGCGCTCACTTTCTACCCCGCCTGGTGGGGGTGTCGAAGGCGCTGGAGCTGTTCCTGACCGGCGATTTCGTAGACGCGCACGAGGCGCTGCGCATCGGCCTCGTGAACCAGGTGTTTGCGGACGAGACCCTCTCGGAGGAGGTCGACAAGATCGCCCGGCGCATGGCGAGCGCGCCGGCCCTGACCTTGCGCATGACCAAGCGGGCGATCTATCAGGGCCTGCGCAACGATCTGCGCACCAACCTGGACCTGATCTCGTCGCATTACGCCGTCATCACCTCGACGCAGGAGCACAAGGACCTGGTGCGCTCGTTCATCGCCGGCCGCAACAAGAAGCGCAGGGAGTGAAGCGCCTTGACTGCAGATCCCCCCGACCCTCCCCCGCGCGCGGGGGAGGGAGGGGGCAACTCAAGCGTCCAGCTCCGCATAGTGCCGGAAGATACCGTGTTGATTGAATGGCACGCGCCGCTCGGAGGCGAGGTAAGCGGCGATGTTCGGAAGCGCCGCGACTCGCTCGTGTAGCGCGAGCAGTCCCGGATACTCGGCTTTGAGCCGCGTCATCGTCTTGGGGAACGCGTAACGCAAGCCCGCGATCAGCTGGAAGATCGAGAGGTCCACGTAGGACAAGGTTCGTCCGACCATGTGACCCCTGCCCCCGGAATTGGCCGCCAGCACGCGCTCGAAATAATCGAGGAACTTCGGTATCCGCTCGCCGGTGAAGTGCGGCGCGCGCCGGCGCGCCTCGGGCTTCTGGTCGTCGTAGTACAGCGAGGCGGCGATCGGATGATGAATGTCGTGGGCCTCGACCACGAGGTCCGCGATCGTGAGCTGCAGCTGGTGTGCCCACAAGCGGTTGGCCTCGTCTTCCGGCACGAGCCCCAGGCGGGGACCCAGAAACTGCAGGATGTTGGCGCTCTGCCCGATCACTATCCTGCCGGCCTTGAGGAAAGGCGGTGCGAACGGCGGGCGCTTGACCGCAGGATCTTCCAGAAGACGCGTCAATGCCGCCATGCCACCGCCATCGCGCTGCGGTAACCGGGCCACATCTACGTAGTCGGCGCCGGCCTCTTCCAGGGCGAGGCGGATGAACTCGCCGCGGCCCTGGATACCGGGCCAATAGTAAAGCTCATAGCGCATCTGCGTTCTCCTCTGGCCCTTGGTCCGGGCCTCGACGGCAATTATTGCGCGTTTCCGGCGACGTGACGCCGCGCGCGCTCTCACATAGACTGACGCTCGGGCACAGGGGTCGGTCCTCTACATGACGGGAGCGCGCGATGGACGAGGTCATCCTGCACCACTATCCGGCGTCGCCGGTCTCCGAGAAGGTCCGCGTCGGCCTGGGCATCAAGGGCCTCGGCTGGCGTTCGGTCGAGATCCCGCGTCTGCCGCCGAAACCGGACGTGATACCGCTCACCGGCGGCTACCGCCGCACGCCGATCATGCAGATCGGAGCGGATATCTACTGCGACAGCCAGTGCATCCTGCGGGAGCTGGAGCGGCGTTTTCCGCAACCGACGTTCTTCCCGGGCGGCGCCGGCGGCCTGCCCTGGGGTATCAGCCGCTGGACCGATGGTTTGTTCGACACCGCCGTCCGGCTCTCGATGGGCGCGAACGCGGATCAGTTGCCCGAACCGTTCGCCAAGGATCGGGTACGCCTGTTCTTCGGCCCCGGTGGAGACCTCAAAAAAGTGCAGGCCGACCTGCCGCACACCCTCGCCCAGTTGCGCGCCCAGTTCGGATGGATCGACCAGCGACTCGCAACCGGCCGCCGCTTCGTGCTGGGCGACGAGGCGGGGCTCCCCGACGCGCTGACCTATTATCTCGTCTGGTTCGTGCGCGCCCGCTGGCAAGGCGGACCGGCGCTGCTCGCCGAATTTCCCGCGCTCGAGGCGTGGGAGCAACGGGTCAAAGGGATCGGCCACGGCAGGCCGTCGGCGATGACCTCGAGCGAAGCGCTCGACGTCGCGCGCTCGAGACAGCCGGCAACGCACGAGCAATTCGATCCGAAAGATCCGCAGGGCCTCAAGCCCGGACAGACGGTGAGCGTGGTTGCCGACCTCGACAGCGGCGAGTCGCCGGTGGTCGGAAGCGTCCGCCTCGTCGACCGCGACAGCATCGCGATCCTGCGCGAGGATGCGCGCGTGGGCACCGTGTGCGTTCATTTTCCCCGCGTCGGTTATCGGGTGACGGCGACCTAGGCCCCGCTGCGCTATTCGCTGGACGCCTCCCCGCGCCATGGGGCGGGCTGAAGCGCAGGCGACGCGCCGTCTGCGGCCCCGCCGCGCGGCCTATAATTGGAGCTTGTCCCGTCGAGGCCCGCCCGCCGCACCATGGCCGCAAAGAAGCGCAGGCTCAACCGCGATCTTCTCCTCGTCGCGGCTCCCGCCACACTGGTGGTTGTGGCCGCGCTCGCGCTGACGCTGCTGCTGATGCGTCCTGCGCCACCGAGCGAGCTGGTGATGTCGACCGGTACCGCGGATGGCAGCTATCACGCCTACGCGATGAAGTACCGGGACATCCTCGCGCGCGACGGCGTCACGCTGCGTCTGTGGCCCTCGGGCGGGGCCGTCGAGAACCTGCGCCGGCTGGCCGACGCATCCGCGCACGTCGACGTCGCGTTGGTCCAGGGCGGAATAGCCAGCGCTGCGCCGCCGGACAGCCTGCAGGGGCTGGTCTCCCTGGGCAGCGTCTACACCGAGGCGCTGTGGGTGTTCTACCGCGGGGAGCGCGATCTCGACAGGCTGCCGCCGCTCGGCGGGAAGATGATTGCCATCGGCGCGGACAAGAGCGGCACTGCGGCGCTGGCCATGACGCTGCTGGAGGCCACGGGCATTGCCAAGCCCCCGACCACCATCATGAAGCTCGGCGGTCGGGCAGCGGCGGATCTGTTGATCTCGGGCGGGATCGACGCGGCGTTCTTCATCAGCGATCCGCACGCGCCGATCATCCAGGAGCTGGTACGCGCCAAGGGTGTTCGCCTGCTGAGCTTAGCGCGCGCCGACGCCTACACGCGCCAGAACTTCTACCTCACCAAAGTCACGTTACCGCAGGGCGTGTTCGACCTCGCGCACAACATCCCCGACCGCGACGTGGTGTTGCTCGGCACAACCGCAAATCTCGTCGTGAAGGATGATCTGCATCCCGCGCTGGCCTATCTGCTGCTGCGCGCGGCCACGGAGGTGCACAGCGCCCCGACGATGTTCTCGGGGCTGCGGCAGTTCCCCGCCCCCAACGACACCGAGCTGCCGCTCAGCCCGGAGGCCGCCCGCTTCTACAAATCCGGCCCGCCGCTGCTGCAGCGTTATCTGCCCTACTGGGCCGCGAACCTGGTGGACCGCCTGTTGCTGGTGCTGGTCCCGGCGCTCGTGGTGTTGATCCCTGCGGCGCGGCTGCTGCCGCAGCTCTACCGCTGGCGCGTGCGCTCCCGCATCTATCGCTGGTACGCCAGGCTCAAGGAGATCGAGCTGGAGCTGGCCGAGCGCCGCAGCGCGGAGGAGCTCCAACACATCCTCGAGCGGCTGGACAACATCGAAGAGGCCGTCCACCGCATCGAAACGCCTCTGGCATACTCGGAGAATCTGTATGTTTTCCGCCAGCACATCGACCTCGTGCGCCAGCGCGCCCGGCAGGCCATCCGGGGGCCCGGGATTAAGGCCGCTGCCGAAGTGCCGCCGGTGCGGGCACCGGACGCGCGTGAAAGCTCTGCCGCCTGATAGGATGCGCGGCTGGGGAGGACACTCATGGCCAAGATGACCGCAGCAGAAGCCGCCGTGCGCGTGATGGAGAAGGAAGGCGTGACGACGGCGTTCGGCGTGCCCGGAGCGGCGATCAACCCGCTCTACGCAGCGCTGCGCAAAGTCGCAACCATCCGCCATTACCTCGCGCGCCACGTTGAAGGCGCATCGCACATGGCCGAGGGCTACACCCGCGCCAAGGCCGGCAACATCGGCGTGTGCATCGGCACCTCCGGGCCGGCCGGGACCGACATGATCACCGGCCTGTACTCGGCCTCGGGCGACTCGATTCCGATCCTGTGCATCACCGGCCAGGCGCCGCGCGCGCGCTTGTACAAGGAAGACTTCCAGGCCGTCGACATCGAGTCCATCGCCAAGCCCGTGAGCAAATGGGCGGTCACGGTGCGCGAGCCGGCGCAGGTTCCGCGCGCCTTCCAGCAGGCCTTCCACCTGATGCGCTCCGGCCGCCCGGGGCCGGTATTGATCGACTTGCCGTTCGATGTTCAGATCGCCGAGGTCGAGTTCGATCCGGACACCTACGAGCCGCTGCCGGTGTACAGGCCTAGGGCCACCCGCAAGCAGATCGAGAAGGCGCTGGACATGCTGAACGACGCTCAGCGTCCGTTGATCGTCGCCGGTGGCGGCATCATCAACGCCGACGCCTCGCCGCTGCTGGTGGAATTCGCCGAGCTCACCGGAGTGCCGGTGATCCCCACGCTCATGGGCTGGGGCACCATCCCCGACGATCATGCGTTGATGGCCGGCATGGTGGGGTTGCAGACGTCCCACCGCTACGGCAACGCCACGCTGCTCGCCTCCGATTTCGTGCTGGGCATCGGCAATCGCTGGGCCAATCGCCATACCGGCTCGATCGACGTCTACACGAAAGGGCGCAAGATCGTGCACGTCGACATCGAGCCAACCCAGATCGGGCGTGTGTTCGCACCCGACTACGGCATCGTGTCCGATGCGGGCGCTGCGCTGGAGCTGTTTGGACAGGTCGCCAAGGAACGCAAGGCCGCCGGCCGCCTCAAGGATCGCAGCGCCTGGGCGGGGGAGTGCCGCGAGCGCAAGCGCACGATGCTGCGCAAGACGAACTTCGAGAACGTGCCGATGAAGCCGCAGCGCGTCTACCAGTGCATGAACAACGCTTTCGGCAAGGACGCCTGCTACGTCACGACCATCGGCCTGTCGCAGATCGCGGCCGCGCAGTTCCTGCACGTGTACAAGCCGCGCAACTGGATCAACTGCGGGCAGGCCGGTCCTCTGGGCTGGACCATCCCCGCCGCCCTCGGAGTGCGTGCCGCCGATCCGGATCGCAAAGTCATCGCGCTATCCGGCGACTACGACTTCCAGTTCATGATCGAGGAGCTCGCGGTCGGCGCTCAGTTCCAGCTGCCCTACCTCCACATTCTGGTCAACAACGCGTACCTCGGGTTGATCCGCCAGGCGCAGCGCGGGTTCGACATGGACTACGCCGTGCAGCTCTCGTTCGAAAACATCAACTCGCCGGAGCTGGGCGAGTACGGTGTCGATCATCTCAAGGTGGTCGAGGGCCTGGGATGCAAGGCGATCCGGGTGCGCAAACAGGAAGAGATCGACCCTGCGATCGATCTGGCTTACGAGTGGATGGCGCAGTATCGCGTGCCGGTGGTCGTGGAGATCATATTGGAGCGCGTCACGAACATCTCGATGGGAACCGAGATCGACAGGGTCATGGAGTTCGAAGAGCTCGCGCTCAGCCCCGAGGACGCGCCCAGCGCGGTGGGATTGCTCGATTGACAACCGGTGCGCGGCGCATGGGCGGCAGCGCGCCGCAGCTCGGTCGCCGCGGCGCGCCCCGACGTCATTTCGACTCCGAGCCGCGCAGAAGATCGAGCTGGTTCGGATTGTCGAACGGCGCCGAGCCCCAGTCGAGCTCGAACTCCTCGCCGCGAGAGGCCGCGGTTCTCACCCCCAGCGGCTGCACCACGCTCAGGTGAGTTCGATGCGCCGCTTCGGCCGCCGGCGTCTGCGCTCGGACGAACTGCTCCTCCTCGGGGCGCGAGAGCACGCCGGGCCGCGCGCCGCGCACCCGGTTCAGCGCGTCTTGCGCGGGACACCCGAGCTCGACCAACAGCTTGGCGGTGACCAAGGCCGCTCGCGAGCGTCCGTCCCCGCAGTGCAGGGCGACGCGGCCCCCGCACCAGAGCACGCGCCGCAGCCGCGGTGCCACCTCCTGCCAGGCGATCTCGAAGCGCTCATCCGGAATATGCCCGTCGCGCAGCGGAATGTGATACCAGGCGATCTCGTGCGAGGCGGCCAGCGCCGGCAGCTCTCCCAGGCGCATCAGGGCCAACTCCGGCCGCTCGAGCAACGTCACCAGCGCCTGTGCGCCCCAGTAGCGCAGCGTCGCGACATCGCGCTGCAAGCGCCACGAGCTGCTGGACGGCAGGAGGATGCCGGAGGTGCGTCCCGGACAGCCTGCCATGGCGATCTGGCCGCGCACGCGCCCAGCGCCGACCACTGCCAGTCTGTAAGCGGCGCTGTCTACACTCATCAGGGCTCTCCTCCCGTAAGGCGTCCTAGCCGGGAGACGCAAAGGTAGCAGGCGAACGGGGGGGTGCGCAACGAAAAAAAGACGATACGCGCAGACCAGGGTGCGGGAGGAGCCGCAGTGTCTGGAAATGGCGACGTGGGCCGGACACGGCAAGCCACGGCCTCGTCCGCGACCATAGAGCCCGGGGGCAGCGCATGAACATCTTCATCTCTTACGCATCGGAGCAGCGCGTGGTCGCGGAGGAGATCGCGCTCGCGCTGCGCGGGGAAGGCCACGCCGTATTCTTCGATCGATCGCAACTTCCGCAGGGCGAGGCGTACGATGCGCGCATCCGCGAAGCCATCGCCGCCTGTGATCTTCTCGTGTTCCTGGTGAGCCCCGAGGCGGTGTCCGACGGCCGCTACACGCTGACCGAGCTCGAGTTCGCCGAGCAGAAGTGGCCTTCGCCCGCGGGTCGTGTCCTGCCCGTCATGGTGCGGCCCACCGAGACGGGAGCGATTCCGGCGTACTTGCGAGCGGTCGTGATCGTGCGGCCCCGCGGTAACGCGGCGGCCGAAGTCGCCGCTGCAATCGCCGCCCTATCGAAGCCTCGGTGGGCGCGCGCGCTCCGGCAGTACGCGGTCGCGCTCCTTGCCGTTGTCATTATCGGCGGCGGCATCGGCGTGTGGCGCGGGTACGAGTACTGGGGCAGATGCGACCAAGCCAAGCGCCTCGCGCAACAGGCCCAGCTCCAGCAAAGCGCCGGCGATTACGCTGCGGCGTGGGAGCGCTACAGCAGTGCGCTCGCTACCTGTCCGAGCAGCCGCACGGCGCGACAAGGCCAAGAGCGGCTGGCCATGGACTGGCTGGACAACATCCGCGTCACCGAGGGAAAAGAGACCTTCACCGACATCGTGAACAAGCTGCAGCCCACCATTGCCGGAGCCGCCGTGGCGGCGGATGACCGCACGGCCGCCGACGCGCTCGCGCATCTGGGGTGGGCGGACTTTCTCCGCTCGCGAGACGGCGCCGGGGGGCTCTATCCGGTTCGCTACTACCAGCGAGCCATTCAACGGGATCCGCACAATCCCTACGCGCACGCGATGTGGGGACACTACATCCTGCAAGCGGGCGGCTCGATGAAGGAGGCGAACGAGCACTTCGCTCAAGCGCTGGCCTCACCCCTGGCGCGACCCTACGTGCGCCGAATGCAGATCGCTGCTCTGCTGTGGGCGCGCGACCCCGACCTGGAGAACGAGGTCGTCCGCGTTGTCAACGATATGCGCGTGCACGGTGAGACCTTTCCTCCGGGCAGTCAGGACGAATGGGTCAGATGGCGGATCTGGGACATCTATCGCGACCGCTTGGTCGCCGGTCATGACAAGGCGGGGTTCTTGGCCGCCCTGTCCCCGCAGGACCGTCTTACTACGTTCCGGTGGCTGTTCGCCGAGCAGGATGTCCCGGAGGACAAGCGCTCCGCCTACCTGCGCATGCTGGCACAGCTGAGCGGAGAGTGACATTCATCCGGCGATGCGAGGCCGCGTGACAATGGTCTGAATAGCGCCGACCCCACGCGGAGCTGCGCGATGCTGTACGCTATCGGCTGCAGCGGGAGGCCGACGGAACGACCAGGCCGCGTAATGCGGCTGTGACATGAACGCTTGCGCCCGTTTGCACGGCGCTTTCACGCCCGCCAACCGGAACCTGAAGGAGGACCTTATGGCGCTTACCAAGCAGACCATGACCGACGAGCAGCGGAAGTCTGTGGCCGTGGAATACCTCAAGGCCTTCGACAATGGAGGGATCACCTCATCGGGCGGTTCGATCCTCGAGCTGTTCGCCACCGACGCCCAGGTCTACTTTCCGAAGTGGGGCCTGGCCACCGGCAGGGATCAGATCGGCAAGATGTTCGGCGACATCGGCGCCACGCTGAAGTCGATCGTCCACCATTATTCGCACTTCAACTGGATTTTTTCCGGCAGTGATCTGGTGGTTTGCGAGGGCACCAGCCACGGCGAGCACAAGGACGGGACGTGGCGGGCCGGCGTTCCGGAGTGGGCAGCGGGGCGTTGGTGCGATGTGTTCGAGATCCGCGACTGGCTCATCCAGCGCTGCTTCATCTATCTGGATCCCGACTACGCCGGCCAGGACACTGCACGCTACCCCTGGTTGATCCAAAACAAGCGCTGACGCGAGCCTATGGGGTAGGCTTATTCAAGAACCTTGCTTGTAAGGAAGTCCCCGGTGGATCGCGTCGACCGGGCCCTGGATTACACACAGGAATTTCCGGGCGGCTTCTTTCCGCGCTGATCCCAGTGTAATATGCGCGCCATAATGTCGTCACCTGCCAGAGGCACCGCGATGGACGTTTCCCCGCCCCCTGGGGCCGAGAAATCCCTGCTCATCACTGCAGCAGGGCGCAACAGGCCGAACATCTTCGACAAGTGCCTGCGGTACACCCAGGCCGACGAGACCAAGGCCCTGGGGATCTATCCCTATTTCCGGCTGATCGAGACCGGGCAGGACACCGAGGTAGTGGTCGACGGCCACAAGATGCTGATGCTCGGCTCGAACTCTTACCTCGAGCTGACCACGCATCCCAAAGTCAAGGAGCGCGCGATCGAGGCGATCCGGCGCTACGGGACGGGCTGCGCCGGGTCGCGCTTCCTCAACGGAACGCTTCCCATCCACCTTGAACTCGAGGAACGCCTGGCGGAACTGGTCGGCAAGGAGGCCGCACTCGTCTACAGTACGGGCTATCAAACCAACACCGGCGTCATTTCCTGCCTGGTACAGCGCGGCGAGTACATTGTCTCCGACAAGCTGAACCACGCCTGCATCGTCGAGGGGGCCCTGCTCTCCCCCGGCACGATGGTGCGCTACAATCACAACGACATGCGAGATCTCGAGCGGCGCCTGGCGGAGTTGCCTGCGTCGGCCGGCAAGTTGATCGTGTCGGACGGGGTCTTCTCCATGGAAGGGGACATTTGCGAGCTCCCCGACATCGCCCGCCTCGCGCGCAAGTACGGCGCGCAGGTGATGCTCGACGACGCCCATGCGATCGGCGTGCTTGGCCCCGGCGGCGCGGGGACCGCGGCGCACTTCGATCTCACGGAGGACGTCGACCTGATCATGGGTACGTTCTCCAAGTCGCTGGCGGCGATCGGCGGCTTCATCGCCTCGTCCGAGCGGGTGATCAACTACCTCAAGCACCACTCCCGCCCGTTCATCTTCTCCGCGTC
>Ga0335077_10012649_pt1 | contig 10556 bp, 9 predicted proteins | sample Lox_Sample_31_FD_207151 | JGI IMG/M metagenome (GOLD analysis project Ga0335077, IMG submission 207151) | Soil microbial communities from Loxahatchee National Wildlife Refuge, Florida, United States - Lox_Sample_3.1 | ecosystem: Environmental > Terrestrial > Soil > Wetlands | place: USA: Florida...
GGCGGCCGACCCCGAAGCATTCATCCGCGCGCTTGCCCGCCACTGGGCGACCGATCCGGCTTATGCCGACAAGGTGCTGTATGTCTACGGCACCCACGGACTCGCCCGCCTCGATGAGTGACGGTATCGAGCCATGCCCAAACTGCCTGAGCGAAACCTATGAGCGAGAACCCCACGGCTAGCGGAAGTGCGACCGCTGCGGCGCGCACTGGCGCGTACGGGAAAGAGATTGCCCTGATTGCAGTCCTTATCATTGCCGCGCTTACGGGCTATTCCTGGCTGAAGGCCCACGATGCCTGGGTCCGTTATCAGGCTCTTGCGCAACAGAAGGACGCCCAGATTGCCGAGCGTGATGCGGAAGCCAGGAGGTACCAGGCTGATATCGAGCGATTGAAGAAGCGGGCGCAGACTCCGCAGCAGGTGGTTAAGCTGATTCCGCAGATCGTCAAGGTGCCTGCGGGTGCGCCTGAGCCGGTGGTGATCGCCCATCCGGACAAACTCACGCAGGAAGAAGTCAGCCATCTGCCCGATTCGCCCAGCACACTTCTGCCGGACCCGACCGCAAAACTTCTGATCGATCAAGCCGCCGACGACCTGGCCTGCCAGAAAAGCTGGGCCGCATGCCGCCAGAATTATGCCGACGTCAAGAAAGAACGGGACGCGGCGGTGAAAGCCCGCAGCGGTTCATTCTGGCAGCGCGCAAAACAGATCGGGGTAGGGATCGCGATCGGCGGCGCTATCGGGTACGCGGCACACAGATAGTACCGAGTACCGAGTACCGAGTACCGAGATCAGGTTCAGCGATTCCTGCTCGGTACTCGCAACTCGGTACCCGGTACTGCTACTTCAAGGAGGCAAAGTGGGATTAATACTGGCAGGTCTCGGACTTGGTTTCTCTGGCGGCTTCATCGTGGCATGGCTGTTCGCCGCGAGCATGAGGAAAGAGATCGCAATTCTCTCCGGCAAGATCGACGGGTTCCTCGCGGCGATGAAGAAACTATGACCCACTCAAGTCTCTTGTGGCTGCTCTACTTCGCCGGGCAGGCCATCTCCATTCTGGGACGCGCTTCGTCCTCGGCTTCATCCCAGTTCACTCCGTGGAACTCCGTGCGCGAATATATCAAGTGGCATTGGCCGGCGCTGGTGTTTCGCCTGTTCGCTTGCACGATGGGCTTCCTGTTGTGGTGGAACAACACGGCGTTTTTCGATGCGTTACTCAGCCATCAGCTAGGAGTGAATATGGGCATCGCGCGATCGGTTCCGCTGACGCCCGCGACGGCAGGAATCTACGGCCTGCTCTCGGACGTGCTGCTGGATTGGCTGTGCAGTAGCATCCCGTTCCTCAAAAACAGAATCCCGAACGGCAGTTCCAGCTCTGCCACGTAAGGCTAATCCTGCAACAAGACGCAGGACTCACCCAATATCCTCATCCCACTGCACCAGCTTCTTCTTGACCACCCCGAGGAACTGGTCGGCCACCGCGCCATCGACCACGCGATGATCGTAGCCGAGCGAGATGTGCATGATGTGCGCCACGGCGAAGTAGTCGTTGCCCTCAGGATCGGTCTTGACGACCGGCGTCTTGAAAATGCCGCCGATGCCCAGGATCGCCACCTGCGGCTGGTTGATGATCGGGGTGCCGAAAAGCGGCCCGTAGATCCCGGGATTCGTGATGGTGAACGTCCCGCCCTGCACGTCGTCGGGTGAGAGCTTTTTGTTGCGGGCGCGCTCGGCCAGTTCGCTGATGGCGCGCTGCAATCCCAGGAAATTCTTTTCCTCGGCGTGCTTGACCACCGGGACGATCAGCCCCCAATCGAGCGACACGGCAATTCCCAAATTCACGTTGCTGTGGTAGCGGATGCCGTCGCCGTCGACAGAAGCGTTGACGATCGGCCACTCGCGAATTCCAGCCAGCACCGCGCGGGCGAAGAACGGCATGAATGTTAGCTTCGAGCCGTTGCGTTTTTCCCAGTCGGCGCGCTCGCGGTCGCGAAGCTTGACCACGCGCGTCATATCGATCTCAAACACCGAGTGGACGTGCGCGCTCGTGCGCTTGGACGCCACCATGTGCTCGGCGATCTTCTTGCGCATGGTGGACATCGGGACCAGATCGCCCGGCAACGCGGCTGGAACAGCGCCCGGCATGGCCGGCACCGGCTGAGGCGCAGCAGCCGGAGCGGGTCTGCCTCCCACCGCTACTGGCGTAGGCGCGCCTGCCTGATGCTGCTCGACAAAACGCAGGATATCTTCCTTGGTGATGCGTCCGCCCAACCCGCTAGCCGTGACCTGCGTCAGATCGACGTTATTGTCACGAGCAATGCGCCGCACCAGCGGCGATGAGCGCACTCGCTGCCCTTCCTCAGAAGGAAATTCAATAACGCTTTCCTGACGCGCTACCGCTTCCCTTGGCTTTGGCGGCTCGGGCGCGGTAACCGCCTGCGGACGCGCGCCATCCCCCTTGCGTGCCGCTGGGGATGGGGATGGCGCCGGGCGAGCAGGCGCGCTGGGCGCAGGTGGGGCCGGAGCCGCTGCCTTCGGCGCTTCCGGCTTTGCGGGGGCGGGTGCGGCTGCGGCTGCGCCTTCCGCATCGATTACGCCGACTACCGTGTTCACCTGCACGGTAGCGCCTTCGCTCACCTTGATCTCTTTCAGCACTCCAGAAGCGGGCGCCGGAATCTCAGCGTCCACCTTGTCGGTCGAGATCTCGAACAGGGGCTCGTCGCGCTGGATCTTGTCTCCGGGCTTCTTCAGCCATTTGGTCAGCGTGCCTTCAACAATCGACTCTCCCATTTGAGGCATGATCACATCAGTCGGCATGATTCCCCCCGCAGAAACCGCCGGAGGGCCCGGCGGTTGGTCCATTTCGTTGATTATAAATCGTTGCTGAAGGACGCGTTCAGTCGCTGCCTCCCAATGCCACGCGGCGTTGCTGCTCGACGGCCGGTGGAAGCTGATTGACGCTCTTCACGAAGCCGACGATCTTCCAGAGAGCGTCGTCACTCATCACTTTGCCCCAGGCCGCCATCCCTGTAAGGCGAATTCCGTGTTTGGTGGCGAAGAAGATGTGCCACTCAGGATCATCCAGTCCGTGGACAAGAATCTGCGGTGACGGAGGATACAAAGCGCCGCCCAGCACGTTCGGCTTGCGATCGAGACCTCCGTGGCAGAGGGCGCAGTTCATGGCATAGAGCTTCATGCCCTCGATCAGGTTGGCGTCGGTCTTGGGGACGGGATTCTCCACCTGCGGCGCCTGGTGCTCGATGGCAGCATCCAGGGCGCGGCTGGCGGCCCAATTCTCCATCCTGCCGGGGGTGGCGTCGGCGTTGACCGCCATGTGCCCGCCCCGGGCGTAGATCAGCAGTGCCAGCACGGCAGCCACGATTGCAAACACCATCCCGCCAATAAATTTCCTCATCATTCCCTCCACGTCGAGTCGTTGGAGCCGGATACGCTACGTCTCTATAGATCAGTATGACTTTAGCCGCCGCGCCTCGCGCACCACGTCCGCCGCCTTCGGCAAAAAGAATTCCTCCATGGGCGGTGAAAACGGCACCGGCGTGTCCAGCGAGGCAATCCGAACGATCGGCGCGTCCAGCCAGTCGAAGGCATCTTCATTAATAACCGCTGCGATCTCCCCCGCGATGCCGGCGGTGCGCGTGTCCTCATGCAGCACGATCACCTTGTTTGTCTTCTTTACGGTGTCGGCGATGGCCTCGCGGTCGAGCGGCAGCAGCGTGCGCAGATCGATAACCTCCGGCTCGATGCCTTCTCTCGCCAATGCTTCGGCGGCTTCGAGCGCCACCTGCAGCATGGCGGCATAGGTGATCACGCTGACATCCCGCCCTTCGCGCGCGACCCGCGCTTTGCCCAATGGGACAACATAGTCATCGGCAGGCAACTCTTCTTTAATGCGCCGATAGAGAAACTTGTGCTCCAGAAAAAGCACCGGATTGTTGTCGCGGATGGCCGATTTGATCAGCCCCTTGGCGTCGTACGCGGTGCCCGGCGCGACCACTTTCATTCCCGGCGTGTGGACGAAGTACATCTCTGGATTCTGCGAGTGGAACGGCCCGCCGTGTACCCCGCCGCCGCACGGCCCACGCAGGACAACCGGCGCCGGCGCTCCCCAGCGATAGTGCGATTTGGCCAGCATGTTGGTGATCTGGTTGAAGGCGCAGACGATGAAATCGATGAATTGAAACTCGACGACGGGCCGCAACCCGGTAAGCCCCGCGCCGAACGCGGCGTTCACCAGCGCGCCCTCGGCAATGGGTGTATCGATCACGCGCTCCGGACCAAAGTGATGGATAAACCCCTCGGTCACCTTGAACGCGCCGCCGTAAACGCCGATGTCCTCGCCCATGCAGAAGACGGCCGGGTCGCGCTCCATCTCCTCCCAGATCCCCTGGCGGATGGCTTCGAGGTAGGTTATCGCTGCCATATCATTTCAAGTGCACCGCCGCCTGGCTCTCCTTGATTTTGGCGGCTGCGGCTTTCGCTTTTATCTCCTTCAATCCGTACTTTGGCCTGATCTCGTGGCATGTGCCGTCGCAATACACGCCGCCTGCGGCCGCTTCCGGCACGGGCATGGGAGACGCTTCGGCGAAATTGCGGTCGGCCTCGAGCTGCTTCTCAACATCTTCAATCAGCGCGCGGTTTTCCGCCGCCGTGAGCCACTTCTTCACTTTGACCAGGTAGCTTTCAAGCCGGGCGATCGGATCGCGTTTCTGCCAGTACTCAAGCAGCGGACGCGGCACATACTGCGCGGCATCGTGAATAGCATGGCCCTTCATACGCATCATCTTGGCTTCGATCAGCGTCGCGCCTTCGCCGCGCCGCCCGCGCTCGCAGGCCTCGTGCGCCGCATCGTAGACCTGGCAGGCGTCGGTGCCATCCACGATCACGCCGGGAATGCCATAGGCGATGGCCCGTTGCGCGAGATCTTTGATGGCGAACTGGCGCTCGGTGGGAGTGGAATACCCCCACAAGTTATTTTCTACGATCAGTACCAGCCCGAGTTTCTGAACCGCAGCGAAGTTCAGTGACTCATGAAAAATTCCGGTGGATTGGCCGCCATCACCGATGTAGGTCATGCAGGCGATGTTGCGCCCCTGATAGCGCGCCCCCAGGGCCACGCCCGCCATCACGCCGATGAGCTCCCCCAGCATCGACGTGGGGGCAGCGACATTGCGCTCGTAAATATCGCCAAAATGCGACGAGGCGTCCCTGCCCTTAGTGGGCGAGCCCGCTTTCGCCATATACTGCATCATGATGTCGCGCGGCGAAAATCCCCGCACCAGCAGCGAGCCCTGGTTGCGAATCATGGGCGCGAGCCAATCGTCCTTGTCGAGCGCGTATGCCGAAGCGCAGGAGCAGCCTTCCTGGCCGAGTCCGAAGTACACCCCGCCCACCACTTTTCCCTGCTTGTAAAGATTCTCGAGTGCTGCTTCCATGCGGCGGTTGAGCAGCATCCAGCGGTAAATCTCGACGTGCTGCTTGGGCGTGAGGTATCTCGATTCGCGGATTGGCGGAACGGGCGCGCTCAGGTCGCCGCGCGCCTCGTACGAGAACTCACCGTTGCGGGTGACTTCGACCACGCGGTAATCCGGCTTTTCCAGCCGACAGTCGACGATGCCGAAAGCCCCGGCGGCCGGTGTAGACGGGCCGCGAGATGAAGGTGCGGCACGTTTCTTGTGCGAAGGACTCTTCATTGGGGCAGGCAATTCTACCCTACCAGATTCTTGAGGGTGCCCTACCCTTAGCCGGTTTTGCTAAGGGTGGGGATGTTCAATCATGCCCAGAAGGTCTCGTCCTCGTGCAACGCGCGCAGGTTCTCAGGCAGCTTCATGGGGACGCCGACAGCGCGGCCCAGCAGCGCGTCCAGCGTATCCACCCAGAGAATCTCGCTGCTGAATACCCGGCCGAAGTTGCACGCAGCGGATTCGGAGACTTCGTCCATGCCGAGCGGTTTGACGGCAATTCCCGGATAGGCGGCGCCCAGCGCAGCATCGAGCGAAGTCACCGGCTTGTCCCCGATCCCGCATGGGATGATGAGCTTGAAATGTTCGAGGTCGGTCGAGACGTTGAGAGCAAAACCATGCGAGGTCACGCCGCGCGAAATGTGAACGCCGATGGCCGCGATCTTGGCTTGGTTGCGCAGCGTCCACACGCCGGTCATGCCGCGCACGCGGCGGGTGGCCACGCCGAAATCGGCGCAGGTGCGGATCAGCGCCTCTTCCAGTTTGCGCACGAATTCAACCGCGCCGAGACGGGGGGTAAAGCCGCGCAGATCGAAGATGGGATAGCCCACCAGTTGCCCAGGACCGTGATAAGTCACGTCGCCGCCGCGGTCGCACTCGAAGATTTCAACGCCGGCGTGCGCGAGCTGATCTCGAGAGGCCAGCACATTCACTCTCTTGGCGTTGCGGCCCAGAGTGATGACCGGCGGATGCTCGAGCAGCAGCAGCGTGTCCGTGATTCTGCCGGCCTTGCGCAATTCAACCAGCGTATGTTGCAGCTTGAGGCCGGTTGCGTAGTCGACGCGGCCGAGTTGGAGGACGGAGATCATTGATAGGAACCCCACGGATTTACACGGATACGAACGGATCAGAAATTGATTTATCCGTGTTCATCTGTGCGAATCCGTGGCCGGCTCATATATTGATCGACAGACCGTACACGTTCTCGATGCCGTCAAACACGGCCTCGCTGAGCGTCGGGTGCGGATGGATGGTGAACATCAGGTCATCGATGGTTGCTTCCATCTCCAGGGCCACCACCGCTTCCGCAATCATTTCTGTCGCCTGCGGGCCGATAATGTGCACGCCCAGCACTTCGCCGTACTTCGCGTCCGCCACCACTTTCACAAAGCCCTCGTGCGAGCCGACGATGCTGGCCTTCGAATTCGCCGTGAAGGGGAACTTGCCGATCTTTATGTCTCTGCCGGCCTGCCGCGCCGCCGCCTCGGTGAGGCCCACGCTTGAAATCTGCGGATCGCAGTAGGTGCAGTTGGGAATCCGGTTGCGATGGAGCGGCCGCGCGGGCTTGCCGGCAATGTGCGCCGCGGCGACCATTCCCTGCATGAACGCGACGTGGGCCAATTGCGGGAACCCGGCGATGATGTCGCCGACCGCGTAGACGCCGGGTTCCTCGGTTTCCATCCACCCATCGGTGTGGACAAATCCCCGATCGGGCTTGATCTTCGTCTTTTCCAAACCGACGCTGGCCGTCTGTGGAGCGCGGCCGACGGCGATAAGAATCTTTTCGGCCTCGACCTTCTGCTGTTTCCCGTCCGGCGGAGTGAACGTCGCCGCAATTCCAGTCTTCGTCTTCTCGATTTTGTCGAGCTTGGTGCCGACGAATGATTTGATGCCCCGCTTGTTATAGGAACGCGCCAGTTCTTTGGAGATTTCCTCGTCTTCGAGCGGCACCAGCCGGGGCAGCATTTCGATGATGGTCACATCGCAATCGAACGACTTGTAGATCGACGCGAATTCCACGCCTACGGCGCCCGCGCCCACCACGATCAGCGACTTGGGGATCGCCTTAATGCTCAAGATTTCGATGTTGGTCAGCACGCGATCGTCCGGTTCAAGGCCAGGCAGCATCTTGGCTTCCGATCCCGTTGCCAGAATCACGTTCTTCGCCTTGATGGCCGACCCGCCCTGCACCTCAACCGTCAGCACACCATCTTTGCGCGGACCCGTCAGACGGCCATAACCCTTGACTACATCAATTTTGTGCTTGCGCATCAGAAAATCGAGGCCCTTGGTGTGCTTCAGAACAATCTTGTCTTTGCGTGACTGGATGGTCGCCCAGTTGAGCTTCGCGCCTTCGGCGCCCTCGATGCCGAATTCCTTGCCTGCTTTCAGGTGGTCGTAAATCTCGGCGTTGAACAACAGCGCCTTGGTCGGGATGCAGCCTACCAGCAGGCAGGTCCCGCCCAGGCGCTCATTCTTCTCGATGATGCAGGCCTTCTGGCCCAGTTGCGCGGCGCGGATGGCGGCGGTATAGCCGCCCGGTCCAGACCCGATCACGGCCACATCGTAGATTGTCTCAGCCAAGGTTGTGCTCCTCCGGTGGGATTGGGGCGAAGGACCAATCAGAGATTCTAGCGGAAACTTCTCTGCCGCGGATAGACGCGAAAGAACGCGGATCGGAAACGTCCGGGCACATCTGCGTTAATCCGCGGTGAGAAATTACCCGAGAACTCGCGCTGCGTCCTTCGCGAAGTACGTCAGGATGATCGACGCCCCGGCGCGCCGGATCGAGGTCAGCGATTCCATCATGATGCGCTCGCGATCGATCCAGCCGTTGCGCGCCGCGGCCATGATCATGGCGTACTCGCCCGAGACTTGATACGCGGCCAGCGGAACTTCAAACCGCTCGTGCGCCGCATGGATCACGTCCAGGTAAGGCATGGCCGGCTTGACCATGATCATGTCCGCGCCCTCTTCCAGGTCGAGTTCGATTTCGCGCATGGCCTCACGCAGGTTGGCGCCATCCATCTGGTAAGAGCGGCGATCGCCGAACTGCGGCGCCGAATCCGCCGCCTCGCGGAAGGGCCCGTAGAATCCGGACGCAAATTTCGCCGCATAAGACAGGATCGGCACATTGATAAAGCCGGCCTCGTCGAGCCCCTTGCGGATGGCGGCCACGCGCCCATCCATCATGTCCGAGGGCGCAATAATGTCCATGCCGGCGCGTGCCTGCGACACCGCCGTCTTGACCAGGATCTCCAGCGTGGCATCGTTGACGATCTCGTACTCTCCGGCGGCCAGGGTTGCCATTTTGTGAATGGCCTTGGGGAGATCCTTCTTTGTTACGACCATCGCCTTGGTTGCCGCACGAGCGCCGAGAGATCGCGGCGCGGTCGTCTGCCGCACAATCCCGCAGTGTCCGTGCGACATGTACTCGCACAGGCAAACGTCGCCCATCACCAGCAGGCCCGGAACTTCGCTCTTGATGGAGCGCGTGGCGCGCTGCACGATCCCATCGTCTGCCCACGCGCCCGTGGCCACTTCATCCTTCGACTCAGGAAGGCCGAACAGAATGGTCGAGGGCACACCCAGAGACTTGAGTTCGCGCGCTTCCTTGACCGCTTCGTCCACCGACAGGTTATACACGCCAGGCATCGAGCTCACTTCCTTGCGCACGCCCGCGCCGGGGCAGACAAACATCGGGTAGACGAACGAGTCGGGCGTAAGCCGCGTCTCGCGGACAAAATTGCGCATCTGCTCGGAGCGGCGCAGCCGCCGCATGCGGGTAACTGGGAAGGTCATAGTGGCTAAATTCTAGCACTCATTATCATTCGATTACTCCGCCCAATGGCTCGATGGCCCGATGGCTCAATGGCCCAATTCCCGCTACCATTGACCTGCACATGGCAGCTCTTGCCCACACCAGCGCCCGCGCGCTCGAGTTCGACTCCCTGCGCGAGATGCTGCGCGCCTATGTCTACTCGCCTCTGGGACAGGCGAAGATCGCCGCGCTCGCGCCCTCCGGCGACTGTGACTGGATCGAGCGCCAGCAGCAGCTCACGGCCGAGATCCGCGAGTACCTGCGCGTGGGGGCGCGCTTCGAGTTCTCCGGCCTGCTGGAGCCGACGCCACTGGTGGAAAAGGCGCACATCGAAGGGGCCGCGCTCGATACCGCTGAGCTTCGCGACATCATCCTGGTGGTGGACCGCGCCGACGAGTGGCGGCACATCGCGCACGAGCCGCCGTCGCAGATGAAGGTCGGATTCGCGGCTGTTTCCGAACTTTCCTCCACGCTCGCCGACTTCACTGAATTGCTGCGTTTCTTCCATAACAAGATTCTCCCCGACGGCACCCTCGACGACCGCGCCTCGCCCGAGCTGGCGCGCATCCGCCGCGAGATCGAGCGCCAGCGGCGGATCATCCAGGAGTCGCTGCGCGCCTACCTGCGGCGCCTCGCCGAAGGCGGCACGGTGCAGGACGAGCTCATTACCATCCGCGGCGAGCGCTTCGTGATCCCGGTGAAGATCGAGCAGAAACGCCGCGTTCAGGGTGTGGTCCACGGCGCGAGTTCAAGCGGACAGACCGTGTTCGTCGAGCCGATGGAGACCATCGAGCAGAACAACGAGCTGGTGCGCATGCTGGAAGAAGAGCAGGCGGAGATTCACCGGATCCTGCTCGAGATGACCGCGCGCATCCGCGAGCAGGCCGCCGCGATTCTGTCGGCAACCGCGGTGCTCTCCGAACTGGAGCTTCAGTTTGCGAAAGCACGGTTCGCGGATGACTACGATTGCACCTCACCACACCTGCGTGGGGACGGCCGCCCTCGGCCGTCCGGGAGCGACGAAGTCGCTCCTGAGATGCCGGAACCAGGCAAGCTTCGCTCGCCCGCCCAGCCGGGGGCGGCTGGGCCTACGTGGCCACGACTGGTTCTCCGCAACGCGCGCCACCCGGTGCTCGAGCGCACGCTCAAAGCGCGCGGCGCGAGCATTGTGCCCATCACGGTCGAGCTCGAGCCGCCCAATCATCAGCTCATCATCAGCGGCCCCAACACCGGCGGCAAAACCGTCGCGCTCAAGA
>Ga0335077_10012650_pt1 | contig 10554 bp, 10 predicted proteins | sample Lox_Sample_31_FD_207151 | JGI IMG/M metagenome (GOLD analysis project Ga0335077, IMG submission 207151) | Soil microbial communities from Loxahatchee National Wildlife Refuge, Florida, United States - Lox_Sample_3.1 | ecosystem: Environmental > Terrestrial > Soil > Wetlands | place: USA...
CAGTCCTCCGCCCCCTTGGATAGATGCCACCCGGCTATCGGCGCGACGCGTACAGTGACGCCATCAACAAGGTCCGCTCGGAGCATTCAGGCTCCATCAAGCATGCCAATCTGACGGTGGAGTGCCCCAGGTGCGGAACCCGGCAGGTGATAACGGACGCCCCAGGCATGAGGGTCTGCGTAAAGTGCGGTTTCGAGTTCAGGCCTCTCCAGCAGTAGGCCGATGAGCAGCCGCCCCAACCCGCTCCAACAGCCACTACCTAGTAGGCTTCGTCGAAGCTTCCTTGAAGTATTCTTTCATCGGTTCCCAGTAGAAGTCTTTCCACCCCTCGGCGTAGTATTCGACCTGCGCCGCGGGAACCTTCGAGTGGGTCATCGTAAGTTCCGTCTTCTTGCCTTTCGGCCTGAGTCTTAGCTCAAGCATCGAAGGAGGATAGCCTGCGGGCCACTCTGTGGTCGTCCATTCATGCAGAATCTTCTTCCCCTTCTCCAGCTCGACGTACTTCGCTGTGATGTACCCGTCCCCCGCAGTGAACTTCCCCCCTACCTTGGCCGTTCCACTGGTCGCCGAGCCGGTGAAAGCGGCATGCTTCTTGGGGTTCACATAGGCCTCGTACACTTCCTCCGGGCTTGCCTCTATCAAGACCGTCTGCCTGATGGTTCCGAACTTCAATGCCACAAGCTGTCGCGCTGGAACGCCATAATCCTGTTGAAAAACTTCATGCAGCTTCCTCCCTGTGACCCTTCATTCCAGTGGACGCCTGGGCGCAGGGAAACCGCGCCCTCTATCTTGGCTTCTTCCAGGCCTGGGCCCGCTTGCAGAAATCCGCGGCCTCGTCGGCCGCCTTGTCACAACGCTCGTAGTGCGCTATGACCTCTCTCAACAACTCTTCGATGGGAGTAGGAGCGCCGGGGCATTCCGAGTCCAGCTGAGCTCTGATTTCCATCAGGGGTTGCCACACATCGGTGGGGATTACTACAGGCACGCCATGTTTGTTGGCGGTCATAACCGCCCATACGAAAGGTCAGTATTTTTGGATTGGCGGGGCGCGTTTCAGCTCATCAGGGACGCCAGCGACGCGTACTCCACGACATTGTTCTCTGTGGAGCCGCCGGTGAATCCTCCCATGCAGTAGATGTCCCCCGACAGGGCCGCGCAGGTAGTCCCGACGCTGACCGGGTAGCTCGGAGACTGCTTCCAGGTTCCTATCCCCCCGGAGGATATTGGGGCGTAGTAGACTGCGTTGGTGTAGGTAGGGCTGGACCCGCCACTGGTTTCCCCACCAACACAGAACATCTCCCCGGAGTCAATCACGCAAGCCTGACCGGTGCCGGCCACAGGATACGACTCCGTAGAGGTCCATGGACCTACACCTGAGGAAGATAGCGGCGCGTAGTAGGCTGTCCCCAGGGAGTTGTCGTTACCATCTGCCCCTCCAACGCAGTAGATGTCGCTCGCAGCTGCGTAACAACTCGGGTAGTAAACGTTGGCCGGATAGGCGGTCGTCAGGCTCCAGTTGCCTATTCCAGAAGCCGAGAGGGGGGCGAACCAGACCGAGTTTGTGGGCGTCGCATCAACATTGGATCCATCGGTCTCATTGTTCCCTCCTACACAGTAGATGTATGAAGAAGCCGCCACGCAGGACTGGCTGTCGACCGGTATCGGGTATTTTGTCGTGGGGTTCCAGTTCCCCAGCGACCCAGACCCTGGCGCGCTGGCGTAGTAGCTCGAAGCGACGTCGTCACCGTTGTCATTGTACGAGCCTCCGACGCAATAGATCAGCCCCGAAGAGAGAACGCAGGATTCGCCGTTAATGTACTGGGGGTAGGGGTTAGAGGCGAGAGTCCAGGCGGTTATGTTTCCCGATCCGGATATGGCTGAGGTGTAGTACACCTCGTTGCGCGGCCCGCCATTGGCGTCCATTCCCCCGACGCAGTAGATCGAAGAGGCAGTGCTAACGCACTGCTGCCCCGCTATCGCGAACGTCCCTCCCACCTCAGTGGGGTATCCGGCCGCGCAGTGCCAGGTCGAAGTACAAAGTGGTGGGGCCGCGGTCAGCACTACCACGGCGTAGATGGCGGCCACGATTATCACGACTACCACGAGAACAATGATGATCCTGAAGGTCTTCATCTCACGTCGGTCCTCGCTGCCTATAACCCTAGGCTGTTAATCAGCTTGCCCGAATTCGCGTCGATGACGAGTACGATCTTCTTCCCCTTGTGATCATACCTGGCGAACCAGATTGGTGCATGGAGCAGCTCCACATCCCCAACATCGGATTGAGTCGTGAGCTGCTGAATCATGTGGTACTTGGCGTGAGCCTTCTCAGATTGCAGTTGATCGACCAGGGTCTTCGCCTGAGACCTCGCCACGTCCTCCCCTATGTCTCCGTTGAGCACCTTGACTGCCTTGGAGAGCTTCGAGATGTCGAACAACGTCCTCTGTTCGAGGTCGAACTGGTAATCCCGCGGCTGGTACTCCGTGAGTGCCTTCAGGGCCACCACCGGGAAGTTGTAGTTCGCATCCATCTGATCCGTCTTCCTCATCCCCCCTCCATACCCCATCCCCATCCCGTAGAGGTTGAACCATCTTGGCAGAAAGAGTCCCGTCAGAGGCCCCGGCATCCCTCTCCCTCCGAAGACCCGCCTCCTCCCCCCTCCCATGCCTCCGCCGAATCCCCCTCCCATTCCGCCCAAAATGACTCCCATCAGGGCGGCCGTGGTGGCTGTCTGTCCCACTTCGGCAGCGACGTTCGCAGCAACGACCGTTGTCCTCGCAGAGACGCTGACAATCCAGTAGGGAACATATGACAGATTCATCTCCTCTTGGGTCGAATCTTCGTGGAGGTGTCTGTGCATGAGGCCCTTGTCCATGAGCGAGGTGATCATGGCGTTGACTTGGTTCATGTCCCCGAGCTTGACTGGCAGCATCGTCTGCTTCTGGATTCCAGTCCACCCTTGGTCGCCGAGGGTAATCCCACTCCCGCAGTATTCGCAGGTAATCACCATCTCTCCGAACTTCGGGGAAATGGGTGCCCCACAGCTTGGGCACTTCAGCGAAGTCGCCCCGATTGGAGCCAGCACATTTTGAGTGGGCTTGGCCTGCTGCTCTGATGCGGTGGATTCCCCTACCTTCGTTCCGCACTTTAGGCAGAAGGTAGCATCATCCGGTAACTGCGAGCCGCACTTGGGACAGAACAGTTCCGCTCACCTACAGCTTCGTCCCGCAGTTGTTGCAGAACTTCGCGCCCGCGGTGATCGGGCTGCCGCAGTTCGGGCAGAACTTGCTCGTCCCTGCGGGCGCCGGGGGTCCCTCGGGTGACGGCATCGTGGCGCCGCAGTTCGGGCAGAACTTCACACTCGCGGGAATCAGAGAACCGCAGTTGGGGCAGCTCCTATTCATTGTGCTCTGGCCCATGCCCTGGGCCATCTGGCCCCCGATTACTCCACCGACTCCGATTCCTGCCCCAAGCCCTGCGAACGTCCCTGCCCCTCCGCTCGGGTTCTTTGCGGCATCATCGATAGCCTTCCCGGTCTGGTACTGCATGAAGCTGACACCCAGGACCTGCATCTGAGACCTGGTATCGATTGCCTTCTGCACCTCGTCAGGGAGGCTTATGGTCAGCCCCGAAATCTTGTTGATTTCTATGCCATACTGGCCAAGGTTATCGGGTCCTGCGGCGAGCACCTCCTGCTCGATGTTGGTGAGGTTTGCTGCGAGGTCTGTGACTTTGAGTCCCTGGGCCTTCATCTTTCCAAGAGCGTTATAGACGATAATGACCATCTGCTCCTTGATCCTGCCCTCCACGTCGTCTGAGGACTCTGCTCCGAAGGTCCCGACGAACTGGTTGATGAACAGCTCAGGGGATGAAATCTTCCACCTGTACTCTCCGAACACCCTGAGGTTGACAATGCCAAAGGTGGGGTCCGTGAACTGGTATGGCTGAGTGCTGCCGAACTTCCCGTCCAGATACCTCTTCGGTATGTAGTAGACCTCCGCCCACTGCGTCACCCCTGTGAAGAACTTCAGCAGATTCCCGACTATGGGGGCGTTGAAGTCCGTGAGAGCGTACCTGTTGGGCTGGTCGAAGTAAGTAAGAGCCTTTCCATCCCTGTAGAACACCGCGATTTCGTCCTCCCTAACGACAATGTTGTCGTTGAGCCTGATCTGCCGGGGTGCTTTCCAGAGCACGTTGTACACCCCAGGCGACGGCTGCTTGTACTGATCATCCCAGGCGAAAGTGGTCGAGCCGAATGCGCTCCCTCCAGTCGCAGGCACTGCATCACCCTTCTTGCCGAATACCATCGCCATCACTGCCCGAGGGCTATGCCCTCTATTGCCTCGATCCGCTGAGACCACTTCTGTCTTATGTCGGCCACAGCGCTGACAAACCCGCTTAGCGCCGTCTGGACGCTGTTCGGCGCAGTGCTATCATAGGTCAGCTTCCCCGGAGACGTCGCGTCGGCGAGCTGAAAGACCGAGCTTACAAACGAATAATCGAACTCGTAGAGCGCGTTCAGCTTGTCCTCGTTGATCTGAATCGGGGCGACCCACCCTGAGTATCCCTGAGCGGCGTGCCTCACCTCTCCGCTAAGGGTCTGCACCTGGGCTATCAGTGACCCCACCCCTGTCAGGTTGGTCAGGTCGTTGTTCGCTGCCACCTGTTTCCTGAGCTGTTGCAGATTATCCTTCACCCTGTCGAGCCGGTCCGCCACCTGGTTCCGCAGGAGCGAGTCGGAGACCCTGAGGTCCTCCTTGTTCCTGTACCCTCTGAGCCCAGGAATGAGGAGCTCCAGCTTCTTCATAGCGCCCCTGTTGGCGTCAACCTGCTGCCTGATGTCGGGGTTACCCTGAGACAAAGTCCTACAGGAATGTGCCGCCCTTCCATCGTTATAAATATTGGGAATGTTTAGCGCCGTTGGGAAGGGCGCGTTCCATCTTGGACCTGGAGAAGCTCAGGGTAGGTTGCAGCGGCTGGTCCTACAAAGACTGGCAGGGGATATTCTACCCCCAGGGCCTGGCAGCCAAGGATTACCTCGGCTACTACTCGAAGGTCTTCAATTGCGTCGAAATAGACTCGAGCTTCTATCGGATTCCGAACCAGTTCATGGTCAACCAGTGGCGGGCCAACACTCCGCAGGGGTTCCTCTTCTCCCCCAAGCTCCCCAAAAAGATCACCCACGAGAACAAGCTAAAGAACTCGGAGTCCACCCTCGTCTACTTCTACAGTGTCCTCAGCAAGCTGAAGGACAGGCTGGGCCCCATCGCCATCCAACTCCCTCCTTCGATAAAGGTCAGCACCCACCTCGATGTTATGAAGGAGTTCGTCTCACTGCTCAGCCCAGAATTCAAGCACGCCATCGAGTTCCGGCACAAGTCATGGTTCGTCCCCGAGGTCTACGCACTACTGAAGCGGAACAACATCGCCATGGTCTGGTCCCTCAACCAGTACGTCGAGACTCCGGCCGAGGTGACCTCCGACTTCATCTACCTCCGGATGGTGGGGGACAGAGAGATAACAGAGTTCACCGGGATCCAGAAGGACCGCTCCTCCGACATGGAGCGATGGGCCACAGCCGTCAAGGAAAACTCCTCCAAGTTCGAGTCTGGTTACGTCTTTTTCAACAATCACTTCGCAGGCTTCAGCCCGGAGTCGGCCAACGAGTTCCGTCGCCTGCTAGGGCTGATGGAGCTAGACTGGAAGGCACAGGGGACGGGACAGCAGACGCTCTTCGGGTCGTAGCTGACAGATGCAGACCGAACGCCATGTCATTCTGCACGTCGACCTAGACGCCTTCTACGTGTCTGCAGAGGTGAAGGAGCACCCAGAGCTCAGGGGCCTCCCCGTGGTCGTCGGTGCGGACCCCGAGGGAGGGAGAGGTAGGGGGGTGGTGGTAGCCTGCTCCTATGAAGCGAGGAAGTTCGGCCTAAGGTCGGGCATGCCCATCTCCCAGGCATACCGCCTATGCCCGCAGGCGAAGTACATCTCACCCAGCTGGGGCCTCTATGAGAAGACCTCCGAAGAGGTCATGGCCACCCTCAGGGGATTCGCAGACAAGTTCGAGCAGGGGAGCATCGACGAAGCCTACCTGGACATCTCCAGCAGGGCAGCCGACGAAAGGACTGCCATGGGCGTGGCCAGAGACGTCAAGAAAGCGGTCAAGGAGAAGCACGGCCTCACATGCTCGATAGGCGTCGCCCCCAACAAGTCCGCCGCAAAGATAGCCTCCGACAGAAACAAGCCCGACGGGATGACGGTGGTCCCCTTCAACGACGTCGCTGGCTTCCTCGCCCCCCTCCCTGCCTCAGTGGTCCCTGGAATCGGAAGGAAGACTGGCGACTTCCTCGCAGAGAATGGCATCTCCACCATCGGGCAGCTCCAGCAGGTCGAAGGGAAGCAGCTCGTCTCCTGGTTCGGGAAGAACGGGGTCTGGCTCTGGGGGGTAATCCACGGCCTAGAGAACGTCGAAGTAAGGCAACAGGAGATGCCGAAGTCTCTGAGCGTCGAGAGGACCTTCAAGGACGATGTGACAGACTTCAGGGAGGTGCGGAGGGAGGCCGCCGAGGGTGCTGGCGAGCTAATGCGGCGGGTGAAGTCGGCTGGCTACGCCTACAAGGTCGCAGGGATCAAGATCAGATTCAGGGGATTCGAAACTCACACCCGGGAGAGGACGCTGGTAAGCCACACCGACAGCGAAGAACCTCTGCTGGAGGCGGTCGACAGGCTCCTCGACGAGTTCGAAGGAAAGGGAAAGCCGGTCAGGCTGGTAGGTGTCAGGGTGGCAGATATTCAGCGTTCTACCTCGGGGCCTTCAACCCTCGACGATTGGGCCAAGGCCTGAGCGCCCTTCGGTGCCTCCTCTGGAAGCTTGGCGTCCTTGAACACGACCCAGAATATGCTGATGCCCACGACGTACAGTACCGTCGCGATGTAGAACGGTAGGGCCAGGTAACCGGCCCCGACCAGGGTTAGCCCTATCGTAGTGGTGACCGCGTTGGGGAGCCTCCAGAGCGCAGCGGTGATTCCAGAGGCCATCCCTCTCTCATCGGGGGAGACGAGACCCATGATGAGAGACTGGGTCAGAGGGTTGGAGAGGTTCATCAGCAGCACCCTGACGACGTAGATCGAGGCCGCAACCGCAAACGTCGGAGATGATGGGATAAGGAGCATGAACACGGTGGAGCTCGCCTGGGTGAGCACGGTGGCCTTCACTAGCCCGAACCTCCGAGCGAGCCTCGGCGACATGAACACCACGAACGCAGTAAGTATCGAAGTCACGCCAAGGACGGGGACGCTGATCACATCGGTTACCCCATAGGCCGCAGAGAACCAATAGCTCATGATCGGCACGAAGAGCCCCGCGCCCAGCGCGATGAGCACGCTGTACAAGAGATACCTGAGTATGACCGGGCCGGATTTCCTAGGGAGGATCTCCTTGACCCTGTTGTAGCTCCTCCCCTCCTTGATGTAGAACAAGAAGGGAGTGACACCTAGGTTGAGGACCCCTATGGCGACGTACAGCAGAACGTGCGCCTCGCCGACTCCGAAGCCAAATCCCTGAAGGCTGGCCACCGATGCGATGACGAAACCGCCGAACCCCGAAGCAATCCAGCCCAAGAACGCCAGGAGGGAGAAGGCAGACGTCCGCTTGGTGTCTCCCGCCTTTTCCGCGAGCAGGGCCGAAACAGAAACAGCATAGGCGGTCTCGCCTGTCCCTTCGAGCACCGCCACCAACAGGAGCAAGAAGAAGTTCGAGGTCAGGGCGAAGCCTATCAGGCTCAGACTTGCGCAGAGGTTTCCGAGGAGGAGCATCTTTCTCCTTCCATATCTATCCGCAACTATCCCCAGGGGGACACTCTCAGCCACCAGAGTCAGCCCCATGACTGTGATGACGATCCCAGAGAGAGTAGGGGACAGCCCCTGGATTCTAGGCAGAAAATACGCAAGGTCGGAGTAGATGAACCCGATGGCGACGTTGGGAATGAAGCTGAGATAGATCAGCAGCTTCGCCTGACTTGGTATCCCTCTGTACTCGCTCAGCAAACTTCCTCCCGAACGTCCCCGAATCAATCAGTATAAACACAAAGGACGGCAATCGCGCGCTGTGCCGATGCCACCAAGGAGGGGAGAATCGGTCGTGGGGGTCGACGTCGGGGGAACCTTCACAGACATAATCATCCAAGATTCTAGAGGGCTCAACGTCCTCAAGCTCCCTACCAGTGTGGAGCCCGCCGAGGCGATACTCGAGGGGCTACGCCAACTGGGCACGCTGGCTCGCAGGGCCTCGCTGATTTCTCACGCGACTACCCTTGCCACAAACGCACTGCTGACACACACCGGACTTGCACGCACGGCGCTCATCACAAACGAAGGTTTCAGGGATGTTCTCGAGATCGCAAGGCAGAGGAGGCCGGAACTCTACGACCTGGAGACTCGCCGGCCCGTCCCTCTGGTGGAGAGGCGCGACAGGTTGACCGTCCCCTCCAGGATGGGGGCGGACGGCGCCGAGCTGGAGCCTCTGGAGGAAGAGGCCTCAGCCTCCGTAGCGGACGAAGTCCTCAACGGCCGATACCAATCGGCTGCCATCTGCTTCCTCAACTCATACCTCAACGACGTCCACGAGAGGAAGATGCGCAAAGCGCTCCGCGCGAAGGGCTTCGGGGGTCACATCAGCATCTCGAGCGAAGTGGACCGGGAGTACAGGGAATTCGAGCGCATGAGCACCACCGTAGTGAACGCCGCGCTTTCCCCCCTGATGTCTGGGTACCTCTCCTCCCTCCAGGCTGCCTTCCGCCGTTCCAAGTTCAGAGCCCGCGTCTACGTCATGAACTCAGACGGTGGGGCGAGCACCGCCTCGCATGCATCCACCCGCCCGGTTACGGTGATCGAATCGGGCCCGGCCGCGGGTGTCATCGCTTCGAAGATGCTCGCAAAGCGGTTGTCCATCGGCATGCTCCTAACCTTCGACATGGGAGGGACGACCGCCAAGGCAGGCACCGTCATCAAAGGGGAGCCTGACATCATCAACGAGTTCGAGGCAGCAGGGAGGACCCACAGCGGACGCTCGATACGCGGGAGCGGATATCCCGTCAGGGGGCAGTTCATCGACCTCGCCGAAGTGAGCGCCGGCGGGGGGACCATCGCCTGGGTCGACAGCGCGGGCGAGCTTCAGGCGGGCCCTGAGAGCGCGGGTTCTGACCCGGGGCCAGCGTGCTACGGCGGGGGTGGGACCGAGCCAACCGTCACCGACGCGAACGTCGTCTTGGGGAGGCTCAATCCTGCCTCCCTACTCGGCGGGGCGATGCGCATCCACAGCGACCTCGCCCGGCTGTCGATGAGGAGGCTGTCAACGAGGCTCAAGCTCGACGAAACCGAGGTCGCAATTGGAATCCTCCGGCTGGTCAACAACAGCATGGCAAGGGCGATTTCCATGGTCACCGTGGAGCGAGGCCGCGACCCACGGGACTTCGCCATGGCCGCCTTCGGGGGCGCAGGACCCATGCACGCCTGCGACCTGGCTGAGGAGATGGGGATACGCGAGGTCATCATTCCTGTCCACGCGGGTCTCTTCTCTGCCTACGGCCTGCTCGCTGGAGAGCTTACGCGCACCTTCACTGCCCCGGTGATGGAAGCCGAGCCCCGCCTAGAGACACGTTTCCGGGAGCTGGAAGATGAGGCTCGCCGGCAGATGCGCTCCGAAGGGTTCGCCAGGTTTAGGCTGAGCCGATTTTTCGAAGGAAGGTACCTCGGGCAGTCCCACGAGCTCCTTCTCCCCTTCACCGCAGACCAGGCTGCGCGCGCCGCCTTCGACGCCAAGCACAAGGCCCTCTACGGGTATTCCCTCCCCGACAAGCTAGAGGCGGTCAACATCCACGTAAGGGCCACCGTTGTGAGGAGGTCGCCAAGGGCGCTCCGATCGCACGGTACCATGGCTCCGAGTTCCTACACAACGCGGAGGGCCTGGGTCGGCGGTGCACACTCTCAAACCCGGGTGCACACTCGCGAGTCGCTCCGTCCGGGAGCACAAGGACACGGCCCCTGCATCATCGAGGAGTATGACTCCACCCTGATCGTGAACCCGTCATGGAAGTGGTCCATGGAGGAGTATGGAACGAGGCTGGTGAGATGAACCCAGACCAAGTGACACTTCAGATCATAAGCAGCTCTCTGATGTACGCCAGCGAGGAGATGGGGCTCGCCCTTCGCAATTCTGCATATTCCCCCAACATAAAGGAGAGAATGGACCACTCGGCGGCCGTCTTCGACTCGTCGGGGAAGCTCCTCGCCCAGGCAGAGCATATCCCAGTCCACCTCGGCTCCCTCCCCTGGGGCCTTCGGAACCTCATCGGTCGTGCTCCCCGCCTGGGCATTGAATTCGAGGAGGGGTGTATGGTGGTGGCCAACGACCCGTACATCGTCGGCACTCACCTGAACGATGTCACGGTCGCAGCACCGATACATCACAGGGGCTCCCTGGTCGCGTTCGCGGTGAACAAGGCCCACCACTCCGACGTCGGAGGGGTAGTGCCGGGGAGCATCTCCATGAATGC
>Ga0335077_10012651_pt1 | contig 10553 bp, 12 predicted proteins | sample Lox_Sample_31_FD_207151 | JGI IMG/M metagenome (GOLD analysis project Ga0335077, IMG submission 207151) | Soil microbial communities from Loxahatchee National Wildlife Refuge, Florida, United States - Lox_Sample_3.1 | ecosystem: Environmental > Terrestrial > Soil > Wetlands | place: USA...
AGCCTACAAGTTCTATCAGAAATGGATCTCGCCGGATTTTCCGCGCGTGCTCATCGTCAAGATTCAGCATGCAAATCCGTTCTATGACGACTCGTACGCGGTGAACTCGGCAAACGTCGGACCCTATGGCGACGCGATTGAAAACGAACTGATCCCCGCCATTGAAAAGAAGTTTCGCGGCATCGGCGAGGGGTGGGCGCGGTTTGTCTATGGAGGATCGACCGGTGGATGGGAGTCGCTCGCGGTGCAAGTCTTCTATCCCGATCACTACAACGGCGCCTTTGCGGCTTGCCCTGACCCGGTCGATTTTCATGAGTTCGAAAACATCAACCTCTACGAGGACAGGAATGCGTTCTACCTCGAAGGCGCACACAAGCGCGTGCCGCAGCCGGCGATGCGCGACTACCTGGGGCGCACCCTGGTGACAACCGAAGACAACAACGCCTACGAGCTTGCGCTGGGCGATCACGGACGCAGCGGCGAGCAGTTCGACATCTGGCAGGCGGTGTACGGTCCGGTGGGCGAGAACGGCTATCCGAAGCCCATCTTCGACAAGGCCACGGGAGAGATCGATCACAGCGTCGCGGAATACTGGCGGCAGCACTATGACCTGACCGCAATCCTCGAGCGGGACTGGGCAACGCTGGGTCCGAAGCTGGAAGGCAAAATCCACGTCTACGTGGGCTCGGACGACACGTACTTCCTCAACGACGCGGTCTACCGCCTCGAGGAGTTTCTAAAGTCGACGACCAGTCCGCCGTACGGGGGAGAGGTCACGTATGGGCCGCGCGCGGAGCACTGCTGGAACGGGGATCCAACCCTCCCCAATGCCTATTCGCGGCTGCACTACAACACTCAGTACATGCCGAAAATCCTCGAGCGCATCGATAAGACCGCGCCGAAGGGCGCTGACCTGAAGAGCTGGCGGTACTGAGAGCCAGTCGTCCGCGGTTCGTCTTCGACCCTCCTGGGATTTGGAATGCGGTGGAGGCCGGCACGTGTTTCGGGCGGTGCTAGAGAGCGTATCGAAATCCTGCGAGCAGTTGGGGATCCCCCCTCCCCCACCTCTTGAGCCAAATTCCTCTCACAAAAGGAGTTAGCAATGGGGTACAGCGCCAAATTCCTCTTATGATTGGACTTACTGGCAAATTCCTCTCGGCAAAGGAGTTAGAAGCTGCTTCGACGCAAGCTTCAGCCGTCAGCCCTCACCCTTCAGTCCGGAGAGACAAGGGGGTTGGGTTCCGATCACATGTTCCATTGTGCGACGTGAAAGACGAATGATCTGCACGAAGTTCGACTCTTTTCTGAGACTGCCCTCTGCGTTCTTCCCCGCCCTATCGAGGCCAAAGGGCTCCCTGTTTATATGCCTTGACACGTATATTCCACTCGGAGTATATGAAGAGTGTGGAATCTGTCTTCGAAATCATTGCTGAGCCCAACCGTCGCGCGATATTGAGCCTTCTGGTCTCGTCGCAACAGTCTGTCGGCGAAATCGAGCGCCAACTTCGTATGTCGCAACCGACGGTGTCAAAGCACCTGCGCGTGCTGCGCGAGGCCGGTTTTGTGGAATCCATTGTGGATGCGCAGCGCCGTCTCTACCGGCTGAAGCCAGAACCACTTCAGGAGATCGATGCATGGCTGGCTCCGTTCCGCCGGTTCTGGTCTGCGCACATCGACGCTCTCGAACGCCACCTGGACCGGATGGATCCCCTTCCTACGAACAAAGATCCGTCAGTCCCTCCCAGAAAGCCAAAGACGGGCCCGCCAGGGACCTCGGAATGAGGGCCGGCATTAACGCGAGCGAGAAGAAAACTGTAATGACGCGGCAACACCCGCGAATCTGACCATGCGAGGAAACCGATGAAAATCAAATTGACAAGCGTGTTCGTTGACGACCAGGAGAAAGCCCTGCACTTCTATACCGAGGTTCTGGGCTTTGTGAAAAAGGGTGACTTCAGCCAGGGGCCGTTTCGATGGCTCACCGTGGCCTCCGCAGAGGATACGGAGGGCACGGAGCTGCAACTCGCGCTTAACAACAACCCGGCGGCCAAGACCTACCAGCAGGCCATCTTTGAACAGGGCCAGCCCGCGGCCAACTTCTTCACAGAAGACGTGAAGGGCGATTACGAGCGGATGAAAGCGCGCGGCGCCCAGTTCACCATGCCGCCGACGGACGTGACAGCCTCCACGATTGCCATGCTCAACGACACCTGCGGCAATCTCATCCAGATCACGCAACTGAAGCGGTGGTAGGGCGGGGTCTCCATGGCTGAGAAAAAGACTGCGAAGACCGTAAAGCCGGCCGCAAAGAAGGCCGCTGGCGAAGACGCGGTGCTCGCAAAGATCACCGCGATGCCGGCGCCCTGGCGCGGCATGGGCGAGCGGCTCCACGCGCTCATCTTGCGCAGTGCGCCAACGCTTCAGCCGGACACGTGGTATGGCATGCCGGGGTACGCGAAGAACGGCAAGACTGTCTGCTTTTTCCGTGCAGACAAGAAATACATGACGTTCGGCTTCACGCAAGAAGCGAACCTCGCACCCGAAGCAGGCTCGCCGCACCAACTCATGGAATGCGCGTGGTACTTCACGGGGCTCGACGACGCGACCGAGGCCAGGCTCTTCGAACTCGTGCGCAAGGTTGCGAAAGGAGAGGATCGATGAACGATCGCGCACTGTACGCGCCGGGCCCTGCCAGGGAAGCGCAGGTAAGGAAGGACGGAGAGAAGTGGACGCTTGTCCTCGTCAGAGAATTGCGCCACGCACCAGAGAAAGTCTGGCAGGCGCTCACCGACCCGGTTCATCTGCGCGAGTGGGCGCCCTTTGAGGCTAATGGGAGCCTGGGTAAGGTCGGGGCCACGGTGAAGCTCACCTGGGTGGGAACGGCCAACGTCTCCGAAACGAGAGTGACGCGAGCCGACGCTCCTAAGGTGCTTGAGTACCACGATATCCGCTGGGAACTAGAGCCGCTGGCGAGCGGCACGCGCCTGACGCTGTGGCATAGCATCGATCGGCGTTTCATCGCGTGGGGCGCCGCAGGCTGGCACATCTGCTTTGACGTCCTTGATCGGCTGCTCGCGGGCGATCCGATCTCGCGCATCGCGGGCGCTGATGCCATGAAGTTCGCGGGCTGGCAGCGGCTGGTCGGCGAGTATGCGAAGCAGTTCGGTGTTGAGCCGCCCAAATGGTCGCTCCCCTCGGCTCAAAAACTGTGAATCCAGGAGGTCACTTTGAACTGGAACAGATGGATTCGGCAAACCCATCGCTGGGTCTCAATCGCCTTTACGCTGGCGGTGATCTTCAACACCGTGGCAGTGGTCAGAGGCAGATACGCTAACTGGATGGGCCTCCTCGCGGTCTTCCCGCTCGCCCTGCTCTTTCTCACCGGTCTGTACTTGTTCGTCCTTCCGTATGCCGTGAAGTGGCGCAGCGGGCGAAGCACCGCTTGAACGAGCGACCCGCGTTTCAGGGTCGTTGGGACGCGAAGAGGCGGCTTGAGCGGCGTCCCCAACTCGAGCCAAGAGTGGGCTTGATTCAGCCACCACCCGCGCAGAATCAGCAATTTACGATCGGGAGCAACATGCCCGAGATATTTGGCGCAGGGAACAATCTTTCTGAATCGCTAGACCGACTGGTCTACTCTACTCGAATGCGAGGCAAAATGCCTCGGTCCCCAGGAGGTCTTAAGCAATGTCAGCACCTACACCCAAAGGCACCGCCCTTATCACTGGCGCTTCCACCGGCATCGGCGCGGTTTATGCCGATCGCCTTGCCAAGCGCGGCTACGATCTCATCCTCGTTGCCCGCAGCGAGCAGAAGCTTTCTGAAGTTGCCACACGATTGGAGTCTACCGGCCGCAGGATCGAGACAATTGCAGCCGATCTGACCAGGAAAGAAGATGTTGAGCGTGTTGCCGAGCGGCTAAGAACCGACCCCACGATCACCGCGCTCGTAAACAACGCCGGCGTCGCCAGCGCGGGCAAGCTTCTTGATTCGAAGATCGATGATCTCGAGGCCATGATTTATCTCAATGTCACCGCCTTGACGCGGCTGGCCCTGGCCGCCCTGCCAGGATTTGTGGCGCGCAAGCACGGCCTGCTCATCAACATTGCCTCGGTTGTCGCCCTTGCGCCGGAGCTACTGAACGGCACCTACAGCGGCACCAAGGCATACGTACTGAACTTTACTCAGGCACTGAAGAACGAAGTGGAAGGCAAGGGCGTGATCGTGCAGGCTGTGTTGCCTGGCGCAACGGCAACTCCTTTGTGGGAGAAGGCCGGTCGGCCGGTGGAACATCTGCCCAGCGAGATTGTCATGACCGCAGAGGATTTGGTGGACGCTTCTCTTGCGGGTCTCGACCAGCATGAGCTGATTACCATTCCATCGCTTCCCGAAATCGCAGACTGGGAGAAGCTTGAGGCTGCGCGCAAAGCCCTGGGTCCCAACCTTTCCCGCCGGAAGCCCGCGGCAAGGTACGGGATACGGAGCTGATCTCATTCCGGACGCCTTCTGCAGTTCTCGCTTTCGCGGTTACGCCGCGAGGGCCATTGCAGGCAAACAGTCAACGAATCAAAGACCAAAGAGGAGGAGTTTCATGGCTGCCAAATCAACACGAGACCACTTGATCGACGTGGGCCAGAAGTTGATGCACAAACATGGGTACAACGCCACCGGCCTGTCCGAGATTCTCAAAGCCGCGGATGTGCCGAAGGGTTCCTTCTATCACCATTTTGGCAGCAAGGAAGACTTTGCGGCGGCCGCGCTGGAGACATTTGTCGCGCGCGGGGCGGAGCGTTCCGCTTCCCTCCTGAACGATTCGAAGACCCCCCCACTGAAGCGTCTGAAGCGGTATTTTCGCGATCTCATAAAGGTCTTCGGCCAGAGCGGTCCGATTCCCGGTTGCATGATGGGCCGCTTCAGTTTGGAACTCGCGCCGGAAAATGCGCCTTTGCGGAAACGGATCAGCGCTTCGTTCAACCACTGGCAGCAGACGATCGCGACGGTCATCCGCCAGGCTGTCGCGCGAAAGGAACTCCCAACCGGCACGGATGCCGAGTCGCTGGCGGGCTTCGTACTCAACAGTTGGGAGGGCGCACTGCTGCGTTCGCAGGCTGATAAAAGCAACGCTGCGCTGGAAACCTTCATGCGCTACGTCTTCGATCGGCTGCTCACGAAGGAATCGGCAAGCGGCTGATCGCCGGTTATCAAACGCATCGCCCAAAGGATGCTGGCGGTGCAATTTCATTCAATGCTGTAGGAGGAGTAGACATGGCAAACCCGATTTTGGTCACTGGCGCGGCGGGACGCGTCGGCGGGGTAGGGCGCACGATCACCGAATTGCTGTTGAAGCAAGGCCGGGCGGTACGCGCGATGGTGCGAACTGAAGACGAACGCGCGAAGGCATTGCGCGACATGGGTGCCGAGGTATTGGTCGGCAGTCTGCTCGATCTCGACTCGATGCATCGAGCGATTGCCGGCTGCGAGACGATGTACTTTAGCATGTCGGTCTCAGACACCTATTTGGCTGCGACGGTCAATGCCGCGGCGGTGGCAAAGCATCACGGCGTGAAGGCGTTCGTCAATATGTCGCAGATGACGCTATCGCAGATGAGCATTACCGAAACTACCGCGAGCCCGCAGCATAAGCTGCACTGGCTCGCCGAGCAAGCGCTGAACTGGTCTGGTCTGCCGGTCGTGCACGTGAGGCCGACGGCGTTTCTCGAAGGCCTCTTCCTGATTATGACTGCGGATTCTGTCAGAAACTCGAATCAAATCAGACTCCCGTTCGGCGAGGGCAAGACTTCCCCGGTCGCAGCGGAAGACGTTGCCCGCGCGGTCGCCGCGCTGCTCGTTAATCCGCAGCCACACATCGGCAAGATCTATCACCTGACCGGTCCGCAGTCCGAGAACATGCATTTCTATGCACAGGAGTATTCGAAGGCTCTCGGCCACACCATCACCTATCTGGACATTCCGGTGGAGCGGTGGCGGGACGGGCTGCTCCAGAGCGGCCAGCCGCTTCACCTGGTGAACCACCTTACGACGCTCGCCAATCTACATCGCTCGGGAAGGTTTGACCGGATGACGAACGACGTGCTCACGCTGACCGGGCAAGCGCCGATGAGCGTGCAGGAGTTCGTCAGGAGAAATGCGGCAACATTCACCGCCTTCGCAATAGCGGTCTGAGTGTCTGCAGGGTGCGGGGGTGCAATTTCATTCAACCGAAGACGGCCGTCTCGACCGTCTGACAAAAAATGTTCAGAGCCGGATAGACGGTACTGAACCGATCGAACTGAAAGGGTTCGAAAAGAGGAGAATTCATGCCTAATCTGAATTGGAAGCTTCTGACGAAGAAGCGCGCTGGTGTTACCAAAGGCCTTCCGCCCGGGAAGGAGGATCTTGCATGGGTAACCAATACCGTCACACTCATTTATGGCGAACGCGATGCCGTTCTGGTCGATACATTTCTTTCAGTGCAACATTCGAAGGAGCTAGTAGATTGGCTTATCGAGAGCGGCAAGAATCTCACAACCATCTACATCACCCACGCCCACGGCGACCATTTCTTCGGCCTGAAGCTCCTGCTGGACAGGTTTCCCGACGCAAAAGCGTTTGCCACCTCTTCCGTTGTTGCGGCCATGCAAAACCAAATCAGTCCGGAGGTTGTACGTTCCTTTTGGGAGCCGCGTTTCCCGGGTCAAGTTCCGTCCGAGTTAGTAGTGCCGGAGGTTCTCGACGGAGATACCCTCTATCTCGAGGGTGAAGAGCTAAATGTAGTGCACCTGGGCCACACCGACACGTCGGACACAACTGCGCTGCATGTGCCTTCGATTGGTCTCGTGGTATCGGGGGATGCGGTTTATAACAACACTCACCCCTATCTCGCGGAGTGCGATGAGAGGGCCCGGGGCGAGTGGCTATCCGCCCTGGATAAGATCGAGGCTCTTCATCCGCGTGCAGTGATAGCCGGTCATGGCGTGCTTGACCCTGACAGCTCTCCTCGTCACGTCGAGGAAACACGACGCTACATACTTGATCTCAACGCGATCGCGGCAAGTACATCGAGGGCCCTGGACCTTTACGAGAGGATGCTGGCATTGCATTCGAACCGGGTGAATCCGGGTTCTCTCTGGGCAACGGCAAAGACAGTGAAGCCGGAATAGTCGCCTGCCCAGGAGTTGGCTGTAACAGTAAATTCAGCATCGCGTGCGCGAGGGATACCAAGGTATCGATCAGCCCTCCGCGCTCACTTTGAAGATCAATGCGTTGTAGCAAGAATGTGACGGCGCATTTCATCCACTTATATGACGTGCGTCATATTTGACGACGTCGTACACAATCAGCGTTCAACGCAAAAGGAGAAAAACATGTCCACGATTCGCTTACACCAGACAACCAATTTGACGCCCGAGCAGTACGTCGCCGGCCTGACCGACTTCGGGCCGGGCCGCTCGAAGCTCTTTGGCAATAGCGCCGACGAGTACCTCAAGGTTCATCAGATGGGCCGCACGCAGGCCGACGTCACGGAAGGCTCCGGCGGTATTTGGGAACGCCTGCGCTACGACTGGTCCGACCCCGACCACGTCGTCCTCACGACGACCGACTCCAATGTATGGGGCGGCGCGTCCGGCCACACGTACACCTTCACGCGCCGTCCCGACGGCACGACCGACATTGACGTGGCTGTCGTGCGCGAGGGCAAGAACCTCAAGGGGCGTATGCTCGGCTTGGTGCTCGGCACGATTGGCCGGAGTGTTTTGGAAAAGGCGTTTGTCAACAGCGTCAAGGCTATCGAAGCCCGGAACGCTGCGGCGAACGAGAAACGCGCGGCATGAGCCGGTGGCCACCTTACAAGCCGCTGAATCGAGGAAGCGATCAATGACAGGTCTCACGTGGCTGCCGGTAGAGGTTATTCTCTTGTTGAGGTTGCAGGCCACGCCAAGCGCAGCTAGATTAGGTGCGAGAGGTGGAGCGGAACATGAAAAGGCCCGTCCCGGCGGAATCCGCCTACGCATTCATCGACGCGAAGATCAACGAACTCGGCGACTGGCGCGGGAAGACGCTGGCGAAGGTGCGCAAAATCCTCCACGATGCAGATCCTGAAATTGTCGAAGAGGTGAAGTGGATGGGCACGCCCGTCTTCTCGCATAGCGGCATCGTCTGCACGGGAGAGACGTACAAGACTCACGTTAAGTTGACCTTCGCCAAAGGAGCCTCGTTGCCGGACCCCGCGGGTCTGTTCAACTCGAGCCTCGACGGAAATGTCAGGCGCGCTATCGACATCCATGAAGGCGACAAGATTAATGAGGCGGCCCTGAAGGATCTGATTCGCGCCGCGGTGGCTCTTAATCTGGAAGGCAAGAGCAAGCCGAAGCCCCGGCGACGCTAGCTCGCGCGAGCCGATTCGATCCCGCCGTGCACTTCCCTTGCCCGGTCGAGCGCGGCCTGAATGTTGGGCATGATGTTCTCTCTTCCAACGTGGTCGAGAAAGCGCGGCTGGAGGAGCAGCTTTGAGGGCTGCTGCATGGCTCCGCAGAGTAACAACGACCGGCCCGATGCCTGCAATCGTTTGGCGAAGGTCTCTATGGAGTGAATGCCCGTCGCATCGATGGCCGTCATATTGCGCAGGCGCAGGATGACGACTGGCGCGAAGGCCTCGAGGTTTGCTGTCGCCTCGACAAGCTTATCCGTCGTGCCGAAGAGGAACGGACCGTGAATCCGCAATAGCGTAACGTAGGGCGGGAGAATGCGTCCCTGCAGCGAGTGGGGCAATCCATCGCGGATGTAGTCGTCGGTGACGGGTGTGACCGTAGTTGTCTCTGCAATGCGATAGATGTAGAGCAGGGACGCAAGGGCCATGCCGACACCGACCGCGACCGTGAGATCGGCAAAGACCGTAAGAACGAAAGTCACCAGCCAGACGGCGCTGCTCGTGAAGCCAAGTTGCAGGATGCCGCCGATCTCCTGCCATTCGCCCATGTTGTAAGCGACGACGAAGAGGACGGCAGCAAGGGTTGCCAGAGGAATGTAACTGGCAAGAGGCGCAGCCACCAGGAGAACAACAAGCAGTGTCAGGGCATGTACGATTCCCGCCACAGGAGTACGCGCTCCTGACCTGATATTCGTTGCCGTGCGTGCTATCGCGCCCGTGGCCGGAATACCGCCAAATAGGGGGGAGAGCATGTTCGCAATTCCCTGCCCCACGAGTTCTACATTGGGATTGTGACGGTCGCCGGTCAGCCCGTCAGCGACAACGGCCGACAACATGCTTTCCAGAGCTGCGAGAAGGGCCACGGTAAAGGCCGACGGGATCAGCGGCAGAATGTGCTCTGCGTGAAAGCTGGGAATGGAGAAGGGCGGCAACCCGCGCGGAATACCGCCGAACCGGGTCCCGATAGTCTCCACCGGGAGATGGAAAAGCGCGGCAATCAGAGTGCAGACAAGCAACGCGACGATCGACGCCGGTATCCGCCTGTTGAATCGCGGCAGCAGAAGCAGAATCGCCAGCGTCAGAGCGCCGATCAGCAATGCGTGCTCGTTCAGCGTCTGAAAGTGCGCAACGAGCAGTCTCATCCTGGGCAGAAATTCGCTGGGAACTGCGCCAATGTGCAGACCGAAGAAGTCCTTGATCTGCGTGGAGGCGATGAGCACTGCGATACCGTTAGTGAAACCGATGACGACAGGGCGCGGAATGAATTGCACCGCGGAGCCCAGCCCGGTTAGCCCCATCGCCAGCAGGAGAACGCCGGCCATCAGCGTGACCATCGCGAGGCCGCTGAGCCCGAAGCGTGCCACGATGCCGGCCACAATCACGACAAATGCGCCGGTTGGACCTCCGATCTGCGTCCGCGAGCCTCCCAGGGCGGAGATCAAAAACCCCGCGACGACGGCTGTGTAGAGGCCGGCCTGCGGAGTGACGCCGGAGGCGATGCCGAACGCCATGGCCAGCGGCAACGCCACGAGCCCGACCGTGATGCCCGCAAGGAGATCGTGGAGGAAGGACTGTCTGCTGTAATCGCGCAGAGCAAGGACCAACTTGGGGATGTTGGGATTGCTGATGGACATAATGTCTGTCCCTATTCTACCGGGGACTGTGCAAATGCGCGCGTGTCCTGCGCAAGACGGAAGTCAATGAGGCAGTGGTTTCATGTAGATTTTCGCTGTGCGGCCGCGTGCGTAGAAGTGTTCCGCTTCTCCAGCATTGCGGTAGCCATGAGCCTCATAGAGGCGGATCGCTGAGACGTTTTTCGCATCAACGTGCAGCCAGACTACGACTCCTCCCGCGGCCTGAGCAGAGCCCTCGACGCGCCGAAGCAGTTCAGAGGCTATCCCACGGCGGCGCATCTCAGGCAAGACCTCAATGGTCGTGACGTAAGCCTCAATGCCTGCAGGCTGGGCAGACCACTCGATGATGGAGAAGCCCGAAAGGCGAGAGTTCTCTTCCGCCACCCACGTGGCTGCGCCGGGCTTGCGGACAAGGTGCTGCATGTATCGCCGGCTGAAACGCTCAGGAGGCTGGAAGCACACCTCCTCAATGGCGTACAGATCATCGAAGT
>Ga0335077_10012653_pt1 | contig 10553 bp, 9 predicted proteins | sample Lox_Sample_31_FD_207151 | JGI IMG/M metagenome (GOLD analysis project Ga0335077, IMG submission 207151) | Soil microbial communities from Loxahatchee National Wildlife Refuge, Florida, United States - Lox_Sample_3.1 | ecosystem: Environmental > Terrestrial > Soil > Wetlands | place: USA: Florida...
CGCCCGGCTCGCCTTCCTGGCGCTCGGAAGCGAGCCGCCGGTGGGGGCGCTGACCGCCTTCCTCGGGGGTCCGCTCTTCCTGTGGCTCCTGCGGCGCGCCGAGCGGCCGGAGCGAGGTTAGACTTGCGGGGGACCGTGACCTTCTCCACCTCCTCCCGACCCACCCTGCGGGCGGGCCTCGTCGTGACCGCCCTCTGCCTCTCCGCCCTCCTCGCCGCCCTGGGGGCGACGCGGGCGGTGGAGCGCGCCTACCCCGGACTCACCCGCCCGCCCACCGAGGCGTTCACCCCGCTGCACATCGGCAAGCTCGACCTGCACGAGGAGCTCGGTCCGGCCACCCTGGACACTGCGCTCGGCGTCGCCCGGATGGCGGGCATCGACACGGTGGTGAACCTCGCCGGCGGAGCGGAGGGCGGACTCCTCGAGGCCCAGCTGGCGGCGGCGCGGCCACACGGGGCGCGGGTGGTGGTGTTCGCGAACCTCGACTTCGAGGCCTACGGCGGCGGCGGCTGGGCCGCCCGCGAGGCGGCCCGGCTGGCGCGCGCGCGCGCGCTCGGCGCGCGCGGGCTGGCGGTCCTCGGGGCGCCCGGCCCGGCCCTGCTCTCCAGCCAGGGCGAGCCGATCTGGAGGGCCTGCGCGGACCTCGGCTGGCCGGTCATCCTCGGCGAGGTGGGCACGCTCGAGGAGCGCCTGCGCCTCGTGGAACAGCACCCCCGAGTGGAATTCGTCGCCGCCCGCGCCGGCGGTGCGGGCGACGACACGCTGCGGCTCCTCGGCGCCATGGACCGGTTCGCGAACCTGTGGCTCGACACGGCCCTCCGCCTTCCGGACCTCGGTCGGGCCCGGGAGGCGGTCCGGCCGGCGCTCCTCGCCCACGCCAACCGCATCCTGTTCGGCAGCGGCCTCAACTACCTCGAGGCCCCCGCCGGTCAGGACTCCGCCGTGCCGGAGGGGCTGCCGGTCCTCCTCGATCGCGAGCTCCACCGGGGCCGGTACCACCGGTTCTACTTCGAGAACGTGCTGCGCTTCCTCGAGACCCGCGACGTCGGCATCCCGGCCCCGGACCGCGGCCGGCGCGGGGAAGTCGAGGGGGTGGGCCTGCCCCTCGAGGTGCTGAAGCGCCTCTACCGCCGCAACGCCGAGCGGCTCCTCGGCCTCGCCTCCGGGGAGCCCTGATGGCGGGCCCGGCCCTCGCCCCCGCGGCGTGGCCCGCCGGCACGCCGGTCAAGGTGCAGGAGGCCTCCTTCGCCTACGGTTCGAGCCCGGTGGTCGACGGCGTCTCCTTCGCGGCGCACGCCGGCGAGCTCGTGGGCCTGCTCGGGCCGAACGGGGCCGGGAAGAGCACCCTCATCCGGCTCATGGCCGGCCTGTGCGCTCCCGGCGCCGGCACGGTGCGCCTCTTCGGGCTCGATCCGGCGAGCGCGCCGCGGCGGGAGGTGGCCCGGCTGGCGGCCCTGGTGCCGCAGGAGCCCCGCGCCCCGTGGCCCTTCACCGTGCGCGAGGTGGTCATGATGGGGCGCGCCCCGCGCCAGGGGCTCCTCGCCCGCCCCTCGAGGCTCGACCGCGGGGCGGTGGAGGGCGCCCTCGTCGCCTGCGACCTCGTGGCCCTCGCCGAGAGGCGACTGTCGACCCTGTCGGGCGGCGAGCGCCGGCGGGTCTTCTTCGCTCGCGCCCTCGCCCAGGAGCCGCGGGTGCTGCTCCTCGACGAGCCGACCGCCTTCCTGGACCTCGCCCACCAGGTGTCGGCCATGCGCATGGCCGAGGTGGCGGCGCGGGGCGGACTGTGCGTGGTGGCGGTGCTGCACGACCTCAACCTGGCCGCGGCCTCCTGCGACCGCCTGGTGGTGCTCTCGCGCGGCCGGGTGGTGGCCGAAGGGAGCGCCGACGCGGTGCTCACCGCCGAGCGGGTCCGCGAGGTGTGGGGCGTCGAGGTGTGGCGCGGGAGTAACGGCGCCACGGGCACCCCGGTCGTGCTCCCCTCGCGCCCCGAGCGGCGGTGAGAGGGGCCCCGCCGGCCGGGTCAATCACTGGAAGAGGAACAGCTTCAGGCCGACCGCCACCGTGAACTCCTGCGGGCTCTCGACCCGCTGGCGGTAGGAGACGTCGAGCCCGAAGCCACCCGAGGTGATGAGCCCCGCCCCCACCGACCAGAAGCTGGCGTTGCGGGTGCCGTCCCGCAGGAAGCTCGCCCGCAGCGGGTAGGAGCCGGAGAGCAGGTACTCGCCGCCGGCCGCGAAGAGGTTGGTCTCCCCGCTCTGCCGGTCGAAATCGCCCCGCCAGTCGAAGGCCAGCGTGTAGTGGATGCTGTCGCCGAGCGAGATCCCGGCCCCGAGCCCGCGCGGCGCCTCCTCGAGGTGGCCGGCGTCGACGAGGTTGTAGCCCGACACCCCGAGGGCGATGAGGTTGCTCGCCTTGAGGTAGGCCGAGGCGTCGACGTTGAGGGTGCGCATCGAGTCGCCGCCCGGGCCGCCGAGCGACAGGTACTTGCCATTCACGCCGAGGAAGAGCGCGTTCGAGACCGGGAAGGCGACCGGGACCTCGACCAAGCTACCCAACCAGGGCCCGGAGAACACCCGCGTGTAGTCGATCCCCCCGGTGACCGAGGCCGAACTCGAGTCGACCACCGAGAAGGAGAAGGCCTCGAGGGCGTTCTGTCCGTCGGCGCGGTCGAGGAGCCACTGCCCCTCGAGGGCGTAGCGTTTCTGGGCGGCCAGGGAGGCGGCGTTGGTGAACAGGCCGTCGTTGCCGGTCACCACCCCGCGGTAGGCCCCGAGCGCGAGGCCGCGGGCGCCGATGAGATCCGGGATGCCAGCGTTCACCGGGGCGTCCGCCGCGGCGCGTCCCGGCCGGACGAGAAGGCACGCCGCCACCGCGAACCCGAGGAGAACACGAAGTTTTCTCACGAGGCGAGGATAGCGGTGTCCGACCACCCGAGCAAGCGATGTCCCGCGTCACGTGGCAGGGGCGGGGCGAGGGCCCCGGGCCTCCCTCGGCGGCCGGACGCGGGGCGCCGCTCCGATCCGCGAGGGGCGAGGAGCGCCTCCGGCGCGAGGTGTCGACGCGAGACCCGCCCCGACGGGCTCCGGCCGGCCGTGCAGGAGCTCGCCCCGGCCCGGCCAGGGAGCGCTCCTCGCGGCCTGGCGCCGGCTCATCGAGCTCGAGCCCGGCGAGAGCGGGAGGCGCCGGCAAGGGCGTTGGGCCCGCCTCTCGCCGGGAAGGTCGGCCCTCGCCTGCGGGGGGCGGCCGCCTCGCCGAGGCGCCTCGAGGGCGAAGGCGCTCTACCCGGGGCGGCCGGGCTCTCGCTCGATCTGTCCTTCCCAACGAGGCGGCCCTGCCGCTAGATTCTCTGGTCATGAAGCACCTTCCCATCCGCAAGGTGGTCATCCCGGCCGCCGGCCTCGGCACCCGCTTCCTGCCCGCCACCAAGGCCGTCGCCAAGGAGCTCCTGCCGATCGTCGACACGCCCACCATCCAGTACATCGTGGCCGAGGCAGTGGCGGCCGGCGTGCGCGACGTCATCATCGTGAACGCCAAGGGCAAGGAGACCATCGTCGACCACTTCGACGTGGCGAAGGAGCTCGAGGCCCACCTCTCGCGGAGCGGCAAGACCGCGTTGCGCGACGAGATCCGCGCCATCGCCAAGATGGCCAACGTGGTCTCGGTGCGCCAGCAGGAGCCGCTCGGCCTCGGCCACGCGGTCTTGTGCGCCCGGGACGTGGTGGGGGACGAGCCCTTCCTCGTCATGCTCGGGGACGACATCATCGACGCGCCGGTGCCCGCCGCGAAGCAGCTCACCGACTGCTACGCCCGGCACGGCCTCGCCACCATCGCCCTCATGCAGGTGCCGGAGGCGGAGACGCACCTCTACGGGATCGCCGCCGGGAACCCGGTCGACGAGCGCACCCTGCGCATCGACAAGATCGTGGAGAAGCCGCGGGCGCTCGCCCCCTCCAACCTGGCGGTCATCGGTCGCTACGTGCTGCCGCCCACAGTCTTCGAGATCCTCGACCGCCTCGAGCCCGGGGTGGGCAGCGAGATCCAGCTCACCGACGCCCTGGCGGTGCTGGCCGAGGGCGAGGGCCTGCTCGGCTATCGCTTCGAGGGTAACCGCTACGACGCCGGCGACCGCTTCGGCTACCTCAAGGCCAACGTCGCCTTCGCGCTCAAGCGGCCCGACCTGCGCGAGCCTCTCCTCGCCTACCTGCGCGAGGTGGCGCGTTGAGACGGCTCCCGCGGGCCCGCCAGGCGGTGGTCCTCGCCGGGCTCCTCCTCGGCGCGCCGGCCCTCGCCTACCTGCCGCCGGCCACGGCCATCCTGAAGCGGGTCGTGCAGAAGCGCGACGAGCTCGGCGTCACCTCCCTCGAGGCCGACGGCACCCTGGAACTCTCGGGCGACGGGGCGCTCGCCTTGAAGGCCCTCCTCGCCGGGCCGGGCGGGCCTCCGCCCACCCCCACCGCCCCGCCGGCCGGGACCGGCGGCGCCCCGACCCCCCAGCTGTCGGTACCGGCGGCGCTGTTCGTGAAGGCGCCGGGGCGCTGCCGCCTCGAGCTCGCCCCGGAGGGCGCCCCTCCGGCCGCCCGGCCGACCCTCTCCCTGCGGGGAGCGCGGATGGCCGGCCAGCGCGGGCTCGACGGCGTCCTGCCGGCGCGGGCGCTCCTCGAGGGCCTGTGCGCGCTCCTCGCCGAGCGCGGCGCCGGCGGCGCCGAGCCCGAGCGCTACCTGGCCGAGCGCCTGGCAGGCCGGGGGGTGGCGCTCGGCGAGGTGGCCTTCGGGCGGCTGGGCGAGCGGGTCGCCTGGGTGCTCGGGGCCCGTCCCCAGGACCCGCGCCCGCAGGCCTGGATCGACAAGCTCACCTTCCAGCCCATCCGGCTCTTGGCCTCCCTCGGCGGCGCCGACCGCGACGTGCGCCTCCTCGACTTCGGCTCGCCGATCGGCGGCGAGATCTTCCCGCGGGCGGTGGAGGTGTGGTCGGCCGACAAGCTCGAGGCGCGCTTCACCCTCGGGAAGGTGACCACCAACCTCAAGCTCCCCGACGCGCTCTTCTGACCGGCCGGGCCGCCTACCGCGGGCCTCGGACCCGGCGCGCGCCTGGGTGGCGGGCGGCGGGCGCTTTGCCTATCCTAGGGGGGACCGCCCGCCCCCGTCCTCCTCGCGAAGGACCGCCATGTCCAAGGAACACACCCGCGAGCTCTTGCTCGATTTCGGACCCGACGGCCAGAAGCTCGTGCCGGTGGTCACCCAGGACGCACGCACCAAGGACGTACTCATCCTGGCCTTCGCGAACCGGGAGGCCCTGGCCGAGACGCGGCGCAGCGGCTACGCCACCTACTTCAGCCGCAGCCGCAACGAGCTCTGGAAGAAGGGCCTCACCTCGGGAGACCTGCTCAAGGTGGAGGAGATCCGCATCAACTGCGAGCAGAACTCGCTCGTCTACCTGGTCACGCCGCAGGGGCGCGGCGCCTGCCACGCCAAGCGGGCGGACGGGACGCCCTACCCGACCTGCTACTACCGGCGCCTGCGGCCCGACGACACCCTGGAAGAGATCTAGGGCCCCAAGGCCCTCTCCCCTAGAAGCGCGAGGCCTCCATGGAACGAGCCGTACTCAAGATCGGCATGCCGGCGGGATCCCTGGCGAGCGTCCAGCGCGGCGGCAACCTCATCGACCTGCTCGCCGCGAGCGGCTTCCACACCTCGGGCTACGACCGGGGCGGCCCCACCCGCTTCACCACCAACAACCTGCTCTTCGGCTGGGACGGGCGCCCCCAGGAGTTCGGGTCGCAGCTCGAGATCGGCGAGCTCGACGTGGCCATCGCCGGCGACGACTGGATCAAGGAGCGCGCGCTCGAGATGAAGCTCGAGTACGGCATCGACATCCGGCTCGAGCGAGCCATGACGCTCAACCGCGGCGAGGTGCAGCTCGTCGGCATCGTCGCCGACCCGGCCTTCCAGACCACCGAGGACTACCTGCGCGCCATCGCCCCCAAGAGGCCGCTCCTCACCGTGGCCTCCGAGATGCCCTACCTGGCCCTCGACTGGGTGGCGCGCCGCCTGGAGGCGGCGGGCCTCGCGGACGCCTACCCCGCCCACGCGGTGCAGAAGTACAAGACCCCTCCCAAGATCGCGAAGGGCCTGCTCGTCTACGAGTCCTGGGGCAAGACCGAGTCCAAGGTGAAGAACGGGGCGGTCGACCTCGGGCTCGAGATCTCCCAGACCGGGGGCGCCATCAAGAGCTACGGCCTCACCGTCCTCGAGACGGTGATGCGCTCGCAGACGAGCGTGTACACCAACCCCGACAGCGAGAAGGACCCCGAGAAGCGCGAGCTGCTCGAGATGTTCCTCCTGAACCTCTACGGCGCCACCCACGCCGAGAACAAGGTGATGCTGCTCTTCAACGTCCCGAACCGGCTCTCCGAGCCGGTCGAGCACTACCTGTCGACCCACAACCTGTTCGGCGACGAACCCACCGTGAACAAGGGCCGGGAGTACACCGAGTACAACATCCAGGTGGACGCCGACAACGCCGACAAGCCCATCGCCCTCGTCCGCTACAGCCTCGCCAAGCTCGGGGCGCGCAGCATCAACACCATCCCCATCACTTCCTCGATCCCGGGCATGAAGGTGATACGCAAGGTGTAGACGTTTAGCTTCCTCTTTCCAGGGACTTAGAGCCTGGGCGAGGGCCTGGGCCCGGGCCCCAGGCGCCCTGGTCCCAAACGACCCATAACCCTTCCGGGACCCCCCGCGCGCGGCGCCAAGGGGTCCATCCTGGTCCTTCGAGAAGGGGGTCCGAACATGTTCCTGCTCTTCTGCGTCATCGGGGTCCTCGCCGGCCTCGTCCACAACCTTCTCCCGGGCGAGCGACACGTCCGCATGTCGGCCTACGCCCTCGGCCTCGCCGGCGCGTGGTTCGGCGGCTACTGCGCGGCGGCCTTCCTCGGGGGGACCTTCGTCACCCTGGGCCCGGTGACGCTCGTCGGCAGCGCCCTCGGCGCCGCGGTCCACATCCTGGCCTTCGAGCTCATCGCCCGCTCGGTGGTCCGCCGCCAGCTCCTCTAGCGAGCGCGGGTGAGGGCGCCCGCTCGGGCCGAGAGCTCGTGAGGACGCGGTCCGGCGCGGGCCTGGCGCCTCCAAGGCCTCTCGCCGCGCCTGGCCGGCCTCGAGGTCCGCCGAGGGCGCCCGCCGGGCGGCCGCACGTGGGCGCCGCTTGCTAGACTGCCGCCGATGCTGGTGAGGGTCGCCGTCGCCGCCGCGGTGCGGGGAACATACACGTACAGTGTTCCGGCTGCGCTCGAGCCGACCGTCGGCCTCGGGCGGCGGGTGGCGGTGCCCTTCGGCCGGAGCCGCCGCGCCACCGGCTACGTGGTGGGTTTCGCCGAGGCGCCGCCCGAGGGGGTGGAGCTCCGCGACATCGCCGCCGTGCTGGACGCCTTTCCGCTCTTCACCCCGGACCTGCTCGATCTCATCGGGTGGGCGGAGAGCTACTACCTCACGCCGCCGGGCGAGCTCTACCGGGCCGCCCTCCCGCCGGGCCTCAACGCGCGCGCCGGCGCCGACGCCCCGCGGCGGCGCGGCGTCGAGTACGCCGCGCCCACCTCCGAGGCTGCCGCGGCCCTGCCCGCCTTGGGGCGGCGCGCCCGCGGGCAGCACGCGGTGCTCGAGTACCTCCTCGCCCGCGGCCGCATCCCGCTCGAGGAGCTGCGGGCCGCCTTCCCCTCCGGGCGGGCCGCCCTCTCGGCCCTGTGCCAGAAGGGGCTCGCCCGCGTCGACGCCGAGACCCCGCTCCCGGGCGGACTGCTCCCCGAGGCGGCCTCCGCCCCCCCGGAACCCTCGCCGGAGCAGGCCCGGGCCCTCGCCGAGCTCGCCGGCGCCCTCGAGGCGCGCGCCTTCGCGCCCTTCCTGCTCCACGGGGTGACCGGCTCGGGCAAGACCGAGGTCTACCTGCGCACCATCGAGCTGGCGCTGCGCCAGGGCCGCGGGGCGCTGGTCCTCGTCCCCGAGATCGCCCTCACCCCCCAGCTGGCCGGTCGCTTCCGGGCGCGCTTCGCGGGGGCGGTGGCGCTCCTGCACAGCGGCCTCTCCGACCGGGAGCGCCACGCCGAGTGGCTCCGCCTGCGGCGCGGGGAGGCGCGCATCTGCGTGGGCGTCCGCAGCGCCGTCTTCGCCCCGGTGCAGGACCTGGCGGTCCTGGTGGTCGACGAGGAGCACGACCCGTCCTTCAAGCAGGAGGAGGGGCCGGCCTACCAGGCCAGGGACCTGGCGGTGGTGCGCGCCAAGCAGGCCGGGGCGGTGTGCGTGCTCGGCTCGGCCACCCCCTCGCTCGAGTCCATCGAGAACGCCCGGCGCGGGCGCTATCGCCTGCTCGAGCTCAGGAACCGGGTCGACGACCGTCCCCTGCCGAGCGTCGAGATCGTGGACCTCGGCGCGCTCCGTCGCGGCGGCCTGGCCGTGGGGGAGGGCCTGCTCTCGCCGCCCCTGGCGGCGGCGCTGGCGGAGACCACCGCGCGCGGCCAGCAGGCGATCCTCTTCCTCAACCGCCGCGGCTTCCAGACCCTGGTCGTCTGCGAGGCCTGCGGCCGCGAGGAGCGCTGCCCGAGTTGCTCGGTCTCCCTCACCTACCACCGGCGCCGCGGCGTCCTCCTCTGCCACTACTGTGGGCGGGTGGAGCGCATCACCGCCGCCTGTCCCACCTGCGGCGGACCGCGGCGGGGAGTCGGGGTGGGCACCGAGCAGGTGGAGGCGGCGGTGCGGGACCTCGTGCCGTCGGCCCGGGTGGCGCGCCTCGACCGCGACGCGGTCGGCTCGGTCGGCGACGTGGCGGGGGTCCTGGCCCGCTTCGCCAACCGCGAGGTGGACGTCCTGGTCGGAACCCAGATGGTGACGAAGGGACACGACTTCCCCGGGGTAACGCTCGTCGGGGTGATCCTCGCCGACACCGCCCTGGCGCTCCCGGACTTCCGGGCGGCCGAGCGCACCTTCCAGCTGCTCACCCAGGTCGCCGGGCGGGCCGGACGGGGGTCCGAGGCCGGGCGGGTGCTCATCCAGACCTGGAACCCGACATCGCCCGCTATCGCCTGCGCGGTCCTGCACGACTACGCGGGCTTCGCCGAGGCCGAGCTCGCGAGCCGCCGCGCCTTGCAGTGGCCGCCCTTCACGCGGCTCCTGGCCGTGCGGGTGGAGGGCGACGGGCCGGGCGCCCGGGCCTGCGCGGAGGCGCTGGCGGAGGCGGCCCGGCCGGCCCTCTCCTCGGGCGGAGCGCTCGCCATGCTCGGGCCGGCGCCGGCCGCCCTCGAGCGCCTGCGCGGCCGCAGCCGCTGGCACCTCCTCTTTAGCGGGAACGGCCCCGAGCCGTTGCGGCGGGTGCACCACCTCCTCGCACCGGTGGTGCGCCGGCCACCCGGGGGCGCCACGGTCCGCTTCGACGTCGATCCCTACTCCATGCTATAGCGTCACCTTTCCGGCTCACCGCCGCCCGAGGCATACTTGGCGGGCGTGGCCCGCCGGATCCTGCTCCTCGACGACGACATCGCCCAGATCGCGGCGGTGAAGCGCGTGCTGCTCAAGGAGGGCTACCAGCCCCTCCTCGCCACCAACGGCTCCGACCTCAGGGCCCAGCTCGCCAAGGCCCGCCCTGAGCTCCTGCTCGTCGCCACCGACTGCGAGGGCCAGGAGGGCCTCCTCGTCGCCCGCGAGCTCTCGTCGGCGGAAGAGACCTGCGACATCCCCATCGTCCTCATCGGCGAAGGGGAGGTGGCGGGCGCGGTCGCCTCGCTCGCGAAGCCCATCGAGGCCGCGGCGCTCGTGGAGGCCGTGACGGACGCGCTCTCCCGCCCGCCCCCGGGCGGGACCTCCGAGCCTCCCGTCGAGCGACGCTCGGCGGCCGACGCTCTGCGGGCGCGCGCCGAGGAGCTGCGCCGGTCGCGCCCCACCCTCGTTCCCGCCCCCGAACCGGCGCCGCAGAAGGCGCCCCCTCCGGCGCCCATCGCCCTCTCCCGGCGCAGACCAGCGCCGCCCGGCCCGGTCGCCCCGCTCGAGCCCCCCCCCGCCTCGGTCGCCGCGGCGCGGGCGCCTGCCCCCGCCTCCCTCCTCGGGCCCGACCCCGCTCGCCCGGCCTCGCCCGCTCCGGCGCGGGAAGCCCTCCGCGAGGGCGCTCCGGCGAAGTCCTCCCCGGCGACCGGCTGGTTCGAGGGCGACGCGGTGGAGGAACCCGCTCCGGCCCCGCTGCAGGTGGAGGATTTCGCCGAGGCGGACGAGGAGCGCAAGGTCGCTCGCGAATCGGGGCGCGCGGTCGAGGTCCAGGTCCCCGAACACCTCACGCCGGTCCCGGCAGGGCCGCGCGCCGCCGCGGAGGAGGAGGCGGCCCGGGAGCTCCGCAAGGCCGCGCTCGCCGCCGCGCAGGCCGCCTTGGCCGACGACCTGCGCTCGGAGGCCGAGGCCGAGCTGCGGCGGCGGACCGCCGCCGAGAGCGCCCGGGCCACCCGGGCCGAGGCGCTCGCCGAGGCGGAGGCGAGGCGCGCCGCCGAGGCGGAGGCCGAGAAGGAGGCCGCCGCCGCCGA
>Ga0335077_10012654_pt1 | contig 10552 bp, 6 predicted proteins | sample Lox_Sample_31_FD_207151 | JGI IMG/M metagenome (GOLD analysis project Ga0335077, IMG submission 207151) | Soil microbial communities from Loxahatchee National Wildlife Refuge, Florida, United States - Lox_Sample_3.1 | ecosystem: Environmental > Terrestrial > Soil > Wetlands | place: USA: Florida...
CAATGATGGCCTGATTCAGCGGATGCGCCAGGCAGCCGATCATGCGATAGGCTGATCCGCGAGGCAATTCGGTATCGGAATCCAGCGTAATCACATAGCGCACGTCGGCAAGCACAGACAGGTCGCCCACTTTGATCGGGAAGCTGTCGTATTCGTGGCGTAGGTACTTATTCAGATCCATCAGCTTGCCGCGTTTCCGTTCCCAACCCATCCATACTTTTTCGTGGGGATTGTAGACGCGGTGCCGGTGAAGCATGAGGAATGATCCTTTGCGCTCTGCCGCATACTTGTCGTTCAACTTGCGCACGAGGTCCGCACAGAGATCGATGAGTGGACTGTCCTCGCGCGGGCTATGACGGGAATCAGGAAGATCGCTCAAGATTATGAAATGGACATTCCGATCGCGATTGCCAAGAAAGCGGACCTCGACGTCCTCGGCTAAGCGGTGGACTTGTTTCTCATTGAGCAGCAGTGTGGGAACACCTACGAGGGTGACGCAATCTTTCGGAACCCCCTCAGAGAAGTCGAGCTTCGGCAAAATCTGCGGCCGCAACAGCGAGGTGGTCAGATAATTCACCAGCAGCACGGCGCTCTGCGATGCGGGCAAGAATAAGGCGACAATCGCAAGAAAAATCAGATCTGGCGGACTGAAGCGATTCGTGATCAGGACCACGATGGCCGTGGTAATAGCGAAGGTGAGGATCTCAATTCCCGGCAGATAGTACTCGTCGGGATGGTTGCGCAGGAAATCCGCCGCGCGCTGCGCAAATGCAGGCCGAAAACGAACGCGCTGATGAAGGAGATTTTTCCCTTCCGCCAGTATGTAAAATCCGATATGAGAACGGCGGAGGTCCAAGCGTGGATCGCCGCTGTGCTTATCTGAAGCTTCGCGCGCCAAGGCTAAGGCGTGCCGAGCAACTTCCGTCTCCGTACAATCGCTGCGCCGGGCGATTTTGACCACTCTCTTGCGGTAGAGTTCGCGGCTTTCAAAATCCATTCGCGCATAAGCTCCTGCCGGATCCTGCCGCAAGATTCGGTCAAACAGGATCAGTGGCTCCAGCAATTCTTTCCAGGAAGCTTGCGTGGCCTCTCGCAGGCTGGTTATGCAAAAGCCAACGCCGTGTACACCATTCTTATCTTCGAGCACCTTAGCAGCGCGCCTGACGATTTCTTCGAGGAGAACCATTTTGAGAGCCGGCACTAGGGCAATTAGCTCTTTCATGTTCAGAATGGTGACTTCCTGGAAGGCAAGAATGTACCTCGTGAGTGCCGTTTCGCTGAATTGATATTGCAGGGCAGACAGAAATCCTTGCGCAAGGACAAGCGGCCTCGGCATTACCGTGTCGCCCTCAGCCATGACATGCGGAACTTTGCTCATGGCTTTGAGGCCGTCCACCATGCCATAAAGTTCCATGTCGACCAGGTTGATGTTGTCGTGCAGCCAGCGGAAGTCGTCGGCAACGGCAGCATCCGCAGCTAACGGAACGCGAAATGGCTGGAATTGAGTGGTGATCGCATCGCGCAATGTGCGGTAGCGCTCAAAGATAGCGTTGGAGGAACGAAGGCCGGGCACCCATGACAAGCTCTGAGCTAGTTCGACGGCATGGGCATGCAGAGCTTTTGCGTCATCGCTCTCGACCAAAGAGGGATCGCTCGCAGCAGCCTCCTGCAGCCGTTCAACCTCTTCGTTCATAATTTCCAGGTGCGTGTTCTCCGGCATGGGTTATGAGTCTCAGCGGTAACTGGCAGCTTGCAACTCGAACATCTCGGCGTAGCGTCCGCCGAGCAACGAGAGCTGCTCGTGCGTTCCTTCTTCTGCGATTTTTCCCTTTTCCAGTACTACGATGCGATCGGCCATTCGCACGGTCGAAAAGCGATGAGAAATAAACAATGCCATTTTTCCCGAGGTAAGTTCGGCAAAACGGCGAAACACCTCGAATTCACTGCGCGCATCCAGCGATGCCGTGGGCTCGTCAAGGATCAAGAGTTGCGCATCGCGGAGATAAGCACGGGCCAGAGCCACTTTTTGCCATTCGCCGCCCGACAGGTCAACGCCGCCTTCGAATCTTCGACCTAAGATCTGCTCGTAATGATGCGGGAGACGCTCGATCACTTCATCTGCCAAACTCTTATGGGCGGCATGACGTACAAGTGCAAGATTGTCTAGCTCCTGAATAAGCCCTGAGGCGATGTTTTCGCGGGCTGTCATCTCGTAGCGCATAAAGTCCTGAAAGATGACGCCGATCTCCCGGTAAAGGTCTTCCAGATCGTATTCGCGCAGGTCGATGCCATCGAGCAGGATTTGCCCCTCAGTAGGATCGTAGAGCCGCGTCATCAGCTTGACAATGGTCGTTTTACCCTCTCCGTTCTCGCCGATGAGGGCGACCCGCTCGCCGGGGTGGAGATGAAAGTTCAGGCGATTGAGGACCATGCGCTCAGTGCCCGGATAACGGAATGAGACATCGCGGAATTCGAAGCCCAGCCGAATTGGGCGAGGAGCGGCAACGGCGTTTGGTTTGGAGTGGATGGTTGGCTGCATCCCGAAGAAAGCGAGCAGATCGGTGAGAAACAGCGCCTGGTCGGCAATTCCAGCCAAAGTGGAGAAGACCTGCTGGATATTTAAGCTGGCCTGCTGGATCGCTCCTGCAAGTAAAGTCAGGGTACCGATGCTGAGGACGAGAGTGACCGTGCGCCAGATCACCCAGGCATATGCGGCGTAGTAGCCGAGAGTACCGATGATTGACAACGCCGCACCGGCGATGAGACGCCTGCGGGCCAGCGACACGTCTTCGGAATAGATCCGGTTAGAAAGATTGGTAAAGCGCTCCGTCAGGTATGCACTAAGACCAAAGAGCTTCAGCTCTTTGGCGGCTTCTTTGCTGCCGCCTAATACCCGCAGATAATCGAGTTGCCGCTTGATAGGAGTCTGGCTAAAGTTCTTGGCGTAGCCCAAAAATGCGAAATGACTTTCGCCCAGAAATGCGGGTAGCACGCCAGCGATGAGCAGGAGCATCAGCCAAGGCGAGTAAACGATGATGGTGGCCGACATCGTAATGGCCGTGATCAATTGCTGGACTAACCGGCCAATGGACTGAATCATGCCCAGGCGATCAGTGGCTTGGACCCGAGCACGTTCGAGGCGGTCATAGAATACCGGATCTTCATAGGCAATCAGATCCAATTCGGAGGCATGCTTCATGACAGCGATGCTGACGTGCCGCGTATATTTGTCCGCCAGCAAGGAGTCCAAGAAGTCAATTCCGCGGCTCAGAATGCTGAGGAAAACGGCGACTCCGAACTCGGCAACCACCAACCACCAAAAACCACGATTCACGGGCTGGTGTGCAGAGACAGAGTGCACAATGCGGTCGATGATTAGCTTGGTGATCCAGAGCAGAGCAACCGGCAGCACCGCTGCAAAAAGGCGGAAGACCAATCCGAGAGAGACGACCACCGGACCTGATTCCCAGACAATCTTCAGGACGGGCGGGAGATTTCGCAGCGCCGCTAAGCGCTCCTGCCACGCGTTCCGAAACTTGTTCTGCGCCATATTGATCTTAAGATGTCTAGATCTGCTGCGTCAGGTCGGTGCTCAAAATATGATTATCTGCTACGCGGCGTGCCATATCAAAGATGCACAAAGCTACCACAAGGTTTGTGCGCACAACAACTTATGCAGAGTGGTCGCCTCTTCTTCAGGGCTCCGCGGACACAGCAGACCAGTAAGCAACAGTTGCAGGTTTAGACCCAGTTCGCGGTTTCAAAATTGGCGCCCTATCACGCTGGGAAGTTTGCTGCCACGAGCATCGTTAAGGTGTTCACCTTATTACGGTAGTTATTCAAAAGGCTCTCCCGCTCTCAACAGTCGAGCGTTTTCGTACTAAGCTTTAGCACTGCAGAGAAAAGCTGCACTGCCTCCGTTTCTGGAAAATTTTTCGCGTTGGGGTGAAAAATCTGTACTTTCCAGTGACTTAGGCAGCCGGCAATCGGCTTCTCTGAAGCATAATTAAAGCAATCCTTCTTCATGCGTTGGGACAGACGTAAATTCTTGCGGGCCGTTGCCACCGGCTCGATTGTGCTGCCTTTGACTAGCAAAGGCTGGGCTTCCAAGGCTCTGCTTTCCCTGCCATCCTCTGAACACGAAGCTGACAATTCCCTGCTGGAAGAGCTCCAGCGAGCTGCATTTGAGTATTTCTGGAATGAGGCTGATGCGCACACCGGGCTGGTGCGTGATCGGGCAAATGCCGACGGAATTGACGCTCGCGTGACAGCCAGCATCGCAGCCACCGGTTTTGGACTTACGGCTCTATGCATCGGGCATGAACGCAACTACCGAGATCCACTCGAAATCACGGAACGCGTGCGCACAACTTTGCACTTCCTGCTGAACGAGGCCCAGCAGGTCAATGGCTTTTTCTATCACTTCGTTGACATGCGGAACGGGAAGCGGCTGGGATTCTCTGAAATTTCGCCGATCGACATGGCGATTTTGCTTTGCGGAGTGCTGACCTGTCGCGAAGCCATCAACGATGGGGAAATCCGTCGCGATGCGACTGAACTGTATGAGCGTGTCGACTGGCCGTGGCTTTTGAATAGTGGCGACACCTTCTCCATGCACTGGACTCCGGAACTGGAGTTTAGCCCGAAGCGCTGGGACGCTTACTGCGAGTCGATGATGCTCTATCTGCTGGCGATGGGATCTCCCACGAAGCCGATTCCGGTTCGTTCCTGGGAAGCTATTAGCCGGCCTTACATCGTATATCAGGGATACCGCTATATCTCGATTCCCGCGCCGCTGTTTGTGCACCAGTTTTCCCATGCATGGTTCGATTTCCGGGCAAGGCGCGACCAGCACGCTGATTATTTTGAAAATTCTGTAATCGCGTGCCGTGCGCATAGGAGATTTTGCGAGGAGTTGAATTCCGAGTTTCCTTGCTATTCGAGTAAGGTGTGGGGCATCACGGCCTCCGATTCCCATCGCGGTTACGTCGCATGGGGCGGGCCACCACTACTAGGCCCGATTGACGGAACGATCGTTCCCGCGGCATCGGCTGGATCGCTTCCCTTCCTGTTTTCCGAGTCACTAGAGGTTTTGAGAAATTTGCGTGCGTACTATGGAAAACAAATTTGGAAACGCTATGGATTCGTCGATGCGTTTAATCCTTTGAGCGGCTGGGCAAGTTCGGACGTAATCGGCATCGATGTTGGGATCAGCATGCTGATGGCCGAAAACGCGCGCACCGAATTTGTTTGGAATACCTTTATGCGAAATCCCGAGGTGCGGACTGCCATGGAATTGGCCGGATTTCGCGCCGAGTCTTCTTCAGTCGCCGCCAAGTACGCGACCCCAATGTTGAGCTAGTCAGTAAAACGTCATTTCAACTCAATCACTGCCAGGCCGTTAGCTGGAAGCACTATTGTCAGCTCGCCGTTTTTGATGTTCTCAATTTCCGGTGATGGCAGTTGGGCCGCCTCGCGCAATTCTTCCAGTTGGGCTTGGGTTGGATAACGGGGCGAGCCCATCTTCTCGTACGCGGAATGAACATCGCCGTGATCGTGGTCAACGCGCGAAATTGATGCGCGATGGAGATCACCTGCATTCTTGAAACGAATGGTGACAGTTTTGGACTGGGCGCTTTGCTCGGGCGGTACCAGGTTCCATACGGCTGTGACGAGGGTCCGATCGGGACGGCGTGTGACGAGAGCTGAGCTGGAATCCAACGCAAGCCGCTCGTTGCCAAGGGCGTGCAACACTTGGAATACGGCGAAGGCGGGTTTGGGAATACCCTCTTCAGCCATTAGCCCATATCCGCCGTAAAAAGGCGTTTTGACGACACCTTGCTCCTCGAAAACATCGGAGAACGTCCAGTAGGACATTTCGTTGACTATTCCATCGCACTGGCGGATTGTGTCTGCGAGCCACGGGCCCATGTAGATGGAGTCGGTCACTGCGAGTTCTGTCGCATAACTGGCGTTGTACTCACTGAAGATGACAGGGAGATCGGTCCGCGCCGAAGCTGCCACTTGATCGTGGACTTTTTTCGCGGCGCGACAGACCATTTGATCGCGGGGGATGTTTTCGTTTGTGCCGAAAACGTTTTGTGCGGTGTCGTTGCCGTAGACGTGGGTTGAAACGAAATCGACGGGAACGTGGTTATGCACGCAATGCGCGATGAAGGCATCGACCCAGGCGGCTTGGGCGGTAGCCGGGCCGCCGATGCGTAGTCGTGGGCTGACGCGCTTCACGGCCGCGGCAGCTTGATCATAGAGCTGCCAGTAAGTCTCCTGCTTGGGTTCGCCGGCCCAGAAATCGATATTGGGTTCATTCCAGACCTCGAAATACCATTGGGCGACTTCATCAACTCCGTAGCGATCCACTAAATGTTTTGTGAACTGAAACACCAGATCTTCCCACCGGCTCCAGTCTTTGGGAGGAGAAACGTTGGGCTTGTACCAAAAAGCCTGATGAATATCTTTCGCGGCCAGCTTGTTGGGCATGAAACTCAGTTCGACGAAAGGGCGAATGCGGTTCTGCAGCAGGCCGTCGTAAATCTGATCGACATACGAGAAGTTGTAGACGGGGTTGCCGTGGGTGTCTTCGTCGTAAATGCCGACTTCATCGTGAAAAATGGCATGGAAGCGGACGTACTGAAAATCGGTAACATTTTCGACCGAGCGAAGATCGTCGCGGTAGCTTTCCCGCAATGACAAAATCGCGCGGCCGGATCCGAACATGTGTTCCCAAAAATGAGGAAACGGGTGCGCACGCGCGGAGGCGTCAATGGTGAGGACTTCTGGCTGGGCTGGGGCGGTTTGCGACCAGATAGGAGTTAACGAGATGAAAACGATGGCGGTGATCAAATAAAGATTTTTCATGACGGTTTTGGGCTAACTCGCAAGGATAACTCAGGAACGCGGATCCGACTTACAGCCATAAGGACCAAATAGTATCAACGCACGTGTGAGTGATGGCTGAAGCGGCGACTCGATGGCGGGACGACCAAGCTCTTCCATAGAAAATGCCGGCAATTGCGGCAAGCAGAACATAACGCCAGTTGAAATGAATTGAGCGCTTATTGAAATGGGAGAAACCGAAAATGAGTGCGGTGAGGATTAGCGCCGAGCGGGATCCAATCCGGCGTTCCAACAGATTCTGCAGCCATCCCCGGAAGAAGATTTCTTCCGGAATGGCAATGAGAAAAAAAGTGAACACTAGACTCAATGCCGCTGAACTCGTTTTCGGGACACGGTGATGAAACTCAAGAAATCCGAGGAAGAGGCCAAGCGGAATGGCGATCGGCGCGAAGAATGCCAGTTCGCGGAAGCCGATCACAAGATCTTTTACGTGGATTCGCAGATCGAAGCCGGCGTTCGAAAGCTGGCGAATCACTAGGAATCCGTACAGAGCGGAATCAAGAAGGATCAGCTTGCTTATTACGGAAAGATGAGCTGGCCACGCCGATTCGAGCCACCTGAGATCGACTGCCAATCCGAGTACCGCGAGGACCGCGAAATCTCTCCAGTCGCCATTTTGTTGAGGATCAGCCTGTCTGGCATGCAACAGCAGAACCGCGATGATGATGGGCAGTCCAAAGTAAATCACTAACCAATTACCGCGGCTCCAATGAGATCCGGCGAGTGCGTAGGGCACTCCAAGAATTGCCGGGACAATCAGGCGTAGCGTGAGGGGGATCTTTTGGAGAGCCCGCACGATCCAATCTCCGGCAAAACCGAAGGCAAAAATGGGAGCTACGGCCCAGATGAGGGCCGCAATCACGTTGGGAGTCCAGATGTGCACAGGTTGATCCTAACGGATGACACGGTATGACGTTTACTTTCTCGCTCCCGCACCTTCGTGCCGTTTGCTTGTGAGTAGGATTTCGAGTAATCTGCGCTTACACCGGAAAGGAGGTGGTCTGATGACAAGTTCTGACTGTAGTGGTAAATGTTTCAAAAGACCAGGTGAGGTGGCTGAGACTTAGAGCAGGTCGCTCTAAGCGGGGCTTTCGGTGATAAGACGCCGGAGGCTACAGCCCGCACACTACCGGTGAGTTTGGATTCGATCCGCCCAGCATTTAGGTCGTGCCGGGAACCCGGAGTTGCCGAAGAGGCCACGTAGAGTGACCACCTCTTGGTCAATCCCAAACAGTCCACCGGGCGGCCCGTGCCGAAAAGCGCGGGCCGTTCTGTTTTTGGGCTTATCGAAATATATATCCCAGTTCCCAGCCTAACCTCGCAACCGCGCTCGGTTAGGATGGGGCACCCGGGAGGCAAGCGCGGCTATCGCGTCGCTCCAAACGTGCAGCTCACTCGGGATGCAACTTAAGTTGAAGGATCTTTGTTTTCCCAGGTTAGCTCGCAAACTTCGCTCGCGGAACCTGGGCCACCCCGCGCGCTCGCGGAACCTGGGCCACCAGTCGAGGAGATTTTTGTAGCTAGCTCAGACCCCATCTTGTTCAGTCAAATCTTTGCAGTACTCGCGAATGCGGTCCCGCAGCTCGGAAGAAATACCGAAAAATTCGAAGCCGTGCTGCAGGCGGTCGCGCCATCTGACGACAGCACGCACCGAAATAGGTTGTGGCTCGGATGGGATCGAAAATTGCAGATCGACCACCTCTGCAACTGCTAGCTCCCTGGCGATGATGGCCCCTAGCCCCGCTTCACCAATCTGATTGCACAAGCCAGTGACCTCGAAATGGCCTCTTGGACCAAGCACCGAAACCGTCAGCTTCAGCTCCGTGTGGTACCTGGGGAAGCGCCGTTTATATTGTTGACCTCGTGCGAGCGTGGGCCCAGGCAAGCTAGTTCTATCTGATGACACAGGATCGTTTGACACAGGATCGTTTGCTGGAAAAAACGCGAAGGTTGCAAAATAAACCGTTTTCAGGGTAACACGACATCGCGAAGTACGACAGTAGCCCCAAGGGGAGCGGCTGGCTTCGGGAGAAACTCCCTGCAACTTCTCGACCCCTAAGCTCGCAAGCAGGTCTCGGCTTTGTCTTCCCAGGTTAGCTCGCAGAATGCGCTCGCGGAACTTGGGGCACCGGTCACGATGAGTCAGAGGATTTTTCTGAACGCTTTTCGAAGCCGAGCTGGATGACTCCGGCGGTGTCTTTAGCGAGTTCAAGGCTGGGGATTTCTTCTTGTCGAAACCAGCGTACTTCGGCGGCATCGGCGGCCGCCTGCGCCTCGCCGGAGAGGCGATGGCAGAGAAAATCGATCAAGACATAGTGATACAGGGTACGTTGGTCAGCATCGCGCAGAATTCTGTCATAGACACCGAGAAGGGCGGTGGGTTCTACCCTGAGGCTGGTTTCTTCCAAAACTTCACGGACCGCGGCTTCGCGCAGAGTTTCGCCTACTTCCAGCACCCCGCCTGGAATAGACCACTCACCGGCCAGCGGCGCGTGTGCGCGCTTTACGAGCAGCACCCGGTTATCTTCGACGATGATTGCACCCACGCCGACAAAGGGCCGGTCGGGGTATTCGCGTTGCATGATTCGTGGCTGTACGCCCGAGAGATTCTAATGCAGGCCCATGGCAGTTGGCACTTAGCATCTAGTACGTTTGTCTCCGAATGGTCTGACTTCGAAGGACACAGTTAGAATGGTTCTCGTGGCACTGGAAGAATACAAACGCAAACGGCGGTTCGAGGCGACACCGGAGCCTCCGCCGAAGGTAGAGAAGAAATCCAAGCACAGGTTCGTGGTTCAGAAGCACCGCGCAACGCGGCTGCATTACGACTTCCGGCTGGAGTTGGATGGCGTTCTCAAGTCATGGGCGGTGCCGAAAGGGTTGTCGCTCGATCCCGCGGACAAGCGTCTGTCGATGCAGGTGGAAGATCATCCGGTTTCATATTTTGATTTTGAAGGGATCATTCCGGAAGGAAATTACGGCGCGGGCACGGTGATGGTGTGGGAAGTGGGGACCTGGGAGCCGCTGTCGCCTCAGCCAGTCAACGGCAAGTACGTTCCTGGAACGGACGCCGAAGCAAGGCAAATGCTGGAGAAAGGCGACTTGAAGTTTCGCCTGCATGGCAAGCGCCTGAACGGTGACTTCGCGCTAATTCATATGAAGTCGAGGCGTCCGGGAAGCAAGGGCACCGAGTGGCTGATGATCAAGAAGCATGACGAATATGTAGTGCCGGGATTTGATGCCGAGAATTACGACACATCTGTGCTCAGCGGCAAGACCATGGCGCAGATTGCCGGGGATGAAGGTGCGGCGGAGTGGGAAAGCAGTCGTAAAGCAACCCGCGGAAAGCCGAAAGCCCCGTGGTTGGCCGAGACGCTGGCAAAGCTGGATAAAAAAAAACGAAAAAAGAGCGCACCCACAGAGGGCGCAGAAAATCTTGAAAACGAATTAACCGCAGAGGACACGGAGGGTAAAGAGAAGGCTCGGGTGAATGCGGGTAGAAAGAACTCCCCTGCTTTTACGGTCAAAAGGAAAAATCGATCGACCCCTGTGGTTGCTAAGCTGCAAGGCGTGGCCAAACGGGCTATGCCCACCGAAATCCATCCCATGCTGGCGACAGCAACTGACAGGGCTTTTG
>Ga0335077_10012655_pt1 | contig 10551 bp, 7 predicted proteins | sample Lox_Sample_31_FD_207151 | JGI IMG/M metagenome (GOLD analysis project Ga0335077, IMG submission 207151) | Soil microbial communities from Loxahatchee National Wildlife Refuge, Florida, United States - Lox_Sample_3.1 | ecosystem: Environmental > Terrestrial > Soil > Wetlands | place: USA: Florida...
CCTGCGGGTCGAGGCTCAGTCGGTCGAGCACGGCGAGCGCCTTGGACCAGTCGATGGTCTCGGCCACGCCGGGCAGCTTGAACAGGTCCAGTCCGCGCAGCTTCTGCACGAATGCGACGACCTGGCGTCAGGTGATCGTCACCCATGACGGCGTTGATGCGTCTCCGGCCCCGTGTCTTCACCGCGACGCGACACCGTCACCGACGATCCCGCCGACCGGGACCCAGCGGGTTCCGTCGAAGCGCACGAGCTGAAACTGGCTGATCGGAGTGTGACGAGTCGGGCTGGTGCTCACGCGTATTCCCGGCAGCAACATCGGCATCTGGAGGGCGTTCAAGCTGAGTGCTTGCCGCATGACGTTGTCTCGGCTCAGGTCCTCGCCGCACCTCCGCAGCACCTCGACCATCAGCTGGGCCCCGGTGTAGGCGTTCGCGTTGAGCGGGTCCCTCGGGTCGCCCTCGGGGTAGTAGCGCTTCATGAATGCGATGTAGGCCTGCATTCCCGGGTCGTCTTTCCATGCCGAGTCACTGGGATCTTTGAACCACTTGACCGCCATCACGCCTGTTGCGACGTCCAGCCCCACCGGCTTCATGACCTGCTCGACGTTGGCCGAGGGCGAGAACACGAACCGCAACGGCTGCCAGCCGATCGCGGCGGCTTTTCTGAGAGCCTGCACAGCGAAGCGCGGCAGCGCGAACACCATCAACGTGTCCGCGTGGGCGCTGTAGAGTGTCACGATCTGCGAATCCACTGTCGGGTCACTTACCTCGTAGCTCGCCTCGGCAACGACCCTTGAGTCAGCGCTTGCGCCGAAGCCTTGTCGCAATCCCTTCAGAAGATCCTTACCGAAGTCGTCGTTCTGGTAGAGCACGGCCACCTTCGCGTTCGGCCGAGCGCTTAGGACGTATCTGGCAAACGTCTTTCCCTCCGCGGTGTAGGCCGGGATCAGCGGTACCGTCCATGGGGCTCCATCCGAATCCCTGAACTTCTCGGCGCCCGACAAGATGAACAGCTGCGGGACCTTTCTGCCGTTGGCATATTTGTAGATCGCAGAGTTGGGCGCCGTCCCCAGCGTCTTGAACAGGGCCAGCACCTGCTCGTCTTCGATCAGCTTGCGAACTTGCTCCACCGTCCTGGGGGGACTGTAGCCGTCATCCAGGCTGATGAGCTTGATCGTCCGGCCGTTGACGCCGCGTTGCTCGTGATTGATTTTCGTGAAGTAGGCGAGGTCTGTCTTGCCCTCGGTGCTCAAGCTGGATGCAGGTCCACTGTACGGCATGGTCTGTCCCAGCTTGATCTCCGTATCGGTAACGCCAGGGCCGTAGGTCCTCTGCGCCGCCGCACCCGCGGCAAGCAGCGCTCCGAGAAACAGGCAAGCGAAAGGCAGGCGAGTGATCGTGGTCATTTCCTCCTCCTTTGTGGGAACCAGCCTCATAGACCTGCTGGGCCGCACCTCAGCGCTCTCGTAGAGCACCGCCACCGAGCTCAGCCCGGTGTCCACTATCGCCTGCCATAACCTACTGCGGGCTTACCGATTCTTTAGGAAAGCCGACGCCGCTGCCGGTGATTTAGCTCTTTCGCAGCGCTTGGTACAGATTCTCCGTCTCCGTCGACGGGCGTGTGCCGAGGACGATCGACAGGGAATCGCGACAGCGGCGGTAGACGTTCATTGCCTCCGCTCGGTCGCCGCGCCGCTGATGGCACACCATCAGTCGCCGGTACAGCGGTTCTGCCAGCGTGTCGAGCTCTAATCCCCGCTGATACAGCGCGGCAGCCCCACTCCAGTCTCCAGCATGCTCGAGTTGCGCGCCTGCTTCGCAGAGCGCCCTCATGAATTTGCTGCGCAAGCGGTTGCGTGGCGCGATGAGCCAAGGTTGCTCGCCGTCCTGTGCAAGGAAATGACCCCGATAGAGTCGAAACACTCGCTCCGCAATCTCTTGCCACGCCGCGGCCCGGTCGATCAGTCGTTCGAGCGCGACCGCATCCACCCAGCACAGCTGCGGATTAAGCCCGAGCTTGCCATGCTGCAACTCGATCGCCCCATCATGGGCCAGCAGCTTGCGCAGCCGATGGAGCGTGATGTCAAACGCGTTCTGCGCCGCGTCTCCCTCAGCGTCCGCCCACAACAGCTGCTTCACTGTCCCGGCGTCCACCTCGGTTGCACCTAGCGCGACAACCGCCTTGAGCAGCTCCAGCGGCTTCTGCTGCACTTTGCCGGCGAAGGCAACTGGCTTACCGTCTTTGTAGAGGGCGAAGCGGCCCAGGGTTTCGATCCGGATTGGCCACGGCCAATCCTCGACATCAGGTGATGCCGGAAGCAGCCCGTGTCGCCGGACCAGCTGCTGCACAGTCGCGACCGCGACGCCCGCGCGCAACGCCTCCTCGCACAGAGCCGGGACCATCTGTCCGGCCAACAACAGGTGGAACAAGCCTCCTCCCGACGCGCCGCCCAGTCCCTTCTCGAGCAGACGCTGCGCGCTCTCGCCGTCTCCAGTCCGCAGGGCGGCGTACGCTCCGAGAAGCAGCAGTTCGTAGGAGTAGTGCTGCAGGAAAGTTCCCGAGATCAGCCGCGCCGTCTCCTCGATCTGGCGCTGCGCTGCCGCGATATCGCCGAATTCGATCAGCGCATATGCATACGGGAGGCTGAACTCGACCGCAGCCCAGAGGTTTCCCCCGCGCTCGAACGCATCGCGGGTGAGCCGGATCGCAGCCAGCATCTCCTCGCTGTCGCCGCGCTGGGCCGCGACCCTGTAGCGCGCGAAGTTGATCAGCGCGTCGTGGAAAGGTTGACCGGGCCGCGCCGCGCGCATCAGCTCCGCCGCGCACCGTTCCGTCTCGGCAGCGTCGTGCCTGAGCAGGCCCGCGTCTACCCGATAGCTGTACACCAACACCTTGCCTGCATGCGCGCCAAGGTCGGAGGTCAGCGCCTCTGCGCGATCCAGGGCACCGTCGGCACCGGCGCAGTCGGCTTGAAACAGATGATAGTGTGCCAGCCGCGCCCACCAGAACAGCTGAGTAAGCGGCGTCACACCCGGATGCTTGACGAGTAGGGACACCGATTCGATGAGCCTTTGTGCCGGCTCCACCTGGTTCGCGTAGGTGTAGTACTGCAACAGCCACGTGCCGGCGCTGACTCTTCGGTTTGCGTCGATCTCGGCTTGGAGCAGACTGTCGATTCGCTCCAGGCATACCGGGAGCAATGCATGCTTCGGCTCCCGGTAGAAGATCGCGAGCAGCAAGCTGGCATAGGCGCGCAGTTCGGCCTCGGCGGAAGGGAAGACCGAACCGATTGCCAGCAAGCGCTCCATGACGACGATCCAGGGATCGAGCTCGCGCAGGCTGCGGTATTCGTAATAGTGGGCTTCCATGATGCCGGCCGCGGCGTGCAGCTGGCCACTCGCGTCGGCCCTCGATTCGAAGTCCGTGTACGCCGGCTCCAGCTCTTTTCGCGCGGCCACCTGATCGATCGGGATCAGCGCGGTCCCCAACCAGTATCGCAGCCACGGCGTCGAGGAGATCAGGTCGCGCGGCAGCGCGTCGATCCATTCCCGCAACGTCTGCAAGCGACCCTGCGCCAGAAGCCGTGGGGCGTGAGCCAAGACCAGCGCAGCTGTTGCGTCGAACCGTCCGGCATCGCGATACAGCGCGACCGCGTCTTCGACGTGTCCGGATGCTTCCAACAGGGCGGCCGCATCGGCTGCCAGCTGGGCGCGCCCTCGGCCGTGTATAGCTCGCGCGCGCGGGCCAGCAAGAACTCGCGAAACAACGCGTGATACTGATAGATCGGCTCGCCGTCCACCCTGCGGTCGGTGAACAGGTGCCGGCGGTAGAGCCACTCCAGGAGTTTCCCTGCACCGCTGTTGCCGGTGAGCTTCTCCGCCATGGTGGGCGTGACTTGCGGCAGAAATGCCGTGCAGATCAGTACATGGCGGTTTTCGGGTGCGGTCTTCTCGAAGATCACTCCCGAGAGATAGTTGAACACCGCCTCGCGGGTCTCTGCGTCGATCGCCTCGGGTGCCAGTCCGGCGCGCTTCAAGCGCTCTACCATCAGTGTCAGGCCGGCCGCCCAGCCGTTCGAGTTGCGGTGTAGCCGCACGAGCATGTCCTCGTCGAGCGCGAGCTTCGAGCCGGCGATCTGGCGCGTTTCTTCGAGCGTGAGCTTGAGCTCCGGCCAGTCTATGGTTGCTACGCCGGATGCGAGCGCGATCCTGGAGAGGCAAGGCGGCGGATCCGAGCGGCTGACGACGATCAGGTTGTGGCCTTCCGGGATTTCCGAGGCGGCCGCCTCGATCACCTGGTGAAGCGCCCCCTCGACGGCGACCTCCTGGTAGTTGTCCAGTACCAGAGCGGCCGTCTCGGGTAGGCGGCGGAACAGTTCGCGGAAGAACCTGCGGCTGAATCCTTCCAGGTCGGGCAGATACTCCGGGGCCAGCACCGGTAGCGGCCGATGCTTGCCGGATCCCGCTCTGGTGGCCGCTAGCCCAAGGTAGTAGAAAAAGGTGGCGGGGTCGGCATCCCCTGAGTCGACCTGGTACCAGATGCCGGCGATCTCCCGTCCCTCCAGCCAACTCGCTACCAGCGTGGTCTTGCCGGCGCCAGGCGGACCGCAGACCCAGATGACAGCGTGCTCGCGACGCTCATCCAGCAGTTCGAACAGCCGAACGCGAGGCAACACTCCGAATAGCCGTGGCCGACTGATCTTCGGCAACGCGCTCGGCTGTCTCGCCATGCACGCCTCCCATCTCGGGGCGCGGCGCCCCGATAACCTCGCTGCGTGGGGACCGTCTCCTCCGCCTGCGATCGTATCCGAAACACACTTACCTCGGACTTACCGATTTGCGAACTCGGGGCCGGGGTTGTTGGCCGTCGTCCCGGTGACATTTCGGCGCGGAACGCTGGCCCTCTGTCTGAAGTGGAACCGACATGAAACCAGTTGCGGAGGGCTTCATCGTGGCAACGGCGCCGAACCTTCGCCTGGCTGCGTTGCCGCCACCGCTAAGCCCTGCCGGTTCTGCGCTGCCGTCGCGGGCCAGGCGCCGCCGGAGCGGCGACACGGTGAAGTGATCCCTGACGCCGCAGCGCCTTAGCGGGCGACCCTCGCTCCCCTGTGCGCGCGTCGCCGCGGCCGGGCGCCGTTTCAACGACTTCCGTTCTTGCTGATCCGTGTTGAGGAGCCCGATGAGATCATTGCGCCTGTCGTGGCACATCAGAAGCGGGCACTCGGGCTCCGACGACCATTTACAAGGTCTCCGGTTACGTTGTTCGTCCCCCGTCCACTACCAGGCCGCGCGGTTCTTTTCTGCGCGCCGTCGCGCGGCTCGCGCAGACACGGCGCCAGGATTGCCGGAGCAGACCCCAGCTGTCGGCGTAACGTACATGACTGATCCGGCCTTGCAGGCCCACGTCGAGCTCGGCGAAACAGATCCCACCATCCTGATAGTCCGGATGACGGATCGCCGACCACAGCGACGTCAACCGCCCGAGCACAGTGCCCGTTCCAGTTCAGGAGGTTGCCAGAGCATCTGGCCGGTGTTACCCTAGTGCCACCTCCAATTCATTCACAAGAACATGTCCGCGACCACCACCCTGAAGCTCCCTCCAGAGCTCAAGGCCCGGATCCTCTCGCTTGCGGGGCAAACCGGGCGCTCGCCCCACAGCCTCATGCTGGAGGCCATCGAGCGGCACATCGAGTACGAGGAACGCGTAAGGGATTTTGTCGAGGAAGCGCTCGCGGCAGACCGCGAGATCGAGCGCTCCGGGGAGGTGTACGCCGCGGATGATGTGCACACGTGGCTGGAGCGGATCGCGCAAGGTAAGAAAGCCGCTAGACCGAAGCCGTGCCGCGGGTAGTCTACTCTGCGCGTGCAATTGCACATCTCCAGCGTCTGTTCGAGTTCTTGGCCGAGGAGGACGCGGCGGCGGCGGCGGCAGGAGCCTCAGCAATCCGTTCGGCGATTGACGTGCTCGCGGAGCACCCGTGGATCGGCCGCCCTCATTCCCATGATCTGCGAGAACTGGTGATCTCCTTTGGTAGCACCGGGTACCTCGCGCTGTATCGAGTTGTGCCGTCCACAGGTGAGGTGCGTATCTTGGCGGTCAGGCATCAACGCGAGCTGGGCTATCGACCGCGCTGACCGACGTTGCTCACTGCGGATTGTGGTCGAGCTCTCGTGCGACTCCGCTTCTTGCGTCGCAGTCTATTGAGCCTCGCGAAATTGCCTAACACGAGCCACATCACCCCCGGCTTTCGGCCGACCCCTCCTCGCGAGAGGGGAGAGTTTTTTTCCCCTCCTGCCCGAGGAGGGGTGACGCGCGCAGCGCGATGGGGTGGTTAGGTATTTAGGCAAGCGTCAATAGGCGCCAGTCCGCCGGAGCGGTGCGCGCACATCAAGCCGATCGACAGAAGTCTCGTGCTCGTGATTCGTCGTTAGCGGGAGGCGCGCTGCGGAGGAATGTAGTCCTATCGGAAGCGCCCACCGGCCGCTGATCATGTCATTTGCTGACTGTTGGGGTATCCGTGCGAGCGGCGATGCGCTGGCCGGAGCCCTGGAGGTCCCGAGGCAGCGTGACCGGCGTGGGCCTCGAACCTGATACAAATCCTTATTGGCGTACGCTGAGGAGCAGGGCCGATGGGGCCCACACCCAGTCGCGCCATCCCTAACGAGCTGATGAAAGGAGCGACGACCGGACGCGACCCGGGCGCCTACGCAGTGAGGTTATCCGCGATACCCTAGCGTAGGAAGTCGATCCTCGCTCTGCCGTGTGAGGGTTGGCGCTATTGCCCCGCGAGCTCCGACCGCACGTCGTCCAACAGCCGCGCCGCCTCGCTGCCGCGCACGCGTGCGATGTCGTCCTGATATTTGAGCAGCGTGCCGAGCGTGTCGTTGATGACCTGCGGGTCGAGGCTCAGTCGGTCGAGCACGGCGAGCGCCTTGGACCAGTCGATGGTCTCGGCCACGCCGGGCAGCTTGAACAGGTCCAGTCCGCGCAGCTTCTGCACGAATGCGACGACCTGGCGCGAGAGCTCGCGCGGCGCTTCCGGCGCTTTGCGCGCGAGGATCTCCAGCTCGCGCGCCGCAGTCGGGTAGTCCACCCAGTGGTACAGGCAGCGGCGCTTGATCGCGTCGTGGATCTCGCGCGTGCGGTTCGAGGTGATCACCACGATCGGCGGCTCCTGCGCGCGGATGGTGCCGATCTCGGGGATGGTGACCTGGAAGTCGGACAGCACTTCCAGCAGATACGCTTCGAAGGGCTCGTCGGTGCGGTCGAGCTCATCGATGAGCAGCACGGGCGCCGCTCCCAGCGAGCCTTCCAGCGCTCTGAGCAGGGGACGACGGATCAGAAAGCGCTCCGAGAAGATGTCCTGACCCAGCGCCTCGCGGGAGTGCACACCCTCGGCCTCGGCCAGGCGGATCTCGATCATCTGCCGGGAATAGTTCCACTCGTACACCGCGGATGCGATGTCGAGCCCCTCGTAGCATTGCAGCCGGATCAATTCGCGGCCCAGGATGCGGGCCAGGACCTTGGCGATCTCGGTCTTGCCCACGCCCGCTTCGCCTTCCAGGAACAAGGGGCGACCCATGCGCAGCGCCAGAAACACGGCGGTGGCGAGACTGCGCTCGGCAACGTAGTCGCCGGAGGCGAGCAGCGCGACCGTATCGTCGATGGAAGCGGGGAGCGCTGCCGCGGGGGCTGGGTCGGTGGGCATCGGCGCAATGTACCGGAAGCGCGACTACGGCCGCAACCGGGTCACAGATCCGGGACGTCCGCGAGCACCCGCGTCGCCGAGCGGAACTGGGTCTCGTACAGACGGCGATACAGCCCGCCTTCGGAGAGCAGGAGTTCGTGCGGGCCAACTTGAACGATGCGCCCGCGGTCGAGCACGACGATCCGGTCCGCGTGCAGGACCGTGGACAAGCGGTGTGCGATTACCACGTTCGTGCGCCCGCGCATGAGCCGCTTGAGCGCGTCCTGGATCAAGTGCTCGCTCTCGCTGTCGAGTGCGCTGGTGGCTTCGTCCAGAATGAGGATCCGCGGGTCGCCCAGAAACGCGCGCGCAATCGCGATGCGCTGCCGCTGGCCTCCGGAGAGCTTGGCGCCGCGCTCGCCGAGCAGCGTGTCGTAGCCTTCCGGCAGCTCGCGAATGAAGACATCGGCATGGGCGGCCTTGACGACCCGCTCCAGCTCGCCCTCGCTGGCATCGGGCCGGCCGTACAGGATGTTGTCGCGCACCGAGCCCGAGAACAGCAGCGTATCCTGCGCCACGATGCCGATCTGGCTGCGCAGGGAGCGCAGCGTGACTTCGCGCAGATCGACGCCGTCCACGCGTACGCTGCCGCGCACGGGGTCGTAGAAGCGTGGCAGCAACTGCACGAGCGTAGTCTTGCCGGCACCGCTCGGTCCCACCAGCGCCACGACCTCGCCCGGGCGAATGGCGAGATCGATGTCTTTGAGAATGAGCTGCTCGGATGTGTAGCCGAAGCTCACATGGTCGAAGCGGATCTCGCCGTGGATGCGCGGCAGCGGCGTCGCGCCGGGACGCTCGCGCACGTCGGGCTCGGTGTCGAACACCTCGAAGATGCGCTCGATCGCAGCAAGCGAGTTCTGCAGCACGGTGTTCATCTCGCTGATGCGGTTGACGGGGAAATACAGCTGCCGCAGCAGGTGGATGAACGCCACCACCACGCCGATGCTCGATTGGCCCTTGAAGATCTGCCATCCGCCGTACCAGATGAGCCCCAGCGTGGCCATCTCGGTCAGCCACTGGACCAGCGAGCTGGACATATTCGTGGTGCGCACGTTGGCCATCACCAGGTCGAAGAGGTTGCGGGCGCGCGTGAAAAACCCGCGCGACTCGCGTCGCTCCGCCGCGAAGCTCTTGACCACCGCGTAGCCCGCGATGCGCTCCTGCAGCTCGCCGGAAAACTCTTCCATCGCCTCCTGGACCTCGCGCGAGGTGCGCTTCGACTCGGCGCCGTAGATGCGCATGCAGGCGATATAGAGCGGAAACACGAGCAGCGCCGCGAGCGTGAGCCGCACGTCCATGGCCAGCAGCAGCGCGAGGTAGAACACGCAGCTCACCGCATCCATCCAGATATTGGTCATGGCCGCGCCCACGAAATTCTGCGCGAGCGCGATGTCGGCGGTGAGCCGCGAGACGATGCCGCCGGATTGGCGCGTCTGGAAGAACGAGTGGCTGAGCCGCTGGATATGCTGGAACAGGTCGCTGCGCAGGTCCAGCATCACGCGGTGCCCGGCGAGCTGGGCGAGGTAGCTGCGGTAGTACATCGCCACCCCCCAGACTGCGTACACCACCAACAGCGTGCCCGCCAGGAGATTGAACTGGCCCCACGCCGTCGTCGCATGCCACGAGGCCGGCATCAAGCCCGCCAGCCAGGCGAGGTAGTGTTGGGTCGCAGCGAAGACCGGATCGGTGGGCGGCGGCGCGGCGCCGAACTGCGGCACCAGCCGATCGGTCATGAAGCGCAGCACGATCGCGAAGGCCGCGGGCAGCGTGAACTTGAGGATCCCGCACAGCGTCGCCCCAACGATCAGCGCCCAGTACGGACGCACGTACGCCAGGAACCGGCGCACAGGCGAGCCCTGCGGTACCGACGAAGGAGAGGGCGCTGCGGCCGTGCTGCGGGGCGGGCTGGACGAATCGGGCATGCTTCGGGATGGTGCGGCTTCCGTGTTCCGGAGAGCACCATATCGGAAATTATCGCAGAAACTCGATGGCCGGAGCGGGCGCGCGCTAGAATTGCGCCACTGCACCCGACCCTCGCAACTACCCACAGTCAGTGCGCGATGCGCTCTCGATCCTCAGCACCGTCTTCGGCTTACCATCCTTCCGCGGGGCTCCGCGAGAGAGCATCGAACAGGTGGCCGGCCGCGACGACTGCTCCCGACCGCTCCAGCCTGGTCCCAGCTTCGGCGCGAAGTTCTTCCCGCCGGGCAGCGAAATGTCGGGACAGAGCGAGCGCAGCTCACCGGTGGTTGAACGCCCCCGGCCGGAGCAGTTGACGCCCAACTCTCGGGCAGCAATCATGGGCAACGACGATCGCCGAGCGCAACCGTCTCGCCGGTTGCGGATGACCGGATCGAGCGCCACCGGTGCGGCATTCGGCGAAAACGGAAAGCTTCACGCGATCGTTCAGGCAGACAACCAAACGATCGTTCGATAGGAGGCAAACATGAGCAAGGTTGCGTACGTCACAGGCGGGATGGGTGGGATCGGCACCGCCATCTGCCGGAAGTTCCACGACATGGGCTACAAGGTGATCGCCGGGTGCGGGCCGACGCGCAACTTCGACAAGTGGTTGACCGAGCAAAAGGCAAGCGGCTACCAGTTCTACGCCTCCGTAGGCAACGTGGCCGACTGGGAGTCGACAAAAACCGCCTTCGACAAGGCCAAGGCACAGCACGGCACCATCGACATCCTGGTGAACAACGCCGGCATCACCCGCGATGGGGTGTTTCGCAAGATGCCGCTCGAAGACTGGCTGGGGGTGATCAACACCAATCTGAACAGCCTCTTCCACGTCACCAAGC
>Ga0335077_10012656_pt1 | contig 10551 bp, 7 predicted proteins | sample Lox_Sample_31_FD_207151 | JGI IMG/M metagenome (GOLD analysis project Ga0335077, IMG submission 207151) | Soil microbial communities from Loxahatchee National Wildlife Refuge, Florida, United States - Lox_Sample_3.1 | ecosystem: Environmental > Terrestrial > Soil > Wetlands | place: USA: Florida...
ACCCCGGCCCCCGAGAGAGCCCAGGACGCGAGCGCCGGGGCGCGGCGAGCCGCCTCGGCGGCGGTGAAGCCCGCCGCGAGGAGGATCCCCAGCGTCGGGAGGTACGTGTACCGGTCCGCCATCGCCTGCCGCCCCACCTGCACGACGCCCAGGACCGGGAGGAGGAGCGCGAGGTACCAGAGCCATCCCACCGCGAGCCAGGGCGCCCGGCGCGAGGCGGCGAGAACGCCGGAGGTCGCGCCCACGAGCGCGACTCCGGCCGCGACCGCGAGCGGGACCGAGAGGGAGCTGCCCGGGTGTGGGTAGTAGACGGCGAGGCCGGCCGGCCAGACGAGCTTCGCGAGGTACGCCCAGACGCTCACCGCCGCGTTGCCGAGCCGGATCGCAAAGGGGATCTCGCTCCCCGCCACCACCGCGCCCGTGCTCCACTGGGCGGCCAGGGTGACGGCGGCGGAGGCTGCGGAGAGAAGGGCAAAGGGGATCTTCTCCCGGATCGCCCCGCGGCGCTCGCCCGGCCCGAGCCTCCCGAGCGGCCAGTAGTCGAGGAGCAGGAGCACGATGGGGAGGGGCACGAGCGACGGCTTCGAGAGGAGTCCCAGGGCGAAGGCGAAAAGCGCGAGGGCGAGCGCCCCCGCCCCGCCGCGCCGTGCGTGGCGCAGGTAGGCGAGGAGCGCGAGGAGCCCGAAGAAGGCCGCGAGGACGTCCTTCCGCTCGGCCACCCAGGCGACGGACTGGACGCGCAGCGGGTGCAAGGCGAAGAGCGCCGCCAGGATCCCGGCGAGCGCGGGACCGGCCCCGAGGGAGGCGAAGAGGAGGACGGCGAGCGCGGCGTTCGCCGAGTGGAGGAGCACGCTCGTGAGGTGGTGCCCGGCCGGGGCGATCCCGAAGAGGTCGACGTCGGCCATGTGGGAGAGCCAGGTGAGCGGGTGCCAGTTGTGGAGCTCGAAGCTCCGGAAGGCCCAGGCGACCCCGGAGGGCGTGAGCCCGCGCCGCACCATCTCGTTCCCGAGGACGTAGGGCCCGTCGTCGTAGACGTCGATGAAGCCGTTTCCGAGTGCGGGCGTGAACACCGAGAGGGTGGCGAAGAACAGGAGCGCCGCCACGCCGTAGGTCGCCCTCGGCACCGGAATCTCCATCCGGGAGAGAGCCTACCCCCGGGCCCCGGCCGAGCAAGAGGAGAGCTCTCCGGGTGGGGGCCCGGGCGGCCAGTCCCGGGAGGGACCTTCCAGCCAGACCCGGCCCTTCGCGGCCGGTCCGCCTACGCGGCGGGCTCCTCCTCGCGCGTCGCCTCGGGCGTCGAGGAGCGGGCGTACACCTGGAAGAGCTTTCCCCAGGGGGTCCCGGCGAGCCAGCCCTCGAAGACGCGGCGGTCCTTGAGCGGCCAGCGGTAGTAGTCGTGGTAGGCCTCGCTCCCCAGGATGAAGAGGTTCACGAGCGGGGTGCGGAAGAAGAGGTTCTGGATGGAGCGGAGTGGCCCGAACCAGAGGAGGTCGCCCACGAGGGAGGCGGCGTTGTCGCCGACGCTGAAGCCCCAGCGCTCCCTTCCGGCGTCCTCGTCCCCCACCAGCTCGATCTCCGAGAGGTCGCCCACCCCGAGCCCGTCCTCGTGGGCGAGCCGGACGTAGTCGAGCTTCATGGGGTCGAACCCCATCATGCTGGCGGAGACGGCGTCGATGGCCACCTGGTCGGCGGAGGCGAGCATGACGTTCTTCACCACCGGGTACATGGTGCGGGGACCGGGCCCGTTCCCGGCGGTGGTCCCGTCCATGACCGCGAAGATCCCGGGGTGGATCTCCTTCTGGATGGCGAGCAGGTCGACCAGGGTCTCGTGGATCCAGCTGTGGGTGTAGTGGCGCTTGTCGTAGAGGAGCCCGCCGAAGGCGTTCTTCATGGCCCCGGTGGTGGTGGTGTAGATGTGGCACTTCACCGTGGGGAGGTGCACCACGTTCTTCCCGTGGAAGAAGTCGGGGATCTTGATCCCCTCCGGGAAGACCTTGTCGAGCACCCGCATGCGCGCCCGGGGTCGGTAGACCTCCCAGCGCATGTCCGACTCGCGGAAGTTGTAGCGCACCGGGACCCCGTGGCGCTGGAAGACGGGCAGGTAGTGGTTCAGGTCCTCGCCCTTGAAGGCGTCGGTGACGACGGTGCGGTTCTGGACACAGACCTGGTCCGGGTAACCGCGGGCGCGGAGCGCCTCGATCGTCCCCTCGAGCTGCCAGGGGGTGGTGTTCGCGCCCGGGAAGGGGAAGTGCCAGGAGATGTTGTCCTTGAGGATGGTGGGGGCGCCCTTCACGAGCGCCTTCTCCACCTCGGCGAGGCCCACCAGCCGGTCGACGTCCTGGAGGATGGTGTCCGGGTGGACCCGGAGGACCGCGACCCTCGATCTCTTCATGGCTTCCTCGTGTAGATGGCCCAGGCGACCATGGCGGCGTAGCCGAGCAAGGTGAGCTGCATCCCCCGATCGCGGACCAGCACCCTCTCCGGCTGGCCGCCGGCGTTGCGCCGGTGGACGAGGTACAGGTAGCGGAAGACCCCCACGAGGACGAAGGGGATGGTGAGCTTGAGTCGGTCGGTGCCGAACTTGCGGATGGTCTCGGGCGCGAGCGTGTAGAGCGAGTAGGTGATGACGGCCCCCGACCCCACGATGGCGACGAGCTGGTCGAGGAGCCCGATGGAGTACTCCGAGAGGATGCCGCGGTGGAGGACGGCCTCCGGCCCGAGCAGGGTGAGCTCGGCGCGCCGCTTCTCGAGCGCCAGGAAGAGCGCGAGGAAGAGCGTGGTGAGGTAGAGCCAGTTGGAGATGGGGACGTCCACCGCCTCGGCCCCGGCCACCACCCGGAGCACGAACCCGCCGGCGATGGCGAAGACGTCGAGCACCGCCATGCGCTTCAGCAGCGAGGAGTAGGCGCCCTGCAGGGCCAGGTAGCCGAGCGCCACGAGCAGGAAGGAGGGCCCGAGCGCGAAGGCGGCGCCGAGCCCCACCAGCGCGACGAGCGCGCCGGCCACGGCTGCGGTGGCCACCGGGAGCTCGCCCGAGGCGATGGCGCGCGTCCTCTTCTCGGGGTGGGCCCGATCCCGCTCCCGGTCGGCGATGTCGTTCCCGATGTAGGTGGCGCTCGAGAGCAGGCAGAAGGCGGCAGTGGCGACGATCGCCCGGAGCATCGCACCGGGCTCGGTGGCCCGGAGCGCGAACACGGCCGGGACCAGGATCACCGCGTTCTTCACCCACTGGGCGGGGCGGGCGGCGGCGAGGAGGGCCTTCGGCAGCGACCGTCGGGCGGCGACGGCGGCGGTGGCGGCGGAATCCACGACGCCCACCCTATCGCCGGATCGCCGAGGGCGGCAAACCCCGAAAGCCCCGACCTCGGGTCACTCGGTGGGAGGCCGGCCGATGCAGTGGTAGCGGAAGCCCGCTGCCTTCACCTTGTCCCGGTCCCAGATGTTCCGTCCGTCGAAAAGAACCGGCTCGCGCATGGAGCGCTTCAGGCGATCGAAGTCCGGGCGCCGGAACTCGGCCCACTCGGTGACGAGGAAGAGCGCGTCGGCCCCCTCCGCAGCCGCGTAAGGGTCGTCCACGATCTCCACCCGCTCGCGGAAGATCTCCCGCGCCACCCCGGCCGCGACCGGGTCGTAGGCCCTCACCCGGGCGCCGTTGCCGATGAGCCCCTCGATGACGGTGATCGACGGGGCCTCGCGCATGTCGTCGGTCTTGGGCTTGAAGGCGAGCCCCCAAACCCCGAAGACCTTGCCCTGGAGTGACCCGAAGTGGCGGAGCGCCTTCTTCAGGAGCGACCGCTTCTGGCGCTCGTTCACGCGCTCCACCGCCCGCAAGAGGTCGAAGTCGAGGCCGGCCGCCCGGGCCATGGTCATGAGGGCGCGAACGTCCTTGGGGAAGCAGTTGTGGACGACGAGGCCCCCGGTCGTGACGAAGGTCTCCGCGGCGGGGACTTCCATCGAGTAGACGGGGCCCCGAAACGGCCGGCTCGCGACCGACGTCACCCGCACGAGCGAGGCGTTGCCCCCGGTCGGGACGTAGCCCGTCGGAGCGATCCGCTTCGCCTGCCGGGCAATGGAGCGGCGGATGGCGCCCCGGTCGCCGGGGCGCACCAGGTCGAGGAGGCGCTCCACCTGGCCGGCGCCCGCGACGACGAGCCAGTGCGCGTCGACGGTCGACTTCGAGGTCCGCCCGACCTTCCAGCGCGCCGCCACGCGGAGGTCGCCGAGCAAGCGCAGCATGCCGTCGGCGAGGTCGCGGCTCACGGTCCCGTACTCGAGGACGACGCTCGGGCCCCCGGCGACTCGCGACCAGGAGCCGTCGCCGCGCCACAGGCCTGCCAAGAGCGCTCGCTTCTCCTCCTCCGGCCGTCCCCAGACGAGGTCGGGGAGGCGGTGCGAGTAGCAGTCGGCGCCGAGCCCCAGGACGTCGAGGAAGAGGCTCGCCAGGATCCGGGACGAGACGGAGACGTGGAGCGCGGTCTTCGCCCTCCGCACGTCCACCTTCACCGAGAGCCCGCGCCAGTAGGAGGCCACCTCCTTGGCGAGGTCCCTCTCCTTCGTCGGGTGGAACGACCAGAAGAGGCGGCGGCGCCGGCCGTCGGCGGAGCAGTGCCCCTGCGAGAGGTAGAGCCCGACGACGCGCCAGAACCTCTCGTCGGCGACGAGCGACACCGGCACCCGGGTCCCGTTCTTCACGGGCGAGACGCGCGCGCCGCCGAGCTCGAGCCGCAGAGCGCTCGCCTCGTCGAGCCGGAGCGCGCCCGTCCGGACGACGTCCCGCGCCCTCTCGATGCCCCGGGGGTGGCCGAGCCGGGCGGTCGCCTCGTGGACACCCGCCCCGCCGAGGGCGTGGAGGCGCGCCTCCTCGCTCGCCGCCGGGTGCATGATCACGTTCGCCGGATGGAGGCCGGCGGGCCGGAGGGCCTCGAGGACGTCGAGGACGAGCGGCTTCGCCGTCGCTCGGGGAGCCCCCATGGCGATGGGGAGCCAGTCCTCGGGGGAGAGGTCCCGGGCGACCTTCAAGGTGAAATGCCCGCCCCGGTCGCCGGCGACGAAGGGGTGGTCGGGGGTACAGAGGACCCGCCTCCCCATCTTGGTGCGCACCTCGAGCGCCCCGCCCTCGAAATGGCGGCGGGTGACCGCGGCCACGGGGAGGAACTCGGGAGCCGCCCCGCCGGGCCGCCAGGAGAGGACCTCGAGCCCGCGGACCGGGACCGCTGCCGAGAGAGGGGCGTCCCGGGGAGCCACCTCCTCGAAGAGGGACTCGAGCGAGAGGAGGCGCGACTTGGAGCCCTGGCGAACGAGCACCGTCTCCTCGCCGGCGAGGCAGGATCCGCCGAAGCCGGCGCCCGGAAAGAGGAAGGGGTGGCCGATGCGCTTGTCCGAGCCCATCCCGCGCCGCACCTGGTCGACGTCCGCCCCGAGCTGCTCGCACAGGGCGGCGATGTCGTTCATGAAGGAGATGCGCGTCGCCAGCATCGAGTTGGCCGCGTACTTGGTGAGCTCGGAGGAGCGCGGGTCCATGAAGAGGATGGGCTGCTCGGTGCGGACGAAGGGCGCGTAGAGCTCGGCCATCACCGCCCGGGCCCGCTCCGTCGTCACCCCGACGACGATCCGGTCCGGGCGCATGAAGTCGTCGATGGCCGCCCCCTCCTTCAGGAACTCGGGGTTCGACACCACGTCGAAGGGCCCCTTCGCCACCTTGGCGATCACCGCGGCCACCTTGTCCGCGCTTCCCACCGGAACCGTGCTCTTGTTCACCACCACCGTGTAGCTCGTGATGTTCCGCCCGATCTCCTCGGCGGCGGCGAGCACGTAGGAGAGGTCCGCCTCTCCCGTCTCCCCACGGGGAGTGCCGACGGCGATGAAGGCGACCTCGGTGTCCTTCATCGCCTCCGCGGTCGAGGTGGTGAAGAGGAGCCGCTTCTCCTTGGCGTTCCGCCGCACCAGCTCCTCGAGCCCCGGCTCGTAGATGGGGACCCCCCCGTTCCGAAGCGTCTCGATCTTCGACTGGTCGAGGTCCACGCAGGTGACCGTGTGGCCCGTCTCGGCGAGGCAGGTCCCCGTCACCAGCCCCACGTAGCCCGTACCGACGACCGCGATCTTCAAGGTAGACCTCCCCCGCGTCCCGCGAAACCTACCACGGGGCCGGAAATCAGGAAGCATCCCCGCGCAGGAGCCGGAGCGCGCGGTAGGCGGCGAGGATCTCCGCGGTGCGCAGGCGCTTTCGCAGCCGGAGCCACGGGTCCCCGGGGGCGTGGCGCAGGAAGACCTGGAAGTCCTCCTCGAACTGGCGCTCGAACGCCGAGCCGCTCTTCGAGGACGGGTGCCAGCGGAAGGCGGCGAGCGCCTCCCCGAGGTAGAGGGGCGCCCCCTCCCGCGAGAAGCGGAGCCAGAGGTCGTAGTCGAAGGTGTAGCGGAGCGAGTCGTCGAGGAGCCCGACCTTCTCCTGGAGCTCCCGGCGCCAGAACACCGTCATCTGGCTCACGTAGTTCTCGACGAGGAGGCTTCGGCGCGAGAAGTGGCGCGAGCGCCAGTCCTTGTAGGCGGCGACCCAGCGCCGGATGGGGCGGTCCTCCCCGTCGACGATGTCGCAGCGCCCGTGGAGCCAGAGGGCGTCGGGATGGGCCTCGAAGGCCGCGACCGCCCTCGCGACCGCGCCGGGCCGCAAGAGGTCGTCGCTGTTCACCCAGCCGAGGAGCGAGCCCCGGGCGAGCCGGAGCCCCTTGTTCACCGCGTCCGCCTGGCCGCGGTCGGGCTCGACGACGAGGCGCACCCGGTCCCGGTAGCGCTCCAGGACGCCGAGCGTGCCGTCGCCGCTCCCTCCGTCGACCACGATGTACTCGAGGTCGAAGTCCCCTTCCTGGGAGAGCACGCTCTCGAGGGTGCGCTCGACGAACGCCGCCTGGTTCAGCGACGGCGTCACCACCGACACGAGCGGGCGATTCACGGCGGGGGATCCGCCCGATCGCGGGCGCGGAGGGCCTCGACCTCGGCGCGCAGGAGCGCGCACTCCTGCGTCAGCCGGCGCAGCCGGGCCGCGTTCACGGAGCTCGCCACGGTGTTGAAGAGCACGTTCACGGCGAGGTACAGGACCGCGGCGGCGAGGAGCGCGTTCGAGGGGGTCTTGAACCCGAGGAAGGAGGAGACCCAGAAGAGGGTGCCCGGGAAGACCGCCAGGACGACGGCCACGAGCGTGGAGACGACCCACAGGAGGCTGTCCCCGAGCGAGAGGCGCTGGGTGCGGACGAGCCGGAACACCCAGAGGAGGAAGGACGCCAGGACGGCGACGGCCAGGACCTGGAGCTCGGCGGGGATGAAGCCCGTCACCCTCACGTCCCGACCCGGCTTTCCTCGCCGAGGGGCAGGAGCGGCACCGGCAGGAGCGCGAGCGCGAGCGAGACCTTGACGAGGTAGTAGAGGGTACGGAGCGGCGTGATGCTGCTCTTTCCGTGCATCCGGCCGGCCATCACCACCGGCACCTCGGCCACTGCGATCCCCTGGCGCGCCGCGATGGCGATCGACTCCGGCTCGGGGTAGTCGGGCGGGTAGGCCTTCGCGAAGAGCTCGATGGCGGGCCTCCCCGCCGCCCGGAAGCCGCTCGTGGGATCGCTCGTCCTCGTTCCGCAGCGGAGCCACAGGAGCCACGAGAGGTACCGGATCCCCATGCGCCGCACCCACGTCGAGCGGAACCCCTCGTGGCCGGAGGCGAAGCGGGAGCCGACCACCAGGCCCGCCTTCCCCTCAGCCAGGGGAGCGAGCAGCGCGGGGAGGAAGGAGGGGTCGTGCTGGCCGTCGCCGTCGAGCTGGACGGCGGCGTCGTAGCCGTGATCCCGCGCCCAGAGGTAGCCGGCCTGCACGGCGCCGCCGATGCCGAGGTTGAGGGGGTTGCGGAGGAGCGTCACGCCGAGCCCCCGCGCCAGCTCAGCCGTTCCGTCCGTCGAGCCGTCGTCTACCACGCAGACGTCCATCTCCGGCATCGCCCGGCGCGCTCCCGCCACCACCGACGCGAGGCTCCGCTCCTCGTTGTAGGCCGGGACGATGGCGAGGACGCGCACCCCGCCGATTTAACCATGCCTCGGCCCGACCGTCTCCGGCGGCGAGGGAGCCGTCTCCACAAACGGCACCGAGGGGCCGGGCTCGGGCCCCCTCCCCGCTCACCCCTGCCGGGGCCCGAAGAAGAGGCGCGCCGCCGCCTCGGCGCCGCGCAGGTGGGTGAGCTTCGCCGGGTCCCGGGCCGAGTCGAGGAAGGCCTGCGCCGCGAGCCGCTCCGCCGCCGGGAGCGACGGCTGAAGGGCCCGGGCGCCCTCCGCGACCCCGGGGAAGAAGTAGGCCAAGAGCTCCATCGAGCCGTGGAGCGCCCGGGCGAGCCCGAGCGAGCTCGCGCGCTCGGCGACGAGGTGCGGATCGGGGGGCGGGACGAGCCGGAGGATCTCGCGCAGGTCGACGAAGGAGATGAGCGGGGCGTAGAGCCCACCCTCGGCCTGCTCGGCGACGGTCGAGAGCAGCGCATCCTCCGCCGAGGGGCGGAAGACCTTCGGCCCGAAGGCGGGGACGCGCGTGGCGCGCTCGAAGAGCCCCGCGTCCTCGGCGGCCCCCGGAAAGGTACCTTCCTGGATGGTGAAGGAGATGCGCTCGTCCGAGAAGCGAGCGACCTTCCCCCCCGCCTCGAGCCCCGCCGGGGCGAAGTCGGCCGCCCGCGCCGCCTCGGCGAAGCGGTTCGCGTCCCCCTCCCGGACGGCGAGCCGGAGGTCCCCGAGCGGCCGGAAGGCGACATGGGGGTAGAGCCAGTCGATGCCGGCGAGCCCTCCCAGCAGCACCACCGGCACCTGCGACTGCTTGAGCGCCGGCCGGAGCGCCATCACCTTGAAGACGTTGTCGTTCACCACGCCCTGGTAGAGCGTGAGCAGCTTCTCGCGGAACTGGGCAGGGAGCCCCGCCCCGATGGGCCGGCTCTCGAGGTGGTAGCTCGCGAGCGGAGCGAGCCCGTGGGCCTCGAGTACGTCGGCGAGGAGCGCCAGGTCCGTCTGCGGGAGCGCGCGCGGAGGGTCGAACTCGGCGAGGGCCCGGATGGCGTCGAGGAGCGGCACGGGAGGGGTGTAACGCTCGGCCGGCGCCGGAGGGGGCCCTCAGCGGGGGCGGGCCGGGGCCACCGGCTCCGACGGCTCCCGCTCCCGGGAGAGGTCGAGGGTCCCAAAGCCCGCCGGCGCCTCGGTGCGCCGCTCCATCACCGCGATGAGCGAGAGCGGGGGGAAGGGCAGCCAGGAGTCGAGGATCCGGAAGAGCGGGGTGAGGAGGTTCACCATCTTCATCTGGAAGAGGCCGAAGCTCCGCCGGCGCATGAGCTTCCCGTTCACCCACCAGGGGATGGAGGAGACCCGGTTGAAGGTCACCATCCGCTTCACCTCCAGGCCGGCCTTCTGCGCGGCCCGCCGGAGCGACTGCTCGGTGTAGCGGCGCCGGTGGCCCAGCACCTCGTCGAGCGTGCCCAGGTTCCAGGGCCCCTGGGGCACGAGCACGATGGCGCGGCCGTTCTCGGAGAGGACTGCGCCGATGTTCCGGAGCGCCCCCACGTCGTCGTCGACGTGCTCGACCACGTTCAGGCAGACGACCGTGTCGAAGCCCCCCTCCACCTTGGGGAAGCTCTCGAGGTCGGTGACGTCGGTGAACTTCGCCGTCAGGTAGGGCCGATCGGCGGTGAGGTTCTCGAGGGTGTGGAGGTAGAGGGGGTTCACGTCGCTCGCCACGTACACGTCGCGCGGCAGGAGCCTCCGCGTCAGGTTGCCGGTCCCCGACCCGATCTCGAGGAGGCGGGTCCCGAGGAAGGGGCGGATGGTGTCCGCCATCCAGGCGTTGAAACGGGGGGCGCGGGCGAGCCGGGAAAGCATCTGCGAGCCGTGCTCGTCGCGCGCGAAGACCTGGTCGGTGACGGTGAAGCGCAGGATGGCCCAGAGCGCCTTGAAGCCGTCCTTCCAGTTGATCTTCTTCCCTTCCTGGTAGGTGCGCCCCGAGTAGCTGATGGGGACCTCGAAGATGCGCGCCTCTCGCTTCCCGAGCTTGATGGTGAGCTCGGGCTCGAGCCGGAAGTCGTTCGAGACGATGGGGATCGACTTCAGGAGATCCGTGCGGACCGCCTTGTAGCAGGTCTCCATGTCGGTGAGGTTCAGGTTCGTCGCCAGGTTGGTGAGGAAGGTGAGGAGCTTGTTCCCGAGCTCGTGGCGGTAGAGCAGCACGCGGCGGGAGGCGCCGCCGGCGAAGCGCGAGCCGTAGACGGCGTCCGCCTGCTCTTCCACGAAGACCTTCACCATCCGCACGATGTCCTTCGGGTGGTACTCGAGGTCGGCGTCGTGGATGATGGTGATCTCCCCGTCGGCGCGGGCCAGCGCAGAGCGGATGGCCGCTCCCTTGCCCCCGTTCCGGGCGTGGCGGAGGAAGAGCCAGTCGATCCGGCCCTTCCGCCCTCCCCCGAGCTCGACCACCGGGATGTCGCCGGCTCCGCCGCGCGGCTGGGGAGGCGGCCCGGCGGCGAGCTCGATCCCCCGCTCCCTGGCGAAG
>Ga0335077_10012658_pt1 | contig 10550 bp, 7 predicted proteins | sample Lox_Sample_31_FD_207151 | JGI IMG/M metagenome (GOLD analysis project Ga0335077, IMG submission 207151) | Soil microbial communities from Loxahatchee National Wildlife Refuge, Florida, United States - Lox_Sample_3.1 | ecosystem: Environmental > Terrestrial > Soil > Wetlands | place: USA: Florida...
ACGAGAGCGATGGAAGCAATCGCAACCATGACGATGAAGAAAGTCCCGCTCAGATTCGACCAGAGGCTCAAAAAGCTCTCATTGGTTTCGGCAGCGAAGCTGTCCGGCTTGCCGGGAAGATCATGCCGGCGAGCACGCATGATGACGCGCGCCTCGTCGAGCGCCGCTTCCAATTGCGCACCCACGCCATTGGCTTTGCCTGAGATTCGGATCGAGGTATGCGAACCGAACTGCTTCAGATAACTCGAGATCGGAATGGCGACGTAGTTATCGCGGCTTTGGCCCAGCGTTGTACCTTGCTTTTTCCCAACTCCAACTACTGTGTAGAGTTGCCCTTCGACCCGGATTTCTTTATTTAGCGGATCCACCCCGGAAAAAAGATTGTCGACGACGTCGCTGCCGACAATTGCTACGCTCGACCGATTATTTTCGTCGTTTTCATTGAGCATGCGGCCAGAGGTCAAGTCAATATCAAGGATCTGGGCCATCGTGGGTGTAAAGCCGCGGACCCACACGTCACTGATCGACTGCTGGTTATATTTTGCATGTCCGTCGATCTTGATCGTGGATGCGCCGACAAAAGCGCAATGCTGACACGCGTCCCGGACGGCTTCGTAGTCTTCTATCGTGATGTCCTTGCGCTTCTGGCCTTCCAGGAACTGGTCGATATTTGTGATTACGGGAGAAACCTTGCTGATCAAAAAAACATCTGCGCCGAGGTTAAAAATCTTCTGCGCGACGTAACCATTAATGCCGCTGGTAAACGTGACGACAGCGATCACCGCCGCGACTCCGATGACCACCCCGAGAAGCGTCAGCGCCGAACGCAGCTTGTTCACCCAAAGGGACTGCAGCGCCAGACGCACGGCCTCGAAGATGTTCATTGTTGGGCTTCCGGTTGGGACCTGCTAAGTCGAACAAATTAGTCTAACAGGCGAGTTTGGAAACTCATTAGGGCAGACAGAACTGGAAGTCGGCTCGGAATGGCGTATCATTCAGGAAATTCGAGATCCTCGAGCCCCACCAAGTGCTGCCCCGATTGGTTACTTTCGTGCTTTCCATTGGGTTCCCAGGCTTCAAAGGCGTTCGGTGGTCACGCTAGCATCAACTCACAGTGCCAGTCTAGCCATCTGTTCGCTCTACAAAACAGGGTGTGGTTGCGGGGAGACGGCGAATGGACGGCGTACTCCAGGCATCTTGCCGTAAGGAGAATGGGCGCACAGACTTTCTTACACGGCCAAATGGCCACTCGCAACAAAACACGCGATAGTGGCAATCTTGCGCGCTGCTAATCCTCGATGAATCCTCTCCCCCAAGCCGACCGTTCCAATCTAGGCGTCATGCTCCAATCCCTGACGGAGCGTGCGCAAGTGCTTACGCGCGGCGAAGCAGCGGCAATCGCGCTCGCGGACCGCGGCGCCATGATTTGCCGAGCGAGCGTGGGTAGGAATGCGCCGGCACTCGGCTGCCAATTGGACGTGAGCACGGGGTTCTCAGGAGCGTGTTTTCGTAGCCGCAAGGCGCTGCGGTGTGAAGATATCGACAATGATTCCCGAGTTGATGCTGAAATCTGTCGACGACTCGGGATCCGTTCCATTCTCGCAGCGCCGATTTGGGTTCAAGGTGAAATTGTCGGCTTATTGGAAGTCTTTTCCTCGCAGCGGTTCGCTTTTCATGATGGCGACCTCGCCGTTGTCCAGAAATTGGCCGAAAGCGCGCTGACACCAAGCGTTCCTAAACCCGTACCTGCGCCAAAGCTACTCATTGAAATGGAACCGGCTTGGCACGTTTTCTGGGAAAACTTGACAGATCTTCTTTGCCCGCCGCGAATGACGCCGCTGAAGCTAACCTCACGCCCGGCACGTTTCTGGTCAGACGTGTTCGTGCCTGCACAGTTACCATGGCAGAGATTTGGGCATTCCATTTTGCTTCATGGGACGTTGCTGGTCATCTTATTGGCTCTTCTGAAATTCGGGATTTCGCAGCCGCGACTCGTAGCCAAGAGCAGCTTCAGCCAATCCGATGTGATTTACTACGCCCCCTCCGAATACATGCCAAACATGAGTGAAAGGGCGCACGCGAGTGCAGCACGTTCCGCCACAAGGCAGGTTTCCGTGGAGCAGTCCGCAATCCCGGTTCGTCGAGGGTCATCGCACGCTGCACACGAACAGGCGACGGTTGCACCTCCCACGCTCAGCTTGAAAAGCGGTATACGCCTACTTCGTTTTATTGGCGGGAGTACAGTTTTGCCTGCTGCCCCGATTTCCGCCGACATGCCAACTGAACGAGCTACACGGACCTTGGGAATCGCGGCGATTGCGCCGCCGCCGCAAATTGCAGGTCTGTCCAGATCTCGAATGCAGATTTCAGGCGCAGGACCAAATGTCGTCCCACCTGCTCCAGCCATATCGCAGTTGGTTCATCAGCCTGGGACAATCAGCATTGGCCAGTTGCAAGTCGTCGCACCCGCTCCCGATGTGCCGCTTCCCCAGCATGGCCTCACATTGAGCGCAATGCGAAGCACCCTAGGAGGCAGAGAAACTGCAGTCGTGGCGCCGGCTCCGTCGGTCAATGGCGCGGGACGTTCCGGAGTTGGAGGGTTTCAAGGTGCTGTGCACATGCAAGTCGTGCCCCCTGCTCCGACGGTACAAATGGCAAAGAGTTTTGCTAGAGGTGTTCCGGGTGGCGCAGCCATTGCTGTAGTTCCGCCACCTCCTTCAGTTGGTGGCCTCGGCAGAAGTGGCTCGTACGGTGGTTCGCGAGTGGCAAGTTCGCCGCAAGTTGTGCCTCCTGCCCCTGCAGTTCAAATTGCGAGAAGTTATGCTGGTGGCGTTCTCGGCGGAGGAACTGCTGATGTGGTGCCCCCAGCCCCTTCAGTTGCTGGCCTTGGCCGCGCTGGTGGGGCGCGCGGAAACTCACCTTCAGGCTCTTCCCAAGTCGTGCCTCCGGCTCCTGCAGTTCAGCTTGCGAGAAGCTATGGTGGTGGTGCTCTCGGCGGGGGAACCGCTAATGTCGTGCCGCCATCACCCTCAGTTGCTGGCCTTGGCCGCGCTGGCGGCGGGCGCGGAGGCTCACTTTCGGGCTCCGGCATCCAAGTTGTTCCCCCGGCTCCAAGCGTGCACGGTACGCGAGGATACGGTTCCGGCACTAACACCACAATTGCCTTTTCCGCTGTGCCCCCTGCACCGACAACCAATGCGTTGGGCAGTTCTGGCGGCCATCGCGGAACCAATTCTGTCGGTACGTTAGAGACGCGAATAGCAGCCCCCGCTCATGCGGCTCAGAGCGGCTCCGACAAAACCGGACCCGTTACGCTGGCCGGCATGCGACCTGGCGGTCTGTTACCGGGAGAGATCGTCGCAGAAACCACACAGGCGTTCGCAGCAGTTAAACAAATAGCTGATCCAAAATTTCCTGAGACTAAAGAGCTGAATGTAGACTTTGTCGGCCCAGCACTGGTGCTTCCCGCGACCTCGTATTTTCTGAGCTACGAAGTGTTCATCGCGGAGGAATGGCTCGCACGACATAAGTCGCGACTGATCAAACTTGTGTATGACTTTCTCCCTTATCAGCCGCGCCTATCCGATTACGGTCCAAACTTCCCAGCGATTGAGAACCTGCGGGCCACAAGAGATCCCAGTTGTGACGAGAATCTGAGCGAGGTGGAATCGTCGACAAACGCCTGGCCCAAAGATGACCGCGCCCAATTGAACGCGAAGTCGGCGGACCACAAACAGAGTCGCCTGCCCTGCTATCGAACCACCGCAGATGATTACCGCAAGGCTCGCACGCGGCAAGGCAATCCGAATCGCGACCGGTAGCACAATCTTGGGACTACCCTGACGCTTCCCCATCAAACGGAGGAATTGCTGTCGTGGATTGCGGCGTGTGCTCGTGGTATTCTGGTCGGACCACTGTACCTCGCGCCGTAGTGGCCTTCAGATTGAGGGAATTACAGATGTACAAAGCCGTTCACACATCTCGGCTCTACGAACAGATTGTCCAGCAGATCGAAGATTCGATTCTCAAAGGCTCCCTCAAGACAGGAGACCAACTCCCAGCTGAACGTGAGCTTGCCCAGCGATTTGGTGTAAGTCGAACTGCCGTTCGAGAGGCAGTCAAGGCGCTACGCGAGAAAGGCTTGGTGGAGGCCTATTCGGGACGGGGAACTTTCATCACCAATGGCACCTCGCAGGCCATGCGTCAGTCGATCGACTGGATGACAAAAGTTGGGCAGCAGGACGGCCTTCCGCATCTTGTCGAAATGCGCGCGGTGGTCGAGCCCGAGATCGCGGCTCTGGCTGCAACGCGCATTGAGGAGCAGCACATCAGCGCCATGCGTGAGGCGTTCAAAATCATGGATCGTTCTCGAGAGGATCCGGCTAGCTTCATCGAGGCCGACCTCGACTTTCACCTTTCGCTGGCAGAGGCAGCGGCCAATCCACTCATCCTTTCTTTGATCGATTCCATTGTGGGGCTCTTGCGCGAACAGAGAATTCGAATCTTCTATGTCGAAGGCGGTCCCGAGCGAGGACAGTATCACCATAAGCGAATTCTGGATGCCATTGAACAACACGACGCGGAAAAGGCCCGCGCTGCCATGCGAGCGCACCTGCTGCAGGTTCGGGAAGATTCCAAATCCAACGAATCACAACCTTTGCTGAGAAATATCTTGGTAGCAAGAGACTAAACTCAGAAGGCGTTCTGCTGGCAGAGGTGCACCGGAAAGATTCTGTCCGAACATGGAATAAAATCGCGCCTCCCCGGTTTACCATTCAGACGTGTCAGCGACGGATGCTCAATCTGCCTCATTTGAAGAGTTGGCGATGCCACTTTTCGATCAGCTCTACAACTTTGCCCATTGGCTGACACAAAATCATGACGAAGCCGAGGATCTGGTTCAAGAAACTTATGTCAAAGGCTTGCGAGGGTTCCCGTCTTTTCAACTGGGAACGAATTTTCGCGCTTGGATGTGTCGCATTTTGCGCAACACTTTCTTGACCTCCCGCACCGGATTGAAAATCACTGTTCCGTTTGATGCTGAGAGCGACGGGCCTGAACTGGCAGTGGATCCAGCAACCCCGGAGACACTCGCGATCAGTCGATCGGACTCGGAGTTGCTGGGGCGCGCATTGCAAGATCTGCCCGTGCATTTCCGGGAGATCCTTCTTCTATCTGAAGTCGAAGAACTGTCATATCAAGAGATTGCAGAGACTCTGTCGGTTCCGATCGGAACAGTGATGTCGCGCCTCTCGCGCGCGCGAAAGGCGCTGCGCCACCAGGTGAATCTGGAAATGCGACAACATGTGACCGCTGCCGTAAACGGATAACTATGTCTTGCGACTGGATAACAAAGATTGAAACGTACGTTGATGGCGAGCTTTCCGCCGAAGAAATGCGGGCGTTCGACGATCATGTGCGCACTTGTACAACCTGTGCTGCCGATGCTCTGGCGCGCGTGCAGATGAAGCGGACAATCCAGTCTGCCGGAAAACGATTCAGGCCCTCTTCTGAATTCCGAAACCGGGTTCAACAGCGGATTTCAAAAGCGCACCGAACCCGCGTGTTTAGCATTTGGGCAATTGCGCCTGCTGTGCTCGCGCTTTTGTTGCTCGCCGGCGTGGCGGTGAACTATGTAGGATGGCATCAACGACAGAGCCGGGCAATCTATAGTGAAATTGCAGACCTGCATGTTTCCACGCTCGCCAGTTCTTCACCCGTGGACGTGGTTTCTTCGGACCGGCATACGGTGAAGCCGTGGTTTCAGGGGAAGATTCCCTTCTCCTTTGATTTACCGGAAGTAGAAAATACAGAGTTTTCATTGATCGGCGGTCGCATGGCCTATCTTCACCAAGTACCCGGTGCACAGTTGATCTACGCAATCAGGAAGCATCGGATTTCTGTATTTATATTTCCCGAAGATTCGCTTCCGACAGCATGGGAGGATGGCCGCGAAAAGCAAGTTGCATTCAGCACTGAAAATTGGTCTCAGGCCGGGCTTCGCTACTTCGTCATAGGGGATGCCAACCCGACGGATATTGCCACCTTAGCGAAACTGTTCAAAGCCCCGCATTTATAGTGAAGACAAGCCGCCGTTAATAGGATGCGCCCGCGGCTTTTTTCTCATTCCGCAGGCAGCGGCATATTGATCGATGACCTCTAGAATTTTGCTGTGGATAATTGCCACTGGATCATTTGGGATGACGCCGCAACGCACAGCCAGGCTCTGATTCGGCAGGAACTGGCTCAGCAACGAAACGGGCACGGGATTCGCACTCAGGTTCATAATCAATCGTTGAAGTGCCGCCGCTACTTCCTCCTGAGGCCAGTAATAACGGCAGCGGTCGCTGAAACTGTATTTGCGAGCGATACGCAAGGCAGCTTCGTCTCCGTGGTAGTACCCTTTCCAATATTCCGGATTCGCAAGCATAGCTGCGTCTAGCGATTCCCTGATCCGCGAGATGGTCAGTTCTTTGCGGCCGCCAAGCCACTCTTCTTCGATCATGGCTAATCCAAAGACGGCTTCACGAAATGCGAATGTCAGCCAAGGACCTACCTTTAGGATTGCAAAATGGTCGCGAACCATATCCTGTAAAGCAGGCTCCGTCTGGTAATCGGTCGAATGCGCCTCGAATACCCCATGCCAGTGGCCTGTTACGAACTGGGCCAATGCGCGGGCTTTCTCCGGAATGTAAGGGAAGATGTTGTTGTCCCCGAACTCCACACCCGGCTGAACGACTAAAGCAATCACTCGTTGCCACGCATTTTCCAAGCCGCGCGCTTTGAAGGCCTGTTTAGCCAGATCAAGTGTTTGCGCAGCATCCCCGGTTCGCGTGACTTGGGGTGCTTGCCCCTCATGCAGTTCACCTCCGGGAATAGGAACCTCAGTCCCGATGACGTAAAGGGGGGCTACAGACCTAGCCGGCAGTTGGCTGCGCGCATTTTCAGCGGCGTGGCATAGATCGGCGGCGCGTTTGCTAATGATCTGGTCAGAGAGAGGACCCGCGGAACCCCCTCGATCATCCGCTAGCCGCATGCTGGTGTCCAGATGAATCTTCGTGTAACCGGCTAGCACGCAGGCATGTACGAGGTCGGTTGCCTTTTGCATCGCGACGGATGACTTTTCCTTGCGCCAGACGTGCGGTCCCAAATGATCGCCGCCGAAAAGAATGCGCTCTACCGGGAAATTCATTTCGCCAGCTATTTGCTTCACGAATTCGATGAACTTCGCTGGAGTTTGCCCGGTGTATCCACCGAACTGATTCACTTGGTTAGAAGTAGATTCGATCAGGACCAGACAGCCATCCCGCTTCGCCTGAATCATGCCGGCTTCGATGACAAAGCGGTTGGCGGAGCAAATCGAATGCACGCCTACTTGCTGGCCGCGGTGGTTTTGCTGGAGAATCTCGGCCAGTTGCGCGGTTGCGTTAAGGGTTTGCATTTTGAGAGCTGTTCGTTCCTGGGGCAATTGTCTTCCTTCTTTTTGTCGGAAACCAACCATTCTCTACGCAGTTTGGCAGAGACAGGCTTCATCGCGAACTGAGTGAAAAACGGATCGCGGCCCGCTTGCGCCCGACGAAATGAGCGGCGCCCATATGCTTTCGTATTATTTCGATTTCATACTATTGGTTACGAGTACGATGAAAGTCAAGCAAATTCGCCGGACATTGAAAGGCCCGCAGTCGACTGAAAGAGCTCGCTCAGTGCCTTTTGACGGCGCACATTGCCGCCCATAATTCAAAGTTTTCGTGGACAAACGAAAGGAAACGTTATAAAAGGAAATAGAAAACAAAAGGGCAAGACGGAAGAGTCTTGAGTCTTGCGGCAAATTGCCTTGCTCAACGAAGAACGCCGACGGGCCATTCTCGACTGTGTCAACCGCGACGGCCGCGTATTAGTGGCAGACCTGGCGCGCCGTTTTCATACCTCGCAGGTAACTATTCGCAAAGATTTGGAATTGCTCCACAATCAAAGGCAGTTACACCGTACGCATGGCGGTGCGTTGCCCTCGCGGGAAGGCGCTCTGGATGATCCAACCATTCGCCAGAAGGAACAACTTCACCGGCGCGAGAAAAATTTGATCGCTGCCGCGGCGGCGCGCATGGTGCAGAAGGGGCAAGTGGTAATTCTCGATTCTGGCACCACCACTACAGCCATAGCGCGTGCGCTGCGTGACTTTCAAATCTTGACGGTCATTACTAATGCTGTGAATATCGTGGCGGAATTGGCCGGCACCCCGATCGAGGTCATCCTGACCGGCGGCAGCCTGCGCAAGAATTCATTCTCCTTAGTCGGGCCCATGGCGGAAGACACGATGCGCCATCTCAATGCCGACCTGCTTTTTCTCGCCGTAGATGGTTTCGATGTGCAGTACGGGCTTACCACTCCCAATTTGCTAGAAGCCAAAGTAAATCGCGTGATGATGGAAGTGGCACAACGCACCATAGTGGTTTGTGATTCCAGCAAGTTCGGCCGGCGCAGCCTTTCCCTTATCGCTCCGACCTCGGCCATGCACGAAGTCATCACCGACCACGGAATTCCCAAAGCCGATTTACGCGCACTGAAGAAAATCGGAATCGAGGTCACACTTGTCTAATTCGCAGCAGCGCCATCAGTCCGATGGCAACCAGCCATCCAAAGCCCCGGGTGCATACAGTCTGGCAGAGATTCTGTCGCAGCCGCAGTGCTGGAATACTTGCCTCCGCGACGTGCGGGAGAACGGTGTTCTGGAGCGAGTGCGGAACCAGTTCATAGATTGTGACGAGTATATTTTTATTGGCTGTGGCTCCAGCTACTACGTTGCTCTTTGTGCCGGCGCCACGATGACATCGCTGGGTGTGCGGGCGCGCGCCGTTCCGGCTTCTGAACTTTTGCTTTACCCTGATCTCGTCTTGGACGGAGGTAAGCGGCCGGTTCCAGTGCTCATTTCCCGGTCAGGGCAAACATCTGAGGTACTACAAGCTGCCGAGTTACTGCGGGCGCGCGCCGTGCCTACGCTCGCGATTTCCTGCGTCGAGCACCAGACACTTCAGCAGCTCGCGTCGCTCTCGATCACTCTGCCCGCGGCAGATGAAAAGAGCACAGTGATGACACGATCATTCACTTCGATGCTGTTGACCCTGCAAACTCTTGCAGCCACGGTCGGAAAACGATCAGACATCTTACACGTGTTAGCCAAGCTCCCAGATTTTGCGACTTCTGCATTTGCTGAATTGCCAGAGAAGATTCGCGCTTTTGTCGCACAACATCGGTTCGCCGATTACGTATGCCTGGGACAAGGACCGTTCTTCGGGCTAGCGTGCGAGTACGCGCTCAAGGTAACAGAAATGTCGGTTTCGTATGCTCAGGCTTTTCATACACTAGAATTTCGGCACGGGCCGAAGTCTATTGTTGCGCCAGAAACTTTGCTGGTTTTTGTCCTTTCGGAACAAGGACGTCAGGCTGAGTACGACATGTTGGAGGAGATGAAATCGCTCGGCGGTACAACGCTTGTCGTAGCCAATCATGCCGACAAGCGGGCTCGCGCGACTGCCGACATGCTGGTTGATCTCGCGATGGATGCTCCCGAAATCACAACCCTCGCGCCGATGCTCGTGGCCGGACAGTTGCTCGGGTTGTATACCGGACTTAAGAAAAACCTCGATCCTGATTCGCCGCGGAATCTGAGCCGCGCGGTCATCCTCAATAAGCCTTCAACAACACCCGAACATGCCGCGCTTTGACGTCACAATCGCGGGCGAACTTAATCTGGACCTGATTCTCTACGGTTTGCCCACGGATTTGCCTCGAGAACGCGAACTCTTGGCGAATAGCATGATGCTGACGCTGGGATCTTCATCCGCAATTGTGGCTCATAATCTGGCTGCCCTCGGCAGCCGTGTGGGATTTCAGTCAAAAATCGGGACAGATGAATTAGGCGAAATCGCACTGAAGCGTCTGGCAGCCAGCGGCGCCGATACATCCTTGGTTCGCCGCTCGGAAAATTCGAATACCGGATTGACGGTTATCCTGCAGCATGATCGGTGGCGAAACATTCTTACCTATAGCGGAACGATTTCTGAACTGAGGCTCTCAGACCTTGACCTGGAGTATCTGGCAGATTCCCGCCACTTTCATCTCTCGTCGTTTTACCTTCAGAGCAGTTTGCGACGTGACATCCCGGAACTATTTCGCCGTCTCAAGTCTGTCGGACTGACGATATCTGTCGATACGAATGATGATCCTGAGGACCGCTGGGGGGACGATCTGCGCGAGATGCTGCGCCACGTTGATGTATTTTTGCCGAATGAGCGCGAAGCTCGGAAGATTGCGCATAACGAGAATCTCGAGGATGCGATTGCGATACTCTCTGCAATGGTTCCAACCCTCGTCGTCAAACTCGGAACCAAAGGGGCTGTTGCGCGGCAAGGGGACAAGGAGTTCCGCTCTGCCGCCGTTCCGGTCACGGTTGTTGATCCAGTGGGCGCAGGCGATAGCTTCGATGCCGGCTTTCTACATCAATACATTCGGGGTGCTGATCTCACGACCTGTTTAGAGTCGGCTAATTTGGC
>Ga0335077_10012659_pt1 | contig 10550 bp, 9 predicted proteins | sample Lox_Sample_31_FD_207151 | JGI IMG/M metagenome (GOLD analysis project Ga0335077, IMG submission 207151) | Soil microbial communities from Loxahatchee National Wildlife Refuge, Florida, United States - Lox_Sample_3.1 | ecosystem: Environmental > Terrestrial > Soil > Wetlands | place: USA: Florida...
CAAGTATCCGCAGGCCGCGTTTCCGTACGACGATCTGCTCGCCACGAACGGCCGCCGCGGCAAGCAAGACATGGAGTACGAGCTGCTCGACACCGGCATCTTCGACGAGGACCGGTACTTCGACGTGGTCGTCGAGTACGCCAAGGCGGGTCCCGACGACATCCTCATGCTGGTCACGGCGCACAACCGCGGCCCCGACGCGGCGACGCTGCACCTGCTCCCCACGCTGTGGTTTCGCAACACCTGGTCGTGGGGCGACGAGGTCCCGCGCCCCGCGCTGGCGGCCACGGTCGCCGGCGGCGGCGTGAACGCCGCCACCGCGAGTCATCACGAGCTGGGCGACTGGCGGTTCTGCGTCGATGCCTCGGCGCCCCTGCTCTTCTGCGAGAACGAGACCAACAACCAGCGGCTGTTCGGTGCCCCGAACGCCTCCCCATACGTCAAGGACGCCGTCAACGAGTTCGTCGTGGGCGGCCACCAGGAGGCCGTGAACCCCGAGCGGACAGGTACGAAGCTGGCGGCTCATCACGTGCTCGAGCTCGGGGCCGGCGAGAGCGCCTCGATCCGCGTCAGGCTGACCGCGACGTCCGCCGCCGGTGTGAACGCCGGCGCGGCGGCCGGCCTCGCCCCGCTCGGCGCGGGCTTCGACCAGGTGATATCCACTCGCCGTTCCGAGGCCGACCGCTTCTACGCCGCCGTCATCCCGCCGACGCTCAGCTCAGACCAGGCGATGGTCATGCGCCAGGCGCTGGCTGGCCTGTTGTGGGGCAAGCAGTACTACGAGTACGACGTGCACCACTGGCTGCGCGAGCACGACCAGAGCCCGTGGGACCCGGACGCCCCCGCGAGCTCGGTGCGCAACGTGTCCTGGTTCCACATGGTGGCCGGCGACGTGATCTCGATGCCCGACAAGTGGGAGTACCCGTGGTTCGCGGCCTGGGACCTTGCGTTCCACTGCGCGCCGCTGTCGCTGGTCGACGTCGACTTTGCCAAGGAGCAGGTCGAGCTCCTGCTGCGCACCCGCTACATGCACGCGAACGGCCAGATCCCGGCCTACGAGTGGAACTTCTCGGACGTCAACCCGCCGGTGACGGCGTGGGCTGCGCTGTTCGTGTACGAGCGCGAGGCGGAGATCCGCGGTCAAGGCGATCCGGAGTTCCTCAAGATGGTGTTCGACCGGCTGCTCGCCAACTTCACGTGGTGGATCAACCGCAAGGATCCCGACGGCCGCAACCTGTTCCAGGGCGGGTTCCTCGGCCTCGACAACATCGGGGTGTTCGATCGCTCGGCGCCGCTGCCGGGCGGCGGCTCGCTGGAGCAGGCCGACGGCACGGCGTGGATGGCCCTGTACTCGCAGTGGATGCTTCAGATCGCGATTGAGCTCACCGCACACGACCAGGCGTACGTCGACATGGCGCTGAAGTTCCTGGCCCACTTCCTGTGGATCGCCGTCGCGATGAACCCGCCGGACGCGGACACCCCGCTGTGGGACGAGCAGGACGGCTTCTACTACGACGTGATGCGGATGCCCGACGGGCAGACGATCCAGCTCAAGGTGCGATCGCTGGTCGGGCTGCTGCCGATCTGCGCTGCCACGGTGTTCGAGGGCGAGCTGCTCGAGCGCTTCCCGGACCTGCTCGACCGGATGTGGGGATACATGGGGCGCTTTGCCGACGTGATGGGGCAGTTCGCCCACTTCCCCGAGGTCAGCCCCGACGGTCGCCGGCTCGCGGCGCTCGTAAACGAGGACCGGCTGCGGAGAATCCTCGCCGTGATGCTCGACGAGAGGGAATTCCTCGGCGCGCATGGCATCCGCGCGCTGTCGCGCCGGCACCTCGAGCAGCCCTACGAGTTCGACTGGGGCGGTCAGCACTACGACGTCCACTACCTGCCGGCCGAGTCCGACACCGGCATGTTCGGCGGCAATTCCAACTGGCGCGGGCCGGTCTGGTTCCCGATGAATCTGGTGATCCTGCGCGGCCTGGTCCAGCTTCACCGCTTCTACGGCGATCGCCTGAAGATCGAGTGTCCGACCGGTTCGAGCCGCGAGCTGAATCTGCTCGAGGTCGCAGAGGAAATCAGCCGGCGACTGGTGACGACGTTCACCGAGGACGCGAACGGCCGTCGCCCCGTGTTCGGCGGAATGGAGAAATTCCAGACCGACCCGCACTGGCACGACCTCGTGCCGTTCCACGAGTACTTCCACGGCGACAACGGAGCCGGGATCGGCGCCAGCCACCAGACCGGCTGGACCGGCACCGTCGCGCTCCTGTTTCTGCTGGCCGGCGAGATGCTCACTCCCGCCGGGCCGCTCGCCGCCGTGGGCGAGTAGGGCTCGCGACCATGCGCCTGCCGCCACGGCCCACGGTCTACGAGATCAACACCGCGGTATGGCTCGAGCGGCTCGGCCGTTCTCGTGGCCGCCCTCTCGCCTTGGATGAGGTGCCCGAGGGCGAATGGGACGCGCTGGCGGCGCTGCCGGTCGACGCGGTGTGGCTGATGGGCGTGTGGCAGCGGAGCCCCGAGGGACTGCGAATCGCGCTGTCGGATCCGGGTCTCTCGGCCGGGTTCAAAGCCGCCCTTCCGGACGTGCGTCCCGAGGACGTGATCGGCTCCCCCTACTGCGTCCGCGACTACGTAGTCGACGAGCGCTTCGGGGGTACCGTCGCGCTGCGCGCGGCGCGCGCCGCACTGGAGGGGCGCGGGGTCGGCCTGATTCTCGACTACGTGCCCAACCACGTGGCGCCCGACCACCCGTGGACCACCTCCCTCCCCAACTGCTTCATCGCCGCGACCGAGGTGGAACTGACCGAGCACCCGGAGGCGTTCATCCGGACCGCCGGCGGCGGGATCTTCGCGCGCGGGCGCGACCCGTACTTCCCGCCTTGGCCGGACGTCGTCCAGCTGAACGCGTACGCGCCGGCGCTGCGCGACGCGGTGGCGGAGATGCTGATCGGGGTCGGTGCGCACTGCGACGGGTTGCGCTGCGACATGGCGATGCTGATGACCAACGAGGTGTTCGGGCGCACTTGGGGCGAACGCGCCGGACCGGCGCCGGCCGAGGACTACTGGCCGACGCTGATCGGGCGCGTCAAGCAGGTTCATCCCGACCTGCTGTTCATGGCCGAGGCGTACTGGGACATGGAGTGGACGCTCCAGCAGCAGGGCTTCGACCTCTGCTACGACAAGCGCCTCTACGACCGGCTCGTCCACGACCCGCCCGATGCGGTGCACGGACATCTGCAGGCGGATCGCGACTACCAGGAGCGCCTGATCCGGTTCATCGAGAACCACGACGAGCCGCGCGCCGCGGCCACGTTCGGGGGCGAGCAGGCCCGTGCCGCGGCGGTCGTGATGTCGACGCTGGAGGGCGCGCGCCTGTTCCACGACGGCCAGTTCGAGGGCCGCCGCGTCCACGTGCCGGTGTTCCTGGGCCGCGCGCCCGATGAGCCGGTCGACGAGGAGTTGAGGGCGTTCTACGAGCGGCTGGTACGCGCAGTGGCGGAGTCTGGACTGCGCGACGGCGACTGGACGCTGTGCTCCTGCGAGGGCTGGCCCGACAACGACTCGTACTTGCAGCTGGTCTCGTGGGGCTGGTCGACGCCGGGCTCGCGCCACTTGGTCGTGGTCAACCTCTCGGACGCGCCGGCGCAGGCACAGGTGCGCGTGCCCTGGGCGGACCTGGCTGGTCGGACGTGGGAGCTCGAGGACCGGCTGGGTGGCCAGCGGTTCGAGCGTTCCGGGGACGACCTCGGGGCGGCCGGGCTGTACGTGGGCCTCGAGCCGTGGGCGTACCACTTCCTGACCTTCTCGGACTCGGCGGCCGTCGCCGCTCCGCGGCCTGCCGATGCGGTGGCGGCGTGAGCGCGACACCGAACGGCGCGGGTTTGCAGACGGCGAGCTGGGTCGGCAATGCGCGGGCGTTCATCGCGCCGCTCGCGCTCGCTCAGTTCATCTGCAGCTTCGCCGGTTCGAACATGAACGTGATGATCAACGACATCAGCCACGACCTGAACACGGACGTGAAGGGCGTGCAGACGTGCATCACGCTGTTCCTGCTGATCATGGCGGTGCTGATGATCCCGTGCAGCAAGCTGACCGACAAATGGGGGCGCAAGCGGTGCTTCCTCGGCGGACTGATCCTGTACGGAATCGGGGCGGTGCTGAGCGCGGTCGCGCCGAACCTCGGCGTCCTGATCCTGGGCAACTCGGTGTTCGAAGGTGTCGGAACGGCGTTCCTGATCCCGCCCGTCTACATCCTCACGACGATGGCGTTCACCTCGCTGGAGTCGCGCGCCAAGGCGTTCGGCGTGATCAGCGGGCTGGGGGGAATCGGCGCGGCGGCCGGACCGCTGATCGGCGGCGTGATCACCTCGGGCATCTCGTGGCGGGCCGCGTTCGTCTTCCAGGCGCTCGTGGTCGCGACGATCATCGTGCTCGGCCGTCGCGTCATCGACCCGCTGGCGCCAGATCCCAAGCTTCCGTTCGACGTGATGGGCGCGGTTCTGTCCGGCGTCGGGATGTTCTGCGTGGTGTTCGGGATCCTGCAGGCCGACACGAACACCACGCTGTTCATCGCGTTCCTGGCCGGATTCTTCCTGTACCTCCGCTCCCGGGAGCGCGCCGGCAAGAACGCGCTGCTGTCGCTCGAGTTGTTCAAGAACCGCACCTCGAACCTGGGCATGGTCACCCAGAACCTTCAGTGGCTCCTGCTGATGGGCGTGTCGTTCGTCGTCTCGGTGTTCCTCCAGACCGAGCGCCACTACAGCGCGATCAAGACCGGGGTGATCTTCACCGCGGCGACCGTCGGGGTGCTGGTGTCCTCGCTCGGGGCCGAGCGGTTCGCGAAGCGACGCCAGCAGAAGACGCTGATCGCCGGCGGCTTCGTGGGGACGGCGGTCGGCATCGGGCTGCTGCTCGCGTTGGTGCATGCCGCATCGTCGAGCCCGTGGGCCTTCGCTCCCGGGCTGCTGCTGATCGGGCTCGGCCTGGGCGTGATGCTGACCCCGTCGGTCAACATCGTGCAGGGAGCCTTCCCCGAGGACAAACAGGGCGAGATCTCCGGGCTGTCGCGCAGCGTGTCCAACCTTGGGTCCTCGTTCGGCACCGCGATCGCCGGCACGATCCTGGTCTCGAGCCTCGCCTCAGGTAACGGGACGTACGTGGCCGCGATGCTCGTCCTGGCCGGGTTTGCCCTCGTCGGCCTCGGGGTCTCGCTCCGGCTGCCGAGTAATCCGCTGCGCAGGACGGATGTGGAGATTCCCGCACCGGCCGCACTCGACGGGGTCGCCTGACGACGGGGAGTACGCTGGTTGGTGACGTGAGTAGCCGCGAAAGGTCAGACCTCGAAGGACTGACCACAGTCCCGGATTCGACCACGCCCGACGTTCCGCCGGGACGAGGGGTGTCCCAGCGCCGCGACCGGGGTCGGTTGATCGCCGCCGCCATCATCGGGGCCGTGATCGCGGTGTTCGCGGTCGTGAACCTCGATCAGGTGAGAGTCCACTGGATCGTCACCACCGGGAAGACGCCGCTGATTCTGGTCATCGGGGTGGCCTTTCTCCTCGGCATCGTGGTGGACCGGTTGGCGATCCGGGTGCGGCGCAAGCGCCAGTCCTAGCGCATCGGGGTCAGCGCGCCTCGACGAACCGCGCGGTGATCGTGGACCAGGCCGCGAGTGTCCGCTCGCGCCGGCGCGCGCCGGCCTCGCCGAGCCGTTCGAATCCCCGTTGCTCGAGTCGAACCGCGGTGTCATCTCCGCGCCCGGTGAACGTGACCTCGACCTCGGTCGCCTCGCTCGGATCGAAGAACAGATGCCACCGGTAGCGCAGGCGGGTGGGCGGCTGCCAGTCGAGGACTGTCCCCCACTCGTGCTCGCCGCCGTCTGCGCCGCGCTCGAAGATCCGGCCGCCCGACCGCGGCTCGAACGTGATCGCCGCCGGATCCCCGCTGATCGTGTGCGAGGTCGGCCACCAGGTCGCGCACTGCCGCGTCCACGCCTCGAAAGCCCGCGCCGGCGGGGTCTTGACCTCGAATTCGATCACGAGCGGGTCGGCGGTCATGGCTGCCGCGTGTTCTCGGCCACGATGCGGAATCGGGGTATGGCCCGGTCCCAGACCTCCGCGAAGTACGCGCGGACCGCCTCGACCCCCTCATCGCGCAACTCGTACACCCGCCGGGTGCCGTCGGCCCGATCCTCGACGAGGCCGGCGTCCTTGAGCAGCCGCAGATGCCGGGACACGGCGGGCCGGCTGATCGGAAGCTGATCGGCGATCTCCTGGACCGACCGGCCCCCGGCGCTGAGGATCTCGACGATCGCCCGGCGGTTCGGGTCCCCCAGGGCGTCCAGCGCGGCTCGATGCAGACCCTCGGTCACGGTGAGCCAGAGGGTACGACACCTCCGTAACCTCCGTGCTACCGTAACCTGACCGTTACGGATGTCAATCGAACCGAGAGAGGAACGAACCGTATGACCGCCGCCGCGTCGACCGGCTCGGGCACGCTCGAGGACCCCTGGATCCTCAACACACCGCCCGGCAAGTCCCAGTACGAGGCCTATGAGGATCCGAGCGCGGATCCGCCGGCCCTCGTGGTTCAGGTTGGCAGCACCGAACTGCGCTACCACCTGCGCTGCATCCAGGACCTCCGGGAGATGCTCGCGGAGCGCGGCGACTGGGTCGCGCTCGGCAACGCGGACGAGCAGAAGCCGGCCGCCGACGGGACGGTCGAGGCCTGGGCGCGCTCGTCCGATAACCCGGTCGGAGGCTGGTACGGCCTGAAGAAGGGCCTGCGCGGCCGGTTCGGCAACTACGTGCCGCCGGTGCTCGAGCGGCTCGGGCTCGCCGAGGTCGAGCACAACGCGCGCAACAACCGGATGCGCGCGGTCTGAGCGGGCTCGCCGGGCCCGTGGCGCCGGGGCCGCCGACACGCCGGCGGCCACGGAGTCGACCGTCTACCCGGACCGCTTGTAGTAGTCGGCGTTGATCTGCGTGTACTTCTGCCACTCGTCGGGGAGCTGATCCTCGGCGAAGCAGGCGTCGACCGGGCACGCCTCGACGCAGGCGTCGCAATCGATGCACTCCTCGGGATCGATGTACAGCTGCGCCTCGTCGTCGAAGCCCGGCTCATCCTGGGTGGGGTGGATGCAGTCGACCGGACACACCTCGACGCACGACAGATCCTTGGTTCCGATGCAGGGCTCTGCGATCACGTAGGTCATCCGTTGACTCTCCTGGTGCTTCTCGGGCGGCTAGGTCCCCAAGGTTAACCTCTTGTGGCCGCCGACCGGGACTCGGCGATCAGCTCAGCGAGCGTGCGGCGCTGGCGGCCGTCGATGTCGAAGTTCGACGGCGCGAGCCAGGCGCTGAACCCCTCCCCGACCGCCGGCCATTCAGCGTCCGTGATCGCGTACCAGGCGGTGTCGCGGTTGCGGCCCTTGATCACCATGTGCTGGCGAAAGACGCCCTCGAAGCGAAACCCGAACCGCTCGGCGGCGCGCCGCGAGGCCTGGTTGAGCGAGTCGCACTTCCACTCCAGGCGGCGGTAGCCGAGTTCGTCGAACGCGTGTGCGGCCAGCAGGTAGATGGCCTCGCTCGCTGCGGTGGTCCGGCCCAGGGACGCGCCGAACCAGATCCCGCCGATCTCGATGACGCCGTGCTCCGGTGCGATCCGCATGTACGACGCCACCCCGGCGGGACTCCCGCCGGTGCGCGGGACCAGGGTCAAGACGAACGGGTCCTCCGAGCGCCCGGCCACCTCCAACGCACCCCGCAACGCGGCGGCGTCGCGGTAGGGCCCCGTGGGCATGTAGGTCCACAACCCCACGTCGGCCAGCGGCGGGTGGGACTCAGCGAACAGGTGGTCGGCGTCCCGCGCCGCGTCCACGGGCCGAACCACGACGTAGCGACCTTCCAAGGCGATGCGGGAAGGGCGCCGGGCCGGGGTCCACTCGAGCTTCTCTCCGACCGTCCGCGCAGACGTCATCGCGTGATCGAAGTACAGGGGGCATTTGCCCGCCCCAACCCCGTCGCGGTAGGGTCGCCGTGACCACCATCAAACGAGGGGAGCCCAGCCATGGCAGACAGCGTCTATCGCGTCACCGAGGTGATCGGCGTCAGCAGCGAGTCGTGGGAGGCCGCCGCGCGCAACGCGGTCGAGACGGCGGCGAAGACGGTGCGCGATCTCCGCGTCGCCGAGGTCGTCCGTCAGGACGTGACGATCGAGAACGGCTCGCTCGTGAACTACAGGGTGCGGCTTGGCATCTCGTTCAAGTTCGAAACCGGCGATTGACGCCGGTGGCGGTCGCGTAACAACCTGTACACCGCAGGAATACCTCCCGTTCACAACTCGCCGACGCGCCGGAAATAGGTTGCCCGGCGCGTCCGCGGGGTCAGCGCGGGCGGTTAAAGAATCGATCCGTGGGGCGGAGGTGGCGCAATATGTCGGCGCGGTTGGTTGGCGTGCGAGCACGGCTATTCGGGCTCGGGCTCGCCTTGGTTGGCTTGTGGACAGTAGGCCTGGCGGGGCTATCGCCAGGGACGGCGTTAGCGACGTCGACGTGCAACCTCGGGAACGGGATCCAGCACGTGATCATCCTCGACTTCGACAACGTGCACTCGGAGAGGGACAACCCGAACGTGCCGTCGGACCTCGAGCAGATGCCCGCGCTACGCGGCTTCATCACGGGCAACGGCACGCTGCTCTCGAATGACCACACGGTCCTGATCTCGCACACCTCGGGCGGGATCGTCTCCACCGAGACGGGCCTGTACCCCGACAAGAACGGGATCACGGTGGGCAACTCGTACGTGTTCTCCACCCCGTCGACGACGTCGGGATCGACCTTCAGCTCGGCCTTCAAGTACTGGACCGACCCGACCAACGCGACCTCGGATCCGACACCGACGCTGATCACCACCGGCGGGAAGAACACCCCCGCTCCGTGGGTTCCCTATACCTCGCACGGCTGCGACTTCGCGGGGATCAGCGCCGCCGACATGGAGCTCGAGAACACCACGAGCGATGTGACTCAAGCATTCCCCGGGGGCCTGCCCACGAACCTGAAGAACGCCACCGACATCGAGGGCCTGGCGATCCACTGCTCCCAGGCCGACAGCACCACCGGCGGCGTGTGCGCCAACGGCGAGACCGACACGCTGAACGACGAGCCCGGCGGCTACAACGGCTACAAGGCACTGTTCGGCGCCTTCCAGGTCAATCCGTTCATCGCAAACGGCAGCTACGACGGCAGCCAGTCCACGACGTTCAGCCCGGTGTTCGACGTGTTCGCCCCGAACGCCACGAACAGCGGTCCCGACGCGACCACCGTGCACAACCTGCCGGCCGACACGGCCGGCGGGATCCCGCCGTCGAGCTTCAACGGCTATCTGCCAACCGGCACGCCGGGTCAGACGCCGACCTCGCCGATCATCGACAACAAGAGCAACCCCGGCTTCCCCGGCTTCGACGGCGTGGAGGCCAACAACGCGCTCGGCTACACCGCGGCGGCGCAAGAGGCCGGGATTCCGGTCACCTACACGTACATCTCAGATGTCCACGACGACCACTACGGGCAGAACGGCGGCAAGGCGTTCGGCCCCGGCGAGGCCGGGATGGAAGCCCAGCTGCGCGAGTACAACGCGGCGTTCACGGCGTTCTTCCAGCGGCTGGCCCTCCACGGCATGACCAAGGCCAACACGCTGTTCCTGGTCACCGTCGACGAGGGCGACCACTTCGCCGGCGGCCCGCCGCTGAACCCGGGCTGCGACGGGGTCACGACGCCGTGCCAGTACACGAACCCGACGACCGGAGCCCGGAACGTGGGCGAGGTCCAGGTCAACCTCAACACGCTGATCAAGGGCACCACCGGCGACTCGACCGTGTTCGACGAGGACAGCGACGACGCGCCGGAGATCATGATCAAGGGCCAGCCCGGGGCGAACACCTCGACCGTGCGCAACCTCGAGCGCGAGATGGCCGGGATGAGCGAGTTCGACCTGATCAAGGACACGCCGTTGCCGATCACCGACAACATCGCGGACCAGCAGGAGCTTCAGATCCTGCACATGATCAACTCCGACCCGTTGCGGACGCCGTCGTACGTTCTGTTCGGGAACGACGACTTCTTCTTCGACGACGGGTTCAACGATCCGTGTCCGCAGCCCGCGTCGGACCCGGGATGCGCCACGCAGCCCGGCGGGTTCGCCTGGAACCACGGCGACGATCAGCCTGACATCGCCAGCACGTGGCAGGGCTGGGTCGGCCCCGGGGTCCAGAACCTGGGCACCACCGACAGCGTCTGGACCGACCACACCGACGCCCAGCCGACGATCCTGTCGTTGACCGGTCTGAGCGCCGACTACACGCCGGACGGACGGGCGATCTCGCAGATCATGACCGCCGGAGCGACGCCGGCGGCGATCGCGAACGATCAGTTCGACTACGACTCGCTGTCCGGTGCCTACAAACAGCTCGACGCTCCGTTCGGAGACTTCGGGCTGGACAGCCTCATGGTCAGCACGAAGGCCGTCTCCAGCAGCTCGCAGAATGAC
>Ga0335077_10012660_pt1 | contig 10549 bp, 12 predicted proteins | sample Lox_Sample_31_FD_207151 | JGI IMG/M metagenome (GOLD analysis project Ga0335077, IMG submission 207151) | Soil microbial communities from Loxahatchee National Wildlife Refuge, Florida, United States - Lox_Sample_3.1 | ecosystem: Environmental > Terrestrial > Soil > Wetlands | place: USA...
TTCCTGGTGGAGCCGTTCAAGATCCCGTCGGGGTCGATGATCCCCACCCTGTTGGTGGGCGATTTCATCCTGGTCAACAAATACACCTACGGAATCCGCCTGCCGGTGGCCAACGCGAAAGTTCTGGCGGTGAACGAGCCTCAGCGCGGTGAGGTCATGGTGTTTCGCTATCCCGAGAACCCCTCGCTCGACTACATCAAGCGCGTGGTGGGCGTGCCCGGTGACCGCGTGTCCTACCTCAACAAGCGTCTCTCGATCAATGGCCAGGCCGTTCCCATGACGCCGGTATCGGACAATCCGTATGCCGATGCTAGCCTCAACTACGCGCCGACCAAGCAGTATCGCGAGGACCTGAACGGCCACGAGCACGCCGTCCTGACCAACCCGGAGGTGCCGGCGCTGCAGATCGGCAACGTACGCCAGTTCCCGCACCGGGAGGATTGTGAATACAATGAGCAGGGTTTCGTGTGCACGGTGCCCCAGGGGCACTACTTCATGATGGGTGACAACCGCGACAGCAGCAGCGACAGCCGCTACTGGGGTTTCGTACCGGAGCGCAACATCGTAGGCAAAGCGTTCATGATTTGGTGGAACTTCGGCGACCTGGGGCGCATCGGTCGCTCGATCAATTGAGGGCCTCAGAATGGACAAGCAACGTGGTCTGACCCTGACGGGATTGATCATCACTTTGGGGGTGATCGTGTTCTTCGCGCTGATCGGCTTCAAGCTTCTGCCCGCTTACCTCGAGTACTGGACCGTGCAGCGAATCGTCTCCGACATCGCGCATTCGCCCGAAACCAGGGGCGGCTCCGTAAAAGACGTGCAGGCGGCGTTCTCCCGCCGTGCCGTTGTCGACAACGTGACCTCGGTCTCGGCCAACGACCTCGAAGTCAGCAAGGTCGGCGAGGGGTATGAAATCTCCGTCACCTGGTCCAAGCGCGTGCCGTTGTTCGGCAACATCAACGCCTGCATGGATTTCGAAGCGAAGAACTAGGCAGCGGCGGCATCGCCCAGCCGCTCGCGCATGGTCAACGCATTCTTTGTGTCCCGGCTCGCATATCAGTTCCACGATCCCGCTCTTCTGCGCCAGGCGCTGACCCACCGCAGCCACAGTGCTCCGCACAACGAGCGCCTCGAGTTCCTCGGCGACGCGGTACTCAACTGCAGCGTCGCTGCGCTGCTCTACGAGCGCTTTCCGCGCTTGGCGGAGGGCGACCTGTCCCGCTTGCGCGCTAATCTGGTAAACCAGGACACGCTCAGCCGCATCGCGGTCTCGATGGAGTTGGGTGAGCAACTGCGACTTGGCGAAGGGGAGCTCAAGAGCGGCGGCGCGCGGCGACCGTCTATCCTGGCCGACGCGCTGGAGGCCGTAGTCGGAGCGATCTTCCTGGACGGCGGGTTCGATCGGGCTGCCGAGGCGATCCGTGATATCTATGCCCCTGTGCTGCATGAGCTCGACCCCGCCGTGCTGGGCAAGGATCCCAAGACTCTGCTGCAGGAGCATCTGCAGGCGCGCCGCTTGCCGCTTCCTCAGTACAATGTCGTGAGCCTGCGGGGCGAGGCGCACGAGCAACAATTCCAGGTGGAGTGCCTGGTCCCCGACCTCGACATCCGCACCGTGGGAGACGGTTCCAGTCGCCGCAGCGCGGAGCAGAGCGCCGCACGGCGCGCCTATGAATTGGCGGTGAACCGGTGAGCGCCTCCGGTGTAGGGCATCGCGCCGGGACCATTGCACTCGTGGGGCGCCCCAACGTGGGCAAATCGACGCTGCTCAATCGGCTGGTCGGTCACAAGCTGAGCATCACGTCGACGCGGCCCCAGACCACGCGCCACCGCATCGTCGGTATCCTCAGCGAGCCCGAAGCGCAGATGGTGTTCGTCGATACCCCCGGTCTGCAGACCCGTCATGCGGGGCGGCTCAACCGGGCATTGAACCGCGCCGCATCCGAGGCGCTGGACAGCGTCGACGTGGTCGTGGTCGTGATGGAGGCGCTGCGCTTCGGTGCGGAGGACCGCGCCGTGCTCGGAAGGATTGGGCATGGCCGGCCCGTGGTGCTCGCCATCAACAAGGTAGACGCTGTAGCGGACAGGAGGCGGCTGTTGCCGTTCATCGAAGAGCTGTCGCGCGTCCGTCCGTTCGCAGCGATTGTCCCGATCAGCGCGCGCAGCGGGCGTCAGGTCCCGGAGCTGCTCGGGGCGATTCGGCCGCACTTGCCAGCCGGCCCGTCGCTCTATTCCGAGGATGAACTGACGGATCGGAGCGAGCAATTCCTGGCGGCCGAGTTTTTGCGCGAGAAGCTGTTCCGGTTGCTCGGCGACGAGGTGCCTTATGCCACCGCGGTGGAGGTGGAGCGCTTCGAAGCGGCAGGCCAGTTGCGCCGGATCGGCGCCAGCATCATAGTCGACCGGCCGGGACAGAAGGCCATCGTCATAGGGCGCGGCGGCGAGAAGCTCAAAGCCATCGCTACCCAGGCGCGCCAGGACATGGAGAAGCTGTTCAGCGGCCGGGTCTACTTGGAGGTCTGGGTCCGCGTCCGCCGCGGTTGGACGGAGGATCCGCGCGCGTTGCGCAGCTTGGGTTATGAATGATCAGACCACGGCGAGCGTGCTGACGGACGACGGACGCCCGGCTGCCGCTACCAGTCCAGCAGGGGGCTTGAGCGACCGAGAGCGGCGCGGCGTCCGCGACGACGAGCCGGCCTATGTGCTGCACAGCTATCCCTTCAAGGAGACCAGCCTTGTGGTAGAGGTCTTCACCCGCAACCTCGGGCGCGTGGCGCTGGTGGCGCGGGGCGCGCGGCGGCCCAAGTCGTCCCTGCGCGGGCTGCTCATGGCGTTTCAGCCGCTCAGCCTGAGCTGGGCCGGCAAGGCGGAACTGCGCACGCTGCACCGGGCAGAGTGGCTCGCCGGCCACCCGCAGCTGTCGGGCCTAGGCCTCATGTGCGGCTTCTATCTGAACGAGCTGCTGCTCAAGCTTCTCGCGCGCGAGGATCCGCATGAGGGACTGTATCTGGCGTACGCCCAGGCCCTGCAGGCATTCCGCAGCGCCGAGCCGCCGGCGTGGGCGCTGCGGCGCTTCGAGAAGACGCTGCTGCGCGAGCTTGGCTACGGGATGCTGCTGAACCGCGATGTCGCCGGCCATCCCATCCGGCGCGATGCCAACTACGCCTACCGGCTGGAGCGGGGGCCGGAGTTGATTCTTGACCCCACGCTGGCGTCCGCGGTCGAGCTCTCGGGCAAGACGCTGCTGGACATGGCAGCCGACGACTACCGCGACCCTCTCACATTGCAGCAGAGCCGCGCGCTCATGCGATTTGTGTTGAACCATCATCTGGGAGGGCGGGTGCTGCACACGCGCCAGCTGCTGCGCGAGATGCAACAGCTCTGAGCCGCCCCCGCCGTCGACGACATGATTCAGCTCGGAGTGAATATCGACCACGTTGCCACCTTGCGGCAGGTGCGCGGGACGCGCTATCCCAGCCCGGTTCAGGCCGCATTGCTGGCCGAGTCGGCCGGCGCCGATCTCATCACGCTGCACTTGCGCGAGGACCGGCGCCACATCCAGGACGAGGACGTGGAGATCCTGCGCCGCGTGCTGACCACCCGCATGAACCTGGAGAGTGCGGTGACGGCGGAGATGCTGGCCATCGCCCTGCGTATCCGTCCGCACGACACTTGCCTGGTGCCAGAGCGCCGCGCCGAGCTGACCACCGAAGGCGGCCTGGACGTCAAGAGCAATTTCGCACGCGTGCAGGAGGCGTGCCGCGAGTTGGCGGCCGCCGGCATCCGCGTGTCCTTGTTCATCGCGGCAGAGCGCGCGCAGATCGACGCTGCGCGCGAGGCCGGCGCGGCGGCGATCGAAATTCACACCGGTGCCTATGCCGAGGCGCAGAGCACGCCGCGGCAAGAGGAAGAATTGGCCCGCATCCGTCGCGAAGCGAGGTACGCAGCGGGACTCGGGATGAAGGTCAACGCCGGCCACGGGTTGCACTATCACAATGTACAGCGCGTCGCGGCGATCGCAGAGATCGGCGAGCTCAACATCGGCCACGCCATCGTCGCGCACGCCTTGTTCGTGGGTTGGAGTGAGGCCGTGCGCGAGATGAAGCGGTTGATGGTCGAAGCGCGCGGGGGTGGCGCGTGATCCTTGGAATCGGAGCGGACGTCGTCGAGGTCGCGCGGGTGGCTCGGCTGTTGGAGCGCTACGGAGAGCGCTTTGCACGGCGGGTGCTGGCGCCCGCCGAGCTGGAGGGCTTCCGCGCGAGCGCCAACCGGCAGATTTTCCTGGCCAGCCGATTTGCGGCCAAGGAGGCCTTCGCCAAGGCGCTCGGCACCGGTCTGCGCGCTCCGGTGCTGTTGACCAGCATCAGCGTGACGCACGACGCGTCGGGCCGGCCGCTGCTGCGCCTTGCGCCGGAGCTCCAGGCGCTGTCGCAGCGCCGCGGGGTGAGCGCGCATCACATCACGCTCAGCCATGAACGCAGCATCGCCTGCGCGGTGGTGGTGCTCGAGGCCGGGAGCCCATGACGGTCGGCACGCTGCCGCTCGGGCCGGTCATGCTCGACGTCGAGGGCACCCACCTCGTCGATGGCGATCGCAGGCGCCTGCTCGATCCGCTGGTCGGCGGCGTGATCCTGTTCGCACGCAACTATGCTTCACCCGACCAGGTGGCCGAACTTACCGCCGACATTCGAGCCCTGCGTAGGCCCGAGCTGCTGATCGCCGTGGACCACGAGGGCGGCAGGGTGCAGCGCTTCCGCGAAGGCTACACGGCGATTCCGGCCATGGCAGGGCTGGGGGCGCTGTGGGACGCTGACCGCGCGGCGGCGCGACGCCGCGCCGAGGCGGTCGGCTTCCTCATCGCCGCAGAGTTGACCGCCAGCGGCGTGGACTTTAGCTTCACCCCCGTTCTGGACCTCGACTTCGGGCGCAGCTCCGTCATCGGCGACCGTGCCCTGCATCGCGATGCAGAGGCGGTCACCGAGTTGGCGGCCGCCTTGGTCGCAGGCCTGAGGCGCGGCGGCGTCGCCGCGGTCGGGAAGCATTTTCCGGGACACGGGTTCGCGGCCGAGGACTCGCACGCCGAAATTCCGATCGATCCGCGTCCTCTGTCGCAGATACGTGCGGCCGATCTGGTGCCCTATCGGCAGCTCCGTGGCGAGCTCGCCGGCGTGATGCCGGCGCATGTGATTTATCCGAGCGTGGACCGGGTACCGGCGGGTTTCTCCCGCATCTGGTTGCAGGATGTCTTGCGCAACGAAATCGGGTTCGACGGCATGATTTTCAGCGACGACCTCAGCATGGAAGGCGCTGCTGTGGCCGGCGACATCGTCGCTCGCGCGTGCGCGGCGCTCTCGGCGGGCGGCGACATGGTGCTGGTATGCAATCGACCCGACCTCGCCGATGCGCTGCTCGGGGGCTTGAGCTGGAAGCCGGACGAGCGGTGGGAAGCGAGGCTGGCGCGCATGCGCTCGCGCAGCGCCTACACATCGTTTGCCGAGGCGCGCGTGGACCGCACCTACCAGGCGGCATTGAGCGAGCTAAAGGTCGGTGGGCGGGGCACCGCGGGGCCAGCTCCGGGCAGTGCCCTCGGCTGAGAGCACCGGCGAGCATATGGCGCAGCATCACCCACACGGACACGTCCACCGAACGGTGCCCGGCGTGTTCGGAGTGGCGCTCAGTTTGACCTTGGCTTATGCGCTGGTGGAGCTGGTGGCGGGCCTGGCGTTTGGCTCGCTGGCTCTGGTGAGCGACGCCGGACATATGTTCTCCGACGCCCTGGCGCTCGGGCTGGCCTGGTTCGCAGCCTGGGTGTCGGCGCGACCGGCGGGTAAGCGGCACTCCTACGGCATGGCGCGCGCCGAGGTCATCGCCGCCTTCGTCAATGGTCTGGCTCTGCTGCTGGTCGTGGTGTTCATCGCCGTAGAGTCCATCAGCCGGCTGCTGCACCCGGCGGACATCGACGGGCTGGGCGTCATGATCGTGGCATTCATCGGGCTGCTGCTCAACCTGGCGGTGATGCTCATCCTGAGCCGTGGGGAACGCAGTTTGAACCTGCGCGCCGCAATGCTGCACGTGACTTCAGACGTGGCCGGATCAGTCACGGCGCTGGCGGCAGGTGCGGTGATCTATTTCACCGGCTGGATGCCGATCGACGCCATCCTGTCGTGGGTGATCGCGCTGCTGATCCTGGTCTCCACGATCAGACTTCTGCGTGAGGCGCTGCACGTGTTGATGGAGGGCGTGCCCAGCACTGTCAGGCTGGAGGAGGTGGGGCGGCTGATCGCGCGGATCGACGGGGTTCGCAGCGTACACGACCTGCACGTCTGGAACATCTCGTCGGGGCGAGTGGCGTTGTCGGCTCATCTGGACATCGCCGAGCTGTCGAGCTGGCCAGCGGTGCTGGAGCAGGCGCGCCGGGTGCTGCAACAGCGCTACGGGATCGACCACGTGACGCTGCAGCCCGAGGTCGTTGCGGATGCCGGCCGGCGCGCTCAAGCCGTGGTCAAAGTCGTCGCGCGGCGGGGCAACGGTTGACATTTGTTGAGTCCGGTGCCGGTCGGACGCTAGACTGGATCCGATGCAGTTCGACATCGAGGAGTGGCAGCGCCTGGCCCGGGAGGACCCCGGCGAGTTCGAGCGCCGGCGGCAGGCGGCGATAGAGTCGTTCATCTCCCAGGCGCCGGCCGAGCACCGCGAGCGGCTGCGCGGGTTGCAATTTCGCATCGATCTGGAACGCAGACGGGCTAAGACCGCGCTGGGCGCCGCCGTGCGCTTGCAATCCATGATGTGGGAGCGCTTCGGACAGCTGCGCGAGGCGCTACTGGCGCTCACGGCGGATACGCCGTCGGACCGCCACACCGGCGCGCGGATCCTGCCGTTCAGAAAGCCTGACTGAGCGAGGGCGGAACCGCCCGCATCAAATATCCGGGCTAGGCCCGCTCGATGTACTCGCCGGAGTCGGTGTTGACCTTGATCTTCTCGCCTTCACCTACGAACGGCGGCACCATCACCGTGAGGCCGGTCTCCGTCTTGGCAGGTTTGAAGGAGCCCGTGGCGGTTGCACCTTTGAGAGTGGGCTCGGTTTGCGTGATCGTGAGCACCACGCTGGGCGGCAGTTGGAGCCCGATCGGGCGCTCGTTGTGAAAGTTGACCATGACGTCCGTATTGGGCAGCAGGTACTCCACCTGGCCCTCGAGCAGATCCCGCGGCAGGTGTAGCTGCTCGTAGTTCTGCTTGTCCATGAACACGTAGGCGTCCCCGTCGCTGTATAGGTACTGCATCTCGCGGCCCTCGACGAAGGCGCGTTCGATCTTCTCGTCTGTCCGGAAGCGCTGATTGGACTTGGTGCCCGATTCGATGTCCTTCATCTCGACCTGCATGAAGGCTCCACCGCGGCCACCCACGTGCACGTGGTAGGACTTGAGCACGCGCCACACGCGTTTGTCCCACTCGATGAGGTTGCCGGCGCGGACTTCGGTCGCCAGTACTTTTGCCATCGCTACGCCCCCCTGCGTCAGGTAGCGCGGCTCGACGCGCGCCAAGGAGCGCGCATTTTACCCGAAGCCACATGCGCTGCGTGGCGCTTCCGGCGTGACATGGAAGGCGCGCCATCGCAGCCGCTATAATGCGCGGAGGGGACGCTCGAGCAGGTTCGAAACGGCGCCGTTGCGCGTCGCGCGTCGGCTCCAGCCTCCTGACCCTTGCCTTACTTCCACTGCCCCTGGCTGCTCAACCCAGAACATGACCAAGGTTCCGGCCCATGTCCGGCACAAGGCGCTGGGGGTGACGGCAGCGCCGGCTCGCGCCTCGCCCCCCGACGGCGTGCCGGCTTCGGATCTGGCCGAGCTCGTAGCCAGCCTGCCGCACCTGCCCGGCGTGTACCGCATGATCGGGGCTTCCGGCGACGTGCTCTATGTGGGCAAGGCGCGCGATCTCAAGAAGCGAGTGGCTTCCTATTTTCAGAAGACCACGTCGCTGGAGCCTCGCATCCAGCTCATGGTCTCTCAGGTGCGCCGTCTTGAGACCACCGTCACGCGGTCGGAGTCCGAAGCCCTGCTGCTCGAGAACAATCTGATCAAGGCGTTTGCGCCGCGCTACAACATCCTCTACCGGGACGACAAGTCCTATCCCTATCTGATCCTGACCGGCCATGAGTTCCCGCGGCTGGGCTTCCACCGCGGGGCGTTGGACAGAGGCAACCGCTACTTCGGTCCGTTCTCGAGCGCCGGGGCGGTGCGGGAGAGCATACAGCTCATGCAGAAGGTCTTTCGCATCAGGACCTGTGAGGACAGCGTGTTCGCCAACCGGTCGCGCCCCTGCCTGCTGTACCAGATCAAGCGCTGCACGGCGCCGTGCGTGGGATGGATCGACCCGGCCTCCTACATGGATGACGTGCACAACGCCGAGCTGTTCCTGCTCGGACGCGACGATGAGGTGTTGGAGCGGCTCGAGGGCAGAATGGAGCAGGCCGCTGCCGAGCAGGACTATGAGAGCGCGGCTGCTTTTCGCGATCAGCTCCGAGCCCTGCGGGCGGTGCGCCAGAAGCAGTTCGTCAGCAGCGACAAGGCGCGCGACCTGGACATCGTGGCCTTGACGGCCGAGGAGGGGATCACCTGCGTCAACCTGGTAAGCGTGCGCGCAGGCCAGCATCGCGGGGACAAGAGCTTCTTCCCCGAACATGCCGAGGGCTACGACGCGGGGCAGGCGCTGGAAGCATTCCTGACCCAGCACTATCTGGCCCGTGACGTGCCGCCGCTCATCCTGGTCAACCGGCAGATCGACACCGAGACCCTGGAGCAGCTGCTGAGCGAGCAGGCCGCTCACCCGGTTCAGATCACGACCGCGGGGGCCGGCGAGCGCCGGGTCTGGCTGTCCATGGCGGAGACCAACGCACGCGTGGCCATTCGGCAGGCGGTCCACATGCAGTCCACTCAGGAGGTGCGCTTGGCGGCGTTGCAGGAGGCGCTCGGGCTGCCGGGTTCGGCTTGCCGCCTGGAGTGCTTCGACATCAGCCATACCTCCGGCGAGGCCACTGTCGCTTCCTGCGTGGTGTATGACGACGGTGGCATGAAGAAGAGCGAGTATCGGCGTTACAACATCCAGGGCGTAAAACCGGGTGACGACTACGGGGCGATGCGCGAGGTGCTGGATCGGCGATATCGCAGGGTGGTCGCGGGAGAGGGCAAGCTTCCCGACGTGATCCTCATCGACGGCGGCAAGGGCCAGGTGTCGGCGGCCCGCGAAGTCCTGGAGGAACTGGGCCTGGGCGGAGTCGCGCTGGTCGGCGTCGCGAAGGGCGAGCAACGCAAGCCCGGGCTGGAGCAACTCATCGTTCCGGGTCACGAGGCGCCGCTGCGGCTGCCGCCGGACCATCCCGGGCTGCACCTGATACAGCAGGTCCGAGACGAAGCCCACCGGTTCGCCATCACCGGCCACCGCAACCGGCGGGCCCGAACGCGGCGAACGTCGGTGCTGGAGAGTATCGCCGGGATCGGGGCCAAGCGCCGGCGCAAGCTGTTGGCGCGCTTTGGCGGTCTCCGCGGTCTGCAGGCGGCCAGCGTGGACGAGATTACGCAGGTCGAAGGCATCAGCCGGGCCTTGGCCGAGCGCATTTACCAACAGCTGCACTGAGCGCGGAGCACGCGACCCGAAGGCCCTTCTTCGACATGCCACTGAACGTTCCCAACCTGCTGACCTGGCTTCGGATCCTGTTGATCCCGGCGTTTCTCGCGGTGTTTTACTTCCCGGACACGTGGCTGACCGGCCCGGAGAAGGACCTGACCGCGACGGTCCTGTTCGCGGTGGCGGCCGCGACCGACTGGCTCGACGGCTACCTCGCGCGCACGCTCGATCAAGCGTCTGCCTTCGGCGCTTTTCTCGATCCGGTGGCGGACAAGCTCATGGTGGCGGCGGCGCTGATACTGCTGGTCTGGCTCGGGCGCGTCGACGCGCCGGTCGCGGTCATCATCATCGGCCGGGAGATTGCCGTCTCCGCCCTGCGGGAATGGATGGCGAAGATCGGGAAGAGCAAAAGCGTGGCCGTCAGCTTTCTGGGCAAGATCAAAACCGGATCCCAGATGGCGGCGCTGCTGCTCCTGCTGTATCACGGCACTTTGTTCGAGATTCTCGACACGCAGGATCTCGGCACGGTCCTCATTTACATCGCCGCCGGCTTAACCCTCTGGTCCATGGTGTACTACCTGAAGATGGCCATGCCCTTCGTGCTGGGGAAGCAGGACTGAAACGCGGCTCGCCGGGCGCTTGGCTCGCCTTGACATGATGGGGTGGGTCCCTATAATTCACTGTCTTTGCGCGGGAATAGCTCAGTGGTAGAGCACAACCTTGCCAAGGTTGGGGTCGCGAGTTCGAGCCTCGTTTCCCGCTCCAGAATCCCGGGCAGGTCGGAGCGCTAGCTCCGGCCTCCTGTATCAGCTTCGTCACACGACGGGCGCGCCGGTTTGGGCGCGCCACGTAGCCAGCACCGCTTGCCTCCGGCTTACCCCGCTGCCGCCGGGTTGGCCGCACGGAGCGGGCTGGGAGGGAAACA
>Ga0335077_10012661_pt1 | contig 10548 bp, 11 predicted proteins | sample Lox_Sample_31_FD_207151 | JGI IMG/M metagenome (GOLD analysis project Ga0335077, IMG submission 207151) | Soil microbial communities from Loxahatchee National Wildlife Refuge, Florida, United States - Lox_Sample_3.1 | ecosystem: Environmental > Terrestrial > Soil > Wetlands | place: USA...
AGCGCTTCGTTCAAGGCCGGTCCTGATGGCCCTCGGTGTCATGCCGCGGGTTGCGACGGCGTTGCTGCTCGTGACGCCGGGGGTTGCACTGGTAGAGGCCCCGTCCGAATTCTACCCCGCCGCCGTCTGGTACGGGGGCGGCAAGGCTCGAGCGCCGATGATGAGCCCGCTCGATGCCCACAGCGCGGAGGAATGGGGCAAGGATCTCGACCAGATCAAAGCGGTCGGCTTCAATAGCGTGAAGTGCTGGGTGGATTGGGCGACCGCGGAGCCCAAGCCGGAAGTTTTTGATTTCAAGAATCTCGACCTGCTGATGAAGCTCGCCCAGCAGCGCGGCTTGCGGGTCATCATACAGGTCTACCTGGATTCGGCTCCGGACTGGGTGGGTGAACGCTATCCCGACGGGCGCTTCGTGGAACGGGGCGGCGCGGTGATCACGTCGCAATCCGCTCCGGGATTCTGCATCGATCATGGCGGGGTGCGGCGCGAAATCACCGCGTTTCTCGAAGCGCTCTCGCGCGAGGCCAACCAGTCGCCGGCACTCTACGGCTGGGACGTCTGGAGCGAGCCGCACGTGATCAACTGGGCCGATTTCTCATGGCTGAGCCAACCGGAGTTCTGCTACTGCGCAGGGAGCCAGGCGCGCTTTCGCGAGTGGTTGCGGGCAAAGTACAAGACCCTGGATGCGCTCAATACCGCGTGGTACCGCAAGTTCGAGAACTGGGAGCAGGTGCAGGCGCCACGTTTCTCCACGATCCTCTCCTACGCCGATTACATGGACTGGCGCGGGTTCATCGACGACAAACTGGCCGGCGACCTGAAGACGCGCGTGGACGCGATTCGCCGCGCCGACCGGACTCACCCTATCAGCAGCCACGCGGACTCGCCCGGCCTGTTCACTTCGCCTACCGATGGCTACGGCGAGCCGGACGATTGGAAGATGTCGGCCACGGCGGATTTCTACGGCACGTCGATTTACCCGAAACACTCGGAATCAGCGCGGCCGTGGCCCTATTGGATGCTGGCCGCCGGCCTGGATTTCACGCGCTCGGCCGGGCACGCCTTCGGCAAGGGATTCTGGATCGGCGAACTGCAAGCCGGGCAGGGCGCCACGGGAATGCGCATCGTGGATCCGGTCACTGCGCACGATGAGGAATTCTGGATGTGGCAGGTGCTCTCCCACGGCGCGCGCGAGATCGCCAACTATGCCTGGTATCCGATGAGCTCAGGCTTCGAATCGAACGGCTACGGGCTGATCAACCTGGATGGAACGCTGACGGACCGTGCGCGGGCCGCGGGCCGGATCGCCGCCATCGTCGCCCGCCGCGCGCGGGACTTCAATCGCGCCGAACCCGCGCCGGCCCAGGTGGCGATCCTTTACGATCGCCTTTCCTACATGGTGGGCGGCAGCCAGCCCTCGCCTTCCACTCTCGGAAATGCCGAACGCGATTCCTTGATGGGGTTGTATCGAGCATTCTTCGAAAAGCAGATTCCGGTCGATTTCGTTCATCCCGCGGCTCTTGATGCCGCCCATCTGCGGCAATACAAGATATTGTTCCTGCCCTACGCAGTGATGCTGCCGCAAAGCGTTGCCGAAGCGGTGAAAGATTATGTGCGGCAGGGTGGAACAGTGGTGGCCGAAGCGCGCCTGGCATGGAACGACGAGCGCGGTTACGCCAGCCCCGTGATCCCGGGCTTTGGCCTCGATCAGTTATTTGGCGCGCGCGAGGCGGTGATCCGTCAGGAAGCGGAGCCCAAGATGATGATTGCGCGCGGAGCGAATCTGCCTGGTCTGGCGGAAGGCCAGTCCATACAGGGCGTGGCGTTTGAGGAACACTTGGACCCATTAGCCGGCGGGCAGGTACTGGCGACATTTCGGTCGGGGGAAGCCGCCATGGTTCAGAAGGCGGCAGGGCGGGGTAGGGCGGTGCTGGCTGGCTCGTTTTTGGGCCTGGCGTATCAACGCGGGCGTGACCCATCGACGAGATCATTGCTGTTGGCGCTGGCGGAATCCGCAGGAGTGAAAGCGGAAGTCGAGGTCAGCGGCACGGGAACCGCGGAAATGGAGGTGCGCCGGCTCGTCGCAGACGATTTGCAACTGGTCTTCGCGTTCAACCACGCGAGCGCGCCTGCGGACGCCGCGATCGCGATCCGCCTGCGGTGGAAGGCCAAGGCCGCGCACGACCTGGTGGCCGATGCGGATGTGCCGATGGAAGCCAGCGGAGACCTCAGCGTGCTGCATAAGCGCCTGGAGCAAGACGGCATCTGGGTGGTCGCCCTGGAGCGCAAGTGATGGCGCGCTTTGCCCTGGTGGCCGACTTGGGAGGCACCAAGATCGTGGCGGCGCGCGTGACCGAGACCGGCGCCGTCACACACCGGCTGCGTGCCGCCACACCGTCGGGGGGGGGTATGGGGGTAGTCGATGCCATCGAAAGTCTGCTGCGCCAACTACCCGCAGACGGCGCCTGCTCGATTGGCGTGGATGTGCCGGGACTGGCGCACCCCGACGGCGTAGTCTGGGCGCCGAACATTCCGGGCTGGACGCACATGCCGCTGGTCCGCATGCTCGCCGGGCGCATGCAACTGCCCGTGGTGGTGGATAGCGACCGCAACGCGTTCGTTACCGGCGAGGCGTGGCGTGGGTCGGCGAAAGGCTGCCGCGACGTGGTCTTCCTCATGGTTGGGACGGGCATCGGCGCGGGCATCATCAGCGGCGGCCAACTGCTTCGAGGGCACGGCGAACTCTCGGGCTGCGCCGGTTGGATGGCGGTGCGCGACCGCTTCCGGCGGGGCTACGAAAGGGTCGGCTGCCTGGAATTTCACGCTGCAGGTCCGGGCATAGCGCGCTCAGCAGTGCTCCGGCTGAAACAACCGGCCACCACGCGCGACGTAGTGAGACTGGCGCGCGCGGGCGACGCGCGGGCGCAACGGGTCCTGGCGGATGCGGGCCATTATCTCGGCCTGGCGCTGGCCAACCTGGTGGACATTCTGAACCCGGAGATGATTGTCCTTGGCGGGGGGCTGGCGGCCGCGGGGACATTGCTCCTCGATCCCGCGCGCCGCACCATGGGGCAATGGGCTCAACCCCTCGCTGTGAAGCAGGTGCGCATCGCACGCAGCCGCCTGGGGGACCGAGCCGGAATCCTGGGCATGGCGCGGCTCTGCTTCGATCGAGCCGAGTCCTGAACATGCCGGGACACCGCGCAGCCTTGCTGCTTACAGTGAATGCCTGCATGTTCGTCTTCGGCGTGGTGCTGCTCCTGATGGGGTCGCTGCTTCCCACACTCGACGTGAGCGGCGCGCGTGCGGGAAGCTTGGGGTCCTTTCCGCTGGCCGGGATTCTAGCGGTCACCGTGGTGATTGGCCCCGTGCTGGACAAGGTGGGCGCGAAACCCGCCCTGGCAGTGGGCCTGGGACTGGTGGTCGCGGCATTGGTATGGATGCCTTCGCTCTCGAGTTACCCGGCGTTGGCGGCCGCCGCGCTGGTCTATGGTTTTGGAGGCGGAATCCTGAACACCGCTACCAATACGGTGGTCTCCGAATTGAGTGCCGCTGGCCGCGGAGCGGCTCTCAACCTGTTGGGATTTTCCTTCAGCCTGGGCGCCGTCACAGCGCCTTCGCTGATGTCGCTCGCTTCGGGACGCCTCGCCACCTCGACGATTCTCTACGTGCTGGCCGCGCCGCCGGCTACAGTGCTGGTCCTCATCCTCGCGCTGCGATTTCCAAAAGCCGCGCAAACCACCACGCCGCTTCGCAGCCTGACCCGCGTGTTGAACCATCCAGTCGTCTGGCTTATCGGACTGCTGCTGTTCTTCGAATCGGGCAATGAGAATTGCATGTTTGTCTGGGCAGCCAAGCTTACCCAGCAGACTCTACATCTGGCCAGCGGCCAGGCGGCTCTCGCGCTGGTCGCGTTGAGCATCGCGCTCGGTGTGGGCCGCCTCCTGGCCGCGCTGGCGATGCGGCGCCTCGGCAGCCGAAACCTGCTCCTCATCTCCTGCGCGACCATGGTGGCCGGCGTCGCCACGGTTCACCTCAGCGCCGCTTTCGCCGGCATGATCGCCGGCTTCGCCCTGCTCGGCCTCGGCATGTCGGCAGTCTTTCCCACGGCGCTCGGAGTGGCAGGGGATCGCTTCCCGAACCAGACCGGCACTGTATTTGGCGCCGTCATGACCGCGGCGCTGGTGGGCGGCACCGCCGGGCCGACGATTGGCGGCTGGCTGGCCGCATCGCACCAGACCGCGGTGCTGACAGTGCCGGTCGTGGCGGCAGCGGGCATCGCGATCTGCACGCTAGCCGTTTCGCGGCGTACGGGCCTGCCGCGCTAACGCGAGAGTCACTCGCTCAGTGCGAGCCGAGCCTTTGCCAGTTTCTTGATGAGCGTGGCAGGCAGCGGCTTATCCAGGGGGAAGTGAATCCCGCCCTTTGAGGTGCTGTAAGGCTTCAGTTCCTCCTGAAACGACTCGAGGAGCGTGCCGCTGAAGACGAACAGGCTGCAGTGATCGGAGAATGCGGCATAACCGATGAACGGGCGTTTGTACTTGAACGCGGGGATGCGGTAGCTGATCACTTCGGTGGCTGCTGCCGGAATGGCGGAGCGGATGATGGCGCGCACCTTGTTAAGCGTAGTGCGCGCGGGCTCGGGGACGCCTGCCAGGTAATCGTCGACCGTCTTGGGAATGGCGGCGGGCATTGAGTTTTTCATGCGATCGTCTTTGCTCTACAGGCTAACACGCAGTTCCGCAGTTCAAGCGGCCTGTCGAGGCAACCGCCACTTGATGCGCGTATACGCCACGCGAAACCCCTTGCGCTCGGCATTGCGCTGGGATTCGCTGCCCGCCGCCGCGACCATCATCGCCAGATCGCAGCCATGATCAAACGCATAACGCATGCGCTCTTCGAGGAGCGCGGCCTGTAATCCGCGGCGGCGCAGCGCGGGAATAGTCGACGCGCCTCCGAAAAGAGCTACTCCCTCATGTACAGTGAGCACGCCGCCTGCGCCAGGCATGCCGTCAACCTCCGCCAGGAAGCACAGGCCCTCCTCGCGTGCTGTTGTGATCGCGCCCGTTTTGCCAAGGAACTCCAGAAGTTCGGGATGCTCATGCGCCCAACCCTCCGCGCTGATCCGCGTCCAAAGCTGCGATTCCTCAGCTCCAATGACTCGAACATTGATGTCCGGATGTCCTCCAGCCGGTGGCTTCTCGACCGGCCGATACATGACGTTGCTGATCTCGACAGGCCTGTAGTTCCGCGCGCAGAGCAGCGCGAGCGCTGCCACGCCAGCCAGCGGACTCACCTCATGCAGCGCCTCCGCGCCACGGTCGAAAAAGAACCGCTCGATCTCATCGAGTGCCGCCGGCGTCAAATCTTCGAAAATCCCGAGCCCAAAGCTCTGCGTTACGGGGGAATCTACGCCGTCGAACACCGCATAGGCTCCGGCACATCGGATCCACTCGGCACGGCTGTCGGGAAATACTCGCCGACGCGCATCTGCAAACCGGGCACAGGCGTAGCCTTCCGTTCGTTCCAGGCGTCTCGAGAGCGCCAAATCGGAGAACATGATGCAACTCAGCCGGGTTAGGCGGCGTCGCGGCCAGCCCAGAGGTTCAAGGTGTTGAGTTCGTGATGGCCGCAAGCCTCGAGGTAAGGGAACAACTGCAGGCGCGCGGTTTGGCAAACCACCAATTCCCATCGAGACGGCCCGAGAAGCCAGCGCCTGAGCAGTTCGGGTCTCGTCAAAGCTTCGAACGCGAGGCGGCGAGGCGCGTCGAAGACACGGGTCATCACGATCTCCCGGTCCGTGGGAGTAGTCACTCTCCAAGTGGGTGCGGTCATCATCGGCGATCTCCTTTGTGCTTCCTTGGGTTGCGTTTCTTTTCGCGAGGCTTGAGTTCATCGAGCAGCGAGTCGAGGTGCTGGAAGCGGTTCTCCCAGAAGCGGCGGTATCCTACGAGCCAGCGAGCGGCCTCGGCGAGGGGCACCGCCCGCAGGCGGCAAGGGCGGCGCTGGGCAGCGCGTCCGTGCGTAATCAGCCCGGCGGCTTCGAGCACCTTGATGTGCTTGGAAATGGCGGGCTGGCTCAAAGAGAAGGGTCTGAGCAGCTCGCTGACCGACGCTTTGCCGGAGGCCAGGCGGGCGAGGATGGCGCGTCGTGTAGGGTCGGCCAGGGCGGCAAAACGTGGCATCCAGATGGCGTGGCATTCATTGCTGATCCGTCATATTACCAGGGGTGTCAAGAGCTCTCCGGCTTGGCAGGCGAAAGCGCCGTGTGCTACCGTTGCGCTCACGATGAAAGCCTGGCAGGTACACGCGTTCGGCGAACCGGAGACGATGCGGTTAGAGGATGTGGCGCCGCCTGAGCCGGGACCGTCCGAGGTGCGCATCCGGAATCATGCGGCGGCGCTGAACTTCTTCGACATTCTCCAAATCCAGGGCAAGTACCAGGTACGGCCGCCGTTTCCGTTTACGCCGGGCGCGGAAGTGGCGGGGGTGGTGGACGCCGTCGGTTCGGATGTAAAGCACGTTTTTCCGGGCGATGCCGTGATGGCCATGACGCACAATGGCGCCTTCGCCGAGTATTCGATAGCGGCGGCCGGCCGCACGTTCCATTTGATCGCCGGGATGGAGTTCGCCGAGGGCGCGGCCATGCCGGTGGTGTATCACACCTCGTACTTCGCCCTCCACCGGCGGGCGGGCCTGGCGAATCGCGAATGGCTGCTTGTACACGCCGGTGCGAGCGGCGTTGGCATGTCGGCGATCCAGATTGGCAAGGCCTATGGCGCGCAGGTGATCGCCACGGCGGGCAGCCGGGAGAAGCTGGACTTCTGCCTCGCGCAGGGCGCCGACCATGCCCTGCCCTACGCTGATGCGGCCTGGGTAGAGCGCGTGAAGGAGATCACGGGTGGCCGCGGCGTCGATGTGGTTTACGACCCGGTGGGCGGTGAAGTATTCGAGCTATCCACTCGCTCGATCGCTCCGGAAGGACGCGTCCTGGTGATCGGCTTTGCCAGCGGCCGCATTCCGAGCGTGCAGATGAATCGCGTGCTGCTGAAAGACATCTCGATTGTGGGAGTGCATTGGGGACAATATGTAAACCAGCACCCGGAGTTCGTCACGCACACGCACGAGGTGCTTACCGCGATGTATTTGGGCGGCCAAATCCGTCCGGTCGTCGGCAAGATCCACGGTCTGGAAGAGATTCCGGCGGGCTTGCGGGAACTTGCGGAACGCAGAGTGACCGGCAAGGCCGTCGCGCTGATCGCCTGACATTGTTCGCCGCCTGCGGCTCGAGAACCTCAGGGGATCGCGCCGGCGATGAACTTAGCCAGATCGGCCTTCACTTTGATCAGGGAAGGCTTGTGGGTATACATCATGTGCCCGGCTTCAAAGAAATCCATGTTCACCTGGCTTTGCAGGGTCGGATCAAGGCCCAGATGGTTAAACGTGTACTCGGTTGCGAAGAAGGGCGTGGCCAGATCGTAGTAGCCGTTGGCAACGAACACCTTCAGCGCGCGGTTCTGGGTCATGGCCTGGCGCAGACTCTCCGAGACGTTCACATATCGATTCTCGTTGTCGCCCCAATTCCACGGTCGCACTCGACCGGTCAGGATTTCGTAAGGCAGGTCGCTCTCCCACTTCAATTCACTGCGCACGTATTGGTTCCAAGCCGCGGTATAGGGCGCGTAGACGCTCGCGTAGCTGGGATCGTAATCGGGCGTGGCGCTGGTGGCGTCGAGGTCAATGCCCTCCAGGCGGCTGTCGTAGCGACCTACGGTGCGGCGCTGGTCGCGCAGAAGTTCCTTGGTGAAGCGGAAGATGGGCACGCGCAGGTTGCTATCGTCGATAAACTTCCTGGAGAGCCCGGTCAGCCGCGCTAGCTTGTCCAAGACCTGCGAGCGCTCTTCAGACGAGATCGTGTCGCCCTTCATGAGGGCAAGGCTATACTCGTGGGACGCGAATTGTCGCGATTCCTCAATCGCATGCCTGCGGTTGGCCATCAGGTCCGGCGCCAACTTCTTATGATACCAGGCGGTGACAGTGTAGGTCGGCAGGAAAAGGATGTAAGGCAAGTCATTGCCGCGATCGAAGCTGATTGTCCCGAAGTTCAGCACGCAGGAGATCAGCATAATGCCGTTGAGGGCCATGCCCTGGTGTTCCTGAAGATATCCGGAGAGGTTGGCGGCGCGGGTGGTGCCGTAGCTTTCACCGGCCAGGAACTTGGGCGAAGCCCAGCGCGCGTTACGCGTGGTGTAGAGACGGATGAACTCGGCAACTGATTCGGTATCGCCGGTGATACTGTGGAAGTTCTTGGCGTCCTGCTCGGGAATGGCGCGGCTGTAACCGGTGCTGACGGGATCGATGAAGACCAAGTCGGTGCCGTCGAGGATGGAGTATTCGTTATCGACCAGTTTGTAGGGCGGCGGCAGGGGGGCGCCTTCGGGGTCCATCATCACGTGCTTGGGGCCGAGCGCGCCGAGATGCAGCCAGACCGATGACGATCCGGGGCCGCCGTTGAAGGCAAAGGTCAGCGGCCGGCCTGTGGTGTCGGCAACGTCGTCCTTCGTGTAGGCGATGTAGAAGAGGCTGGCGGTGGGCGTACCGTCTTCCTTCTTCAACAGCATCGTGCCGGCCGTAGCGGTGTATTTGACTTCCTGGTTGCCTATGCGGATGGTATGCCTGGTCTGCGAGGTCTTCTCTTCGGGTTTCTTTTCGTCCTTCGGCTTATCTTCCTTGGCCGCGGGAGCCGCGGGCTTGGAGCTTTCCGGCGCGGGCTGGGCAAGGGCGCCGGCTGACGCAGCCAGCAGAACGATCACCAACAAGACAATTCGGCGCATAGTGAACGATTGTAACGTAGTCGTAAAAATGGCCCTCAGGAGCATCTAAGGTGTTGAGGGGGGCGACGGGCGCTTCGCGGTGAGAGGCTGGACCATGTCGGGCAAGAACTCTTTCACCATGCCAGTGAAGGCGTTGTAGCCCATGCTCAAACCGAAGCTCACGGCGCCGTCGCCGGCGGACCTGGTACTGGGCGGTTGCCAAACCCGCGACACAAAGGCGCCCGCGGCGAATCCCGCAATCAGCGAGATCGAAGGATATTGCCTGCCGCTATCGTGACGCGCCATGACACTGCTGGACAGGGCGTAGGCGGCGCGGCGCCAGAAGCCCTTTTTGCCGGAGCCGAAATACCGGTTGTCCTCGTGCAAGAGGCTGGCCAGACCGAACGTGGCCGTGCGTTGAATCGCGTATTGGCCCATGATGTTGGCGACGCGTTTGCTGTAACCTGAGGCGCCTTGCTCCCACTCCTTGGGCTTGTCCTTGCTCAGGTCAATGGCGCCCGATAATGCCCCCTTGAAGTACCAGATGGGATTGATCAGCGACTTCAAGTAGATGGTATTGCGTTCGTGCTGGCTCAGCGGCCGAAACTCGACCGTGGTTTGCCCTGCCATGGTCAGATAATCGAAGACGTCTTGGGTGAGCCTTGATATCGCGCCGGTTTTATTGGCAGTGGCGGACGGAGCGCCGGTCGCTTGTGGCAGGGCCAGATAGGGAAAAGACAGCGCGAGACAACCGGCAATTACGGACTTCAAAGCAGTTCCCAGTCTATCGACAAACCAAGGGACGTTACGTTCACCAGATTAACAGACGCTGAGCGGTCCGAGCCGAACTGAATTACAACGCCCGCAGGCGGCGGACCTCATCTTTCGTCAGGTGCCGCCATTTACCGATGGGCAGGCCGCCGATGCGCACCGGGCCGATTGCAACGCGCACCAACTTGAGCACTTGGCTGCCCACGGCCTCGATCATGCGGCGCACTTGGCGGTTCCGGCCTTCGGTGATGATGATCTCCAAGTGGGTGTACTTCCCCGAGTCGCGCAGGCGCTCCACTTGGGCCGGACGGGTGGGTCCATCGCGCAGTTTTACGCCGTGGCGCAGGTGTTCAATCTGCTGATCGCTGAGCAAATCCGTACACTTCACCTGATAAACTTTGGGGACCTTGTAATCTGGATTGGTCAGACGTTCGGCAAACTGCGTGTCGTTCGTCATAATCAGTAAACCGCTGGTTTCGAAGTCGAGGCGGCCCACAGGGACAAGCCAAAGGCCAGCATCTTTTAGCAGATCATACACGGTGGGTCGGCCTTGAGGATCGGTGCGGGTCGTCAAGTATCCTCCGGGCTTGTAAAGCAGCAAGTAAACCTTCTTGCCGGGACGCACCGGGACACCGTCCAGTGTTACGTGGTCGCGTTCGAAATCCACCCAGTGATCCGGTGTACGGACGACTGCGCCGTTGACGCGCACGCGGCCGGCGCCGATCCAGCTTCGGGCTTCGGTGCGGGAGCCCAGCCCGGCCTTGGAGAGCACGCGTTCAAGCGTCTTTGACGTGCGGCGCGGGGGGGCATAACTCGAATGTACCTTCTCGTGGCCCCCAAAAATACGAGGCATACAGTGGGACCGAAATTCAGCCAGGGACCGAAATTCAGCCATGTGGAACCTCGATGAAAATGTCCCCTTTTTCGCCCCAATAGAAATGTCCCTTCTGGACGGCAGTGCCGC
>Ga0335077_10012663_pt1 | contig 10547 bp, 9 predicted proteins | sample Lox_Sample_31_FD_207151 | JGI IMG/M metagenome (GOLD analysis project Ga0335077, IMG submission 207151) | Soil microbial communities from Loxahatchee National Wildlife Refuge, Florida, United States - Lox_Sample_3.1 | ecosystem: Environmental > Terrestrial > Soil > Wetlands | place: USA: Florida...
ACGGGGCTGCGGCCTCCTAGGCAGCTCTGAACGGCAGGCCTCGGCATTGGAATCTCCCCCGCTCTCGTCGTTGCCCTCGCGATGGCAGACGCACGACTTCACTCCGCGGGCACATTTCGCGGCGGTCTCTATGGTCCGGATGTCATGTCCGAAACGCTGGGAATCTTCGCCGCGGTCTGGTTTCTCAGGCGCTTCGGCCTTGCTCAATTTCTGATGCCTGCAATCGGATTCATCGTCGGGCTGCGCTTCTTTTGACTTTGGGCGGCCACCGGCCTGGACACATTTGTATGGACTGCGACCGGCATGTGCGCGGTGTGCATGCTGGCCGCCGTGCTTCCGTCCAGCGCCAGGGTGGACGTGCGGCAAACCGTGGCCTGGCTCGGTTCTGCGGCTGTGCTATGGGTAAGAGCGATGGCAACTTTGTTCTGAGGGTTCAGGCGCGACTGCCCGTTTTCTGAGCGGCGTGAGTCGACTCGAGGGATTACTCGCGGAAGGCCAGGGGACACAATAAACGGGCAGCGGCTGACTGGGAAGCCGGTCCGGCCGGTACAGGCCGGTGCGTCGTGGCTCCAGGGCGCTTGACGTTTGCTTCCGTCGAGCCGCTGCCCGTCATTACCCCCGCGGCCCTTCTCCACTTCTCAGCCGCGGGTCCCTCTAGCCGTGTCAGTCCGGCACTTGCCTTCGGTCCCGGTGGCTACTTCCATCCGGGCCGAGCCTTGCTCTTCCCGCTCTGCCTACCGCACCCCTTACGATTTCCATGTACCTCGCGGGGGGATTTTCACGCCGTGTCGCACGGCACCCTTGCATGTGACCGTTGCCGCAGCGTCCCATCCACAGCCCGCGGTATTTTGGGACTGGAGTAACAGGGATTTTCGGGAGGTGCCTTATGACCGGCGCTCGCCCCATCCGGTTCGTCCCACGCGCGCAGGAACTCAAGATTCACCCGGTGCAGGGCAATGACTTGAAGAATAGAATTCAGGAAGCTGTGGCCTGGCGCGCCTACCAGCTCTACGAGCAGCAAGGTTGCGCCCCGGGACACGACCTCGAACACTGGCAACGCGCGGAAAAGGAGGCGGTGCGCACGCTCGACTGCGGCGTCCTCTCCCAGGACCACCGTATCTGCCTCACCACCGATGCCGCGTTCTTTGACGACGGCGTCGTCGAGCTCTTCGTCGAGCCCCGGCGGCTCACCATGTGCGGTTTCGATCGCAGCCGCCGTCCGCTTCCCGCGCCCCCCGGCGAGCCCGCTTCACCCCGGAGAGATTTCATCTTTCGCGTTCATGAATTCGATGTGGAAGTGGATCCCGGGGGCGTCACGGCGCGTTTCAACGGACCGGTGCTGAATATCTATCTGCCGAAGGCGAACGTTCTTCGGGAGGAGCCGGAAACGGCTTGGGTCCTGTAAGCAGGAAGCATTCAGGCTCGCACGGAACCTAGTTTTTCGATCCTCAACCCGGTTTGTGGTCCGGCACTTTTTCGTCCGGCCGGAACACCGGAGCCACAGGCTTTGACAGATGCTCCGCGAGGCTGGCGGAGATTCCTTCGAGCCCCTGCTTGTCGAATCCCGTGAAGCTCGCCGCGATCGTTCCGTCCTGCTGGATCAGGAAGAGCGTGGGGACGTTCGTCAGGCCGTAGGAGTTCGACACGGGATAATCTTCCGCATCAATCAGGGCGGGGAAGGTCAGGCCGTACTCGCTGCGAAACTCCTTCGTGTCGCCGGCATCGTCCTGCGAGACTCCCAGGATGGTCAGCTTCTCGCCGCCGTACGCCTTGTGAATCCGCTCCACAAACGGCAGCGTGAACTGGCACACCGGGCAGCTCACTTTGAAAAACGCTGCGAGCACCGGCCCTTTCTCGAGCAGTTTCGCAACGCTTACGGGCCGGCCGCCCGAATCCGGAAGCTCGATGGCCGGCGCCTGCGCTCCCGCGGCCAGCGTGGCCGGCTCCTTGCAATGAAACGTACGAAGTAGCTTTTTCAGCATTCTTTATGATTTTACCTAATCCGCGCCCCGGCGTTCCCTTCGCGCTCTGCCGCGTTGCTTCGTCGGCAATTCCCCGGAATGCCCAACTTTAGGATGTTCAGCGGGCTCTCGTCGATACAGCGAATTACGTACCCCTGGCACGGGAGGCGGCGGGCCGGGCGGTATTCGCCCGCTCTCAGTGGATGTGCCTCGTTTTCTTGGAGAGGAAATCCATCAGCAGGTACTGCCCCAGCGTGTGCGGCGTGGTGAAGTAGGCCTTGCCCCGGCACATCTCGCTCACCTTCTGCACGAACCGCACCAGCGTATAGTCGCTCGCCAGCATGAACGTGTTGATGATGATGCCCGCGCGCCGGCAGCGCGCCACTTCGTCCAGCGTTTCGCTCACCACCATGGGGTCCAGCCCGAACGCGTTCTTGTACACGCGCCCGTCGTCCAGCGTCAGAGCCGAAGGCTTTCCGTCCGTGATCATCACGATCTGCCGCATATCTTTTTTCTGCCGCGTCAGGATGCGCCGCGCCAGCCGCAGCCCCTCGCGCGTGTTCGTGTAGAATGGGCCCACCTGCACGCGCGCCAGTTCCTCGAGCGGCAGTTCCTCCGCCGAGTCGTGGAACAGCACCAGGCTCAGCGAGTCGCCCGGATATTGCGTGCGGATCAGGTGCGAAAGCGCCAGCGAAACGCGCTTCGCCGGCGTGAACCGGTCCTCGCCGTATAAAATCATGCTGTGGCTGCAATCGAGCGCGATCACCGTTGCGCACGAGCTCTGGTAGTCGCACTGGTGCACGCGCAGGTCGGAATAGTCCAGCTCGATGGGCAGCCCCGGCCCCCCCCGCTGCACGGCGCTAAACAGCGTGGCCCCGATGTCCAGGTTGATCGTGTCGCCGAATTCGTACGGCTTCGACGCCGCGGTGGCCTCCACTCCCGTGGCCAGGTCGCGCGTGTCGTGCCGGCCCAGGCTGCTCTTGCCCAGCGAGCCCATCAGGTCCCGCAGCGCCCGGAAACCCAGAAAGTCAATTGTTTTGTCCGTGATTTCGAACCGTACCCGGCCCTGCTCGTCCCGTCCCGCGCGCCCCCGCGGCGCTCGCTGGTTGGGCTCCGTCACCATCGGCGGCTGCTGGTTGATGAACCCTTCGTTCATCAGCCGCTCCACCAGCTTGTCCAGCAGCCGCTCCAGTTCCTTCCGCCGCTCTGGATTGCTCCTCAAGTCGTCGAGCATTTCCTGCGGCAGCAACTCCCCCTCCTCCAGCGCGCCCAGGATGGCCTGTCGGAGCGATTCCATGGTGCGCTCGGCATCGAACTCGCCCCACCGCGAATACGGTGACTCGAAGCCGCTCTGCAGCAGATAGTCGGAGAGCTGATTGACCAGGTCTTCCAAGTCCACCGCGTCCGCCGGTTCTCCGGTGTAGCGGGAATAGCGCGTAATTTTCATGAAATTCCCAAAACGGGAATGCAGCTTATCTCGCAGTTTCGGTCAAATTGCAAATTGTAATATTTGGTTAACATAATTCGGGACCTCAGTTGAACGGCCGCCGGGGCGGACGCCCCGAATACGGTTCGGCATCCCTCGGCTCGGAGGGTCGCGGAGCCTCGGCGTGGTACCCGCGTTCCTCGCTGCGGCTCACCCGCCGGTGCGCCCACAGTCCTTCCAGCAGGAACTCTGCTGCGGCCACCATCAAGGCGGTTGAGTTCGCTTCGCGCACCCCCGCGCGGTCCAGCCGCTCGAGCAGCCCTGGAACTTTTTTCATCAGCGCCAGTTCGTCGCGCGCCGAGAGCTGCGGAGTGAGCCGCAGCTCACCGCCGTTCTGGAACCATTCCACCGTCTTGTCCAGGTTGACGCCGCTGAAGTGACGCTCAAACACACGGCCGATGGCGCCGCGGATCAGTTCGCGCGCCACCGTATCGGCGCCGCGCAGTTCGCCTTCGTACTCCAGCTCGATTTTTCCGGTGATGGAGGGCAGGGCGGCGTACACGTCGGAGACGCGCGCCACCGCCGGCCGCTGCTGCAGCCGCACCGCGCGCTGTTCCGCGTTGCTGGCCACCGACTCGACCACGGAGATGGGCAGCCGCTGGCTCACGCCGGAGCGCTTGTCCACGCGCTTGTCGTCGCGCGCGAGAAAGGCGATCTGCTCGATCACCTCGCGCACGTACTCCGGAATTTCCAGCGGGATATGCTCGCCGCGCTCCGTCCACGCTTCCTGCTGCGTGATGCGCAGGCCCTCTTCCACCGATGCCGGATAGTGCGTGCGGATTTCCGCGCCGATGCGGTCTTTGAGCGGCGTGATGATTTTCCCGCGCGCCGTGTAATCCTCCGGGTTGGCGGTGAACACGAGCAGCACGTCCAGCGGCAGCCGCAGCGGGTAGCCTTTGATCTGGATGTCGCCCTCTTGCATGATGTTGAACAGGCCCACCTGGATTTTTCCAGCCAGGTCGGGCAGCTCGTTGATGGCAAAGACGCCGCGATTGGCGCGCGGCAGCAGGCCGTAGTGCATGGTCAATTCGTCGGAAAGGTCGCGGCCTCCGCGGGCGGCGCGGATGGGATCCACGTCGCCGATGATGTCGGCGATGGTGACGTCGGGCGTGGCCAGCTTCTCCACGTAGCGTTCCGCGCGCGGCAGCCAGCCGATGGGCGTCTCCTCGCCGTATCGCGACACGCGCTCGCGGCAGGCCTTGCAGATGGGACGATAGGGATTGTCGTTGATCTCGCAGCCCGCGATCACCGGCAGAGATTCATCGAGAAAGCTCACCAGGCCACGCAGAATGCGGCTTTTCGCCTGCCCACGAAGGCCCAGCAGGATGAAATTCTGCCGCGAAAGAACCGCGTTCACGATCTGCGGCACCACCGTGTCTTCGTAGCCGTGGACGCCGGGAAACAGGCCTTCGCCGGCGGCCAGCATGCGCAGCAGGTTCTCGCGCGCTTCCTGCTTCACGCTGCGGCCGGAGATGCGCTCTTCCGACCAGGAGCTGCGGCGAAGCTCTCCCAGGGTTGCGGGCAGTTGTGCCGATAGAGGGATCGAGGACATGGGAAATTAGATGAACATTCCTCCCCTGACGATTATAAGGCTTTCGCGCTCCGGCGTGCGCGGCGAAAGCGCGGCGGCTCTCAGTTGTAGTGAGGGTGGCCGTTGCCGCCGGAGAGGCGCCGGGCGCGGCCGGAGATCTCGAGCCGTTCCAGCCAGCGAGCCAGCGTCAGCTCCAGGCTGTGCCGGCGTTCCTCCTCGTCGCGCATTTCCAGCAGCTTCTGCTTGTAGGCCAGTTCCAGCGGCAGCGAGCCGGCAATGTGATAGGAAACCACGGGAGCCTTGGCCAGCGCGGCTCGGTCGGGCGGGTTCTGGAAAGCGGCGCGGTGGCATTTCTCGAAAAGCTGGAGCAGCGCGGTGGAAGGAACCTGGCGCGGCGGCGAGTCGTCCTCGATGAACTCCACGTTCGCTTCGTAAAAGCTGCGCTCTTCAATCACCTCGACGATGCGGAAAATCCGGCGGCCCACGGTGACGATATCCATTTCGCCGTTGTCGTAGGTTTTGGCGATCTGCAGCAGTTCGGCCGTACAGGCCACCTCCGCGATGCCGTCGCCGGCGGCCAGAACGACGCCGAAGGGTTGCTTCTTCTCCTCGCAGTCGCGGATCATCTCCTTATAGCGCGGCTCGAAGATGTGCAGCGGCAGCATCTCGCCCGGAAACAGGACGACCTCGAGAGGAAAGATGGGGATGCGATTGTTGGCCATGGGTCATTCGGCGGCGGAGTCCGCCAGCGCCGCCTCCAGCTCGCTCAGGGCGTGCGCATCGCCCGCTTTCTTCGCCGCGGCCACACCCGTGCGAAGAATCTTCTGCGCCTCCGCCCCCCGCGAGAGGCGCAGCAGGAGTTGGCCGAAATGGAAATAGCCGTACAGATATTCGGGGTGCGCGGAGAGGAGCTGGCGAAAATGAGCTTCGGCAGCCGCGTCCTCGCCCGCGTTCGCGCACTCCGTGGCCAGGCCGTAGCGGGCGAAGGCGTCGTCGGGATTTGCGGCCACAAACTCTTCGAGCATGGCGCGGCGGGATGGGGTCGCATCCGTCACGGAATCGAGGATAGCACAGCGCGCGGGCGGGACCGGCGTCGAGACGGTTCTGTTTTCTCAAGACTCTTCAGCCACTTTTTGATGACGGCCTGGAGCACTTCTTTGGTTGCCCTCACCTCGGCCAGGTTCCGGTACGAAGCCAAGCGCCGTCCGTCCTTTAAGGGCTGGCGATCGCCTGCGGCAGGGGAAGGGCCCGGCGCGCCTTAGAATCCGACGAAGCTACGGCGTGGTGGCCGGAATCGTGCGGAGATAGGCGATGATGTCGCGCGCGTCCTCGTGCGTCATGTGGTAGATGTGCATGGGTGGGCGGAGAACCTCGCCATTTGGGCCCGTGCCCTGTTCGAGCACGCGCTCGCCCTGTGCTTCGGTCATGCCGGGAAAACCGCCGAGCGGCGGAACGCGCTCGGCCCAGTTCTGGACGGGATGGACGGGCCGGATCCAGAGGCGCGCGCCCTGCATCCAGCGGGTCTTGTCCAGGCGTCCTTGCGCGTCGCGCGGGGTGTGGCATTCAGCACATTTGGCCACTTCTTCGACCAGATAACGGCCGTGCGCGGCGTCGGGCGGGCCGGCGTCCTGTCGCGCGGCGGCTCGGGACGCGGTACGGGAAGCGGAAACGAGCAGGGGAATGAGAGCGGCGACAACGATCATGGCACTTCGCAATAGCTTCATGCAGGTATCTCCTTCTAAGTTTGAAGAAACCGGCTGCGCGGCGTCCGAAGCACCGGCGGCGCGCGGAGGTGCAGTCAGCGGGGCGGTCAGCCCTTGGAGTCTTTGGCGATGGGCAGCGTGGCCCCGTGAGCGGAAGCTTCGACCGCAAGCGGCGCCGGGAACAGTTTTCCGCGCGCCTCGGCATCCTCGGTAAACGGGATGCACATGGCCACCTGAGTGCCCTGTCCCGGCAGGCTGTAAATCCACAGCACGCCCCCGAGTTTCCGGGCGCGGTCGCGCATGCTGGTCAGGCCGAAGCCCTGGGAGGCGGAAGGGTGGTCGGGGACGAATCCACAGCCGTCGTCCTCGACGCAGAGTTGAATCAGATTTCCTTCGGCGCGCATCAGCACGCGTGCTTCGTGCGCCCCGGAGTGGCGAACCACGTTGCTCAGCGCTTCGCGAATGATCTGAAGGAGTTCCGCCTCGACGCGAGGCGGGATGCGGCCGGAAATCTCCTCGACAAAGGATTTGACGCGCAGGCCCGTGCCGCCGGCCACCGATTCGGCGATGGCGGCCACGGCCCGGCACAGGCTCTCCCCTTCGTGGGTCATGGGCCGGAGTCCGCGAACGATGGAGCGCGCTTCGGCCAGTCCCTCGCGGCCGATCCGCAGAGCGCGGTCGCACAGCGCGCGCGCCTCGGGGGATTTGCCCAGCGAGGGGCCGGCGGCTTCCAGATTGACGATGATGGCGGCGAACCCCTGCGCCAGGGTGTCGTGAATTTCATGAGCCAGCCGGGCGCGTTCGCGCAGCACGCCTTCCTCGCGATGCTGTTCGGCCCAGGCGCGCCGGGCGCCGCGCTCGGCCAGAATGGAGGCCCAGGCGTACGCGCATACGCCGGCCACGGCGCCGACGATCAGATCGTTGAGAAAGGTGGAGGTGACCGGGATACCCAGGCGGGTGAACTCGGCGTCCAGCCGGTCATTCACAGCGGCAATCATGAGGGCGATGGCAACGCCGATCAGGATGCGTTGAGCTCGCTCGCGCATGGTGGTGGCAGGCAGGGAGAGCAGGCGCAGACGGCTCCGGCTGCACGGACTCCCCTTTCAGCAATAACTACTCTCCCCGGGGCGAAGTGTCAAGGCGTGTGGCCGCGGCATGGATGCGGCGGGGCCCGCGGTAGTGGCCGCCGCCGGCAACCGATTTTTCATCCATTTGTAAATTGAAATGCATGCGTGCGAGGTACTACACTTCTGGCGGAGTTCCGCCGGGCGCTTCTTACTTCCTTCCGGGGCTGGCCATCATACGAGCAAGAAGCCCGACGGGAGTCCGCACAAATCCAGAACGGAGGAACGACCATGAGTCCGCAGACCGCAACAGCAATGCAACCGACCAAGGCAGCGGTGCCGATCCGCCAGACCGGCGCCGACCTGTTCGACGCCATCTACGACACCATCTCGCGGCGCGCCTACGAACTGTTCGACGGGAACGGCCGTTGGCACGGCCGCGACCTGGAGGACTGGCTCCGCGCCGAGAGCGAGGTGCTGCATCCGGTGCACTTGGACGTGGAGGAAAGCGAAGAGGAATACACGCTCCGGGCGGAAGTCCCCGGGTTCACCGGCAAGGAGCTGGACATCAGGGTGGAACCATTCCGCGTGACCATCGCGGGAAAACGGGAGAGCAAGAAGGACGAGAAAAAGGGCCGCACGGTGCGCGCGGAAATGTGCGCGAACCACATCCTGCGTACCGTGGAGTTTCCCGGGCACCTGGATACCACCCGAGCCAAGGCCACGCTGAAGGACGGAGTCGTGACCATCGAGCTTCCCAAGGCGCCGCACGCCAAGGCGGTGCACATCGAGCCGAAAGCGGCCTGACGAGCACCGGGCGATACTGCCCCTCCGCGGCTGCCGGGGCCGCTCCCAAACGGGATGAGGCCCCGGCGGCAGCGCAGATGGGGAGGGCTACTCTTCCCGCAGCGATTCGATGGGATCGATGGCCGCCGCGCGCAGGGCGGGCTGCGTGGTCGCGGCAAGCGCGACGAACACCAGCAGTACGCACACCCCGGCGATGGTCAGCGGATCGCCCGGAGTGACTTGATAGAGGAAACTCTTCAGCAGACGCGATGCGCCCAGGGCGCAGGCGATGCCCAGCACGACTCCTGCCAGGGCCAGGCGCAGTCCGCCTCCGGCGATGAGCGAGAGGACGTCGCGCTTCTGCGCGCCGAGCGCCATGCGGATGCCGAGTTCGCGCCGGCGCCGCGCCACGGCGTATGCCAGCAGGCTGTAGAGGCCCACGGCGGCGAGCAACAATCCCACGGCGCCGAACGAGGCGATCAAATACGCCGGCGAGCGACGCATGAAGATGGAAGGCGACTCCGCGATGATGCTCTGCATGGACTGGACATCGAAGACGGGAATGGCCGGGTCCATCTGCCGAATGACGCGTTCGGCGGAGGGGCCCAGGCTATCGGGTGATTGCGCGGTTCGAATCACCACGTTCATGTAGGAGTCGGCGGACTGATCGAAGGGCGTGTAAATCACCGGGTTGGCGGGTGCGTCCAGGGCGGTCATGTTCTCGTCGCCGACGACGCCAACGATGAGCCACAGATTGGGAGTGTCCGTGTAGGTGAAGTCGATGCGCTGGCCCACGGGGTCTTCGCCGGGGAAGACGCGGTCGGCGAGCGTCTGATTGATGATGGCCACGTGCGGGGCCTGGGCGTCGTCATGGGGGGTGAAGTCGCGGCCGGCGCGGAGCGGCACGCCCATCACGCGGAAATAATCGGGGCTGATTTCGCGGCTATTGGCTTCGTGCGCTTCCGTCTCGCCGGGGGTGCGATGGCCCTCGCGGACGAACAGCGAGGTGTTGTTGCCTCCGGTGAGCGGCAGGGTGCTGGTGGTGGCCACGCCGCGAACGCCGGGCAGGACCGCAAAGTTGGCCAGCATGCGGTGCTGGAAGGCGACGGCGTCCGCGTCCTTCGGATACTTCTTACCGGGAAGATCGATCTGGAGAGTGAGCAGGTCGCCGGTGCGGAAGCCCGGATCGGCGTGCATGACGAGCGCGAGGCTCTTCAGCATCAGGCCGCCGCCGTAGAGCAGGACGATGGCAAGAGCGATTTCCGCGACGACGAGCGCGTTGCGCAGGCGGTGGCGCTCCACGCCGCTGGAGGAGCCACGGGTCGCGTCCGCCAGCGCGTCTCGCAGGCCGGGACGAAAGGCCAGCAGGGCCGGGGCCAGGCCGAAGACAATCCCGGTGGCCAGAGCGATGGCCAGCGCCACGAGCAGAAATCCCCAGTCTACGTGCAGGTCGTGCCAGGAGGGCATGAGCAGCATTTCCTCCTTGGGAATGCTGTGCAGCGCGGCGGGAAGCAGCCAGAGGCTGAGCACGACGCCGGCCATGCCGCCGAGCAGGGAGAGGACGCTGCTTTCCGTGAGGAGTTGCTGCACGATGCGGCCGCGGCTGGCGCCGAGCGACAAACGGATGGACATTTCCTTCTGCCGGCTGACGGCACGGCTGAGCAGCAGGCCGGCCAGATTGCCGCAAGTGATGAGCAGGAAGCATCCCATGGCGGCCATCAGGAGCAGCAGGACGGGACGGACGTCGCCGACAATCTGTTCGCGCAGATCCACCACCCGGACGCCCACGCCGCCATCGTCGTTGGGATACTGCTCGCGGAGATGAGAGGAAAGGATGTCGAGCGAGGCCTGAGCCTGCGCGAGGGTCACTCCCGGCTTCAGCCGGCCGACGGGATGGAACCAGCGGGCATTGCGTCGCGCGCGCCATCCCACCATGCGATAGGGAATCCAGAACTCCGCGCCGTAGCTGGGGCCGAGCTGGAAATCGCGAGGGAGAACGCCGACGATTTCGCGGGG
>Ga0335077_10012664_pt1 | contig 10546 bp, 10 predicted proteins | sample Lox_Sample_31_FD_207151 | JGI IMG/M metagenome (GOLD analysis project Ga0335077, IMG submission 207151) | Soil microbial communities from Loxahatchee National Wildlife Refuge, Florida, United States - Lox_Sample_3.1 | ecosystem: Environmental > Terrestrial > Soil > Wetlands | place: USA...
GAGAGCCGGCCGACCCGTGCTATCGCAGCCTCACCGTGACGCTGTCCGTGACCGTGTCGTGTCCCAGCACGTCGGTCGCCGCCGCCCGGTAGCTGAACGGCCGGTGGTGCAGCCCGCCGAGCGCGATCGTGTAGATCAGGTCCGCCACGGTGTCCCGCACTTCGATGGGCGGAAACGCGATGGACGCGCCCGAGACCAGCAGGCTGATCGTGTCGAGCAACGTCGCGTCGCGCGCGATCACCTCGATGCTCAGCAGGCCGAGCGAGTCCACCGTCGTGTCCCGGCCCGGCCGGGTGATCACGGAAGGCGGCGAGAGGTCGGGGCCCCCGGGGTTCGGACCGGTCGGCGTCACGGCCTCCCGGCACCCCAGGACGAGCCAACCGGCCACCACCGCCACGCCCCAACGCGAGGCCGGCGTTGACTTCCGGCGGGCCCCCCGATGGGGGCCGCAAACACGCGTGTTCCGAGGCGGAATCACGCCTCGGAAGATAACGACGAAATCAATGTCAATCAAGAGGTTAAGCCGTCTCTGCGGGCGCTATTGCGAGGTCATGAGGGCGCTGTCAGAGGCCGCAAATCCGACGAGATTCCACACCTTTGCCACGAGGGTGATCAGGGTGCCCGGCGGGAGGCCCGTCGGCACCGCCCAGTCCACGTTGAGCGTGGCCTGCGTGGTGTCCGGAAAGAGATAGAGCGAGTCTCCGCCGAACCCGGGGGCCGTGCTGTGCAGCGAGACGCGGAGGCTGTCGAATCCCTCGTCCGCGAAGGCGTACACCGTGGCCGGGATGTCCCCGGGGCTGCGCGGGTGCGAGCCGATGGAGACGAGCACCTGCACCGTCGGCGGCGCCACCCGGGCGCGCGGATCGGTGCAGCCCGCCGCAGCGAGCAGGGCGAGCAGGGCGGCTACTTGCCTTGGAATTTGGCCGGCCTCTTTTCCAGGAACGCGGTGAGGCCCTCTTTCATGTCGTCGGTGGCGGCCACGAGGCCGAACGCGTCGGCCTCGAGCCGGAGGCCTTCCTCCAGCGTGACGTCGAGGCCGCGGTCCACCGCCTCCATGGTCAAGCGGAGGGCGAGCGGGCCGTTGGCGAGGATGGTGCGCATCAACCGGTCGGCCTCGGCGAGGAGCTGGTCGGCCGGCACCACCCTGCTCACCAGCCCGATGCGCAGGGCCTCCGCGGCGCCGATCTGCTCCCCGGTCAGCAGCAGGTGGAGCGCGTTGCCGCGGCCCACGATCCGCGGGAGCCGCTGCGTGCCGCCGTAGCCCGGGGTGATGCCCAGCTTCACCTCCGGCTGGCCGAACTTCGCGTTCTCGCTCGCGATGCGGACGTGGCACGCCATCGCCAGCTCGCAGCCGCCGCCCAGGCAGTAGCCGTTGACCGCGGCGAGCACCGGCTTGCCCATCGCCTCGAAGGCGCGCAGCATGGCCTGGCCGGTGAGCGAGCGCTCGCGGCCCTGGAGCACGCCCTGCCGTGCGAGGTCGCCGATGTCCGCGCCCGCGACGAACGCCTTGGGGCCCGCGCCGGTGAGGACGACGCCGCGCACGTCCGGCGCCTGCTTCAGGGCCACGGCGGCCTGGTGCAGCTCGCTCACGACCCGGTCGTTCAGGGCGTTGAGCTTGTCGGGGCGGTTCACGGTCAGCGTGGCGACGCCGTCGGCGACCGCGACGAGCAGGCTGTCGAAGTTCATAGCGAAAAAACTAGCGGGGGCATAGGTTGCCCGCTATGAGCCCGCACCCGCTCGGCTGGACGCCCGAGCGCCGCCTCGCCCTCCTCGATCAGACCCTCCTGCCGGGCGAGGAGCGCTGGATCGCCGTCGACACCGTCGCGGGCGTGGTGGAGGCCATCGCCGCGCTGCGGGTGCGGGGCGCCCCGGCGATCGGGATCGCCGCCGCGATGGGCCTCGTGGCGTCGCTGCGCGCCAGCGCGGGAGCGAGCCGCGCCGACTTCCTCGCGATGGTGGAGCGGGACGCCGCCGCGATCGGGGCCGCGCGCCCCACGGCGGTGAACCTCTCCTGGGCCATGGCCCGGATGGTCCGCCGCGCCCGGGCGGCGCAGGGCGATGCCGCCGCCGTGCTGGCCGCGCTGGAGGTGGAAGCGCAGGCCATCTGGGACGAAGACCGCGAGTCCTGCCGGCGCATGGCCGAGCACGGGCAGCGGGTGCTGCACCCCCGCCCGATGGGCGCGCCGGCCGGCGGGACGCCGGGGGCGGGGGCCGCAGGCGCGGGCGGCGATGCGCCGGTCAACGTCCTCACGCACTGCAACACCGGCTTCCTCGCGACGGGCGGCGTGGGCACCGCGCTGGGCATCGTGCACCTCGCCGTCGAGCAGGGCCGGCGGGTGCACGTCTGGGTGGACGAGACGCGGCCGCTGCTGCAGGGCAGCCGGCTCACCGCCTGGGAGCTGGGCAAGGCGGGGATCCCCCACACCGTCATCGCCGACGGCGTGGCGGCGAGCGTGATGGCGGCCGGCCGGGTGGACGTGGTGCTGGTGGGCGCGGACCGGATCGCCGCGAACGGTGACGCGGCCAACAAGGCCGGGACGTACGCGCTCGCCGTCGCCGCACGTCACCACAGCGTGCCGTTCTACGTGGTGGCGCCGACCTCGTCGTTCGATCCCGCCTGCCGCTCGGGCGACGCGATTCCGATCGAGCAGCGCGCGGGGGCCGAGGTCACCCGGGTCCTCGGCCGGCAGAGTGCGCCGGAGCGCAGCCCGGCGTACAACCCGGCGTTCGACGTCACTCCCGCGGCGTTGATCGCGGGCTGGGTGACGGAGCGCGGAATCCTGCAGCCGCCGTTCTGACCAGAGGCCTCATGCGCGCGATTCGCTATCACGGTCCCCGGCAGCCCCTCCGCCTCGAGAGCGTGCCCAAGCCCGCCCCCAGGCCCGGCGAGGTGCTGGTGCGCGTCACGGCGGCCGGCATCTGCCACACCGAGCTGCACTTCCTGAGCGGGCTCCTCAATCTGGGCGTCCAACCCCTGACGCTCGGCCACGAGGTGGTGGGCGTGGTCGAGGAGACGGGCGCCGGCGTCGAGAGCGCCACGGCCGGCGACCGCGTCATCGTCTACTACTACGTGGGCTGCGGGCGCTGCGCGCACTGCCTGGTGGGCGAGGAGAACCTGTGCGACGCGCTCGTGGCGGAGTACGGGTTCGTCGCCGACGGCGGCTTCGCGGAGTATGCCGTGGTGCCGGCGCGGAACGCCGTGCGCCTGCCGCCGGGCATCGCCGACGAGGCCGCGGCGCCGATCGGCTGCGGCGTGACGACCGCGGTGCACGCCGCAGCGCTGGCGCGGCTCGCGGCGGGCGACGTGGCGCTGGTCTACGGCGTGGGCGCCGTGGCCTTCGGCCTGATCCAGCTGGCCCGGCTCTCGGGCGCGGAGGTGATCGCGGTCTCGCGCACGCCCGCCAAGCTGGAGAAGGCCCGGGCGCTCGGTGCCGCGCACGTCCTGAACGGCAACGACGGGAAGGTGGCCGAGCGGGTGCGGGAGATCACGCGCGGCCACGGCGCCGACGTCGTCTTCGAGCAGGTGGCGACGAAGGAGACGATGGCGGCCTCGACGGCGGCGCTCGCCAAGCGCGGCCGGCTGGTGTTCATCGGCTACTCGGAGGACAGCTACACGGTGCACCCGATCCAGCTGGTGATCACCGAGGCGAGCGTCACCGGGGCGGTGGGGAACACCCTGGCGGAGCTGGTGCGGGCCGTGGACCTCGTGGCGGCGGGGAAGGTGAAGACGGTCGTGGACCGCATCCTGCCCCTCGGCGAGTTCCAGAAGGGGATCGATGCGCTGCAGAAGGGGCAGTTGATCGGTCGAGCGGTGCTGAAGCCCTAGCCGCCAGGACTCCGCATCAGCGGTTGAAACCGCGGGTCAGCGCGCACTCGCGACGGCGGGCGTCCCTCGTCAGATCCCTTCGACGACGAGGATTTTCGACCTGGCGGCCTTCTGCCTGATGTGCCGCAGCGGGCGGTACTCGGCCGACTCGATCCAGGCCCTGGCCTGGGCGACGGAGTCGAACCTGATGATCGTCAACCGCCTGGGCGCCCAGTCGCCCTCGAGCGACGCGACGGCTCCGCCTCGTGCGAGGTAGGTGCCACCGTGCGCCGCCACGACGGCGGGGCCGCGCTCCACGTACTCCGCAAACGCCGCGGGGTCCGTGACCTCCACATCGGCAACGACGTACGCGGGCATGGCGGGTGCTCCTCCGGTTTCCGTCAGAACTTCAGCTGCCGGTCGAGCGCGGCGTAACGCGGGTCGGCGCGGAGCGGGGCGAGCTCGTCGTCCAGGCGCACGTAGGTCAGCCAGATCGTGCGCTCGTCGAAGGCCCGGCGCAGCCACTCCATGCCCCGGTCGACTTCGCCGAGCGCCGCGTAGGCCTTGGCCAGGGCGATCGGATTGTAGTAGCCGGTCGCGCGGGCGGCGACCATGGAGTCCACGGTGGCGCGGGCGGCCGCCGTGTCGCCGCGCGCGAGCAGGGCGCGGACGTACGTCCCGGCGACCAGGCCGCCGTAGTACCGCCAGCTCAGGAGGGGCGCGGCGCCGCGAAGATCGCCGCGTGCGGCCAGGAGCATGCCCTCGACCGCGTCGGCGTCGGCGGGCGGCAGGGTCACGCGGAGGCGCGGCAGGAGCGTCGCCGCGCTGTCGAGGCGGTGGCTGAGGATCAGGGTCTGGGCGTACCAGACGCCGTTGTTCGAGAGCAGCGAATCCGCCTCCCACGCGAGCCGCGCCTCGGTGATACTCTCATCCATCCTGCCCTCGGCGAACAGGGCGCTGCTCAGCAGGCCATGGGACTGGTCACCGCGCGGAACGAGCGCCACCCCTCGCCGGGTGATCCGCTCGGCTTCGTGGGCATCGAGGTCCAGGGCGAGGACGGCGGCCCCGAGCACGGCGGCCCCGAGCGCCTGCAGCGAGTCCAGGGCCAGGGCCCGGACGGCGGCGACACGCGCCTGACCGTAGCCCTCGCGCGGGGACACGTAGCCGTCGGCGAGCTCCGCCCAGGCGAGGCCCTTGGCGGCATACGCGGCGGCGAAGGACGAATCCCGCGCGATGGCCCGGCCCAGGTGGGCCAGCGCGGAGCGCAGGGCCGTCTCGTCGTAGCTGCTGTTCAGTGCCTGGAGGCCGCGCAGGTACTCCTCGTAGGCGAGCGGGTCGGAGGTCAACGGCCGGGCGAGGCGCGCGCGCTCGTCGGGGAGCAACTGACCGGTAATGGCGGTCGCGACCTCGCGGGCGATGTCGGTCTCGATGGTCAGCACGTCGTCGCTGACGCGGTCGATCACGTCGCCGGCCACCCGCGCACCGGTGGCCGCGCGGATCACCTCGTACCGCAGCCGCACACGGTCGCCCGCACGCTGGACGCTGCCCGTCACCAGGTACGCCGCGCGCAAGGCCTTCCCGAGCTGCGCCGGATCGCGCGCCGCCTGGCCCCGGAACCGCTCCACCTCGTAGCGCGATTTCACGTCCAGGCGCCGGACCTGCCCGAGCCGGATGATGACCTCCTCCGTGAGCCCGTCGGCGAGGTACGCGTCGGCGGTGTCGCGCGAGAGGTTGTCGAGGTAGAGCACCGCCACGCTGTTCGTGGGCGGTGCGGGACGGGCCGGCCGCGCGCCGCACGGCGGCGGCGTGCCGTCGGGGCATTGGCTTTTCAAGTTGCCGGTTGCGCAGACGGCAAGACACCAGACGAGCCCTGAGGTCGTCGGCCAAGCCACCAGCGGGCGACGGGCCACGAGAGCGGTAGCGAGAGCGCGGGGCACGAGTTTCATGGCGCCGCCGGCGGCCGGGTGCGCTCCACCAGCGCGCGGAAGCGCGGCGTCTCGCGGATCGGGTCGAAGCCGGGATCCCGCATGATGAACCAGAGATTGATGCCGCGCGGTCTCACACTCTCGAGCACGGACAGCGCGCGCTCGCGATCGCCGATGCGGAGGTAGGCGAGCGCGATCCACTGCGCGGCGGTGTAGTCCGGGTGCTCGGGATTCGGCAGCCCGGCCGTCACGCGCGCCAGCCGTGCGCGTGCGGCCGCCGTGTCGCCGGACAGGCCCTCGAGCGTGGCGACCAGTGGCTCACTGGAGACGATGTAATCACCCGGGCGGGTGCGCACCGAGGCGGCCACGTCGGCACGGGCCCCGCCCACATCGCCACCCGTCAGACGCAGGTCCGCGCGGTCCACGTACGCGTAATAGGCCTGCGGATCCGCGGCGATGCTGCTGTCCAGGAGCCCGGCTGCCTCTTCGGTGCGGTGCTCCAGGTACCGCATGCCCCCGAAGTTGTCCAGGGTGATCGCGCGCAGCGGGTCGAGCGCCAGCGCGCGCCGGTACTCCACGGCGGCGGCCCGGTCGCGGCCCATGGACATCAGGATGCTGGCGTACTGGTGATGCGCCTCGGCGTTCTTGGGATCGAGCGCGATCGCCCGCTCGAAGGCCGGCAACGCCCCCTCGAACGTGGTCGGATGGAGGTACACGTCCATGTAGGCCCGCGCCATCCAGCCGTCGGTGGACTGGGAGTCGAGCTGCAGCGCACGGTCGGCCGCCGACGATCCCAGGACCAGCAGGCTGTCCTCCGTGAGGCCGGGGTACGGCCAGCCCCAGTCGATGAACAACGCGTAGCACAGGCCGATGCGCCCGTAGGCGAGCGCGAAGGCCGGGTCCAGGGCCGCCGCAGCCTGGTACTCGGCTAGCGCCCGCCGGGCCGCCGCCGGCGTGCGCTGCGCGATGGAGAAGTTGCCCCGCAGCAGATGGTCGTACGCCTCGGGGTTCTGCGTGGGCCGCGCCGCGAGGCTCGCCTGCTCGCCGGGCAGCAGCCGGCCCGCGATCGCGGTCGCCACGCTGCGGGCGATGGTCTCCTCGATGGCGAGCAGGTCGGCGTCCGTCTGATCGTAGGCGTCGGCCCACAGCTGCACGCCGTCGCGCGCCCGCAGCAGCTCGACGTTGACGCGGATGCGGTGGCCGGCCCGGCGCACGCTGCCGCTCACCAGCTGCGCGACGCGCAGCGCGCGGCCGAGCGCCGTCGGCTCGAGGGCGGCCGGTCCCCGATACCGCCGCATCGTCGTGTTCGAGGTCACCGCCAGTCGGCCGATCTGCCCGAGCTTGGTGGTGATCTCCTCCGTGAGCCCGTCGGCCAGATACGCGTCGCTGGTGTCGCGCGACTCGTTGTCGAGGTACATCACCGCGACGCTGTTCGCGGGCGGCGCGGCGAGGCGCGCCGGTCGTCCTGCACACGGGGGCGGCGTGCCGTCGGGGCACTGGCTCCTCACGTTGCCGGTTGCGCAGACGGCAAGGAGGACGACGAGTCCCGAGGTCGTGATCCGGGCATCCAGCGGGCGACGGGTCGAGTGCGCAGGCATCAGAACCTCAGCTCCCGGTCGATCGCCGCGTAGCGCGGATCGGCCCGCAGCGGCGCCAGCTCGTCGTCCACGCGCAGCCACTCCACCCAGAGGGTCCGCTCGTCCACCGCCCGGTGCAGCCACTCCAGGCCGCGGTCCACGTCGCCCAGCGCGGCGTACGCCCGGGCCAGGGCGATGGGGTTGAAGTACCCGTCGCGGCGCGCCGCCAGCATCGAGTCCACCGTGGCGCGCGCGGCCGCCGTGTCGCCGCGCGCGAGGAGGGCGCGGACGTACGTGCCGGCCACTAGGCCCCCGTAATAGCGCCAACGGAGCAGCGGCTCCGCACGCCGCCAGTCGCCTCGCGCCACCAGCAGGCGGCCTTCCATCGGATCGAGGTCCGCAGGCGAAAGGTACTTCCGCAGCCGCTGCAGGGCCGCAGCGGCGCTGTCGAGCTGACGGGCGTGGATGCACGCGTCGACGTACCAGACGCCGTTCATGGCGGTGAGCGAATCCGCCTGCCACGCGAGCCGCGCCTCGTCGCACGCCGCCGCGAGGCGACCCTGCGCCAGCAGCGCCATGCTGAGGTTGATCTGGGCCAGCGCGTCCCGCGGATCCAGCGCCAGGCCGCGCCGGGCCAGCCGCTCGGCTTCGTGCGCATCCAGGTCGAGCGCGATGGCGGCGTTCGACAGGATCGCGTAGGCGTCGGCCTGGCTCGAGTCGCGGGCGAGGGCCTGTCGCGCGGCCTCGCGCGCCCGGCGGTACCCCTCGGCGGGCGGCACGTACGCGTCGGCGAGGGCGACCCACGCCGCCGCCTGGCCGGCGTATGCCCCGGCCAGGGCGGAGTCGCGGGCGATGGCGCGGTCGAAGTGGACCAGGGCGTTCCGGATCTGCGCCTCGTCGAACGAGCTGTTCTCGGCCACCAGCCCGCGGAGATACTCCTCGAAGGCCACCGGGTCGGAGGTGACCGGCCGGGCGAGCTGCGAGCTCTCCTCCGGCAGCAGCTGGCCGGTGATGCCGGTGGCGACCGCGCGCGCGATGTCCGACTCGACGTTCAGCAGGTCCGCGCTCGCGTTGTCGTAGATGTTGCCCCAGACCTGGCCCCGGGTCGCGGCCCGGACCAGCTCGACCCGGAGCCGCACCCGGTCGCCGACGCGCTGGACGCTGCCGATGACGAGGTACGCCGCGTGGAGCAGTCGGCCGAGGGCGCTCGGGTCCTGCAGGGCCGCACGGCCGCGCAGGCGCTGCACCTCGAACCGCGACTTCACGTCGAGGCGCTGGACCTGCCCGAGGCGGATGATGATCTCCTCGGTGAGCCCGTCGGCGAGGAACGCGTCGGCCGTGTCGCGGGAGAGGTTGTCGAGGTAGAGCATCGCCACGCTGTTGGGCGCGGCGGCCGGGGCGCGCGCGCCGCACGGCGGCGGCGTGCCGTCGGGGCACTGGCTTCTCAAGGGGCCGGTTGCGCAGAGGGCAAGGAGCAAGAACAGCCCGAGAGTCGCCGGTCCGGCCACGGGCGGGCGACGGCCCGAGTGACCAGGCCGACGGTGGACGGAGACCCGGAGCCGCGGCGCGCGCACTAGTTGCCTGCCGGGACCGGGATGTTGGCCGCGCGCAGGAGCGCCTGGAAGCGCGGGTCGTCGCGCACGAAGGCGAACAGGGGGTGCCTGGCGATCAGGCCGAGGAAGCCCCGCTGCTCGAGCGCCCGCGCGAGCCAATGCAGGGTCGCCTCCCGGTCGCCGGTCGCGGCGTAGTACGCCGCCAGGGCGTGCGCCCCGACGTAGGCGCCGTCTCCGCGCGTCACGGCGGCCGCGATCGAGTCCACGCCGGGACGCGCCGCGGCGGGGCCGCTCCGGCAGGCGGTGCCCAGGATCCCGACCACTCCCGAGACCGACGGGCCGCACCGGCCGGTGGTGAGCAGGACCTCGGACTCGAGCCACCCCAGGAGGAGGGAGTCCCCGCTCGCGTCCCGGGCCACGCGGATCGCGGTGTCCGCTTCGGCCGGTCGCCCGGCGGCCATCAGGATGATCGCCACGTCGCTCGTGAGGAGAACGTCCAGCGAATCGGCGCGCTGCGCGACCCGCGCCGCCGCCGCCGCCTCCCCCGTGCGGCCAAGCCCCAGCAGCGCGAAGGCGTGGGCGAGGTGGGCCCGGGCGTTCCCGGGATCGCGGGCGAGGACGGTCCGGGCCAGGCGCTCGCCCCACCCGTAGTCGTACTCGAACCAGGTCGCGACCATCGAGCGGGCGATCAGCGCGCTGCCGAGCGTGGAGTCAATGGCCAGGGCGTGGTCTGCCGCCTCGCGAGCGCGCGGATAGACGACCCGCGGCGGGTAGAACGCGTCGTGGTACATCCACACCCACGCCAGGCCGGCCCAGGCCGCGGCGAAGCCGGAGTCCGCCGCGATCGCGTCCTCGTAGCCGGTCACCGCGTGGCGGAGGTCGTAGAAGCCGCCGCGCCGCCCCAGGGCCTGCGCGCGCACGAACGCGTCGTAGGCCGCCGCGCTGCGGGTGGGCCGGGCGGCGAGCGCCGCCCGTTCCGCCGGATCCAGCTCCCCCACGATCGCCCGCGCGACGGAGTCGGAGACCGAGGCGATGAGGCCGAACAGGTCCTCGGTGGGCCGTTGATACGTCGCCGACCAGCGCACCCGCCCGATCGCCGATTCGACCAGCTGCACGTTGATGGCCACCCGCGCCGTCCCGGGGAGCAGCGCACCGTCCACGAGCCAGCGGGTGCCCAGCTCCTCGCCGACGCGGCGCGGGTCGCGCGAGCCGCGGGCCAGGACGGTGCGCACGCTGGCGGAGCTGAGCACGTCGAGGCGCCGGACCTGTCCGAGGTCGGTCGTGATCTGGTCGGCCAGCCCCTCGGCCAGCAGCGAAAGGCTGGAGTCGCGGGCGCGGTTCGCGAAGACGAGGACGGCGACGCTGTTCGAGCCCGGCCGTGCCGCACACGGCGGCGGCGTGCCGTCCGGGCATTGGCCCTTCAAGCTGCCAGTGGCACAGATGGCAAGGCACACGACCAGCCCCCAAGTCGGAGGCCGGGCCACGAGCGGGCGGGGGCCCAAGAGCGCAGGCATCAGAATCTCAGCTCCCGGTCGATCGCCGCGTAGCGCGGATCGGCCCGCAGGATCGCGAGCTCGGGATCCTGGCGCGTCCAGATCGCCATGGCGGTTCGCTCCTCGAACGCGCGGCCCAGCCACTCCAGGCCGCGGTCCACGTCGCCCAGCGCCGCGTAGGCCCGCGCCAGCG
>Ga0335077_10012666_pt1 | contig 10544 bp, 8 predicted proteins | sample Lox_Sample_31_FD_207151 | JGI IMG/M metagenome (GOLD analysis project Ga0335077, IMG submission 207151) | Soil microbial communities from Loxahatchee National Wildlife Refuge, Florida, United States - Lox_Sample_3.1 | ecosystem: Environmental > Terrestrial > Soil > Wetlands | place: USA: Florida...
CACCACGCTCGATCCGCCGAATGAAATTGTCGAGTGGCAAGCGGCGCCCCCGGTTCCTGGAGGCACTTATCGGGCCGGGCCGCGGTCGGTCGTGGTTCTGATCGCGGGCGCTGGATTTGAGGATAGCTTTGGCCGTTAAACGGCCATGATTCTACTTAGAAGGAAGAAGGAGCATTCATAATGGCAACGAAACCGATGGAAGCCGCCTCCCTGAGCGCCTACGGCGTAGCGCGGTCAACCGTGCAGGGCAAGCCCCTCGACACCGAGGCCTTGCGCAAAACCCATGCCTACTGGAGAGCCTGCAACTATCTCGCCCTGGGCATGATCTATCTGCAAGACAACCCCCTGCTGGAAGAGCCTCTCAAACCGGAACACATCAAGAACCGGCTGCTCGGACATTGGGGAGCCAGCCCCGGCTTGGCATTTGTCTACATTCACCTGAACCGCCTCATCAAGAAGTACGATCTGGACATGATCTTCCTGGCTGGACCTGGACACGGCGCCCCAGGCGTGCTGGGGCCGGTGTACCTGGAAGGAACTTACTCCGAGATTTATACCGACAAGAGCGAAGACAAGGCCGGACTGCGGGAGTTCTTCAAGCAATTCTCGTTTCCGGGGGGTATCGGCAGTCACTGCACGCCCGAAACACCAGGCTCGATCCACGAGGGTGGTGAGTTGGGCTATGTGCTGTCCCATGCCTGCGGCGCGGCCTTCGACAACCCCGATCTGATTGTCGCGGCGGTAGTCGGTGACGGAGAGTCGGAAACCGGGCCGCTGGCAACGTCGTGGCACATCACCAAGTTCCTTAATCCTATTCGCGACGGTGCGGTGCTCCCGATTCTGCACCTGAACGGCTACAAGATCAACAACCCAACGCTGCTTGCTCGTATCAGCTCCGAGGAAGTGGACAGCCTGTTCCGCGGTTATGGCTGGACTCCGTATTTTGTGGAAGGCTCCGACCCGGATACTATGCACCAGGCGATGGCGGCGACCGTCGAGCACTGCATTTCGGAAATCAGAAAATCCCAGCAGGAGGCTCGCGCCTCCGGAACCGCCAAACGCGTGCGCTGGCCGATGATCGTGATGCGGACGCCAAAAGGCTGGGGTGCGCCCCGCGAAGTCGGCGGGCACCGGCTGGAGGGATTCTGGCGTGCGCACCAGGTTCCCATGGCGGACGTAAAGAAAAACCCCGAACAGCTCAGGATCCTCGAAAAATGGATGCGTGACCAGCGGGCGGACCAATTATTCGGCGCCGATGGCAAGCTGATTCCGGAACTCAAACAACTGGCGCCGGCGGGCAATCGCCGCATGAGCGCCAACCCTCATGCCAATGGCGGGCGCCTCCGCAAGCCCCTGCGCCTTCCCGATTTCCGCGAGTATGGCCTGAAGTTCGACAAGCCCGGCCAAATCGAGGCGGAGAATACTCGTCCGCTAGGCGCCTTCCTGCGAGACGTCATGAAGGAAAACATGGACCGCTTTCGCGTCTTCGGCCCCGACGAGAACACATCCAACAAGCTGCAGGATATCTACCAGGTCAGCAAGAAATTCTGGATCGCCGATTACTTCCCGGAAGACGCGGACGGCGGCGAACTGGCCATCGACGGCCGGGTTGTGGAGATGCTCAGCGAGCACACCATGGAAGGGATGCTGGAGGGCTATCTCCTATCTGGCCGCCACGGCTTCCTGTCTTCGTATGAAGCCTTCATCCACGTGATCGACTCCATGTTCAATCAACATGCCAAGTGGCTGTCGATCTGCAATCACCTCTCCTGGCGCGACGACGTTTCCTCTTTGAACCTGCTGATCACTTCTACTGTCTGGCGCCAGGATCACAACGGCTTCACCCACCAGGATCCCGGCTTCCTCGACGTGGTAGTCAACAAGAGGGCGGACGTCACCCGCATCTATCTGCCGCCGGACGTCAACTCCCTGCTCTCAGTCGCCAATCACTGTCTGGGCAGCGAGAACTACGTAAACGTCATCGTTTCCGACAAGCAGATGCACTTGCAGTACATGGACATGGATGCTGCCATTAAGCACTGCACGAAGGGCATCGGCATTTGGGATTGGGCGAGCAATGATCAGGGCGCTGAACCCGACGTGGTCATGGTCTCCGCGGGCGACATCCCCACTCAGGAAGCGCTGGCTGCCACCGCGATGCTTCGGGCTGATTTCGGCGACTTGAAAATCCGTTTCATCAACGTCCTCGATCTCTTCAAGCTTCAGCCCCCCTCCGAGCACCCGCACGGGTTATCGGACCGCGATTTCGACTCGCTGTTCACTACCGACAAACCCATCATCTTCAATTTCCACGGCTACCCGTGGCTGATCCACCGCCTGGCTTACCGCCGTACCAACCACGCCAACATGCACGTGCGCGGCTACAAGGAAAAGGGCAACATCAATACGCCTTTGGAACTGGCCATCGAGAACGAGATAGACCGTTTCAGTCTGGCCATCGATGTCATCAACCGCACTCCGAAGTTACAGCGCATCGGAGCGCACGCCAAAGAACGATACCGCGACATGCAGATCGACTGCGCTAACTACGCATTCGAGCACGGCATCGACAGGCCGGACATGGTCGCCTGGCGATGGCCCTATTAGCGCGTCGCTTTAAATAGCAAGCTTGGCAAGGCGCTCGCGCACGGTCTCGATCATGCGTGCCGGAGCCGTGATCCGCACAGCCTCGAATCCCGCGGCGCGTGCGCTTTCCATGCCCGCGTCCGAGTCCTCCACCACTAGAGCGCGCGCGACGCCGAGATTGCGTGCCGCCAGCAAATAAGGGTCGGGCGCGGGCTTCACGCGCTGTGCGTCGTGACCGCAGACGACCGTGCCAAGCAGATCGTACACGCCGGCGGCCATCAGAAGATGGTCGATCTCATCGTGTGCGCTAGATGACACGACTCCCAGCTTGTATTGCGCCGCAAGCTCCTGCATGAAGGCTTTCAACCCCGCGACAAACGGCGGATTGGCAACCATGCGCTCGTAAAAGATCTGCTTCTTGCGCGGATACTCCTTCCAGAGACGCGCGGGGTCCGCCGGCGGGTCAGACAGCGCGGCGAAGATCTTCATCATGTCCCGGTCCGAACTCCCCAAGCAGTGGGCTTCATATACCTGCCACGTCACATTCACACCGATCGGTGCCAGCGCTTCGCGCCAGCAATCGCAGTGTACCGGCTCGCTATCCATGAGGACGCCGTCGAAATCGAAGAAGATGGCTTGGAACTCGAGCTTGGTCACAGGGCCCGCGGCGCTTCGCCCAGTGTCACCTTAACGCGGCGGGTCCGGCTGTCGCGGAAAACCGTCAGCTCGATGGTGTCGCCCACGCGCTTGCGGTTGAGTACCCGCAGTAGGGAATCATTACTTTCCACCGGCTGGCCATCCACCGAAATGATGTAGTCGCCGCCAATTCCGATCTGGTACACGCCCACAATGGCGCGGCGCGCCGGGCCGCGCAAACCAGCCTCGGCGGCGGGCGAACCGGATTCGACTCGCTGGATCAACAGACCCCCCTCGCTGGGCAGACCCAGGTCTTCAGCCGTGGTGCCGGCGATGTAGATGGTTTGGATCCCAAGGTATGGCCGCGTGACTCGGCCCTTCGCCTGAAACTCGTCGAGCATAGCCTTGGCCCGGTTGATGGGAAGGGCGAAGCCGATGCCAATGTTGCCCTGCGGTCCGTAGATGGCCGTGTTGATGCCGATGACAGCACCGTGCGAATCAAGCAAAGGACCGCCGCTGTTGCCCGGATTGATCGCCGCATCGGTCTGAATCATATCTTCGAGGCGGCGGCCTTCCTCCGGCTGCAATGAACGGCCGAGAGAACTGACCACGCCGGTCGTGAGTGTTCCACCCAGTCCAAACGGATTGCCGATCGCCAGAACCTTCTGGCCAACCTGAAGGCTGTCCGAATCGCCGAGGTGCAGATAGGGCAGTTGGCGCTCAGCCTGGATCTTGACCAGCGCCAGGTCGTTGCGCGAGTCGGTTCCCAGCACCCTGGCCTTGTACTGCTTCTTATCGCCGGATATGTTGACGGTCAGTTGCGCGCTGCCGGACACTACGTGATTGTTGGTCAGGATCAAGCCATCGGGCTTAACGATGAATCCAGAGCCGGTGCCTTCCTGCGGATAGACCTGGAAGAAGAAGTCCTCGCGGTAAACGATACTGGTGATGTTCACCGTGGCGGGACGAGCGGTTTTGTAAACCTCGATGTTGTTGGTTTCATCGTTCGTGAAACCCGCGGTATGTGCCGCGTCCGGCGCCACCCACAGCCGCTCCGCCTTCTGGATGGGAGCTAGCAGCCGTCCCGGATTCCACTGGGCCACTGAAGTCAAATACCAGAAGCCGCCGACTAAAACGGCGGCCCATAAAAAGGGTCGCATTCTCATTGTTGGATTCTCCGCAGGGATTCGTACACCGCGCGCGTCTGGCGCAGGGTCTCGTCTTTAGTGCCTGACGTATCGATGACGAAATCGGCAAACCTACGTTTCTCTGTCAGCGGCATCTGGCGGCGGAGGCGCGCGAGAACCTCTTCACGGCTCACGCCGTCGCGCTTGATCGAGCGCTCGATCTGCTGCTCGTCATCGCAAACCACCACCACCAACTTCTCGAACCGTTTGTAACTGCCGGTTTCAATTAAGATCGCGGCCTCCACCACAGCAATAGCATGAGGGTCTTCAGCGGCAACGCGCGCCATCCATTCCTCCTCGTAACGCTGCACGGTCGGATGGATGAAGCTATTCAGCAGCGCCAGGCGTTCCGGATTGCCGAAAACCAGCGACGCCAGCGCGCGGCGATCGATGGCGCCGTTCTCGCCCAGAATGCCCGGTCCGAATTCGCGCAGCACCGGCGCGTACGCCTCGCCGCCCGGCACCAGCATTTCGTGGCCCAACTGATCGGCCTGGAGCAGACGGCAGCCCATATCCGCCAGAGCTTGGCCCACAAAGCTTTTGCCGCAGGCCAACCCGCCGGTGAGACCTACTTTCAACATACGGCCGGCGCGGCGCGGCGTTCCGCATTACGTTCTGCCGCGGCGACGGTGTTCGCCATGAGCATGGCAACGGTGAGCGGGCCCACGCCTCCTGGCACGGGTGTGTAGGCGGCGGCAGCCTGGTCGACGTCGTGAGGGTCGACATCGCCTACCAGAACGCTGCCCTTGCGGGCGAGTACCGCGAGGCGGTCGGGCGAATGACGAAAAATGCGCCTGGCCTGTGCGGGATCGGTAATGCGATTCATGCCTACATCAATGACGACGGCGCCGGGACGGATGAATTCCGAAGTAATGAGCGCGGGGCGGCCCATAGCTGCCACCAGGATTTCGCCTTCGCGGCACACAGCGGCGAGGTCGGAGGTCTTCGAATGGCAGATGGTCACGGTGGCGTGCGCATGCAGCAGGAGCAGCGCCATGGGTTTGCCGACGATATCGCTGCGTCCCACCACGACGGCACGCTTGCCAGCCACCGGAATCCCGTACTGCCCGAGCAGTTCCATGATGCCTGCGGGGGTGCAGGGCCGCGGGCCGGGACGCCCGGCCACCAGGTTGCCCACATTCATCGGGTGGAACCCGTCCACGTCTTTCTCAGGCGATACGGCGAGCAGCACGCGGCGTGTATCGGCCTGGGGGGGGAGCGGCAGCTGAACCAGAATGCCGTCGACGTCCGGCTGTTCGTTAAGGTCGTGGATCAGGTCCAACAGTTCCCGCGTGCTGATAGTGTCAGGGGGTGTGAGCGTCCGGCTCGAAATGCCGAGGTCGGCACAGGCTTTGACCTTATTGCGTACATAGATCTGGGAGCCAGGGTCGTGGCCGGCCAGCACGACCGCCAGGCCAGGTGTACGCCCGGCGCTGGTAAGAGCGGCCACGCGCGGGCGCAGACCGTCTAAAATCTGGTCGCGCACACGGTTGCCATCGAGAATTTTGGGCATCCAATTTCAATGATACCCGCAGGGGCGCTCGGCAATTAACCCTCACCTTTTCCCGGCTCTATCGTCATAAGCTATACTTGTTCACGATATAGCGGATGACGCTATAGTCGTCCGGAGGGGAAATGTCGAATTCCCAGACAGGCCTTACGCCCGCCATGTTCAATGTCTTACTGGCCCTGGCCGACGGCGGGAAACATGGCTACGCCATTCTCAAGGAAGTCGCCGAGCATACCGCGGGCGAAGTGCAGCTCAGCACCGGCACGCTCTACGGCATCATTAAGCGCCTGCTCGAAGATGGGCTGATCGATGAAGTGACGGCCCGCCCTGCGATTCCCAACGACGATCAGCGCAGGCGGTATTATCGCCTGACCGCGGCGGGCCGCGCGCTGGCCGTCGAAGAAGCGCGCCGGCTGGAGAGGTTGGTGGCGCGCGCCCGATCCAAGCGCCTGTTTGCCGCGCTCAAGCGCGCCTGAGAGGAGGACGCCTCGCATGCCATCGCGAATTTCCTTTGGCGACCGGATCTACCGCGGATTGCTCCGCCTGCTGCCCGCCGACTTTCGCGGCGAGTTCGGAGGTGAGATGGAACAAGTGTTTCACGACCAGCGCCGGCACACTCCGCGCGAGCGCGGCTGGGCTGCTTTCCTGCATATGTGGTGGACCACGATCCGCGACATCGTGAGCATGGCGCCGCGCGAGCATTGGAGCGTACTCCGGCAGGACACGCGCTACGCCATGCGCATGATGCGCCGCAGCCCCGGCTACACAATGGCCGCGATCCTGATTCTAGGTCTCGGCATCGGCGCCAACATCGCGGTCTTCAGCGTGGTCAACTCCGTGCTATTGCAGCCGTTGCCCTATCTGGAGGGCAACCGCTTGGTGCTTTTGCGGCAGCGGGCGGTCAAACTCGGCGAGGACGACGTGCCCTTCTCGGTGGCGGAGATCGCGGACTACCGCAGCCAAAATCGCACGCTGGCCGATGTCGCCGAGTATCACAGCATGACGTTCACGCTGCTCAGCGTCCGCGAAGCGCACCGCGTGCGCACCGGCGTGGTCTCCGCCGGCTTCTTCGACATGTTCGGCGTGAAGCCGCTGCTGGGCAGAACCTTCCGTCCCGAGGACGACCATCCGGGCGCGCCCGCCGTCCTCATGCTGAGCTACGAATTCTGGAAGACGAACGAAGCCGGCGATCCGCGCATCGTGGGCAAGACTTACCAGATGAACGACCGCGTCCACACGGTGGTGGGCGTGCTGCCGCCGATTCCGCAATACCCCAGCGACAACGACGTGTACATGCCGGTCTCGGCTTGCCCGTTTCGCTCCTCCGCCAGGATGATCGCGAACCGCGATGGGCGCATGATGCGGGTGTTCGCCCGGCTCAAGCCCGGCGCCACGCTGGAACAATGCCACGCGGATTTGTCCACCATGGCCGGGCGGCTGGAGGCCGAATATCCCAAGTCGTATCCGAAGACCGCGGGTTACGGCATCTCCTCGGCGGCCTTACGCACCGAGTTGACCGCCCACGCGCGGCCCATGCTGCTGCTTCTTCTGGGCGCGGCCGCCTTTGTGCTGCTCATCGCGTGCGCCAATGTGGCCAACCTGATCCTGGCCCGTATGGCGCGGCGCGAGCGCGAACTGGTGATTCGCACGGCGGTGGGCGCCGGCGCCGGGCGCCTGCTGCGCCAATTGCTCACCGAAAGCTCGATCCTGGCCCTCGGGGCCGCAGCGGCCGGGCTCTTGTTCGCCTCCGGCAGTCTGCGCCTGCTGGCCGACTTTGCCGAACAGCTCACGCCGCGGGCCCGTGAGGTCCACATTGACGGCTGGGTGTTGCTGTTCGCCGTCCTTTGCGCCTGTGCCACGACCATGGTCTTTGGGTCATTGTCGGCCCTGGTTTCGCGCGCGAATCCAGCCGAGGGCTTGAAATCGGGCGGCCTGCAACTGGCGCCGGCGGCGCATCGCAACCGGATCCGCGGCGGCTTGATCGCCGCGCAGGTGGCGTTCTCCTACGTGCTGCTGATCGGCGCCGGGCTGATGGTGCGCAGCCTCGCGCAATTGCAGCGCGTGGATGCCGGCTTTGTGCCGCAGCGCGTGCTGTCGGTGGGCTTCGATCTGAACTGGAGCCGTTACAACACCTCGGGCAAGACTCGCGCGGTGGCCCGGCGGCTGCTGGACAGCGTACAGTCGCAGCCCGAGGTTTCGGCCGCCGCCATATCGTCGAGTTTCCCTCTCGATCCCGACACTCACGGGATGAACGCCATGGATCAGTCATTCCGCATCGAAGGCAGCGTGACATCCGAGGCCGAAACGCCGCCGGTAGCCAACATCCGGACGGCCACGCCCGGCTACTTCCAAACGCTCGGCATCCCGCTGGTGAGCGGGCGGCTGTTCCGCGAAACGGACGACGAGAACGCGACGTCGGTCGCCATCGTGAGCCGCTCGCTGGCGCGGCATCGCTGGGGCGTGCAGGATCCCATCGGCCGCCGCATTTCGTTCGATGGCGAGAAGTGGATCACGATCGTAGGCATCGTGGGCGACGTCAAGGAATTCGGACTCGCGCGGCAGGCACCCGATCAGCTCTATACGCCGCTGGCGCAGACGGGCATGGTGGGCAGCATCCTGGTGCGCACGGCGGGCGATCCGGCCGCGCTCACCAATCAGATGCGGCGGGCGATCCTGGCCATCGATCCGCAGATTGCCATCATCACGGTGAAAACCCTGGACGAGGTGCGCGCCGATTCGGTTGCCGCACCCCGAAACACAGCGCAGCTTTTTGGATTGTTCGCCGCTTTGTCCCTGATCATCGCAGTGGCGGGCATCGGTTCCATGCTGGCGCTGTCGGTGCGCCAGCGTGTGCGCGAGATCGGAATTCGCATGGCCCTGGGGGCCAGGCCGCGCAATATTGTGTCGGCAGTCATCCGGGTGGGTTTGGCCCTCACAGGAATCGGACTTGTGGCCGGAATCGCCGGTGCGGTGGCGCTGGCGCGCTTCCTGAATTCGGCCCTGTTTGAGACCGCGCCGACGGACCCCGGCACTTACGCGGCGGTCTCCGCCGTGCTGCTGGCGGCGGCGCTGGTAGCTTCGTGGCTGCCCGCGCGGCGCGCCGCGCGTATCGATCCGCAGACGGCTTTACGCAGCGAATGAAGGACTACGAGGAGGATAATGAAACGCACCCCTGTATTGGCCGCCGCCGGGGTATTGGCGGCAGCTCTGGAGCTCACCGGTGCCGGTTCTCCGGCTTTTGCCGGCGGACCGCAATACAACGACAAAGCGCAACTCCTGTTTCCCGCCAACTACCGCGAGTGGATCTTCCTCAGCTCCGGCTTGGGGATGAACTACGGTCCGCTGGCCGCCAAAGAAGGCGAGGATCCCAACTTCGATAATGTGTTCGTCGAGCCGTCGGCTTATCGCGGCTTCCTCCAAACGGGCCGCTGGCCGGATCAGACGATGCTGGTGATCGAGGTGCGCGCGTCGCAATCGAAAGGGTCCATCAACAAGGCCGGGCACTACCAGGGCGAGGTGCAGGGCACGGAAGTCGAAGTCAAGGACGAACAGCGCTTCCCCGGGAAGTGGGCATTCTTCACCCACCAGAACGGCGCCGCCGTCGCGAAGCTGCGGCCCACCAGCGATCAGTGTTATTCGTGCCACGCCGAGCACGGCGCGGTGGATAACACGTTCGTGCAGTTCTACCCGACCCTGCTCAGCGTGGCGAAGGAAAAGGGCACGTTGAAGTAGCGCGCCGGCTCACAACGGCCTGATGGGGGAGGCGTGTTTAGCACGTCCCCTGGCGGACGGTACGAAGTAAACGCGCGCCGGAGGGCCTTCCCGCAGTAGCCACAGCGGTCCCTCTCCCGCGGTATTGAGCACGAACGCCGAAGGATCGCCGAAACGCTCCAGGCGCGTGGGCGTGCAGTTCAGCGTGATCGTCTCAACCGGTGTGTGCGAGGCGATGTCGTAGACCACGAGTGTGCGGCTCCCGCCATTGGCCACGTAGAGTTGCGTTCGATCCGCCGATAGCCCGATGCCGGTGGGCGAGTGAATGCTGCTGTCGGCAGCAAACAACATGGCGGCTGGGGATGTTGCATAATTTCGAACCTGCCAGATCCCGTGGGCTTGGCTGTCGGTGAAGTATAAGTCCCGGCCGGCGAGAATGACGGCGGAAGGAACTGCGGCGGAGGCGAGCAGCCGGATTCCGTCCGCGGCGGTTCCAATGTAGATGCCGCCCGCGTCGGCGTCGGCGGCGCCCACCAACAGGCGACGGCCATCAAAGGCCAGCACGGTCACCTCTCCAGGTATCAGCGGCAAGTCGAAAGGTGGCGCGGCGGCGGGCGATTGCGGCAGGCCGGCGATGATCTGCGCTTGCCCGGAGTGTGATGAATACAGTGCGGCCGCCGCGCCATCGGCGGCCCACGCGAACCGGTCAGCGTCGGCGATGGCGCCGGCCACCTGCACGGCCGTGATCGCGGCGCCGCGGAGTCCCGCATAGAGCTGCAACGCTCCGCCCGGCTGCACGGCCAGCGCCGAGGAACCATCTGGCGAAACCGCGGCGGCTACCAGTCCCGTGGCGACGGGCACACCCAACGACGCCGCGGCCGGTATGCCCCCCACTGGCCGCAGCGCGCCCGCCG
>Ga0335077_10012669_pt1 | contig 10544 bp, 9 predicted proteins | sample Lox_Sample_31_FD_207151 | JGI IMG/M metagenome (GOLD analysis project Ga0335077, IMG submission 207151) | Soil microbial communities from Loxahatchee National Wildlife Refuge, Florida, United States - Lox_Sample_3.1 | ecosystem: Environmental > Terrestrial > Soil > Wetlands | place: USA: Florida...
AAACGATCTTGTCGTGCAGGGCGCAGAACCCCTGTTCTTCCTGGACTACTTTGCATGCGGCAAGCTCAATCCGGAGGCCGCCGCGTCGATCGTCGCCGGCATCGCCGAAGCCTGTCGGGAGTCCGGTTGCGCCCTGATCGGCGGTGAGACCGCCGAGATGCCCGGACTCTACGACGCCGCCGACTACGATCTTGCAGGCTTCGCGGTGGGCGCTGCCGAGCGCGGCACCCTGTTGCCGCGCACCGATATTGCGATCGGCGACGCCGTGATCGGGCTCGCTTCGTCGGGGGTGCACTCGAACGGATTTTCGCTGGTGCGCAAAATCGTCGCGCGGTCCGGACTGGCGTTCGACTCGCCTGCGCCGTTTTCGCCGGTGATGACGCTCGGCGGCGCGCTTTTGACCCCGACGCGGCTCTATGTGAAATCGTGCTTGCGCGCGATCCGGGAAACCGGCGCCGTGAAGGGGCTTGCGCATATCACCGGCGGCGGCTTCACCGACAACATTCCCCGCGTTTTGCCAAGACATCTCGGCGTCGGCATCGACCTTGCGAGGCTGCCGGTGCTTGGCGTGTTCAAATGGCTGGCCGAGCAGGGCGGCGTCGCCGAGCGTGAATTGCTGCGCACCTTCAATTGCGGCATCGGCATGATCGCGATCGTCGAGCCGGGCGCAATCAAGGAAGTCACGGAAGTCTTCACTGCAAGCGGCGAGAGTGTGACGGTGCTGGGTGCCGTGATTCCGGCCACGGGCGAAGAGCGGGTCGTCTACAACGGCCATCTCGATCTCAGGCGGTGAGAGACATGAAGCGCCGCGTGGCCATCCTGATCTCCGGGCGCGGATCGAACATGGCCGCGCTGATCAAGGCCGCCAGCGCCGATGATTACCCGGCAAAGATCGTGCTTGTCGTTTCCAACCGCGCCGATGCCGGCGGTCTGGAGAAGGCGAGGGCGAGCGGGGTTGCCACCGTCGTCATCGAAAGCAAGTCGTTCGGCAAGGACCGCGCCGCCTTCGAGGCGGAATTGCAGGCGGTGCTCGATCAGCACGATGTCGAGCTGATCTGCCTGGGCGGCTTCATGCGGCTCTTCACCGCCGCTTTCACGCGGGCCTGGTACGGGCGGATGCTCAATATCCATCCCTCGCTGCTGCCATCCTTTCCAGGGCTCGATCCTCACGGGCAGGCCTTGCGCGCCGGCGTGAAGATTTCCGGCGCTACGGTGCACTTCGTCATTCCCGAGACCGACGCCGGCCCGATCCTGATGCAGGGCGCAGTCGCGGTCAGCGATCACGATAGTGTCGAGACACTTTCCGAGCGCATTCTCGAGGTCGAGCACCGTATCTATCCGGATGCGTTGCGGCTGCTTGCGACCGGCGCTGTTCGCCTCGAAGGCGAGATCTGCAAGACGCCGGACAGCGCGGGATCCGGCAATTTCCTGATCTCGCCGGTTGCCAGCGCCGACGGCACCTCGGCCTGAGCGCAACCTGCAACCCTGCTCAGAATAAAAATCCCCCGGCAGCAGCCGGGGGTGAATTCGGGCCAGCTCCGATGCCGAGAAAGTTTAGGAGACCTTCAGGTTTTCCGCGGACGTCTTGCCGCGATTTTCCACAAGGTCATATTCCACGACCTGATTTTCGTTGAGGGTCGTGAGTCCGGCGCGCTCGACAGCGGAGATATGGACGAACACGTCCTTTTCTCCGACTTGCGGCTTGATGAACCCATATCCCTTGGTCGGGTTGAACCATTTGACGGTACCCTTGGGCATCGCCTGTCTCCTGCTCTAGACATAAAAAAGACGCGGCCACGCTTCACGCGTGCCACGCCACAAACGGGCTTCCGGTAGTCTGCTCAATTTCCGAATCTTAGGTAGCAAGGTCGCGAAACGCACAGCCGATCGGCCAAATCCGATTGTGTAAGGATTGCAACACGAATTTGGCGGCTTAGCAAGCTTTTGGCGCCGTTCAGGAAATCGGACCAGCCTGTAAAATGGCCGGAATTCCGCTGTGGCGGCAGAGGCACAACCTCCGCCAATTACCGCAAGCGCGCGATCAAGCAATTGACCGTTTGTGGCAAGTCGGGGCAAATCGTCGTCTACCGACGATATTTTCGTGCTCTTCCCCTTGGAAATGGCAATAGATGTGCTGCCCTTCGCAGCTAGAGGATAGTCGGGCAAGACGCCAGTTCACCTACGCCGTTGCGCTGGTCTTGACCGTCATTCTCGCAGTCGCGATTACCGCACAGTCCGCGCTCGCCCAGGGCTCTTTTGTTCCGCCGGCACCGCGTCCATCTCCATCTCCATCTCCAACTCCGACGCCAAACGCGATCAATGCCGACATTTCGTCGAGTAACCAGGTTCTCAATCTCGGCAGCAATTACCTGGAGCGGCTTGGCAACCAGGCGACCAACGGGCTTACTCACGACTTGAACAACAATCCCGGCGGTGGCGGCGCATCGGAGGCGACCGAAGGGCCGCGCTATCGGAGCTGGGGCGAGGTATATGGCCTCTCGGTCACGGAAGACCCGCAGGGCGTCTTTTACGGCGACAAGCGTCGGATCCTGGGTGGTGTCGTTGGCGTCGGCGCGCGAGTTGCGCCCGGCGTCAATCTCGGCTTCTCGGTCGACCAGAGCCATACGCAGGTCGACGTTCCGCTCGCGCTGCAATCGGCGACCATCGACTTGACCCAGCTCGGCTTTACGGCCTCGGTGGACAGGGGCCCGTGGACATGGGCGCTCGCGTTGGTGCACGGCTTCGGCAATATCGGCTCGAGCCGCGATACCGCGCTCGGAGTCAGTGTGGCTGGCTACGGCACGAAGGTCGACGGCGCGCTGACCGAGCTCAGCTACTACTGGGACCTGCAGCAGCAGAGCCGGATCGTGCCGAAGCTTGATCTCGAATATGTCCGCGCCACCTCGGGCGCGTTCCAGGAGGTCGGCGGCCTCAATCCGGTTTCGGCGACGGGTCAGACGCTCGAGCGCTCGCTCGCGATGGTGGGAGCCGAGGTCGGGCATTACTGGATCTTCGACCGCAAGATCCTGGATCTGTCAGCCTACGGCAAGTTCGTCGACAATTTCTCGCAGAGCTTCAGCTCGGTCGCCGTCAGCCTCGGACCCCAAGTCATCAGCGTGCAGGGGATCGGCGAAAGCCGCTACGGCGCCGACGCCGGCGCGTCTGCATCCCTCATCCTCAGCAATGCGGCGCGGGTCTATCTCAATTACGACGGCAAATTCCGCTCCCAGCTGCAATCGCACCAGGGCACGCTGGGCCTCGAGCTCAAGTGGTAAGTCGCAGCGGAGGGAAAAGACGCGTGTTCTTGTCTCACAGCGGCTGCGCTGCGGCGTATCCTTCAAGCCCGAAATTCTCCCGGGCGGCTTTCATCAGCGGCACGAGATCATTGGGGTGGATGAATTCGTCCCTGAAGCAGGCATAAACCTTGGGGTCGAAGATGCTCCTCAACCAATCGATCACGATCTTGTGGCGATCGGAGGTGCGGAATTCGCGGTGATAGGTCAGCCACAGGTCCATGTGATAGTTGATGCCCAGATCGACTGCGACGAGGGGCGCGCCGAGTGCGATCGCCGAGGTCGGCAGGAAACCGAGGCCGGCTCCGCGCTCGATCGCGTAGAGCACTGCAACGCTGGAATTGGTCGAGATGCTGACGACTCCCTCCAGCGACTTGATCCCCAATATCCGCGCGTAGCCGCTGTCGTCGAGCTGCCCACCGTGTTGCCTCACGATGCGGTGGTTCTTGAGATCGGCAAGGCCCTTCGGGAGGCCATACGCATCCCGATAGGCCTCGGAGGCGAAAGTGTAGATGTGAAGCCTGCCAAGCTTGGCGACAATGAGGTCCGGGTTGGTCGGCCGCTCGAGCTGGACCGAGACATCCGCCTCGAGCCGCGACACGTCCGCCTGTTCCATGGCGCAGCGCAGGTCGACCATGATCTTGCGATAGGTCTTCTGGAAATCGATTAGCCGCGGCAGGATCCAGAAATTGCCGGGTCCCTCGGTGACCGCCACCCGCACGGAGCCCTGGGTTTCGGTCGACAGCGAGGCGCGACGGAAGACATTGAAGCTCAGCCTCTCCATCTGCTCGACGTCGAGCAACAGCGCCCGACCCTCGTCGCTCAGAGACAGGCCCGACTGATCGCGCAGGAACAGCTTGCAGCCGAGTTCCTCTTCGAGCCGGTCGATCTTGCGCATCAGGGTGGTGCCGGTCAGACCGAGCGCTTCCGCTGCGGTCCGGAAGCTCTGATGCCTTGCGCACAACAGAAAGGCCCGCAGATCCTCCCAGGAGGCATTGAGGCTTTCTTCGAACTTTCGGTGCTGCACTGGCGCAGCACCCCGATGCAAATGTTGTGGCATACCCGCCAACCCCGTCAGGTATGATGGAACTCATACCTGATGTGGGAACCTTAAATGTATATAAAGCTTCGAGGAAGTAGGGATTTTGGCCTACGGCACGAATTGGATGGGCTTGCTCCCACGTCCCTGATCAACGTCGGCCCGGCGAGACAGGACCAAATTGCGGGCCTTGCCGCGATCGCGAGACAGGAAATCCCCGGGGTCAATCTTTCGGAAACCGGGCTTGCGCATTTCCTCCGCGCCGACCCCGAGTCGATTTTCGCCTTTAGCCGGAACGGCGATCTGCTCGGCGGCATCGCCTTTCTCTACCTCAATTGCCGTGGACACGACGCGTTGCTGCTCGACGATATCGACCTCAAGAACCCGCAGCGCGAATTTCTTGCGGCTCCCGACGAGGAGGTATCGGCGATCTATGTCTGGGCGCTCGCGGCGTTCGGCCGTGCCGTCGTGGGGATTGCCAATGTTGCGGCCCATCTGCGGCGTCAGCGATTTGTCGGGGCGAACTACTTCGCCGTGCCTTCGAGCGAAGCGGGACGCGATCTCCTGATCGCGCTCGGCTTTGAAGGGATACCCAGCTTCCAGGCCGACCTCTGGTGCTATGAGCGTCCCTGGAATCGTCCATCACTGATGTTGCCGGCTTCAAGTTTCTCAACGAGGAGTCATGCAGATGCACGGCACTAGATCCCCCATGCTGCAAACCGCGAACTCTCGCGCGATCACCGTCCGCATCGCGCGCGATCCCAACGACCTCATGCTTGTGACGGCGATCCGCGCTGCGGTCTATCTCGCCGAACAGGACTGTCCGCTGGAAGAGGAGTTCGACGGCAACGATCTGGTGGCCGCGCACTTCCTGGGCTTTGTGGGCAACGAGCCCGCCGGCTGCCTGCGCGTGCGCTTTTTCGGCGAATTCGCCAAGGTCGAGCGCCTTGCCGTGCGCCACCAGTTCCGGCGCACGCGGCTGTCATTCAAGCTGGTGCAGGCCAGCGTCGAGTACGTCAAGCGCAAGGGCTTCCGCAAGATCTACGGCCAGGCGCAGGACCGGCTGGTCGACTTCTGGGCGCATTTCGGCGCCAAGCCGCTCGGCCATAACCGCAAGATCACGTTCTCGGACTTCTCCTACACCGAGATGGTGCTGGAAATCGAACCGGGCGCCGACGCGATCACGCTCGACAGCGACCCCTACGTCATCATCCGCCCCGAGGGCGATTGGGATCGGCCGGGTGTGCTCGACGTTTCCGCCGGTCGCGAGGCGACATCGCCGCTGCGCGATGTCGCGGCCAGTCGAAATTGATACGGTCGCCCAAAATGATCGACGAGGACCCGCCGATACTCGTGTGCGCCGACCTGCAGTCCGAATACCTCGCGGAGGGCCGCAGCCACGCGATCTCGGATGCGGATTTGATCATGTCGCGTTGCCTTGGGCTGATGACACTCTGGCGCGACAACCTCTGGCCTGTAATGCATCTGAAACGGATCGCGCAGGCCGCATGGTTCAATCCCGCGTCCAATCTCACCAACTGGATCGCCGAGCTGAAGCCACGCCCCGGCGAATTGGCGTTCGAACACCCGTTGCCGTCGGCCTATAGTTCGACGCGCTTTACCGAGTACATGTCCAACATCGGGAATATTCGCTGCGTGGTGCTCGGCTTTTCGCTGGATGAGACCATCCTGGCGACCGTGGTCGACGGCTTTCACCGCAGCCATCGCTACCAGGTGGTCAGCGATGCCACGGCCTGCCGGCGCGCCGGCGTCGGCGACGCCGCATCCTACAAGGCTTCGGTGGTCAAGGTGATCGCCAATTTTGCCCGCGTCAGGTGCATGGCGGATCTGACCAGCGCAAGCGGCCGGATCGACGCTGCGCTCTAGGTTATCGTTCGCGCATGATCTTTTCGGAAAACCGCTTTGCGCTTTTCCGGATCGCGCTTCAGCCGCGATCGACCCGCACGACGCGCCCCCGTTCGATCGCGAGCGCGAGCCGGCCGTGCTTGAGCGACAGCGCGGCTTCCCCGAACAGCTCGCGGCGCCAGCCGTGGAGCGCGGCAACATCGGCGTGATCGTCGGCTGCGATCTGCTCGAGGTCGTCGACGGTTGCGATCACCTTGCTTGCGACCGCATGCCGCTCCGACGTCATTCGCAACAGGACCTTGAGCAGCTCCACGATCGCGCCGCCATTGGCATTATTGCGTGGCTTTTCGAGCTTGGGCAGGCTCGCGAGATCGCGCGCGAGCCCCCGCTGCACGGCGGCCACGATCTCGATACCCCATTTCGAGCGGTCGAAACCCTTGGGGAGGGAGCGCAGGTTGGCAAGCCGCTCGATCGAGGTGGGTGCGTGGATCGCAATGTCGCCGACCGCATCGTCCTTGAGCACGCGGCTGCGCGGCACGTCGCGATTTTGCGCCTCCTGTTCGCGCCAGGCGGCGACCTCCATCAGCACAGCCAGCTCCTTTGGCTTGCGCACCCGCGTCTTCAGCCGCTCCCACGCGCGTTCGGGGTGGAAGTCGTAGGTCCGGGGCGATGTCAGGACCTCCATCTCCTCGCTCACCCATTCGCTGCGGCCGCGCTTCTTGAGGTCGGCATCGAGCGCAGTGAAGACGTCGCGGAGATGGGTGACGTCGGACACGGCGTAATGCAGCTGTTCCTTGGAAAGCGGTCGGCGCGACCAGTCGGTGAAGCGGTGGGTCTTGTCCGGCCGGTGTCCGGTGATGCGCTCGACCAGCTGGTCGTAGGCAATCGAGTCCCCATGGCCGAGCACCATGGCGGCGACCTGGGTGTCGAAGACCGGGTGCGGGACGATGTTGGCGCGATGCCAGACGATCTCGATGTCCTGGCGGGCGGCATGAAAGACCTTCAGAACCTTTTCGTTCGCCATCAGCGCGAAGAACGGCTGCAAATCGATGCCGCCGGCCAATGCGTCCACCACGACAGCCTCGTCGGGGCTCGCCATCTGGACCACGCACAGCAGGGGATAATACGTGGTCTCCCTCAGGAACTCGGTATCGACGGTAATGGCCGGGTGCCGGGCAAGTCGCTCGCAGGCCGCGGCGAGGTCCGAAGTGGTCGTAATCAGATCCATGAACAGTCCATTGACGCTGGCAAAGGCGTTCTGCCGAAAGCGCTGATCTGTCAAGGGTCTTGGCGCGAATTCGAGCATTGTGTTTGGGGCAATTTCGCAAAGCTCCCGGCAGAGCGAAGCGCCAATTGCCCGCTTAGGGTGTACTGTTCGCCGCTCCCGCGCGCAAACGCCTTCTACGTTCCGCAAAAGGTCTGACAGACCCGCTCATGCGGTTCGGGCGGATTGGCGTAGTCGGCGAAGGCTGGCTGATCCGAAAACGGTTTCGCAAGAACCGCAACTAGCTCTTCAAACGGTGCGTAATCGTCGTTTGTGACAGCCGCGGCAATGACAGCCTCGACGCGATGATTGCGCGGAATGAACGCCGGGTTGACGGCGCGCATCGCAGCGCCCCGCTCGGCCGGCGACTGCGCCTCCTGAGCAAGCCGCGCCCGCCAGCGCCCGGCCCATTCGTCAAACGCCTCAGGCTCTGCGAAGAGTTGTCGGACGCCTTGGTTGCTGTCATCAGCCGCCGCATCGCTCAGCCGGCGGAAGGTGAGAGTAAAGTCGGCCCGGCCACTTGCCATCGTATCCAATAGCGCCTGCGCCAGGAGCTGGTCGTCGTCGCGCTCGGTGAACAGACCAAGCTTCCTGCGCAACCCGGCTTTGTAGGCGATGTTGAAATGCTCGGCGAAGGCTGAAAGCAGCTCCTGCGCCTCGGCAATCGCCGTGTCCTGATCGTCGGAGAACAGCGGCAGCAGGCATTCGGCAAGGCGTGTCAAATTCCACAGCGCGATCCTGGGCTGATTGGCATAGGCATAGCGGCCGAACTCGTCGATCGAGGAGAACACCTGCGCGGGGTCGTAGTGGTCCAGGAATGCGCACGGGCCGTAATCGATGGTTTCGCCGGAGATCGAGGTGTTGTCGGTGTTCATCACCCCATGGATGAAACCGACGAGCAACCAGCGCGCCACAAGCTCGGCCTGGCGTGCGATGACAGCCGACAACAGCGCGGGATAGGGACGCTCCGCGCCGGCCAGCTCCGGATAGTGCCTGGCAATGACATGGTCGGCGAGCCGACGCAGCGCCTCGGTGTCCTGACGGGCGGCAAAATACTGGAACGTGCCGACCCGGATGTGGCTTGCGGCCACGCGCGTCAGCACCGCGCCGGGAAGCGCCGTCTCGCGCATCACGCTCTCGCCGGTGATGACGGCCGCAAGCGAGCGCGTGGTCGGAATCCCCAGCGCGAACATCGCTTCGCTCACGACATATTCGCGCAGCACCGGCCCGAGCGCCGCGCGGCCATCGCCGCGCCGGGAAAACGGCGTGGGCCCGCTTCCCTTGAGCTGGATATCGCGGCGAACGCCATCCTTGTCGATGACCTCGCCAAGCAGGATCGCCCGGCCGTCGCCGAGTTGCGGAACAAAGTGCCCGAATTGGTGGCCGGCATAAGCCATGGCGATCGGCTCGGCCCCGGCAGGCAGGATCTTGCCCGCGAGGATTTCGGCGCCTTCCGGGCTCTCCAGAAGGTCCGGATCGAGACCAAGATTGAGCGCCAGGGGCCGGTTCAGCTTGATCAGCCGGGGGGAGGCCACAGGTGTGGGCGCCACGCGCGCGAAAAAATTCGCCGGCAGGGCCGCGTAGGTGTGCTGGAAGGGGAAATGCACCGTCATGGCCTGAAGATAAGCGCAGTCGGGCGCTTTTTCGAGCCCGAAACCCGCCCCCCTTCGGTTGCCGCGCCACGTCGCCTCGGGTAAACCCCTCCCGCGTTTCGGGACGGCTTTTGGCCCTCGATTCGTGCCTCCGACACTATCGGCTTGAGACATCCATAACGGCTTGAGACATGCATCGTTACCGGACCCACACCTGCGGCGCGCTCCGCGACAGCCATATCGGCGAGACCGTCCGCCTGTCCGGCTGGTGCCATCGCATCCGCGACCATGGCGGCGTGCTGTTTATCGATTTGCGCGACCATTATGGCCTGACGCAATGCGTGGCGGACCCGGATTCGCCCGCGTTCAAGGATGCCGAAAGGCTGCGCTCGGAATGGGTGGTTCGGATGGAGGGCAGGGTGCGCCGCCGTCCCGAAGGCACCGATAACCCTGAGCTGCCGACCGGCATGGTCGAGCTCTATGTCAGCGATATCGAGGTGCTGGGGCCGGCAGGCGAATTGCCGCTGCCGGTGTTCGGCGAGCAGGACTATCCGGAAGACATTCGCCTGAAATACCGCTTTCTCGACCTGCGCCGCGAAAAGCTGCACCACAACATCATGCGGCGCGGCGCGATCATCGATTCCATGCGCCGGCGCATGAAGGAACAGGGGTTTTTCGAGTTCCAGACCCCGATCCTGACCGCATCCTCGCCGGAAGGTGCGCGCGACTTCCTGGTGCCGTCGCGCATTCATCCGGGAAAATTCTACGCGCTGCCGCAGGCGCCGCAGCAATACAAGCAGCTTCTGATGATGAGCGGCTTTGACCGCTATTTCCAGATCGCGCCATGCTTCCGCGACGAGGACCCGCGCGCCGACCGCCTGCCGGGCGAATTCTATCAGCTCGACATCGAGATGAGCTTTGTGACGCAGGACGACGTGTTCGCGGCGATGGAGCCGGTCATCGGCGGCGTATTCGAGGAATTTTCCGACGGCAAGCCGGTGACCAAAAACTGGCCGCGCATTCCGTTTGCCGAGGCGATCAGAAAGTATGGCAGCGACAAGCCGGACTTGCGCAATCCGATAATGATGCAGGACGTCTGCGAGCATTTCCGCGGCTCCGGCTTCAAGGTTTTCGCGCGAATGCTCGAAGACCCGAAGAACCAGGTCTGGGCAATCCCTGCCAAGGGCGGCGGCAGCCGCGCCTTTTGCGACCGCATGAATTCCTGGGCGCAGGGCGAGGGCCAGCCCGGGCTCGGCTACATCATGTGGCGCGAGGGCAACGAGGGCGCGGGGCCGCTTGCCAATAACATCGGACCCGAGCGGACGGCCGCGATCCGCACCCAGCTTGGTCTGAGGGAAGGCGACGCCGCCTTCTTCGTCGCCGGCGATCCCGACAAATTCTGGAAGTTTGCAGGCCTTGCGCGCACAAAACTCGGCGAGGAGTTGAACCTGATCGACAAGGATCGGTTCGAACTCGCCTGGGTCGTCGAC
>Ga0335077_10012671_pt1 | contig 10542 bp, 8 predicted proteins | sample Lox_Sample_31_FD_207151 | JGI IMG/M metagenome (GOLD analysis project Ga0335077, IMG submission 207151) | Soil microbial communities from Loxahatchee National Wildlife Refuge, Florida, United States - Lox_Sample_3.1 | ecosystem: Environmental > Terrestrial > Soil > Wetlands | place: USA: Florida...
CGCACAGCGACAAAGGCAAATGCCTGGACGTGACGGCCATCGAAAAACTAATGGCGGAAAACCGCGATCCAGCGGAATTAAAGCGCGCTTGGGTCGGCTGGCATGCGATTGGCGCGCCGATGCGGCCGCGCTATTCGCGAATGGTGGAATTGGGCAACGCGGGAGCGCGCGAACTGGGATACAAGGACGTGGGAGCGCTGTGGCGTTCGAATTACGACATGCCGCCGGATGATTTCGCGAAGGAAGAAGACCGGCTGTGGGAGCAATTAAAGCCGCTGTATTTGTCGCTTCACGCCTACGTGCGCGGGCAATTGCGGAAGAAATATGGAAATGATCTGGTTCCGGCGAACGGGCCGATTCCGGCGCACTTGCTGGGAAATATCTGGAGCCAGGAGTGGAACAACGTTTATGCGTTGATGGATTCGCCGAAGCCGCTGCAGAGCTACGACCTGACGAAGATTCTGCAGGACCGGAAGACCGACGCGAAAGGAATGGTGAAATACGGCGAGGCGTTTTTCGTTTCGCTGGGCTTTGCGCAGCTTCCACCGACCTTTTGGGAGCGGTCATTGTTCGTGAAGCCAGCGGACCGGGACGTGGTTTGCCACGCGAGCGCGTGGGACGTGGATTCGAAGGACGACTTGCGAATCAAGATGTGCATCCAGATTCGCGAGGAGGATTTCCGGACGATTCATCACGAGCTGGGACACAATTTTTATCAGCGGGCGTACAACACGCAGCCGCCGCTGTTTCAGAACAGCGCGAATGACGGCTTTCATGAGGCAGTCGGAGATACCATCGCGCTTTCGGTCACACCGGAATATTTGAAGCAGATCGGATTGATTGACGCGGTGCCCCCAGCTTCTGGCGACATCGATTATTTGCTGCAGCAGGCGCTCGAGAAAGTCGCGTTTCTGCCTTTCGGGTTGCTGGTGGACAAGTGGCGCTGGGAAGTTTTTGGCGGACAAGTCAAGCCGGAGGATTATAACAAAGCGTGGTGGGAGCTGCGGACGAAGTATCAGGGAATTGCGCCGCCGGTGGCGAGGACGGAAACGGATTTTGATCCTGGAGCCAAATACCACGTGCCGGGAAATGTTCCGTACGCGAGATATTTTCTGGCGCGGATATTGCAGTTCCAGTTTCATCGCGCACTTTGCAAAGAAGCGGGGATCACCGGCCCATTGCACCGCTGCTCGATTTACGGGAACAAGAAGGCGGGAGAAAAGCTGAACCAGATGCTGTCGATGGGCCAAAGCAAACCTTGGCAAGAGGCGCTGCAGGCCATGACCGGTCAGAATCAGATGGACGCGACGGCCCTGGCTGATTATTTTGCGCCGCTGAAGATGTGGTTGGATGAACAGAATAAGGCCAAGGGGTATGCGGTTGGGTGGTGAGAGAGGCAGTCGTTAGTTTTTAGTTTTCAGTTCTTAGCCAAAGAGAGGGAAGGGAATTTTGAGGCAGCAGGTGCTTGAGAATGCCTGGGCCTCAAACAAGCGGGCCGGGATGCTTGAGATAACGGTCGATGATGGCGTCTGCGGTGCGGTAGACAAAGGCCAGAACGGTCGAAGTTGGATTGGCAGATGCATTTTGCGGGAAGGTGGAACCGCCGAGGATGAAGAGATTGGGAATCTGCCAGTGCTGCCAGTAAGGTGAGACCACAGCGTGTTCGGGTGAAGCTCCCATGATGGTGCCGCCCTGAACGTGTGTGGACTGGTAGCGCGCGGTGTCATAAGAGCGAAGACCGGGGAAGGGATTGATTTCTTTCGCGCCCATGGCGCGGGCAACTTCCACTGCTTTGCCTGTAGCGAAGTCGACCATTTCGCGCTCATTGTCACGCCAGTCGAGCGTGAGGCGAAGCAACGGGTCGCCCAGCTTGTCTTTGTAAACGGGATCCAGGTCCATGTAGTTGGATTTGTACGCGAGATGTTCTCCAGTGAAAATGATGGTTCCCGTGCGGTCGTAGTAAGAAACCGCGGCCTTCTTCCATTCTGATCCCCACTTGGCTTTGACGGAACTCGGCAAGACGCCGAAATTGGCGATGGGCTGAAAACCAAAGCCGCGCGCCGCAAAATAACCACCTCGAACAAAGTTGAGCGACGAGCGATCGAGATCGTCGCGATCGAAATCGCTGAACATAAATCCCGCCGAGCCGGAACCCATGAAGCGATTGAGCGGCTGATCGAAGAAGGCGGTTGCGGATGGGACGCTAACCTGATGTGTGAGATTGCTGCCGACGGTGCCCCGGCCGGTAGCGGGGTCGTACGGTTCGCCGATGCCGGAGAGCAGAAGAAGGCGCGTGTTGTTGAACGTCCAAGAGGCGAGAAAGACCAGAGAAGCGGGCTGGAAGACTTCCTCCCCCGCGGGATCGATGTAGCTGACGCCGCGGACGACCTTTGAGGCGGAATCGAAGGAAACGCGGCGAACCCAGGCGCCAGTGCGAAGCAAAACATTCTTGCGCTTTTGCAGGATGGGGAGCAGAAGATTCGTCGGCTGTGCTTTGGCGTTGACCATGCATCCGAACCGGGCACAGAAGCCGCAATAGGTGCAGCCGCCGCGCGAAATACCATCGGGATTCGTGTAGGGTCGGCTGATGTTGGCGGAAGGCGCAGGATAGGGGTGATAGCCGAGGGATTTCGCAGCATCGCGGAAGAGCGCGGCAAAATAAGGAACCTTGGTAGGCGGCGTCGGATATTCCTCGCTGCGCCAGCCCTCAAAAATGTTGCCTCCTTCTATGTGCTCGCCGCGAATGTTGCCGGCCTTGCCGGAGCTGCCGAGGAGCTTGTCAACGCGCGTGTAGTAGGGCTCGAGTTCGTCGTACGTGAAGCCCCAATCGCGGACGGAGTGATCCTTCGGAAGCGCGCTAGCCCCGTATCTTGCGGTCGTCTTTGAGAGCAATTCAAAGCAGTCGGGAAGGAAGCGCGGAACCTGAGCGTTCCAATGCTCGCCGGAACCGCCCACGCCCGCGCCCGGCAGAAATGCTCCGTGCTGGCGAAGCGGAAGCGCGCGACGGCTGGAATCGTGGCATAGCGTCACGGTCTCCTGCGAGAGATCCTGCATCATGCGGTAGCGAATGTAGAAATCGAGTTCGTCCATGTCGGTTGCGTATTCGGAAGGTTCGCGGGAAGGTCCGCGCTCGAGAACGACGACTGAGAGAGAAGTCCGCGCGCCAAGCTCCTTGGCCATGAGTAAGCCGGCCCAACCGCCGCCGACGATGACGGCATCCACCGTGGGCAGTGTCTTCACGGCTGGTCCTCGCTTGGGCGGGCCTTTGCACCAGTTGCTTGACGAAGGTCCATCGGTTTCGGGCGAAACGCCTTACCGTAATACTTTTCGATTTCGTCGTAGTTGCTCATGCGCGGGCCAGGGAAGCCCACAAGTTGCCAGCCGACCATATCCACGTTTCCGCCGTGAATGGGATCGCAGAACATGCCTTCGATGGTGTTTTGGCGGAGCAGCGCAAAGAAAAGGGTGGATTCGACCTTGCGCAAAGCGTCGTCTTGCAATGAGGCGTCGAGGAGGTGAAAACCCTCAAGCCCCTTCAAACCTTCGCGATAGATCTGGCGCGGCATGGCGCTGCCTTGATAACCGAGCTCGCGAGGAGCGTCTTCAAAGGGCGGCTGGGTGTAACGGAAACGGTCGCGGCCGTACGGGCCGGCAAGCTGCCGATCAATAAAAATGGCGACGCCAGCTTCGCGCGCGCCGGGGCCGGAATCGTCGGATGGAAAGATGCGGGCAGCAGCGGCAGCGACAATGAGCGCTTCGGTCTCGGTGAAGAAACGCAGCGGAATGCGCACGGGTTTGTGCTGTGCGGCCAGAAGAGACGCTTTGCGGTCGAGCGAATAAACAAGGACGCCGCCAAGAGATGCGGCGGATAAGGTCAGAAAATGGCGGCGGCGCATGCGCGGGAGTGTATCAGAGGCGCGGCGCAACGCACAGGACGAGGGGAATTGCCTGGAGGTGTGCTATAAATTGTATTTACGTTGGGTATAGGAAAAACCGATAGTAGGAAAGGAAAGCATTGTGGACCTCGGGTTTACGGAAGAACAGCGGCAACTGCGGAAGAGCGTGCGCGAATTTGCGGAGGGTGAAATTGCGCCGTACGTGATGGAGTGGGACGAGGCTTCCCATTTCCCAATGGAAATTATCCCGAAGCTCGCGCAGATGGGCTTGATGGGAGTGATTTTCCCGGAAGAATACGGCGGTGCCGGGCTGGGCTATATCGAATACGCGCTGGTGATTGAAGAACTGGCTCGGGTAGATGGCTCGGTCGGCCTGATTGTCGCGGCGCACAATTCGCTGTGCTCGAATCACATCTACAAATTTGGGACCGAAGCGCAGAAGAAGAAATACCTCGTGCCCCTGGCCTCGGGGAAGGCGATTGGCGCTTGGTCGCTGACGGAGCCGGAGGCGGGCTCGGACGCGGGTGGGACACGCACGACAGCCAAGCGAGTCGGAAGATGCTGGGTGCTGAACGGCTCCAAGACGTTCACCACGAATGGACATTACGCCGACTATTGTGTGGCGATGGCGGTGACGGACAAGGCGAAAGGATCGCACGGAATCAGCGCATTCATCGTCGAGAAGGGCACCGACGGATTTAGGCCGGGGAAAAAAGAGAACAAGCTTGGAATGCGCGCAAGCGACACTTCGGAAGTACTTTTCAGCGACTGCCGCGTGCCGGAAACGAATTTGCTTGGGCCAGAAGGCGAGGGCTTTACAGGCAGCTTGAAGATTCTAGATGGCGGGCGCATTTCGATCGCGGCGCTGGCCCTTGGCATGGCGCAAGGCGCCCTGGAAGCCGCAACCAAATACGCCAAGCAGCGAAAGCAGTTTGGGCAAACCATCAGCGAATTTCAGGCGGTGCAATTCAAGTTGGCGGATATGGCCACCCAGGTCGAAGCGGCGCGGTTGCTCGTGCATCAGGCGGCCTGGCTGGCGGACAAAAAAGATGTGCGCTTCACGCGCGAATCGAGCATGGCCAAATTGTTTGCCAGCGAAGTGGCCGTGCGCGTGGCGAACGAATGCGTGCAGATCCACGGCGGCTACGGCTTCATCAAGGACTATCCCGCGGAGAAGTATTACCGCGATGTGAAACTCTGCACCATCGGCGAAGGCACCAGCGAAATTCAACGCCTCGTGATTGCGCGCCAACTGCTTGGTAAGAAATAATAGACACGTGCATTCCGTTTCGCTGAAAAGCTCCCCAGGACAAGCATGAGCGTGCCCGTCGAAAGATGGGCGGAACAAGTGCGCGCGGGCGAAGTGCGCGCGATCTCTCGCGCGATTACGGCGATCGAGAACCATGCTCCCGATGCGGAAGAGTTGCTGCGGCTACTGTTTCCGCACACTGGGAGCGCATATTTGACGGGTGTGACAGGCGCGCCCGGCACCGGAAAGAGCACGTTGGTTGACCGGTTGGCGGCGTATCACCGCAAAAAGAATGATCAAGTAGGAGTGATTGCCGTCGATCCGACGAGCCCGTATTCCGGCGGCGCGATTCTGGGCGACCGCATTCGCATGCAGGGGCATGCGGGGGATGCGGGGACGTTTATTCGGTCGATGGCCACGCGCGGATTTTTGGGCGGCCTGGCGCGAGCGACTGCTGAAGTCGCTCTGTTGCTGGACGCTGCTGGGAAGAAACATGTCCTGATCGAAACCGTGGGCGTGGGGCAAGACGAAATTGACATTGTGCGGCTGGCGGATTGCGTGCTGGTGGTATTGGTGCCGGGGCTCGGTGATGATATTCAGAATATGAAAGCCGGACTGATGGAGATTGGGGACATTTTTGTTCTCAACAAAGCGGATCGCGAAGGTGCCGACCGGCTCGAACAACAATTGCTGGCGATGCTCTCTTTGGTGATGGCGCGCGACGGCTGGCACCCGCCAGTGGTGCGTACGGTGGCCACCGAAAACAAGGGAATTGAAGAACTGGCGCTAGCGGTCGCAAAATTTGAGAAACATTTCGAATCCAGCGGCGAGCGGCAGCGAAAACACGTCGAGCATTGGAAAAACCGATTGATTGAACTGCTGGAATCGCGCTTGCTCGAGCGTGCGCTGGGCGGGGCGAAGGGCGAAGCACAGTTGACAAAACTAGCAGGCGAAGTGGCGAGCCGGAAGAAGGACCCGTTCACGGCCGTCAGCGAAATTCTGAACGGCAGCGGGCTCAACCATTAAGGGAGAATTATGGCAGCAAAAAAGGCGAAGAAGACGAAGAGCGCGGCGCGCGCAACGGTGGGAATTGTTGGCGGAAGCGGGCTTTACACGATGAACGGCTTGACCAACGCGCGCGAAATTCGCGTAAAGACGCCGTTCGGCGATCCCTCGGATGCAATCGTGCTCGGAACATTGGAAGGGAAGCAAGTCGCATTCCTGGCGCGTCACGGGCGCGGACATCGAATTCTGCCGAGCGAAATTAATTACCGCGCAAACATCTACGCGATGAAATTGCTCGGCGTGGAACGCGTCATCTCCGTCAGCGCGGTGGGTTCTTTGAAAGACGACTTGCGGCCAGGAGAATTTCTGGTGCCCGACCAGTTTTTCGACCGCACGAAGAATCGAGCAGTGACGTTTTTCGGCGAAGGAATTGTCGCCCACTTAGCATTTGCGCATCCCACCTGTGGGCAACTGTCCAGTGTTCTGGCGGATGCATGCGTACATGAAGCCGTAAAGGTCCACAAGAACGGGACGTACATTTGCATCGAAGGGCCGCAATTTTCGACGCTCGCCGAAGCGGAAGTAAATCGTCGCCTCGGCTTTGATGTGATTGGCATGACAAACTTGACCGAAGCGAAGCTCGCGCGCGAAGCGGAGCTTTGCTACGCGACCATTGCCATGATCACCGATTACGACTGCTGGCATCCGGAGCACGAATCCGTAACGGCTTCGCAAATCATCGCCACGCTGAACCAAAACGCGGAGAACGCGCAAAAAGTGTTGCGCATGGCAGTGCGGGAGTTGCCGAGCGAGCGCGCCTGCAAGTGCGGTTCTGCGTTGCAGCATGCCTTGGTCACAGATTTGAAGATTGTCCCCAACGCAACCAAGAAGCGGCTCACCGCGATTATCGGTAAATACATTTCCTAGGAGAAACCAGTGTCCTTACTTGTGGTGGGATCTGTTGCGTTTGATGCGCTGGAAAGCCCGTACGGAAAAGTGGACCGCGCTCTGGGCGGTGCAGCTACCTACTTTGCCGTTGCGGCCAGCTTTTTCACGCACGTAAATCTGGTTGGAATTGTGGGAGATGACTTCACTGAGGTAGACGCCCGAATTTTCCACGGCCGCACGATTGACATCGAAGGGCTGGAACGCGCCTCGGGGAAGACCTTTTTCTGGTCGGGCCGTTACTCAAAAAATCTAAACGAGCGAGTGACTCTGGCCACGGAATTGAATGTCTTCGCCGAGTTCAAGCCGCGTCTGCCAGAGAAATACCGCGATTCGCAATACGTTTTTCTGGCCAACATCGCACCTGATTTGCAGCGCGACGTCCTCCATCAAGTAAAGAAAAAGCCCAAGATTGCCGCGATGGACACGATGAACTACTGGATCGAGCGCACCAACGCTGAACTCCGTGAAACGCTCAAGCACGTCGACATCCTGATGATCAACGATTCGGAAACGCGCGAACTTTCCAACGAACACAATCTGCTGCGCGCAGCCAAGCATATTTTCAAAATGGGTCCCAGCATTCTCGTGGTCAAGCGGGGCGAATACGGCGCCATGATGGTGGACAAGCGCGGAGTGTTTTGCGTCCCGGCCTTTCCACTCGAGGAACCGCACGACCCAACCGGCGCCGGGGACAGCTTCGCCGGCGGCTTCATGGGTTACCTCGCGGGAAGCAAGGACAAAAGTGACGCCTCGCTCCGCCGCGCAATGGTCTACGGTTCTGTCCTTGGAAGTTTTGCGGTTGAGAACTTCGGCCTCGACCGGCTGCGGCACCTCAAGAGCAGCGAGATACACGCCAGGGCACGCCACTTCTCGAAACTGACGCAATTCAAACTCTAAAATCAGTACAATCACGCACAGGCGGGCGGTGGGCCGCCTAGCGATGATTCCTCTCCAACAAATTTTGCTTCGATTGACCGTAGCCGCAGCGCTCGGGGCGGTTATCGGCATTGAGCGCGATTTGCGCCGGCGTCCGGCCGGCATTCGCACCAGCCTCTTTGTTTGCCTGGCAACGGCTCTGTTCACCATCCTCTCGGGAGAGATCGGTCGCCTTTTTGGAGATGCGGGAACAACCCGAATCGCGTCAAACATTGTGCAGGGTGTCGGTTTTCTCGGTGCCGGGGCCATTCTTCGCGGGGCGGGCAGCATCACGGGGATGACGACGGCAGCTACCATTTTTGTCGAGGCAGCAATCGGGATGGCTGCCGGCAGCGGCCTGTTTGCCGTCGCAGCGTACTCAACAGGCTTGGTGCTATTCGGGTTGATCTGCGTTGGATGGCTTGCGAACCGTCTTAGTTTGAAGTACCGCGAAATGACGTTTCGAATTACCACAAGCCAGGCAGACAGCGTTGCAACGGAAGTGCAACGATTGATGGCAAGCCTGAACGCGCCGATGAGACATTTTCGGGTTTCCATGGAGGGCCAAAAGTCCATCGTAGAGTTCGAATCCGAAATCACGCACAGCCAGCAGGAAACTATTGTGACGCAACTGAATCGTCAAGGAATCATCACGGAGGTTATGCCCCACGAGAGCGGCTACGAATGACCGTGAGCAACGGGACTCCCCAAAAACCGAAAGGCCTTGGTCCGGGTTCAAGGCTGGGCATTTTTGCCCCAGCATCGCCTGCCAATTCCGTAGAAATGATTGCCGGCTTGGCGGAATTGAAGCGACAAGGCTTCACCGTGGTTTCAAATCAGGACAGCAAGCCGGAAGGATACTTCGCGGGGCTGGCGGTCGAGCGGCTGAACAGCTTTGTCTCCTGTGTGAACTCGGAACAGGTCGACGGGCTGGTGGCCCTGCGTGGTGGATATGGCTCAAACTATTTGCTGGATTTCGACCTCAAGAAGAATCTCATTTTGTTGAAAACCGTAATCGGCTACAGCGATTTGACGACCGTGCAGATTTATCTGTGGCAGAAGTGCAGATGGGTAACGTTCTACGGCCCTATGGTTGCCGCGGGATTTAATGCAGGCGCGGGCGCGGTAAAAGGTTATGACGAAAACTCTTTCTCGCAGGCAGTCGGAAAAACAGAAGCTGGTTGGAAGTTGCGATTGCGAGGGGAGGTGGTACTTACCGGCCAGTCCACAGGGAGAGTTTTGGGAGGCTGCTTGACCCTGCTGGAGGCCACAATTGGAACGCCGTGGGAACTCGACACGAAAGACGCGATTCTCGTGCTCGAAGACCGAGCTATGAAGCCGTACCAGGTGGATCGCGTATTGATGCATCTCAAGCATGCGGGCAAGCTTGCGGGTGTGCGTGGTTTCGTGCTGGGAGAATTTCCGGAGAGTGAGCCGGCAGTGCCCGGAGCGTCGAGCGTCAAGGAAGTTTGCGCCCGCATTTTGCGGCCACTCGGAGTTCCCATTGTATTCGGAGCGCCCATCGGCCACACTCCGCGGCCGATGCTGACAATTCCGCTAGGCATTCAGGCGCGGCTCGACGCGGATGGAGAAGGAACGCTGGAATTTCTGGAACCGGCGGTGACCGCTTGAGTGCTTTGAAACACGTTCACGTGATTGGAATCGCGGGTTCCGCCATGGCGCCGCTGGCCGGAATGCTGCGGGAGCACGGCTTCCGAGTTACAGGATCGGATGCAGGAGTGTATCCTCCGGCGTCAACACTCTTGGAAAGCCTTGGGATCCCGTACTACCACGAGTTTGATGCGGCGCATCTCAATCCCGCACCGGACCTCGTGGTCATCGGAAACGTCATCGCCAGGGGGAATCCCGAAGTCGAAGAAGTGCTGGACCGCCGCATTCCGTACCGGTCACTGCCAGAAATCTTGGAGGAAGTGTTTCTCCCAGGGAAGCACTCGATCGTCGTGAGCGGGACGCACGGAAAGACCACGACGACAGCGATGCTGGCGTGGATTTTTCACGTGGCGGGAAAGCGGCCGAATTTTCTGGTGGGAGGCGTGGCCGAGAATTTCGGAAAGAGTTACGGGCTGGGCGGCGGAGAGGAAATCATCCTCGAAGGCGATGAGTACGAAACCGCTTTTTGGGACCGCGGGCCAAAGTTTTTTCATTATCACCCCGACGACCTCATTGTTACTTCGGTTGAGTACGATCACGCTGATATTTATCCGGACTTTGCAACGTACCAACTGGCGTTCCGCCGGCTTGTAAATCTGGTGCCGCGCCGCGGCCGCGTGATTGTGTGGGGCGACGTGGAGGAGTCCGGGCCATCACTCCGCCACACCGTTGAAAAAGCATTTTGTCCTGTCGAAACGTACGGATTTCGCCCGGGAAATGATTGGGTGGCCAGTGAGTTCGCGATTGACGCGGAAATGATGCGATTCCAAGTTACCCATCGTGGCCAAGAGTTCGGACAGTTTTCGCTGACGGCGTTGGGCAAACATAACGTGCTAAATGCCCTGGCCGCGACGGCGG
>Ga0335077_10012674_pt1 | contig 10540 bp, 9 predicted proteins | sample Lox_Sample_31_FD_207151 | JGI IMG/M metagenome (GOLD analysis project Ga0335077, IMG submission 207151) | Soil microbial communities from Loxahatchee National Wildlife Refuge, Florida, United States - Lox_Sample_3.1 | ecosystem: Environmental > Terrestrial > Soil > Wetlands | place: USA: Florida...
ATGCCGTTCTTGCCCATTAAGACGAACCAGCCGATGAAACCGATGATGAAGTCCTTGAGAGCGACGGTGAGGCCGGCGCCGGCGAGGCCGAGGAAGGTGCCGAGTTGGCTAGGCGGGCCGACGATCATGAGGAGAATCATGAGGACGGCGAGGACCTGCAGGGTGACGCGCGCGACGGTGCGCAGGGTCTGGACCTGGCGGCGGTCGAGAGAAGTCTTGCCGAGGAGACGCTCGAGCCAATCGTCGAAGAAAATGCCGACCAGCAAAATGCCGAGGATGATCGCGACGCTGATGAGGGCTTTGTGAATAGAGTTGCGTTCCTTGGCGCCGACCAGAACGAACCAGTCGTTGTAGGTTTTGGCGAGCCGCTCCTGATCGTCGGCGCGAAGGGCGAGCGAACCCGAGATTCGGCGCTGGCTGGCGCGATGCTTGATGGTGCTGAGCAAAGCGGAAGAATCTTCGGAGGCCGCTGCGGGATTTTGCGAGTTGGCGGATGAGGAGTTTGCGGCAGAGGGGGAGTTACTCGGCGGTGTGGGCGAGGAGCTTTCCGCATCGAGCTTGGACTTGAGGGTGCTGTGCTTGGCGGCCAGAGTTGACGCGGCGGACTCGGCAGCTTTCTCCGCAGCCTGAAGCTGACTCTCCTTCTGGTGCAATTCGGACCACTCCTGATAGAGCGAGACGAGACCGTGGCCCTGCGGAGGCTGCGCAGGAGTTGCGGCGGCCGTGCTCTTGACAGCAGCGCGGTGGGCTTCGAGCTTCTGTTCGATGACGTCTTCGGGATCGCCGCCAACGCGGATCAATTCCTGGCGTGCGTTGGTGACTTCATTCTGGTGGAGATCGTGCTGGGATTTGGCGAGGTCGAGCTCGTCATCGAGCTGGTCTTTTCGCGTGCCCGTGGCCTTGGCTTCGCTAGCGGTGAGCGTGGCGACCTGCTGCGTGTCGGCGTCCAGCGCGCTCTGGAGGGCGGTGAGGCGCTGTTGCACTTTTTTGGCATCGGGGCTGAGCGGCGGCGGATTGTCGCGAACTTGCTGGAGGGCGGCCGTAAACGCGAGGCTGACTTCGTCGTCGGAAAGGCGGAGGGCATCCTGAGCAAGACGCTGCTCCCCGGGGCTGTTAGGAAGCTGGGCGAGGCTCTGCGCGGTGGTGAAAGGCGATTCGTCCACGACGAGTTCGGGGGGAAGCTTAGGCTGTCCGAACATGCCGCGGCGCAGGACGGAAAAGGGTTTGTTGGTGCGATAGAGGCCGTAGGCGGCCAAGGCGAGCAGGACGGCGACCGTAAGAGCGGCGAGTTTCTGTGCTTTGCTCATGTTGTTTGCTGGGTTGCGAACATTGTAATACGCAGGCGGGCGACGCGAAACGCGGAAGTTCGCGATGACCGATTGGCGATGCGGCGAGCGAGTTGAGTTGTGCTGCGCGGAGGCGTGGACTAGGCTGGGAATCAAGACAGGAGAGCGTCCGTGGACTCGCGACTTCCGAAGCTGTTGTTCGTGCTGATGGCGGCTTTTGCGGCGGTGTACTTTTGGTCCGTTTATGCGCAGCTACCGGCGGTGGTCGCCTCACACTTCAACGCCAGAGGCGGCGCCAACGGCTGGCAGCCGAAGCAACTATTTCTCGGGTTTTTCATCGGCGCCACCGTGCTCTCGGCCATTCTGGGGTTCGGGATTCCGCGGATCATAAGAAGCGTTCCGGTGGAACTGATCAATCTGCCAAATAAAAGATATTGGCTGAGCCCAGAACACGCGCCGGAAACTTTGGAATTCCTGGCTTCCGCGTTTGCGTGGTTGGGCTGCGCGCTGTATGCAATGACCCTTTTTGTTTTCAACTACGCGGTGCAGGCGAATCTGCATCCGGGTGCGCCGCCTGATGGGAGCACGATGTGGGTCGCGCTTGGCGGCTTCGCCGCGTTCACGGTGATCTGGGGCCTGCGGCTGACGATCCACTTCGCGCGGGCGCGTAACATCTAACTTCTCTCTGCGAGCTGTCCAGGAGCTCTGGCGTGGTTTTCGACCTGCTAATGATCGCGGTCGCAGCGATTTGTATGACCCTTCTGAGCCGTTTCGTTGGAAGACCATCTGCTGGGGTGCTTACATTGGCGAGGTGCTAAAGCGGGTCCGTCCCGGGAAGTGGCACCGCGATTCTGAGAAGGCTGGTAAAGGAACCATGCCGTTGGTCTTTGGGCCGGGAAATGAGGTTCCCGCGAGCCTGGGCGTATAAGCGAATCGTCGACGGCCCGGAGGATAATGTCGTGTTCAAATTCCAGTTCGCGTCTGGCCCCGATTTCGCCGCTACTTCGCGAGATTCCCCCTGACGAACCAAAGAGCCAGCAGAATGGGCGGCGTGACAAAATATCTGATCGTGGTCGAAGCAACGCGAACGGGCTTCGCAGCCTATTGCCGGACCTGCCTGGCTGTATCGCCACGGGCAGCACGCGCGCTGAAGTCGAGAGCAATATGCGTGAGGCGATTGCGTTTCATCTGGACGGGCTGCGCAAAGAGGGACAGCCGGTTCCTGAGCCGCAGTCCTACTCCGCGTATGTCGAGCTTCCTGCCTGGCACGCGCCGCTAGCAAAATGAGTGAAGCCACAACTCTGTTTCGACCCGTAGGGCTGGAAGAACTTCGGCTTATTGCCGAGTCGAGGTACACAGCGTTTCCGCCGCGTGTGCCGGGGCAGCCGATTTTCTATCCTGTGCTGAATGAAGAGTACGCCGCGCAGATTGCGCGGGACTGGAATGCGAAGGGTTCGGCTGCGGGAGTGGGGTACGTTACGCGATTTGCGGTGAAGACGGAGTATCTGGCGCAATTCGCGGTGCGGAAGGTGGGCGGGGCAAAGCACCTGGAGTATTGGATTCCGGCGGAGAAGTTGGAAGAGTTCAACCAGAATATTGTGGGGAAGATCGAAGTTATTGCGGAGTTCCGCCACAAGTAAGAAAACACCTCTGAGGAGTCAGAGGCGTTTTTGAGTTGGCGGTTGAATTTGGAACCCTGCTCCCACGGGAGACGCGCTGAAGTGCGCTCCTACAGGTGAAATGCGCAATGCGCCTTGCCGAGGCGCAGCGGTTCACAGGTAGTCGCGGGAGGGGCCTTCCAGGAAGGCGCGGAGTTTGCGCGACCGCGACGGGTGGCGCAGCTTGCGCAGGGCTTTGGCTTCGATTTGGCGAATGCGTTCGCGCGTGACGGCGAAGGACTGGCCGACTTCTTCGAGGGTGTGCTCGCTGCCGTCATCCAATCCAAAGCGCATCTTGATGACTTTTTCCTCGCGCGGCGTCAGCGTCTTCAGCACGGAAGAGGTCTGCTCTTTTAAGTTCAAGTTGATGACCGCGTCGGAGGGCGAAACGACGGCCTTGTCTTCAATGAAGTCGCCGAGATGCGAATCTTCTTCTTCGCCGATGGGCGTTTCGAGCGAAATCGGCTCCTGCGCGATTTTCAAAATTTTGCGCACCTTGGACACGGGAATGTCCATGCGCTTGGCGATCTCTTCGGAAGTCGGCTCGCGCCCGAGTTCCTGCACAAGCTGGCGGCTGGTGCGGACGAGCTTGTTAATGGTTTCGATCATGTGCACCGGAATGCGGATGGTGCGGGCCTGGTCGGCAATCGCGCGCGTGATGGCCTGGCGAATCCACCACGTCGCGTACGTTGAAAACTTGTAGCCGCGGCGCCACTCGAATTTATCCACGGCTTTCATCAAGCCGATGTTGCCTTCCTGAATGAGGTCGAGGAACTGCAGGCCGCGGTTCGTATATTTTTTCGCGATGGAAACGACCAAGCGGAGGTTGGCTTCAATCAGCTCTTTCTTGGCTTGTTCCGCTTCCGCCTCGCCGCGATGAATCAGGGTCAGCGTGCGCTTCAGCTCGGTCAGGCCGACTTCGCTGGCCTCTTCAATGTCCTTCAGTTCAGTGCGCCGCGTGCGCAGCTCTTTGCGCGCTTCCGCCGCCACGTCGCCCTTGGCTGCATCCACGCGGCGTTCCAGCCGCCCCGCTTCGCGCTCCAGGGACTGCAAGCGCTCGACCGTTCCACGCATCTTGTCGATGAGCCGCTTCTTCTCGAACGGGTTGAAATCGATGCCGCGAATCTCGAGCGAAATTTCCACGCGCGTCCGCGCGACCGCCCATTTCGCCTTGATGTACAGCCGCTTCTTGGCTTTCGGCGTGTTTGCGAGTTTCTCCGCTTGCTTCAGCGCCAGCTCATAAAGCTTGGCAATCTTGTCGATATGCTTCAGCGTTTGCTTGGTTTTGTTGGCAATCTTCTCTTCGGTCAGCTCTTCATCGTCGAACTGAACAATTTCCTTGATGGAGCGCGCGCCTTTGCGCAGGTCATCGCCCACTGCAATCAGTTCCTTGATCACGATCGGCGAGCGCGTGATGGATTTCATGACCACCAGCTGCCCGCGCTCGATGCGCTTGGCGATGGTCACTTCGCCTTCGCGCGTCAACAACGGCACGGTCCCCATTTCGCGCAGGTACATGCGCACCGGGTCGTTGGTTTTCTCGAGCGACCCCGGCGTCAGGTCCAGGTCGCTCTCGCCCTCGTGCACATCTTCCTTGACGGTGTCGTGGTCGCCGCCCTCCACCGACACTTCCACGGCGCGCGCGGCCTTCGCGGAAGCCTGGTCCTCGTAAATCTCAATGCCGTTGCGCTCAAACGTGGTGAGCAAATCGTCGATCTCTTCCGAGGAATGCACTTCCGCCGGAAGCGAATCGTTCACTTCGTCATACAGGAGGTATCCGCGCTCCTTGCCGATGGCAATGAGCTGCTTTACCGCATCGTATTTTTCTTCAAGACCTACTGACGCCACAATTCCTCCACCTATCTACTACTTGGATCCCAAGGTCCGCCGGCCGTCACCGGGGCAAAATACTTCCGCGCGACAGCACAGGCACTATGCCGCACCGTCGCAGTCAAATTCTCTGCGGTCACCGCCAAGCACCATGGGGCAGTTCTCCCCACGAAACCGCTCTTCTTTGATTTTGAATCCCTTTATGTTGCGCCGCGTCGCCAGCTTGCGTTCGCCCTGTACTTGCCCGCTTCGCGCTCTCAGGGTACCGTCCCCGGCCGCTAAGTACATCTATATAGATGCATTTAGACACGAATCCGTTACCCGCGAAACCCTATTACGTTACACGCTTAAGTCCATACGCGTCAATATTTTCGTCAGTGGAAATCTGTGGGAGATTTCTTGTCCCTTTTCAGAACGCGCGCCCCGGCGCCTGCGCCTCCCTGTGTATGATGTTTTTTCCGCCCGCATGGTGATGACCAAATGGCGTCCCTCTTTTCCCATGCCGTCGCAGCGCTCGCGATCGGCACTTGCTTTTGGCGGCCTGGCACACCGAAACGCGTCCTCGCGATCGGCGCTGCTTGTTCTGTCGTTCCCGATCTCGACGTCATCGGCTTCCGCTTCGGCGTTCGCTACGGAGACTTTTGGGGCCATCGCGGATTCACGCATTCCCTTCTTTTCGCCGCTCTCCTCGTCTCTATCGTCGTTGCTGCGCTCTTCCGCGAGCGCGTCCCTGGCATCGGCCTCGCTGCTCTGTGGAGCTATTTGTTTCTCGCCACAGCCAGCCACGGCTTTCTCGACGCCATGACCGATGGGGGGGGCTCGGCGTCGCCTTTTTCTCCCCCCTCGACACCTCTCGCTACTTTCTTCCCTGGAGGCCCATCCATGTTTCCCCTATCGGCGTGGCCCGCTTTTTCACGCATCGTGGCCTCGCGGTCCTCCAGAGCGAACTGCTCTGGATCTGGCTTCCTTCTGCCCTACTTGCGCTCGGCGTTTGGTTGTTCCGCCGCCATCCCGCCGCAAACGGCGACACTTCCAGCTAACCTGCCAGGGCGCTCATATGCCGTTGACAACCGGAGGGTTCCGCAGTAGAGAGTGGAAGGAGAGTCGGCCGTCAGTTCCAGTTCAGAAGGAGACCAGCCATGGGCAATCGCGACAAACGGGGTAGAGAGAAAAAGAAGCCCAAGAAGACGGAAGCCAAGCCGGTCATCCGGCCGTACAGGCCGATCGTAGAGACCAAGCCGACGGCACCAGCCGCGCCTGCTGCGCCGCCGGCTGCGCCACCGACCGAAAATAAGCCGTAACAGAGACAGCTGAAGCTCTGTCGTTCTGATCCTTGGCTAATTCGTTCTCTACAGCGCCAGCTGCCTTTCAAACGAATGGCCGAGCCTTTGCTATCAAACGACCCTTGCCGCTGACCCACCCTCCCGGATGGGCGGCCGCTAGTCGGCGCCGGTGTGAGTTTGGTGCATAACTTACTGGAAGGCTAAACCCTGTAGATGCAACACTTACAAAAAACGAGGGGGGGTAGGTAGTCACCAGCGTGGCCTAACTTTCAATCCCTGTGCCCTAGAGGTTGGAAGTCGGCCTTTCCAAAAGAATTACGGGGCGCAACCAGCCATTATCTGGCTGCGGCCAGCCGTCTCATCAGGTCCTGCTTTTTCGCCAGCAGGCCGCGCAGTTCCGGCGCCGGCGGATTCGCCTCGATGCTTCGCTGCACCTCGGCTAGCTCCCGTTCGGCCTGCTTTTGCTGCAGCGCCTCGACACAGCTCTGCCCCTCTTCCCAAGTGGCCTCGCTAACTTCCTCGAAGAGAATCTCGAAGAGCATGCGCCGGTCGCGCTCCTCGAGATGCGCGGCAACTTCCGTAGCTTGCATGGGTTCGTCCGCGAGGCTGGCCACAATCAGCGCGGAAAAAATCTTCTCCGTCTCAAGCCCGTGATAGAGCTGCGCGGTCTGCAACTGCTGCGCCAGCTCGCGGCGAAACCCGCTGACTTCCGCCAACATGCGGATGAGCCGCCGCTCCACGGGCTTCGCGGAGCGCGCTACCAGCTCCGGCTGCACCTTCACCTCGCTGCGGCGTTCCTTCGCCGCTTTGCTCAACGCCGCGCGCAGCACCGGCTCATCGAGGCGCAGCTGTTGCGCGATGCGCGTCGCCCATTCCGACCGCAGAATGGCGTTCGGAATTTTCTGCACGTACGGCAGAAGAAAATTCACCGCGCGGCGCTTGCCCTCGCCGCTACTCAAGTCCATCTGCCGCGCGCGCGCAATCAGGTAATCCACATACGGAGGCGCATCCTTCAACAGCTTCGTGTATTCCTCGACGCCTTTTTCGCGGATGAACAAATCCGGGTCTGCTTTCTTATCGCCGATGGCCGGCAACGCCAGAACGCGTACCTCGAAATCCTGCTCCAGCAGCAGCGCCACGGAGCGTTCCGTGGCCGCCTGGCCGGCGGCATCCGGGTCGTAGTTCACGATGACGCGCTTGGTGAAGCGGCTCAGCAACTTGATCTGCGGCTCGGCGAGGCTGGTGCCGCAACTGGCCACCACGTTGCTGATGCCCGCACGCGCCACGGCAATCGCATCCATGTAGCCTTCGACCAGCACGGCAAAATCCGAGCGCCGCAGCGCTTCCTTTGCGCGGTCCAGGTGATACAGCACGTTGCTTTTCGAGTAGATGGGCGTTTCCGGCGAATTCAAATATTTGGGCTGATCGTCACCGAGCGCGCGGCAGCCGAACGCCACGATTTTTCCCGAGTCATTCGCGATGGGAAAAGTGATACGCCGGCGGAAGCGGTCAAATAACCGCGCCCCTTGCTCACCGCGCGAAATCAAGCCGGACTCGACGAGCAGCTTCTCTTCGTAGCGTTTTTGCTTAAGAAAACGCAGCAGTGCATCGCCGTCGCTGGGCGCGTAGCCGATGCCGAAGCGGTCGATCGTTTTATTGTCAATGCCGCGATCTTCGAGATAGGCGCGCGCCGCTTTGCCTTCGAGCGTTCCGGAAATTTGCTTGGCGAAAAACGCCTGCGCCTCGCGGTGCATCTCCACCAGCATGGCTCGTTGCTGCGTTTCTTTGCGCTCTTCCGGCGAGCGCTCTTTGGGCCGCGGAATGGCGATGCCGCACTTCTCCGCGACGGTGCGCACCGCTTCCGGAAACGGCGACTTCTCCACTTCCATCACGAAGTTGAAAACGTCGCCGCCCTTGCCGCAGCCAAAGCAATAAAAAATCTGTTTGATGGGAGAAACGGTAAAGGAAGGCGTTTTTTCCTGGTGAAAGGGACAAAGCCCGGAGAAATCCTTGCCGGTTTTTTTCAGGCGCACATATTCGCCCACCACGCGAACGATGTCCGCCTGTTGCTTCACCTTCTCCGCAAATGAGCCCGCTTCCGCCACGGCTTCTGCGAAGATTGTAGCGAATCTAGCGCGGCGAATACACGCCGGAAGGAATCTGATCGGCGTCCAGCAGCGGCTGCGCGTACAAATAGACCCAAGCCTGCACACGCCGCCCGCGGCCGCTCACTTCCATCAGTTCGCGCCGGAACAATCCTTCTCCGACCCCTTCGAAGTCGTCCAGATAACGCAGCGTTTCCTCGGGTCTTTGCAGGACGAAAAGTTCCCCTTCGACGAAGTGGCCGGCGACGGTCGAAGGAACGGCACCCGGAAATTCTCCTTCGTGCAAATTGTAGAGCGCGGCATGAATGAGGCCTTCGCTCACGAACCGGACGTGGTGCTCGCGCAGCCGCCCATAATTTCTGCCGCCGCGTTTCAGCGTCCCGTAAAAGAAAACATACTGGCGCGTCCCGGTCGTTTTCGACGGGCGCCGTTGCTTTCTTGCGGCGGTTTTCTTACGCCGCGCTTGCTTGGATCCCGGCTTCACGTTCACACCTCCACCGCGCCACGCCCTAACATCTTATTCCCTGGCTTCCATTGCCCATTCTCCGGCCGCGAGATAGAACCAGTGGCCAAATAGTGCGGCCAGCAGCGGCTCGCCGACAAAAACGAGCAAGGGAAGGCCCCAAGCCATACTGAAAAAAACGAGCAGCGGATCGGCGAAAAAACTCTGCAAGGCGATTCTGTCCGGCGCCCGCTGCAGATAAACCAGGAAGTGAACGAGACTGGCGAACATGCCGCCTAAAATCGTGACGCAGCTCAGCAGAGCAATCCTGCGGAAGGCGCGGCGCGGCCAATAGCGAGTCGCGAGCGCAAACGCTGCCGTAAGGATAACCAGCGTTATCGCTATCCCAACAACGATGATTCCTCCCACCGTCACATAGCCGATGACGATGTCCGGCACACCATGCTCCGCGCCTGGCGTGTCGCGTTTGGACCACGCGAAGAGCGCCCAAACCTCGGTAAAGACGGCGAGAAATCCAGCGGGATAGGCAACCAGACCGAAAAGCAAGGCACCCACAACTCGCGTCACCGAAAAAGAAATTCCCCGTGGAAGAACGCCAAGAGCGCGAACCAAAACGCCGGCGAGCACCATGGCAACTACAAAAGATGTCCCGGGCAGGCCCAGCGTACGGATGAGAAACGGCGAACCAGGCATGGATGCCGCCGGTCCGCGGTTTGCTGCAATTTCGAGTAACGCGGTCGGAAAAAGTGCGGCCAATCCGAAAACAAAGAAGATCGCTACGACCGTCGCATGGGAGCCTCCGCGAACGCTAGGCACGGAGTTCGACGATGGTGATGGCGGTGCCGCCGCGGTCGGGTTGTTCGGAGGCGATGCGTTCGACAAGCGCATGTCCTTTCAGGAACTCCGCCAAGCCGCGCCGCAGTGCGCCGGTGCCGTGGCCGTGAATGATGCGCACGCGGGGCTTGTGGGCCAGAGCGGCGTCATCCAGAAACTTGTCCACCAACTCAGTGGCCTGTTCCACGGTTAAACCGATGACGTTAATCTCATCGCTGACCGTGCCGGCACCGGGCTGCGCACTTACCGTCGTGGACGCGCGAATCGTTCCCGTTGTTGCTGCTTTAGACGGCTCCGCGGCCGTTTCGATACCGGTGATTTCATCGAGCGCAACCTTCATGCGCAGTGGGCCGGCCTCGATTTCCGCGGAGGAACCGTCAATCCTACGGAAAATGACGGGTTTGCTGAAGCCGCGCACGCGAACGCGGGCGCCCGCCTGCAATCGTTCCGCGCTGACGGCCTCCAGGGACTCCGCGCGAACTCCCAGGTCCGTTTGTGAATCCGAAATGGTCTGCACCACGGCAGCATTCAACTCTTCGCGCGCTTCGCTGCGTACCTCTTGGAGTTTGCGCCGCGAAGATTTCTCGAGCGACGCACGCAGCTCGCGCTCTTTCACCGCTTCCACGACGCGCGCGACGTTCTCATCGAAGCGCTTCTGCATCTCGGCAAACTGTGCTTCGAGTTCTTTAATCCGCTTCTGCTGGCGTTCGACCCATTCGGTGCGCAGCTTTGCGCGTTCCGCTTCCAGAGCACGCCGCTCCGCGGCCATCTGCTGCTGCATGCGGTCGAGTTCATCGCGGCTGCGGTGCAGATAGGCAATCAAGTCGGCGGCTTCATGCGCTTCCGGAGTCAGCAAGGATCTCGCACGCTCGATAACCCGCTCCGCGAGGCCCAACCGCCGCGCAATGGAAATCCCGCTCGAGCCACCGGGCACGCCGACCATCAACCGGTAGGTCGGGCGGAGGTTTACGTCGTCGAACTCGACCGCGGCGTTCAGCACGCCGGGCGTCGTGGAGGCATACGTTTTCAATCGGTCGTGGTGCGTGGTGGCCAGCACGATGCAATTTTTGGCGCGAAACTC
>Ga0335077_10012675_pt1 | contig 10540 bp, 6 predicted proteins | sample Lox_Sample_31_FD_207151 | JGI IMG/M metagenome (GOLD analysis project Ga0335077, IMG submission 207151) | Soil microbial communities from Loxahatchee National Wildlife Refuge, Florida, United States - Lox_Sample_3.1 | ecosystem: Environmental > Terrestrial > Soil > Wetlands | place: USA: Florida...
AGTCGATCCGGAATTTGGCAATCCCTATAACGATATCGGGGCTTATCTCATTGAACAAGGGAAATGGGACGAAGCCATTCCCTGGTTCGAAAAGGCTATGATCGCACCTCGATACGAGGCCCGCCCTTACCCCTTTTTCAACCTCGGCCGAGTGTACGAACACCAGTACAACTATCGCAAAGCAAAAGAATGCTACGCCATGGCCTATTCTCTTGACCGAAGATATCGAGCGGCTTTGGTCGGGTTGCGCCGATTGCAGGCAAGTCTCAATTGAGCCCTGTCTCCTGGGCCCGCCCTGGACCGGGATCAAACGGGGCCAGTGGCACACCCTTAAGTCGTTCTATCAACGGAAAACCGCTCGACCTCCCACGGCTTCTCGGCCGAATTTGGGCTCAGTCCTGGCAAACTCCGCTAGTGACATCTGCAGTACACCCCGTATTCCGGTGGTGCTTGCTTTTGGCTATGATGGCAGGGTGAGCCCATCTTATGAGCGGAGTGCCAAACCAATCATGCCTTTCGACAGGAACCGAAGCGCGAAGAACCATAGCGAAAATCACCCGGGCGCCCAAAAACGGCTGCTTCACGCTCTTGCGAGCGTATGCTTAGGGATTCTTTTCCTTGCCGGTATCAGTTACGCCGACAACAAGGTGCTCGGCGAGGTCGTACTCGAGGGTGCCACCAAGGTGGAACGCGATGCCGGTGTCTGGGTGGATAACCAGTATCTTGGCTACATGAAGGAACTGAAAGGCGACAAACAGATCCTGTTGCTTCCCGGCGAACATGAGATTATTGTGCGCCAGGATGGATATTTGGACTTTAAGCAAAATATCTCGGTTGAACCGGGAGCAAAGTCACTGGTCAAGGTCAAACTGGAACGCGACACGCGCTTCCAGATGCCTACGGTGTTCTCCGAAATTAAGCTTTCGGTGAATCCCGACCGGGCAGCGGTGTTTGTCGACGGGATGTTCGCGGGCCATGCCTCCGAGTTCAGCGGGGTAGCCCACAGTCTGTTAGTCGCGCCCGGACACCGCCAGATCACCATCAGCTTGCCGGGGTATGAGACCTTTCATAGCGACGTCGATCTCGCGCCCCATCAAAAGTTCAAGCTCCAGACCAACCTGGTGAAATCGGGCGCGCCGCCCGGGTCGGAGTAAACCGAGCAACCAACAGCGGCCCCCGAGCAATAGGATCCAGCGAGCTACGGGGGTTTTTCATCTTTCCTGAAGGGCGCGGGATCTAGACTTCTTCGCTTTCTCGTAACTTCGAAATAACGCTGAAGTCCTCGAGTGTCGTGGTATCGCCTTTCACCTCCCCATGGGTGGCGAGTTCGCGGAGAAGGCGACGCATGATCTTGCCGCTGCGGGTCTTCGGCAGCATGTCGGTGAAGCGGATATCGTCGGGCCTGGCCAAGGCTCCGATTTCTTGCACGACCCAGCGACGAAGTTCATCTTTCAATTCGGGTGTGGGCTTCCGACCTTGTTCGAGGGTTACGAAGGCAGCAATCGCCTGGCCCTTCAGGTCATCAGGACGACCAACGACGGCCGCTTCCGCGACTGCATCGTGCGCCACCAGGGCGGATTCAACTTCCATGGTACTCAGGCGGTGCCCGGAGACATTCAGCACGTCGTCGACCCGTCCCATGATCCAGAAATAGCCGTCTTGGTCTTTGCGGGCTCCGTCACCGGTGAAATAAACCCCGGGCATCTGCGACCAATACTGAGCCACGTAGCGATCGGGATCACCGTAAATGGTGCGCAGCATACCGGGCCAGGGCCGTTTCAGCACAAGAAAGCCCCCGGAACCGTCTGGGACCGGCTTGCCATCCATGCCGACGACTTCCGGCACCACCCCTGGCATGGCACGGGTAGCGGAACCCGGCTTCGTGTCGACGGCACCCGGAATGGGAGCAATCATGATATGGCCGGTCTCGGTTTGCCACCAGGTGTCGACGATGGGGCAACGGTTGTGGCCAATGACCTCGCGGTACCACATCCAAGCCTCGGGATTGATCGGTTCCCCCACCGTACCGAGCAAGCGCAGACTGTCCAGCTTATATTTGTTCGGCCATTGATCGCCCCACTTAATAAAGGTACGGATCGCGGTGGGCGCGGTATACAAAATGTTGACTTGGTGCCGATCGACGATGCTCCAGAAACGATCGGGCTCGGGGAAGTTCGGTGCACCTTCATAGATCAGGATCGCCGCCCCGTTGAGCAAAGGCCCATAAACGATATAGCTGTGTCCAGTGACCCAGCCGATGTCGGCCGTGCACCAGTAAGTGTCATGATCCTTAAGATCAAAAACCCACTTGGAGGTCAGGTACGTGCCCACGGCATACCCGGCGGTCGTGTGCACCACACCCTTGGGTTTGCCGGTGGTTCCCGACGTGTAAAGGATGTAGAGGGGGTGCTCGGCGTCCAGTGGCTCCGCCGGACACTGATCTGAGGCTTGGTCCATCAATTCCCGCCAACGGTGGTCGCGGCCAGGTTGCAACTGGACGGGCGTTCCACTGCGCTCGTAGACCACCACGTGCTTGACCGACGGGCATGACTTCAAGGCCTCATCGACCACGGGAAACAGTTTGATCTCGGCGCCGCGGCGATAGCAACCATCCTGCGTAATGACCGCCACCGCCTGGGAATCGTGAATGCGATCCACCAGGGCATGGGAGGCAAAACCGCCGAAGACAACCGTGTGCACCGCGCCAATGCGGGCGCACGCCAGCATGGCAATGGGCAACTCGGGCGTCATGCCCATGTAGATGGCGACCCGGTCGCCTCGCCTAACATCCAGAGATTTGAGGACGTTGGCGAACTTCTGCACCTCGCGGTGCAATTGCTGGTAGGTCAGGGTGCGAATTTCTCCTGGTTCGCCTTCCCAGATCAGGGCGGCTTTGTTTTTCCGCCAAGTTTTCACATGCCGGTCCACGCAGTTGGCGGAAACATTGAACTGTGCTCCCACAAACCATTTGGCCCAAGGATTGTTCCACTCGAGAACCTTATCCCATTTCTTGAACCATTCGAGTTCTTCGGCCACGCCAGCCCAGAACTTTTCGGGTTGCTCGACCGACTCGCGGTAGATACGCTCGTAGTCAGAAAGGGACTTAATGTAAGCCTGCTTACGGAAACTTTCGGGGCACTCGAACTTACGCCGTTCCTCGAGAACGGAATCGATGTTAGCGGGTATGGGGACGGTAACCTTATCTGCCATGACGCGAATCCTCGGGTTATCGCGAAAGTCGTATTCTACAGCAACCCGACCATGGTGCCTGGTATCTCGGGTAACTCGGCTCGCGTCAAACGGTGAGCCTGGTCAGGACGATAAGCGCCATTTCGTCCGGGTATAGGCGATCCTGAAGCCTTTGTTTTCTGCATTGCGCTGGGAGTCGCTGCCTGCCTCAGTCACCATCATGGCCAGATCACATCCGTGATCAAAAGCATAGCGCAGACGTTCATCGAGCAGCGCACGGTGGAGACCACGACGCCGCAACTCGGGAATCGTGGCCGAACCAGCAAGCAGCGCAACCCCATCGTGAATGCACAACACACCGGCGGCGCCGGGTGTGCCCTCGACCTGGGCGAGGAAACACAGATTTTGCTCCCGGGCTGCGGAAATGGCACCGCTTTCGAGAAGAAAGTCGGCGAGTTCTGGATGCTCGTGGGACCATGCGCCGGCATGGATCCTCGTCCATAGTTGAGCTTCTTCCCTGCCGATGATGTGCACGCGGATGCGTGCGTCGCTAACCGCCGAAGGCGGCTCCACCCGGCGGTATAGCACGTTGCTGATTTCGATGGGCCGGTATTTGCGGGCACAGAGGAGGTTCAGAGCTGCGACTCCGGCTAATGGGCTCACTTCGTGGTCGACTTGCGCTTTGCGATCGAGAAAGAAGCACTCGATGACATCGAGCGTACTCGGAGTCAACTCCTCGAAGATGCCAAGGCCGAAAGTCTGGGTGATCGGAGAGGCGATGCCGTCAAACACCGCGTAGGTTCCAGCGCATTCCATCCACTCGGCGCCGCTATCGGGGAACATACGACGCCGTGCCACCGCATACTGGGCGCACGCGTGCCCCTCCGCCCGCTCTAAACGTCGCGCAAGTGTGAGGTCGGAAAACGGCACCGTCTGATTATCTATATACTTTCCTCCCATGCCAAACCCGTTGTCTTCTGCAGCCTGCGAAGCTTCCTTAAGCCAGCGCCTACAGAGGAGGCAAGCATTCGAAAAACCTGAGATGGGGCGGATTATGGCTTGACGGGAGCCGCGAATGGGGCAGATAGTTAAAGGGGCGGTTTTTATGTTTTGGGGTCGCTCGTTGGCGTTTTCGACGGTGGCTGTCGTCGCCGTGCTGAACCTGCCGGCTGACGGGCAATCCGTGATCTCCACCCGCTCCGGAGTCGTTCACTTTTTCGAAGGGGCGGTTTATCTGGACAACCAGCCGCTCCAACCTCATCCGGGAAGATTTTCCAGCGTGCCCCAAGGCGCCACACTACACACGGCCGAAGGCCGCGCGGAGGTCTTGCTGACGCCTAGCATCTTCCTCCGCATGGGCCAGAGTAGTACGATTCGCATGCTTGCGAACGAACTCTCGAATACCCGAGTAGAATGGTTGGCCGGGTCGGCCGTGGTGGATGCAGCGGAGCCAGTCTCCGGTCAATCCGTGACGCTCATTTACAAGGATTGGAGCGTGCACTTCCTCGAGGAAGGCGTCTACCGAATCGACGCCGATCCGCCGCGCCTGTGGGTGTTCCAGGGAAAGGCGGAAGTATCGGCGGTCGGCAATGAAGTGCCGCTAACGGTCGGGCAAGGGATGGATGTGCCGTTCGCGCCCGTGCTGGTGCCGGAGGGATTCATCGACCCGCCCCGCGACGCGCTTAGCTCCTGGGCCGAAGGCCGCCAGGAATCGATTGCCACCGACAATGCCATCGCGGCCAACATCCAAGATCCGGCTTCGATGCGAGCGTCCGACTACGGCGTGGACAGTTTTACTTACTTTCCGACGCTCGGTCTGGTATCTCCGCCCGCGGGCTTTGCCAGTTCCTACAACTTCTATGGGTTCTATCAACCGGGTTTCAACTCCATCTACTTGCCCGGTTACAGCTCTCTGCCTTGGTTTTTCCGCCCAGGGTCGCTTGGATACCCAACGTCGTTTCGTCCCCCTGTGATACCTCTGCGCCCTATTCCCTCCCGCCATCCGATGCCTGGACGCCCTAGTTCCCCGGTGGGAATACCGCACTCTGCTTCATCGGTTGGAATCCACGCCGGCGGTCACCACTAGTCACATCCAATCACTGAGAGGGCGCGTAGTACCCGAGCCGCCAGTGCACTTTGAGAGAGGAACCAAGACCCGAGGGCTCGGAAACCTTCACCTCCACCTTGCGGTATTTTCCGTCTCGCGCTTTATTTTTCGGGTAGTAGCCAAGGACGTACTGATTGCGCAGTTCGACCGCAATCCGGGTTGCGACACTCGGCAGATCGGCGGAAGCCGCCGCCGCGAAAGCCCGCCCGCCGGTTTGGGAGGCAATCTCGGAGAGCAACCGCGGTCCGGAGACTTCCTCAGGAGCCAGCCCGAAGGAAAAGGTCGGTTCAAAAACACCCATGGCATAGATTTGGACGTCCGCTTCGCGAACCAGCGACTCAATCTGGGCCGGGGTGTAGTGGCTGCGGTTATCCCCTCCGTCGGAAATGATGATGACCGCCTTCCGGGAATTCTTGGCCTTTTTCATCTCGAGGAGTCCGCTCTCGATGGCATCGAGCATGGCAGTGAGACCGCCGGCCTGCGCGTTCTTCAGCGCACTTTTCATCTCCTCCGCGTGGTTGGTGAATCCAATCGATACTTTGGCCACATCTGCGAACTCCACCAGGAACCCTTCGTCTTCTTTGTTCAAGGTGTTCAGCAACTGCGCCGCCGCGTCGCGCGAGGTTCGAAGCTTAAGGTCCATGCTGCCGCTCTCATCGAACAACAAACCAATCGAAAGCGGCGCATCCTCGCCCGAAAAGTCTGCCAAGTTCTGCTCCACGCCGTCCTCGAGCAAATGGAAATCTTTTTTCTCGAGCCCGAGAACGAATCGGTTCAATGTATCGGTGACGGTGACCGGGATCAGAACCAAGTCGGAATAGGCGCGGAAGGTGGCTACCGAACCCTGCTGCGAGTTCGCCGCTCCCGGGGTCGCCGGGGGAGATTTTTCCTTGGAGTCTGTCTGGGCAAGTGCTAAACCCGCAAGCAAGGCACACAGGGCGCAGCCCGCACAACCAATCGAGGCCCACGCTCTTCCCTTCAAGGTCCTACTCCCAGACGTCGATGAAGCGCTATTAGCTGCTCCTCGAAGAAATTGCCATTCCCCGCTTTGCGGTCAGACACGCATAATCACCGGAACGGCTGGCTGTTCGGTCGCCCACGAAACGGCAGTCGCGTACAAGACCACCTGCCTAAAGTAGGGTTCTAGGATGGCCTCGAGCTCGCGGTCGGTCTTGAAGTCAACCACCACCCACTGGTTGCCCTCGAGGAAGGCGAGGTCCAAGATACCCTCGAGCAGAGTTCCGTCCGGCTGGCTGATGGTCACTGGAGTCTCGCGTCGGCATTGACCCGATCGCCAAGCCTTTCTTGCTCTTTCGAGGAGCGGGTGCGCCAAGGCACCCCCGACAGCCGACACCGCCTCCTCAATCTCCTCCGGGCTGGCACCCAAGACCTTCCCATGCAGCGAAACAAACTCCTCAACTTGGCTGCGGTTTGCATCCAAGGGAACCGACGCCAGAGTAGCATGCACCAGAGAGCCGAAGCGTGCGCCGAACGGACGTTCTCGCTCCCTCGGCAGTTCGATCAGTTCAACCTCAGATGGGCGGCCTCGGCCAGGGTCTTTGTGGGCCTCGGCGGTAACCGTGCGAAAGGTCACGCTCGGTGCGCTGGCCTTTCCCCTCACATCGTCCCACGTTTTCCGCCAGCTCTCGTAGGCTCGGATGTCCTGGCGCAAGACCTCCGGGTCCTCGGGCTCCTTCAAGAGCTCCTCTTCGCGTATGCCAAACCGTTGTGGAACATCCAAGCTGAGAGCTCGCGGGTCCCACCACACCACACTGTACTCCGCATCGTGCTGGCCCGGCGCGGGGAAATGATGCTCGCCCGGCCAGACGGTGTCGGCTTCATCTCCCACGAAGTCCGGCGGCCGCACGAGCACGCTGTCTTTGCCAAAATTCGGGCATAGCGAAGCTGTCTTTGGTTTCCGGCGGTTTTCTGCCGACGGATAGAGGGCATCGTAGATCGGCCGCACCCACCAGTTCTCGACCGAATTCCAGGATCGGCGGGGATCGTCGCCGATGCTTGGAACCACCAGAAGATCGCGGGTTCGAGTGGTGGACACGTAGGCCAATCGAACCCCTTCGGCACGATCGCGAGCCCGTTCGAGATCGGCATGCTGACTGAGGTCCAAGGGTTCGCAGCCGGCCAGCGGAAGGGCGCACAAACCGGATCGGGCGTCGATATGGCGGCTGGGGTAGGAGTGCGAGATCTTGGCGGTGATGTCGGCCATGATCACGACCGGGAACTCGAGCCCCTTGGCCTTGTGAACCGACATCATGCGTATGCCCTCACTGCCCTCCTCGAAAATGGGCGCTTCGGCAGTGTCGGCGGCGTCAGTCCCCGCGTGCAAGTCTGCGACGAAGCCGCGGAAGGACAGCCCTCCCGACGCCTCATACCTTCTTGCCAGTTCGCGAATGTGCAGTACGTTGGCGAGCACCTGCTCGCCGGAAGGGCGCAGGGCAAATGCCAGGTGGGCGCGCGTCTGCTCAAGCAGGCGGTCGATGGTTTCGGCCACCGGACGACGGTTGCGCCGGCGGTGGAGCGAGCCCAGGAAGCGCAGGCTCTCGGCCACATCCTCGAGTTCTCCAGCAAGCCGGTCCGTCGGCAAGCGGAAAGGATGGAACCGGCCGAAGTGATGCCGGTATTCGAGCAATACGTCGTCCCGAATGGCGAACAAGGACCCTTTCAAGGTGGCAAATACGGAGAGCTCGTCATCCGGCCATTCGATGGCGGTGAGAGCGGCGCGAACGGTTTGGACCTCCTCGCGATCGTGGAAGGACCGGCCACCGACCAGCAGATGGGGCAGGTTTCGGGCCTCTAGCGCACGGAGATAGGGCCGTGCAATATCGTCGTCACCACTGACGAAGCGGCGGAAGAGCAGGCAAATATGATTGGGGCCGATCGGAACCCTTTTCTCGGGATCGCCGGGCGTCGGAATCGTCCAACCACTCTTGGTCACCAGCCACTGCAGGAAGGCGGCGATCGCGTCCGGGAGGCAGTTTTCCACGGCTTCCATGGAGAACTTTCTCTTGTACGGGCGCGGCACGGGCAGGGCCACAATCGAGGGCTGACCCGGGTAGGGCCTGCGGAAGGGAGAGAGTTGAACATAGCTGGCCTGCAGAGCCTCCGTGTTCCCGTCCATGTAAGGCGCGAAGGCTCGATTGATCAGGGCTTGGATCGAAGGCAGGGACCGGAAACTGGTGGTCAATTGCAGGAGTTCAGCCCCCTGGCCGAGCAGTAGCTGTTTCACCTCTTCGTAGGTTCCGACATCGGCCCGACGGAACCGGTAGATAGCCTGCTTGGGATCGCCCACGATGAACAGCTTGCCCGGCCGCGGCCGAACGGCTCGCCAGTTGGTAGTTTCCACGGTATCGGCCGACAGCAGTACCAGGATCTCTGCTTGCAGCGGGTCCGTATCCTGGAACTCATCGACAAACAAATGCGTGAAACGCTCCTGGAAATAGCGGCGCACACTCGGCGACTCAACCAGCAGATCCCGGGTGCGGATGAGAAGATCAAGGAAATCGAGCTTTCCCGCACGCTGTTTGAGCCGCTGGTAGCCGGCTACGGTTTCCCCCAGCTCGGCCTGGAGCAGGGCAGCGAGATCGGCGTTGGCCTGCGCGACAAATGCATCAAGCGCGGCCATCAGCTCTTGATGAAGGGCGAGGATTTGATCGCGCTGGATGCGCTGGTTGTACTGGGGCCTTCCTTTTCGGGGTTCGCGAAAGCGATCAAACTGACCGTCGGTTGCCCTGAGGACAAAAGTTGCTTCGAGGCCATCGTAGTCGCGCGGCCTGGCCTTCTCGACGGCGCGAATTTCCTGGCTGAGCGAACGAGCGGCGGCGGTGTCGAGAAACAGATTCTTACCCGCGTCCGCAGGCTCCGCCGTCAGTTCCGCCAGACGGTGAAATTTCTCGACCAGGGCGTCGATGGCGGCTATGCGGTTGAGCGGCGGACGCTGCCAGGAAGCAGGAAAGTCGCGCCAATTGGCAAGTTCCCAGCCCGCAGCCAGTAGCGTCTCGGTCGGCACATTCCGGGTCTTGCGGCGCAACAGGCGCCTGGTCCCCTCGGGCAGGTCTTCGAGTTTCTCTTCGAACCAATTCTCAAAGGCTTCTCGATACAGGGCCCGGCTCTCGGCCTCGTTCATCACCTCGACCTCGGGATCAATCTTTGCTTCGACCGGGCGCTCGCGCAGCAAATCGCCACAGAAGGAGTGGATCGTGCTCAAGCGTGCCTCCTCCAAGTGAGCGAGGGCGTATTCCAGACGGCCGCGAACTTCAGGATTCGGTTCCGAGCGTCTAGCGTTCTCAAGCTCGGAACGCAGGCGTAGCTTCAATTCTCCCGCCGCCTTCTCGGTAAAGGTCACGCCGACGATGCTGTCAATGTCGGCCCGGCCGGAGGAGATCACGGCAATCATGCGCGCCACCAGTTCCGTGGTCTTTCCTGTCCCCGCCGCGGCTTCGACCACCAGGGTTTGGTCGAAGACCGTGCGAATGCGTTCGCGGGCCAGGTTGTCGATCAACGGCATCAGGGCAGCTCCCTCATGGTTTTTAGCTGCGCCAGGGGAGGAATCTCCTCCTTGCGGCCGAGGCGGATTTGCTCATACGGACCGCAGACCGCCTGAAAATCGCAGAAATCACAGGCCTGCTCTCTGGGCGCCGGCACCAAAAAGCAAGCCGCGATTGCGTTGTCGACCGTTCGCAGCACGACGTCCGCGCTACGGCGAGCGCCGGCATCGAGCGGAATCGACCGCTCGCTGAAGCCGCCGGCCGTGGTGCAATAGAAGAGTCGGCCTTCGACCACCGGCCGCTCCAGGGCCGCCTCGACCGCGAGGGCGTAGAGCACCGGCTGCAGGTATTCTCCCTTTCCCACCACCAGGCCCTTGCCGGTGAAGTCCTTTCCCGTCTTATGGTCGGTGATGCGCCACCGGCTCCGGTCCTCGTTGCGCTCGATGAGGTCGACGGCTCCGCGGAGTTTGACACCGCCGGCCACGACTACGGGATCGGAAAGGCTAGCCGCATCGCGCTCCTCGTTTCGAGGAAGGCCGAAACCGAACTCAAAGTGAACCGGCACCCAGCCATCCTGCTCGGCCACCTTGCGCAGCCACATGCGCAGATCAGCCCGCATGGATTCGATCTCGTCTTGCCAAACCCGGTCGATCGCCGGCGCCAGGTCCTCGTATGCTTGAGTGGCCACGCTGTCTATAACCTTGTCCAGCAGCTCAAGCGCCTCGGGCAGCTTGTCGACTTT
>Ga0335077_10012676_pt1 | contig 10539 bp, 11 predicted proteins | sample Lox_Sample_31_FD_207151 | JGI IMG/M metagenome (GOLD analysis project Ga0335077, IMG submission 207151) | Soil microbial communities from Loxahatchee National Wildlife Refuge, Florida, United States - Lox_Sample_3.1 | ecosystem: Environmental > Terrestrial > Soil > Wetlands | place: USA...
GCGCTTCCGCAGGATCAGCCAGTTCTGCTCCTTCCCGTCGAGGTGCGCAGGGACGAGCGTCCAGAGACCGTCGAGCTTCTTGCCGTGGAGGCGGACGGTCAGCCCGCCGTCACGCTTCTCCTCCACCAGCTCGTAGGTCCCGGAGTCCCAGATCTCGACCGTGCCGGCGCCGTACTCGCCCTTCGGAATCTCGCCCTCGAAGGTCGCGTAGTCGAGTGGATGGTCCTCGACGTGCACCGCCAGATGCTGCTGGCCCGCCTCGAGCGGCACGCCCTTCGGCACCGCCCAGCTCGCGAGCGCACCGTTCCGCTCGAGGCGGAAGTCGTAGTGCAGCCGCCGCGCGTCGTGACGCTGCACGACGAAGATCGGCTCCTCGCCCCGGCGCTTGCCGCTGAACGGCTCAGGCGTCCTCTTGCGGTCGCGCTTGCGCTCATATTCGCGGAGACTCATCGGGGCAGGCTTGCAATCGCGCCCACTTCGGTAGAAACGTTCTCAACAGATAGGCGTCTCCGTTTCGAAGCGTCTCCGCCCGACGGGAGGTTGTGGTCGGGGCCGGCTACAAGCTGGCCTCGACATGTGTACGGGCCGGGGATAAGCCTGTGGATCATGTGGAAAAGAGCCGCTTAAACCCTGTTTCCAAGCGGAGCTAGGTCGCCGCGGAAACCTGGCCGATTGTGCGGAAACGCACACGCCGCCGCCGCCGGAGCTCCTCGCCGCTCATTCCGTCCAGCAGTTCGAGCGACTCGGCGAGAGCGTCCGCGAGCAGCCGTGCCGCCGCGTCGAAATCGGTCTGCGCGCCTCCCTCGGGCTCCGGGACGACCCCGTCGACCACGCCCAGCTCGAGGCAGTGGCCGGCGTCGGGCTTGAAGGCCGCGGCGGCCTTCTTCGCCTCGCCCGCGTCGCGCCAGAGAATCGCAGCGCAGCCCTCCGGCGAGATGACCGTGTACATCGCGTTCTCCTGCATCAGGACTCGATCGGCGAGCGCGGTCGCGATCGCCCCGCCCGAGCCGCCCTCGCCGATGATGCAGGCAACGGTGGGGACGCGCAGCCGCGCCATCAGCGCCTGCGAGCGCGCGATCGCGCCGCCCTGGCCGTGCTCCTCGGCGGTGACGCCCGGGTAGGCGCCGGGGATGTCGATCAGCGTCAGCAGCGGGAAGCCGTGCCGGTCGGCGAGCTCCATCGCGCGCATCGCCTTGCCGTAGCCCTCGGGGTAGGCCATGCCGAAGTTGCGCTTCGTCCGCTCCTTGACGTCGCGGCCCTTCTGGTTCCCGATCAGCACGACGGTTCGGCCACGGAAGCGCCCGAGGCCCGCCACGACCGCCGCGTCGTCGCCGTGCGCGCGGTCGCCGTGCAGCTCGAACCAGTCTTCGAGCAGCCGCTCGATGTAGTCGAGGGCGTACGGCCGGTCGGGGTTGCGCGCCAGCTCGACGGAGCGCCAGATCTCCTCGTCGCTCGGCTCGTCGACGATCCGCTCGAGCTGCTTCTGCAGCCGCTCGAGCTCTCCCGAGAGCCGCGCGCCGCGCAGGAGCGGCAGGCTGCGGAGGCGGCTCAGCTGCCCGCGCAGCCTGACCTCGGCCTCATGCGCCATTGCTGAAGAGCCTCAGCAGCCGGGCCACGGTCGCGCGCAGCTCGGGTCGGGGGACGATCGCGTCGACATGACCGTGCCGGTAGTTCGACTCGGCCAGGCCGAAGTCGTCGGGAAGCTTCTCTCGCGTCGTCTGCTGGACGACGCGCGGGCCGGTGAACGAGAGCAGCGCACCGGGCTCGGCCACGATCACGTCGCCGAGACTGGCGAAGCTCGCGAGCACGCCGGCGGTCGTCGGGTGCGCCATCACGCTGATCAGCGTGCCGCCCGCGTCGCGCAAGTCCTCGACGGCGCAGACGGTCTTCGGCAGCTGCATCAGCGAGAGGATCCCCTCCTGCATCCGCGCACCGCCCGAGGCGGTCACCGAGATGAGCGGCATTCCCTCTTCGCCGGCGCTCTGGCACGCGATCGCGAACTTCTCCCCGACGACGCGGCCCATCGAGCCGCCCATGAACCCGAACTCCATCACGGCCAGCTCACAGGGTCGCTCCTCGATCGCCGCCCGGCCGATCACCATCGCCTCGCCCAGTCCGGTCGAGAGCTCGGCCTCGACCAGCCGCTCGGTGTAGGGGCGCAGGTCGAAGAAGCCGAGCGGGTCGTCGGAGCGCAGGTCGGCCGCCTCCTCGCTGAAGCTGTCCGTGTCGGTCAGCTGGCGGATCCGCTCGCGCGCGTGCACCGGGAAGTGGTGGCCGCACTGCGTGCAGACGCGCAGGCTCGCCTCGAGCTCGTCGTCGCGGTAGTGCGACCCGCAGCTCGGGCAGGTGTTCGGATGCGGGCGCCCACCGTCCTCGGGCGGCGCGTGCTTGTGCTCGATGGAGACGTCGATGCGCTCGGACACGTCCGCGAGTTTAGACCCGGCCGCCTTCCTGGGAGTTACAGCCCCAGCGCGGCAAGCAGGCGCGTGGCGGGCTCGACGTTGGCAGGCTCGGCGGCCAGGCCGCTGAGGCCGGCGCCCAGAACGGGCGCGCGCTCGGCGATCGTGCGCAGGAGCCGCTCGGTCTCGTCGAGCGAGAGCCCGTCCGGCTCGGGCATGAACGAGCGGATCCCGGCCGGATCGAGCGCGTCGGCGTCCAGTGCGACGTAGACGCCCTCGGTTCCCTCGAGCGCGGCCTCGAGCTCGTCCGGCTCGGTGCGGAGGCCGATGGAGGCGATCAGCTCCGTCTCGGGCGGATCGAGGTTGCGCGCGCCGAGCAGGAGCACGTCCTGCGGATCGGCGGAGCCCGAGTCGAGGATCATCCGCAGCGGCATCCCCCAGAGGTTTCCGGACGGCGAGCTCGCGGGCGTGTTCAGGTCGCCGTGCGCGTCGAACCAGACGAGCGCGATCCGCCCGTGCCGCGACGCGAGCGCCTCGACCGCGCCGATGTGCGAGCAGCAGCAGCCGCCGAGCACGAGTGGGCGCTCAGGGAGCTCGGAGGCCACGGTGAGCGTCTGGGCGCCGAGCGTTTCCTCCTCGACGACCGCTGCCTCGGGATACGGGAGCGGCAGCCGCGCCGCCTCGGCCATCGTCTCGCCTCCTTTACCCCAGGCCCGGGGCACGCGCACCATCCCGGCGGCGAACTCCCGCCCGCAGGCATGGCACTCGTAGCCGGGCCCGATGGCCACCGCCGTGAAGGTGCCGCAGTCGGGGCAGCGCGCACGGAGACGGCTCATGCCGTCCGCTCGTAGATGTCGTTGCGCCGGTCGACGCGCATGCCGACGCTCTCGTAGAGCCGCACCGCGCCCGTGGTGTTCTCCCCGTCGACGCCCAGGCCGACGCGGGTCGCCCCGCGCTCGCGGAAGTCGCGGAAGGAGCGCAGCAGAAGTGCGGTCGCGAGCCCGCGGCGCCGCCACGGCGGCCGGGTGCCGAGAACGTGGATCCAGCCGTAGTGCGGGTCACCGGAGGAATGCCACGAGTTGATCGAGACCGCCGCCAGCTCCTCGCCGTCCTCGACGAGCCACCAGAACGAGGGGTCGTAACGATGCGGATCCTTGTGGAACGCGATCCACTCGTCGAACGTCCGGGGGTGGAAGTCCCAGTGATCGGCGAACGCGTCGTTGGTTGCAGCCCAGACGCGCTCCTCCTCGCCCTCGCGCAGGTTCCTCGGCGTCAGCCCCGCCGGCCACTCGGGCTCGGGCAACTCACCGTCGAAGTCGATTCTCATCTGGAACGCGTGCCGGATCACGTGCCAGTCGCCGGCGTCGGCCAAGAACCCACGTGCGGCCGAGTCGTCGCCCTGGACGAAGACATGCACCCGTGGCTCGGCCGAGCGTTTGCGAGCCTCGGCATACGCAGCGTCGACCATGAGCCGCGCGACCTCGGGCTCGAGCGTGCGCGCGTCGATGCTGAAGCGGCCGACGTCGATCGACATGTCGATGTAGCCCACCAGCTCGCCTTCGCGCTCTGCGACCTTGATCCAGAGGTTCGGCAGGCGAAGCCAGCTGCGCATCTCGTCCTCGCTCATCTCCTCCTCGCCGAAGCTCGCCCGGGCGTGCCGCTGCAGCAGGTCCGCAAGCGCCGGCGCGTCGGCCTCAGTGGGGTCGCGGAGCCGCGCGGTCACGCCAGTTCGCCGAGGGTCTCGGCGAGCCCGTTCAGATCCGGCAGCTCGCGCGTGGGCTCGGGCCCCGGGATTTCGCCGAGTCGATTGATCCAGATCGACTTCAACCCGAGATCGTTCGACGGAGCGATGTCGTGGAAGAGGCTCGCCGCGACGTGGACGTCCGGCAAGCGGCCGACCTCGTGCTCGAACGCCTGCCAGTGGCCCAGCGCCGGCTTGTAGGAACCGATCTCGGAGGCGACGATCGCGAGCTCGAACGGGACGCCGAGCTGGGCCATGGACGCCTCGATGAAGTCGCGGTCGGTGTTGGAGAGGATCGCGAGCTTCCACCCTTGGCCGCGCGCTGCCATGAGCGCCCGCGGGACCTCCGGGAACGGCATCCACGAGGGAAGCGACCGCGCGAGCGTGTCCTCCTCGCCTAGGGGCGCGCCGAGCTCGCGCATCGCCTCGGTCAGCACCTCCCGGTAGGAGCGCGTGCCGTCGGCCTCGAGCTCCGGCTCGAGCTCGTGGTAGCGGGCGAGCAGCTCGTCCGCGCGCTCCTCGCCGAAGACGCGCGCCAGCTCGCCGCGGATGCCGCCGTTCCAGTCGATTAGCGTCCCGTAGCAGTCGAACGTCGCCCAGCGCTCTGCCATCGGAACGATCGTACTGCCGAGTAGCATCGGCCCGTGCGCACCGGGGTCGCCTTCGCGCTCGTTCTGGCCCTCTGCGGCTGCGGCTCGTCCACGCCGCAGGTCGCTCCGTCGCCGAAGGTCGCGAACTTCGCGCTGAACAGCAAGCTGATGGGCCGGCAGATGTACGGGGTCCTCGTCACCCCGGCGGGCGGAGGCAAGGGCCGACCGCTCCTGGTCTTCCTGCACGGGTACGGGGCGGCGCCGCGCGACATGTTCACGGGGGCCTTCGCCGCAGCTTTGCGAAGGTTGGGCAACCGCGCGCCGGTCGTGGTGCTCCCGGAAGGCGACGTGGGCTGGTGGCACGACCGCGCCGGAGAGCCGTGGGGCCGATACGTCCTGCACGAGGTGATCCCGGCGGCAGTCGCCCGCTCGGGCGCGGACCCGAAGCGCGTGGCGATCGGCGGGGTCTCGATGGGCGGGTTCGGGGCGCTCGACCTCGGGCGAATTGCGCCGCAGCGGTTCTGCGCTATCGGAGCGCACTCGCCGGCGATCTTCTCCTCGGACCCGGGTTTCGACTCTTTCGACGGCCCTGCGGATTTCCGCCGCAACGACCTGCTGCGCATCGCCCGAGGCCACTCGCCCTACCGGGCGCCGGTGTGGATAGACATCGGCAACCGGGACGAGCTCCGCCCCGGAGCCGCGGCGCTCGCCCGCGAGCTGCGCGCCGACGGCGCACACCTGAGCTTCCACGTCTGGCCAGGCGAGCACACGATCCGCTACTGGAACGCGCACTTTGCGGACTACCTCCGCTTCTACGCGGACGCCTGCGGATAAGCCAGGCCTATACCGGCGCGGCCTAGGCTCGGCGCATGCGCCGCTGGATCGGCTTGTCGCTGCTGGTGATGGCCGCGACGATCGGCTGGCTCGCCCTGCGCGACCTGCGCCGTGGGTACCGAAGCGCGCTGGGCACGCGCGTCGTCCACTTCTCGCTCCACAGCCGCCTGCTCCGGCGGAGACTCAGCCAAGTGCTCGTCACGCCGCGGGGTGGCGGTAGGGGAAGGCCGCTCCTCGTCTTCCTGCACGGGCGCGGCGCCTCGCCGGGCTCCAACCTGACCGACCCGTTCTTCCGAGGACTGCGGGCGCTCGGCTCGCGGGCGCCGGACGTGCTGTTTGCGAACGGCGGCGACCACAGCTACTGGCACGACCGCGCCGACGGGCCCTGGGGGTCATACGTCCTGCGGGAGGCAATCCCGGCTGCGCTCGCGCGTTCGCGCGCCGACCCACAGCGCGTGGCGATCGGCGGGATCTCGATGGGGGGCTTCGGCGCGCTCGACCTGGCGCGGATCGCCCCAGGACGCTTCTGTGCTGTCGGCGGCCACTCGGCTGCGATGTGGTTCCGGGGAGCCGACACTCCAGCCGGGGCTTTCGACAACGCGGCCGACTTCGACCGGAACGACCTCGTTGGATTGGCCGGCTCGCGGTCGCCCTACGGCGCTCCGGTCTGGATCGACGTCGGAACGGACGACCCCTTCCGCCAGGCGGACACCGCACTCGCGCACGAGCTCCGGGCCGACGGCGCCCGCGTGACCTTCCACGTCTGGCCCGGCGGCCACGAGAGCAGCTACTGGCACCGCCACATCGGCCGGTACCTGCGCTTCTACGCCACGGCCTGCGGGGCCTAGGCTTCGAAGGGAAAAACCGGTGTCAGACACCGAATTTCGTCAAGGGCAAAGCGCCACGAATGCGTGACGTTGTTTCCACAGTCGTCTCTGCGGGGCTCGTCCTCGCGTTGGCCGGATGCGCGAGCCACGCTCAGCCGGCGACGACTGCGCGGCCGGCCGCGCTTGAAGGGTTCAAGCCTGAAGCCGCGGCCGCTCTCGGCGAAGGCGATCTTTGGCTGCTCGGCACCGTGCCGTGCATGACGGGCCGCTGCGCGGCCGTCGCCCGCAGCGGAAATGGAGGCCGCAGCTTCACGCGCTCGGCCGCGCCCGAGCTGCGGAGCCGGACGATCACGCCCGAGCTCGTGTTCGCCAACCGCGGTGACGGCTACGCCCTCGCCCCCTGGCCCGGCTCCGGCCTGTTTGCGACGCACGACGGTGGCTCGAGCTGGCACCGGCTACGCCTCGGGGACGTCCTCGCGTTCGCAACCGGCAGCGGCAACGCGGATGCGGTCACAGCCCGCTGCACGCCGGACCGCTGCGGCGGTTACCGGCTCGAGCGCTCGGCGGCTGCCTCTGACAGCTGGAGCGCATCGCCGCTCCCCTTCACGCCCGACGGCAGCATCGTCGATCTCGCCGCACGCAACGGCGACGTCTGGCTACTGGCCACCGAAGCGGGCGGACTGGCCGGCCACGACCGGCTCGCGCGCTCCAGAGACGGAGGAAGGACGTTCGTCACCGGACCAGGCCCGTGCTACGCGGGCCTTGGCGGCAGCCTGGCTCCGACCGCGGGCAAGGTTGTCTGGGCGGTCTGCCCGACCGGCATGCTCGCCGGCGCATTCCGCTCCACCGACGGCGACAGCTTCACCTCCCTGCATACGCCGCCGCTCGCGAACTCCGCGCGGCTCGCCCCCGCCTCAGCCACAACCGCTGTCCTTTTCGCCAACGCCGCCGGCGCAAGGCTCCTTCGCACCACGGACGCCGGAGCGAGCTGGAGCCCGGTCCGAACGCCGCCGCACCCGGCACTCGGCGTCTCCTGGCTCGAGCTCGCAACCCCCCGTGTCGGCTACGCGCTCGTGCAGGCCGACGAGACGAGCCGGCTGGCGCTCTGGCGAACGAGGGACGCGGGTGCGAGCTGGACGAGGATCCGGCTCGGCTAGTCCTCGAACCTGCGGATCACGACCGTGGCGTTGTGGCCGCCGAAGCCGAACGAGTTGGAGACGCCCACGCGCACATCCGCCTCGCGCGACTCGTTCGGGATGTAGTCGAGATCGCACTCCGGGTCGGGCTGCTCGTAGTTGATCGTCGGCGGCATCGCGCCGCGGTTCACGGCCAGCGTCGTGAAGATCGCCTCGACCGCGCCGGCGGCGCCGAGGCAGTGACCGGTCGCGCCCTTGGTCGACGAGACCGGCGTGTTGCGGGCGTTCTCCTCGCCGAGCGCGATCTTGAGCACCCGCGTCTCGCTCGCGTCCCCCACGGGCGTCGAGGTGCCGTGCGCGTTGATGTAGTCGACCTCCTCGGGCTCGATCCCCGCGTCGCGAAAGGCCATGGTCATCGCGCGGGCCGGGTTCTGGCCGGTCGGGTCCGGCTCGGTGATGTGCCGCGCATCCGACGAGACGCCGTAGCCGAGGAGCTCCGCGTAGATCTTCGCCCCCCGCGCGCGCGCATGCTCGAGCTCTTCGAGCACCAGAACGGCGCCTGCCTCGCCCATCACGAAGCCGTCGCGCTCGGCGTCGAACGGGCGGCTCGCCTTCTCGGGAGCGTCGTTGCGCCGGGAGAGCGCACGCATCGCGGTGAAGCCGGCGATTCCGACCTCGGTGACAGGCGCCTCGGTGCCGCCGCAGAGCATCACGTCCGCCCGGCCGAGCCGGATCGCATCGGCGCCCTCGCCGAGCGCCATGTTCGAGGCCGCACAGGCCGTGCACTGCGAGCTCAGCGGCCCCTGCGTCCCCAGCTGCATCGACACCCAGGCCGCGCCCATGTTCGGGATGATCTCGGGGATCGAGAACGGGTTGACGCGGTCAGGCCCGCGCTCGAGCAGCTCGGAATGGCAGTCCTGGAACGCCTTCAGGCCGCCGATCCCGGTCGCGATCGCAGCCCCGATTCGATCCGACTCCACCGCGATCTCGAGCCCGGCGTCCTGCTCCGCCATGCGGGCGGCGGCGACGATCAGGTGCGCGAAGCGGTCCATGCGCCGAGCCTGCTTCCGGTCGATGAAGTCGGTCGCGTCGAAGTCCTTCACCTCGCAGGCGAAGTGGACGTAGAAGTCGCTCGAGTCGAACTGCGTGATCGGCCCCGCGCCGGACCGCCCCGCGACCAGGTTCTCCCAGCTCGACTCGACATCGTTGCCGAGCGGGGTCAGGGCGCCGAGGCCGGTGATCACGACCCTGCGCCTGCCGTTGAGTGCCCCGTTGTTCACATTCCAAGACCGCCGTCGACGAGCAGCACTTCGCCCGTGATGAACGAGGCCTCGTCGGAACAGAGGAAGCGTACCGCCCCGGCGACGTCCTCCGGATCGCCGAGCCGGCCGAGCGGCGTGTTCGCGAGCATCGCGTCGCGCGCCTCCTCCGGAAGCACGTCGGTCAGGCGCGTGTTCACGTAGCCCGGCGCGACCACGTTGGCGCGCACATTACGGCTCCCGAGCTCGCGCGCGAGTGACTTGGTGAAGCCGATGATCCCGGCCTTCGAGGCGCCGTAGTTCGTCTGGCCCCAGTTGCCGTGCAGGCCGACGATCGACGAGACGTTCACGATCGAGCCGGCCCGCTTCTTCATCATCCCGCGCGTCACCGCGCGGCACGTGTAGAAGACCGACGAGAGGTTCGTCTCGATCACGTCCCGCCAGTCATCGTCGGACATCCGCGCGAGCAGGCCGTCGCGGGTGAGGCCCGCGTTGTTGACGAGAATGTCGAGGTCGCCCGCTTCCTCGACGAGACGCGTCGCCTCAGCGGGATCGGCGACATCCGCCTGCACGGCGCGGCCGCCGGCCTCCGTCGCCGCCGCCTCGGCCTCCTCCGCGTCCGACCGATAGCCGACCACCACCTCGGCGCCGGCGCGGCCGAGCTCGAGCGCGATCGCCCGGCCGATCCCGCGCGAGCCGCCGGTGACGAGCGCGACGCGCCCCTCCAATGAGCAAAAGTCGGTCACGCAGGAGTTCTGTCAAGCAGGGCCGAGAATCTCCCGCAGCTTCTCGAGGGAGGCAAGGTCGCCCACCGGGATCGCCTTCACGCTCCTGTCGATCCTCTTCAGTAAACCGCTGAGCACGTTGCCGGGCCCCACCTCGACGAAGACCTTCACGCCCTGCCGCATCAGCTCGCGCGCGGCCTGGGTGAACTTGACCGGCGCCGTCAGCTGCTCGACCAGGAGCGCCGCCATCCGCTGGGCGGGCTCGATCTTCGCGGTCACCGTCGAGATGAAGGGCGCGATCGGCTCGGCAAAGCGCACGCGCTCGACCGCCGGCCGCAGCCGCTCGGCGGCGTGCTCGATCAACGGGCTGTGGAACGCGCCCGAGACGCGCAGCTTGACCGTCCGCCGGGCGCCCTGGAGCTGCGCCTCCGTGCAGCACTCCTCCACGGCCGGGTTCTCGCCCGAGATGACGATCTGACCGGGGCAGTTGTAGTTCGCCGGCCAGACGCGCGAGATGCGCGCGCAGAGGTCCTCGACCACCTCGTCCTCGAGCCCGAGGATCGCCGCCATCGAGCCGGGGTTCGCGCGCGCGGCGTCGGCCATCGCGAGACCCCGCTCGCGGACGAGCGCGATCGCCTCCTCGACGCCGAGCGACCCGGCCGCAGCCAGTGCGGCGAACTCGCCGACCGAGTGGCCGACGACGAAGTCCGGCCGGTAGCCGTAGCTGCGCAGCGCGGCCAGCACGGCGAGGCTCGTGGCGACGAGCGCCGGCTGCTGCACCTCCGTCTGGACGAGCTCGTCCTCGGGCGCCTCGAAGCAGAGCCGGACGATGTCGAGGCCCGACGCCTCGCTCGCCCGCACGAAGACGTCCATCGCCTCGGGCACCGCCCGCGCGATCTCGCGGCCCATGCCCACCTCGAGCGAGCCCTGGCCTGGAAAGCAGAATGCGATCTTCTCGGCGCTCATCCTCGTCCTCCGTCTGTCCATTCGATCAAACCGGAGCCCCACGTGAGCCCGGCACCCATTCC
>Ga0335077_10012677_pt1 | contig 10537 bp, 11 predicted proteins | sample Lox_Sample_31_FD_207151 | JGI IMG/M metagenome (GOLD analysis project Ga0335077, IMG submission 207151) | Soil microbial communities from Loxahatchee National Wildlife Refuge, Florida, United States - Lox_Sample_3.1 | ecosystem: Environmental > Terrestrial > Soil > Wetlands | place: USA...
GGATGATACGGGGAAGACCATGTCGCCCTCGCGGCCGGGAACAAAACGGACAGGGAATATTTCAAAACTATAAGGAGTTTCATCGCAATTGTCAAACAATTCCATCGCCAAAAAGACCTTGCCAAGTTCCCGGGATTTCAGAGATGAGAAGGGTCTTTTTTTAATTCCAGGTTTCGAACCGAAACGGTTTGATCGAGGAGATGATTTGAAAGTCCTTGCTGTTTTGAGTAATCAGCGTCGCGCCGATTCGCCGGCAGCAGAGCGCGATCAGGACATCGTTGATCAGCGCGAACCGCTTGGCTTTGAGATGGGGATGCTTGCGAATGATCTTCTGTCCGATCATCCCGGTTTCTTCCCAGTCCGGATAGAGGGGGTTGACGATTCGGTTCACGCGTTCGAACGGTTTGTAGAAGGCCCGGGCCCTTTTTACGGCCAGATCATGGAGGCAACCCAGGAGAAGTTCCTGAACAACGACGCTGCAGAAATAGGTGAAAGGGATCCGGCGGATGTAGTCGGCCTCGCGGCGGACGGCGAATTCGCGGTCCCGCATGCATCGGATATAGATATTCGAATCGAAGACATACCTAACGGCCATTGAGATCCACGAGGCCGCCGTACCCCGCGTTCTCTTTCCAGGCCTTCGCCGCTTCTTCCTGAAAGACGGCCATCTCCAGGGCCTTCTGGATCGCTTCCGTCTCCGATTTGGTTCCGAAAAGCTTCTGGGCCTTCTTGATCGTCGTTTCGTCCAGCCAGTAATTTTTGCGCTTCAACTGTCCCATGGATTCCCTCACAAATGTACGTATATAAATATCATAGATATACGTACATGTCAAGAGCCGACGCCCCAATCGACTTCAGCATGGCCGCCCTCCCCTCTCTCCACGCCAAAAAGATCTAAAAATCTCATCCGCACCGCGTCTTAAAAAGGCTTGCCAAGCTCCAAAGAATTCTGCAATAATGAAGCCGCTTAATTGGAGAAAATAAATGGCCCGACTCGGAGTCAATATCGATCATGTCGCCACGCTGCGCCAGGCCCGTGGGGGGAACGAGCCCGACCCGATCGCGGCCGCCGTGCTGGTGGAACTGGCCGGCGCCGACGGCATCGTGGTCCATCTTCGCGAAGACCGCCGACATATTAAAGACCGCGACCTGCACCTCCTTCGCGAAGTGATCCAGACCAAGCTGGACCTTGAAATGGCCCCGGTGGAAGAGATCGTCAAGATCGCGCTGGACGTGAAACCCCACATGATCACCTTCGTCCCGGAGCGCCGCGAGGAGCTCACGACCGAAGGGGGCCTCGACGTGTCCGGAATCCGGGAATCGCTCCGCGCCACGATCGCGCTTTTGCACGACGCGGGGATCGCGGTGAGCCTGTTCATCGAGCCGGACTTGGACCAGGTCAAGACCTCGCACCGGATCGGCGCCGATTACGTCGAAATCCATACCGGTCGCTTCGTGAACGCCAAGTTGCAGAAGGATGAGGACGCCCAGCTCGAGGCGATCGAGCAGGCCGCCAAGCTGGCCTACAAACTGGGAATGGGCGTCAACGCCGGCCACGGTCTCAACTACCGGAACATCAAACGGCTTCTACCGATCCATGAAATCGTCGAGTACAACATCGGCCACAGCATCATCTCGCGGGCCGTGATGGTCGGAGTTCAACAGGCCGTGCGGGAAATGAAGGACGTGCTGAGCAAAGGCTGATTCCCATTATCATCGGCATCGGGATAGATCTCGTGAAGAGCGCCCGCATCAAGGACGCCGTCCAGAAATGGGACAAGCGGTTCTTGAATCGAATCTTCACCCCCCTTGAACAGGAATACGCCTTCGCGCACAAGGTCCCCTATCTTCATCTGGCCGGGCGCTTCGCCGTCAAGGAGGCCGTCATGAAGGCGCTCGGCACCGGCTGGAGCCGCGGCGTCCGGTGGACCGAGATCGGCGTCGTCAACGAACCCGGCGATCCATCCGAAGGGTCGGCCAAAAGCGCGGGAACGGGCCGGCCGCGGGTGGAGGTGACCGGGAACGTCCGGCGGATGATGGGCGAGCGCGGCGTCAAGGCGATCCAGGTCAGCATCAGCCACGACACCGATTACTCCATCGCCCAGGTGGTCCTGATTGGAGAGGAAGGGTAAGGTGGCGTCGGTGGTTTCTTCGTAGGGGCGGCCCGGCGGGTCGCCCGGATAAAGGGCGAGGCAACGCCTCGCCCCTACACCGCAGAACAGGGCCCCGAAATGCACAGGATCCCCTAAATGCTTGTCGTCACCGCCGAAGAAATGAAGCGGCTGGACCGCCGGACGATCGAGGAGTTTCAGATCCCCGCCGCCGTCCTGATGGAAAACGCCGGGCTGCGCGTCGTCGAGGAGATCGAAAAGACCTGGGGGCCCGCGGGCGGGAAGACCGTCACGGTCGCGGTCGGCAAAGGGAACAACGGCGGCGACGGCCTGGTGGTCGCAAGGCACCTTCTGGAGCGCCAGGCCCGCGTCCACGTTTTTCTGCTGACCCCGCCGGATCAAATGGCCGGCGAAACACGGGCCAACCTCGAACGCTATCAAAAAAGCTCCGGGCGGGTCCGCGTCGTGACCGAAGTGACGCCCGGCGACCTGGATCAGGCGCTGTCGCAGAGCGATCTGATCGTGGACGCCCTCTTCGGGACGGGGCTCTCGTCGCCCGTGGAAGGTGCGGCCGCACGGATGATCGCGGCGATCATCGCGTCGGGAAAACCGGTCGTCGCGGTGGACCTCCCGTCCGGAATCCATACCGACACCGGCCAGGTGATGGGAATCGCCGTGAAGGCGACGGTCACGGTGACCTTCGCGCTTCCCAAACGCGGGCTGCTGCTCTATCCCGGATCAGACTATACCGGCCGTTTGAAGGTCGCGGACATCGGCATCCCGCCGGCGCTCGTCCGCCGGCTCTCCGGCGGGGTTCGGTGGATCACCGCGGCCGAGGTTTCGGAGGGGTTCGGCCCCCGGCCCTTGAACGCGCATAAAGGGACCTTCGGCCATGTGCTCGTGATCGCGGGTTCGGCCGGGAAAGGCGGCGCGGCCGTGATGGCCAGCCTCTCCGCGCTCCGGACCGGGGCCGGCCTGGTCACGCTCGCGCTCCCGTCCGGTCTCGAAGGGACCCTGCCCGACCGGCCGCTCGAGATCATGACGCTCCCGCTGCCCCAAACCGACGACCGGTCGCTGGGACGGGCCGCGCTGGAGCCGCTTTTGAAATTCGCCCAGGACAAATCGGTCGCGGCCGTCGGACCGGGGCTCTCCACCCATCCCGAGACGGCGTTTGTGGTCCACGGCCTGATCGAACAGCTCGCGATTCCGATGGTGATCGACGCCGACGGGCTGAACGTCCTGGCCGGCCGTCTGGATCTGCTCGCGCGGGCCCGCGCGCCGATCGTGCTGACGCCCCATCCCGGCGAGATGGCCCGCCTGATGGGATGGAGCAGCCAGGCGGTGCAGACCGACCGGCTCGGCACGGCGGCCGGCTTCGCGAAACGCCACGGTGTGACGGTTGTCTTGAAAGGCGCGCGGACGATCGTGGCCGATCCGGGGGGCGCCGCGACCTTCAATTCGACCGGCAATCCCGGGATGGCGACGGCCGGCACCGGGGACGTTTTGACCGGTATGATCGCCGGCCTGATCGCGCAGGGCCACAAACCCGAACAGGCGGCCCGGCTCGGAGTCTATCTGCACGGCCTGGCCGGGGATCTGGCCGCGGCCGAGATCGGCGAAGTCGGCCTTCTCGCGGGAGACCTGATCCGGCGGATTCCGGCCGCGATCACCCAAGTGACGGGCCTGAAATAAAAAATGAAGACACGCCGAACCCGTCGCGCCGGAACCGCGAAGAGGCCGAACCCGGTCCGGATCAGCCGGTCGCCGGAGGAGACCCGGGCCTTCGGAGAAGCGCTGGGACGGCGCCTGACCGGCGGCGAGTTGATCGCGCTGGAGGGAAACCTCGGCGCCGGAAAGACGCATTTCATTCAGGGACTGGCCCGCGGCTTGGAGATCACGGATGCGACGGTCACCAGCCCGACCTTCGTGTACGTCCACGAATTCCGGGGACGGCGGCCGCTGGTCCATGTGGACCTGTTCCGGACGGAACGGGAATCGGACCTGTTCGACCTGGGTCTTTTTGAATATTTGGACGGTCCATGGGTCGTGGCGATCGAGTGGGCGGACAAGGCCGGACCCTCCCTGCCCGCCGAGCGATTGACGGTCCGGATGGTTCATCAAGACGACACGACCCGGCGGATCGAGTTCGAAGCGAGCGGCCGACGGCATCTGGCGCTGCTCTCGGCATTTAATCAGCGCGCAAAGCGCGCGAGATCGAAATGAATCCCGAAAAAGAATCCGAAAAGATTATTCTGGACAATGTACGCGCGTACATCCGAATGTATCAAGATTGGGGATTCGAAGGGGTGAATGCAAAATGGCCGGCCACGGTTTCCGTAGGGGTGCAGCCCCGCCTGCCGGACGGACAGGATGCGTCGCCCCTACCGACCACCGTCCGACCCGCCGCCGCTTCAAAATCCGACGCGCTGGCCGCCCTCCGCGACGAGATCGGCGACTGCGCGCGTTGCAAGCTGCACGCCAGCCGGACGCATCTCGTCTTCGGAACAGGCGATCCGGAGGCCGCACTGATGTTCGTGGGGGAGGCCCCGGGGGAGGATGAAGACCGGCAGGGACTGCCCTTCGTGGGCAAGGCCGGGCAGCTCCTCACCCGCATCATCGAGGCCATGGGTTACCGGCGCGAGCAGGTCTATATCGCGAACATCATCAAATGCCGCCCGCCCCGAAACCGCAACCCGGAGCCGGACGAGATCGGGACCTGCTCCCCGTTTCTTTGGCGGCAGATCGGGATCATCCGGCCGAAGGTGATCTGCGCGCTGGGAACCTTCGCGGCCCAGACGCTTCTGGCCACCGAACAAAAAATTTCGCGGCTTCGCGGTCGCTTTCACGCGCTGCCGACGGTCTTTTCCGACGGCGCGCCGGCCGGGATCCGGGTCATGCCGACCTTCCACCCGGCCTACCTGCTGCGCAACCCGGAGGATAAAAAACGCGTCTGGGAGGACATGCAGATGATCATGCAAGAACTTAACCTGGCCGGACGGGTGGCCGGAGGCGGGGCGCTGAAAATTCCCGTACCGGGGAATTTTAGTAAATCGAGAATGGAAAATGGAAAATAGGGGAACTCACCGGCCAGGTCTGTGGCAAAGCGAGGATCGGGCTTTGCCCGTCCGAGCGCGGGGTGCGGGGGCATGTGAGGACATTGTTTTTTCTTGGCCACAGCGGCCCCCGATAAAAATGCCGACGGATGGGGCTGCCGCAGGACAGGACCCGTCCGAGAAAAGATTCAATTCGGAGTCCCAATGAAGCAGCTGTGGGCGCCCTGGCGCATGCCGTATCTGAAGGAAGGCCGGCCCAAGGGCTGCATCTTCTGCGCGAAAATCCGCCAGGACGACGACCGTTCCAACCTGATCCTGCACCGTGGAAAACATTCCTTCGTCATGATGAACCTTTATCCCTACAGCAACGGCCATCTCCTCGTCTCGCCCTACCGTCACGTCGGCTCGATCGAGGACCTCGATCCGACGGCGCTCACGGACCTGATGCGGGCCGCGCAACGGTCGCTCAAGGCGCTGCGCGAAACCTTCCGGCCGGACGCCTTCAACCTCGGGATCAACCAGGGCCGCGAAGCCGGGGCCGGGATCGAGTCGCACGTCCATCTCCACATCGTCCCCCGATGGAACGGCGACACCAACTTCATGCCGGTCCTGGCCGACACCCGCGTCATCCCGGAACAGCTGGCGTCCAGTTACGACAAGCTGCGCCCCCTCTTTCCACCGGTCCGGAGAAAGGGCGGGGTGAAACGATGATCCGCATCCTGATTTTGATCCTGGTCCTGGCGGGGGCCTTCACCTTCATGATCGAGAACACCGAGCAGACGGTGCAGATCCGCTACCTGCTGGGCTATTCGACGCCGCCGCTTCCGGTCTACCAGCTCGTCGCCGGCGCCTTCATCGGCGGGATGCTCCTGACCGGCCTCCTGATTTTTCCGGAATGGATCCGGATGCGGCTGGAGCTGCGCCGCCAGCGCAAGGCCCTGCAGCGGATCGAGGAGCAGATGGACCGCCTCCGGCCGCCGAGCCCCGTCATGAGCTCCCGGGACCGGGAGGCCGTGGGCGAAGGAGAGGAGTCGTAAACAAAGCGGCGCGAGATTCATGACCGACCTCAGCCCCCTCATGAAGCAGTACCGCGAAACCAAGGAGCGTTACAAGGACGCGATCCTGTTTTTCCGCGTGGGCGATTTCTACGAGATGTTCTTCGAGGACGCCGTCGTCGCCTCGAAGATCCTCGAGATCGCGCTGACGTCCCGGGACAAATCGAAGGAGGATTCCGTCCCCCTCTGCGGCGTTCCGTACCACGCCGCCTCGGCCTATATCGCCAAGCTGATCCGGGCCGGAATGAGCGTGGCGGTCTGCGATCAGGTGGAGGATCCCCGTCAGGCCAAGGGGCTGGTCCGGCGCGAGGTGGTGAGGGTCGTCACGCCGGGCACGCTGACCGAGCCGGAGCTCCTGGCCTCCGATGAAAACAACTACCTCGCCGCCGTCGTTCATTCCGAGGCGGGCTGCGGCCTGGCCTTCGTCGACCTGTCGACCGGGGAATTCCGCCTGACCCAGTTCGACGGCGCGGACGCGGAAGAAGAGCTTCGGTCCGAGCTGGCCCGGCTGGAGCCGAAGGAAATTCTGGTCGCCGAATCCGACCTCCCCCGTATGGAAACGTCGTTGACCCGACACCCGATCGGCCCATCCGCCGCGCCGCGGCTCTGCCGGTTTACGGATGCTGCGTTTGATCCCGGAACGGCCCGCCGGACTCTCCTGGATCACTTCCGTCTCCAGTCCCTCGCCGGGTTCGAGTGCGAGGATATCCCGACGGCCGCGACGGCCGCCGGCGCGCTGCTGCGCTACCTTCAGGAGACCCAGCTCACGGCGCTGGGACATTTGAACCAACTCAAACGATACCGGAAAAGCGATCACCTCGTTCTGGACGCGACCGCGCAGAGGAATCTGGAGCTCACCCGTCGCTTGAGCGACCTTCCTGACCGGCAGGCAGGCGGACGGACGGAAGGCTCGCTGCTCTGGGCGCTGGACCGGACCCTCACCCCGATGGGCGCGCGTCTTCTCCGGAACTGGCTGCTCCGGCCGCTCATGGACCTCGGGACGATCCGGGCGAGGCAGTCCGCGATCGAGACGTTTTTGGGCGACACGACGCGGCGCGGCCGCATCCGGTCGATTCTAAAGCGGATCGCCGACCTGGAACGGATCATCGGGCGGGTCTCGCTCGGCACCGCCCACGGCCGCGACCTGGTTCAATTGAAGAACTCGATCGAGCCTCTTCCCTCCATGTACAAATGCCTGACGGAAGCGGACCTGTCCGCTTCGGATGCGGCCGACCCAAGCCTTCTGGAATCGATCCGCGCCGGGTGGGACGACCTGAGCGACCTCCATGCCCGCATCCGGCAGACGCTCGTGGACGATCCGCCGCCCGGTCTTCATGACGGCGGCTTGATCCGGGACGGCGTCGATCCGGCGCTGGACGAGTTGAACGCGGCCGCCCGAGACGGAAAGCGCTGGATCTCGGCGCTGGAGGCCAAGGAGCGGGAACGCAGCGGAATCGAGTCGCTCAAAATCCGTTACAACCAGGTGTTCGGCTTCTATATCGAGGTGACGAAGACGCATCTTTCGCGCGTGCCGCCGGATTTTTACCGGAAGCAGACACTGGTCAACGCCGAACGCTTCATCACGCCCGAGCTCAAGGACCTGGAGACGAAAGTGCTCGGCGCGGAGGAGCAGGGCCGGGTGCTCGAACACGAAATCTTCGAACGGCTCCGGGCGGAGACGGCCGCGGCCGCGTCGCGCGTCCAGGCCGCGGCCCGGTCGGTCGCGCTGCTGGACGTTCTGTCCGCGTTGGCCGAGGTCGCGGCCGCGGAGCATTACGTCAAGCCGACGGTGGACGACGGCGACGAGATCCGCATCGTCGACGGCCGGCATCCGATGCTGGAGCGGATGCTGCCGGGCGGATCCCGCTTCGTTCCGAACGACGCGACGCTGGATGGGCGGGACAACCGTCTGCTGATCATCACCGGCCCCAACATGGCCGGGAAATCCACCTATATGCGCCAGGTGGCCTTGATCGTGATCCTGGCCCAGGCGGGCGGCTTCGTGCCGGCCTCGGAAGCCCGGATCGGCCGGGTGGACCGGATCTTCACCCGGATCGGGGCGTCGGACGATCTGATGGGGGGGCAGAGCACCTTCATGGTCGAGATGACCGAGACCGCCGCCATCCTGCACCAGTCCACCGCCCGCAGCCTGATCCTGCTCGACGAGATCGGGCGGGGCACCAGCACGTTCGACGGACTCAGCATCGCCTGGGCCGTGGCCGAATACCTTCACGACCCCGACCGGTCGGGCGCGCGGACGCTCTTCGCCACGCATTACCATCAGCTCACCGAACTGGCTTTGACTTTCCCGGGTATAAAGAACTACAATATCGCCGTTCGCGAATGGAACGACGAGATCATCTTCCTTCGCAAAATCGTGGCGGGCGGAACCGACCGCAGTTACGGCATCCAGGTGGCCCGCCTGGCCGGTCTTCCCCCGGAGGTGATTCGCCGCGCCCATGAAATTCTGGCCAACCTGGAAAGCGGGGAATTCAACGAACTCGGCCAACCCCGCCTGGCCTCGACTCCCCGCCTGCCCGCCGAGGCCGGAGCGCAAGGCGCGGACGCGGACCAGTTCGGACTGTTTACACCGGAAGTTCACCCCGTCATTCGGGAACTCCGGAAAACGGACCCGGACCGTCTCACACCGCTGGAGGCGCTCAACCTCCTTCATGAGCTGAAAAAGAAAGCCGAGGGTCCCATTCAAGAGAACCGCTAAACCGGAGGACCAAAAAACGATGTCCGAAAACAACCGGGTCAACCTCGTCATCATCGGAGCCGGCCGGGGAGGCCGCGCGCTCATCGAGCTCTTGTTCCAGGATCCCACCGTCGAGATCGTCGGCATCGCCGACCTCGATCCGAAGGCCCCCGGCATCGTGCTGGCCAAACGCCTGAAGATCCGCTGCACGTCCGACTACCGGAGGCTCTTGAAGCGCCGCAAGGTCGATCTCATCATGGACGTGACCGGGGATCCCGCGGTCGGAGCGGACATCGCGAAGATCGCCCCCACCGCCGAGATCATCGGCGGACACAGCGCCCGCTTCATGTGGGAGATGGTCGAGGCCCGGATCAAGAGCCGCGAAGAAATCGAACGGCTGCTGATCGAGTATCAGTCCCTCTACGAGCTCGGGCTGAAGTTGACGGCCAGCGAGAATCCCGAGAAGCTCTACCACACGATCGTCGACTACGCGACCGGCCTGACGAACACGCCGGCCGGCAGCCTCACCATTTTCGAGGAGAAACAGGGCACGATGTCCCTCGCGGCCGTCAAAGGCGTCACGAAGCGGTTTTCCAACAAGAACCGGTGGAAGGTCCGTCAAGGCGGCCTGACCAGCCATATCCTGAACCAGGATGTGCCGCTGGCCGTCCAGGATGTCAAGCGACACCCGAAGTTCGACAACCCCATCATGGTCCGGGAAGGCATTCGCTCCCTGATCGCCTCCCCGCTCAAAACCGAGGGGCGGATCGTGGGCATCCTGTATGTCGACGACTTCAAACCGCGGCAGTTCACCACCCGCGAGGTCTCGCTTTTGTCCCTCCTATCCACCTTCGCCGCGATGGCGATCGAAAAGACGAAACTCCTGGAGAGCACCCGGCAGTTGGCCATCACGGATGAATTGACCGGGCTTTACAACCACCGTCATTTCCGTCAACAACTGAGCCTCGAAGTCAATCGCGCCGACCGCTACCACCGTTCGCTCTCGCTCATGATGATCGACATCGATTACTTTAAAAACTACAACGACACCAACGGTCATCTCAAGGGCAACGAGGTGTTGAAGGATTTGGGGAAAATTTTGAAAGAGATCAGCCGGGAGGTGGATATCGTCGCCCGCTACGGGGGCGAGGAATTTACGATCATCATGCCGGAAACGACGCGGCGGCGGGCGTTGATTCTCTCCGAGCGGCTCCGAAGGCGGATCGCGTTCCATAAATTCGAGAACGCCCGCAGCCAGCCGAACAAGAGACTGACCGTCAGCATCGGCCTGGCGTCCTACCCGGAGTGCGCGGCGAACGCCTTCGACCTCATCGCGGAGGCCGACAAGGCGCTGTACGAGGCCAAACGCGCCGGCCGGAATACCGTTTGTGTTTCCACCCGAAAATTGAGGATGACCGCCCAGGGCCGCGTGCCGGTTTTGAAGACGGGATAAGACGGGGGGAGCTCAGGAGCCGGCCAGGAAGGCCTTAAGCGGCCGGGCCTTCGCCCCGGGGCCCAGCACGGTCAGGGAAAGTTTCCGTCGATCGAACAGCAGATCGCCCAGCCGCCGGACCTGCCGTCTTGAAACCTGGTTGATCTCGTGCAGCGTCTCTTCCAACG